>Ga0209190_1001607_pt1 | contig 15678 bp, 17 predicted proteins | sample M_140205_XF_Meta_FD_187315 | JGI IMG/M metagenome (GOLD analysis project Ga0209190, IMG submission 187315) | Freshwater microbial communities from Lake Montjoie, Canada to study carbon cycling - M_140205_XF_MetaG (SPAdes) (version 2) | ecosystem: Environmental > Aquatic > Freshwater > Lake... | reverse complement strand
AGCGAATGTGAAATACAGCATTTGAATCGCTGAACTGACCTGATTTTTTGTACCACTCCAGAAGAGAGAATTTTTGATATTCTTCACCTTAAAGGAGTGGCAAATTGTATAAAATTCAAGTTTTATCGGTAATTTTTCTGACCCGTTTAAAAAACGCATTCAGCTTAAATTACTCTTTGAGCCATCCAATACAGCCCAGAAAATAAGGCAATGATTGATATGCAAATTGTTATATTTTGTTCAGTCAATTTTGAGAAATAGCGCTTAATTATTGACAGCGAAAGCAATGTTAGGCTTAAAAAAATAAGCTGGCCAATTTCTATCCCAATATTAAAACCAAACAAACTGATCAGTTGATGCGAAGTATCAAGCCCGATTGTATTAATAGCTGTTGCAAAACCTAAACCATGAATTAACCCACAAATACCAACAACTAATAACATTCGACCAACATTAGTATTTTTTTGCTTATTTTTGAGGCTAGAAAAAAGATTGATGCATGCAACCAAAATAATACTCACAGAAATCGCCAGCTCTACCCAATAAGGTGGTAATTTCACATACCCGAGGAGCGCCAAACCCAATGAAATACTATGCGCAATTGTAAAACCTGTAATAACGAGTAGCCAATACCCTATTCCCAATCCTGAAGCAAGGATAACCAATAAAAATATTAAATGATCAGCGCCAGTTAGAACATGCTCTATACCTAATTTAAGGTAATCAAAGAAAATACTAATTACTGGACGAAAAAATTGATGTTCATGGCGCAGGGGGGTAAATATACTGACTTCTGAAGCAAGAGTTGGGCGTAAGCCGCGTGTAGCCTTAATGGTAATGGGCTTATCACTTGGATTTATTCCGAAAAAGTTGATATCGAGTGTTAAATTTTTTACTCCGCTATTACCATCAAACTGAGTATGCTTAAGGACAAGCAACTCATCACTTTTATTATTTTCTGTTGATAGATGGGAGGGATTAATGAGTAAATTAATCCAGGTAGTCTTTCCCTTTACTTCGCCATCTTTAATAATCAAGCGACTATCGACTTCTTTTTCTATTGCCGTTTGATGGCGAAATAACTCTTCATTACTAATTTGCCCATCATGATCATCATCAAACTGAAGCAGACTTGAGATTGGTACTGAGATTGCAGCAAAAACGGAATTACCTTCGATATTGATTGTGCCATTTTGAGCAGGCATCAAATGGGCATAAGATAAAGGTACTATTAAAAATAGTACCAAAAATATTCTAATAAAGTAATTTAAAGATACTATTTTTATGTCGATATAGATTTACATTACCAAAATTAATTAGATCATCTGCTAATTAATTTGGCATAATTTAGGTTGGCGGTTGTGGAACGCCAGTAGTAGGAGTTCCAAATACACATCGCTGGATATAAGGGTAACTATCAGTAATAAAATATTGATATATCCCTTTAGGAAATTCAGGTGTAGCGCCATATCTTCCATTGCACTGATCTAAATCGCCAGAGCCAGCGACATAGCTGTAATCTTGAGTAAAAGTACCCATTGGAAAGGTCGCTGTTGACGGTCTTCCTGAGCTTGGAGTTGATTTAAGCTGATAGCTACTAACCATCACTTTGGTACTGGATGCGGGATTGCCAGTATTGGTAACGCCATATCGAGCATAAATGGGGAAGCCATCAACCGCAAAGCCTACTAGGGTCATCGCAGTTCCCTTATTCATTTCTGTCAAGATGCCTGTAGGCATGCCATGATAGTGGTATGCCCCATCAGGTTGAACGTGGGCATTGTTACTATCTATCCCAAAGTTAAAAGTTTGAATTGGCTCAATCGCCTCGATGTTCCATGTGGACATGCCAACTAATGAACATGAACTTGTGCTTGTAGCAGTGCTGGGACATCCCCCACCAGTTGCAGGATCAAACATAACTCCATTAAAAGCATAGCCCGAAGGAGAATAAGCAGAGGAAGTAGGTTTTTTTACGGGCGTAAAGGGCATGTTCCAACTCACAGCTTTTATGCCGATGGAATTAGGGTTATTTGGATTCGGAAATGTTCCAACAGGATGATCTGGTATTCCGTTGGCTTTCTGAGTACGTTGACTGGCATCGCATGTCAAAACAGAAGTGCTTTGCAAATTACCCGTTACAGTAGGATTGGGGGCGCTATAACTATAGCTACAAAGTACACCAGAAGTACTGTCAGCAACTTGAGATACCCCAAAATTATAGGACTGGGGACTGGTTGTGGGAGTAGTTGAAGAAGATGAGTTACTACTCGAAGATGAACTATCACTACCCCCTCCCCCGCACGCAGAAAGGAGTGTTAGAAAAATGGACGCAATGAAAATTTTGAATAAATTATTTTTTTGCATGGCAACAAAATTTTAGATTAATTAGGAATTTACAAATAAACTATAGCGGAAATTATCACAACTTTCTAGCTTAATTAAATAACTATACAAAATTATAAATAAATTGAAATGTTCTCTACTCAACCCTTTTATCTAGCTCAAATCCAAATTCAGCCGCTAGTTAGGTCAAAAAATCTATTACACACTTCACTGCACACTGCTTTTTATTTTTTGTAAGCCATTGAATTTATTGATATTTTAGATATAATTACATTCTTTTAATCCGCTTCTAAGTGGCCTAAGATTTTTTTGGCAGATCAGCAAACTTATTTTATTATGTGCTTTTCTCAGTACTATATTTAATAAAAAATTTCATCTTATTACATTCTTTTTATGGAGATTAAATGAAGTATTTAAAAGTTTGGTTTACTATTTTTAGCACCCTTTTTGCTCTAAATACATTAGCCCAGAATTACTTTGAGGGTGGTGACGATAAATACAAACCTCTACTTGGTCAAGAAGGTAAAGATGTCATCTGGATGCCAACTAGCAATGAGTTACTTGCTATTATGCTGAAGACTGCCAAAGTGACTCCCAACGATTTAGTCTATGATCTTGGCTCGGGTGATGGCAGAATCGCGATTGCAGCTGCGAAAGACTTTGGCGCGCGCGCTATTGGAATCGAGTTTAATCCACAAATGGCGGCATTGGCCCAACGCAATGCAGATCGCTCTGGTGTTGGTGATCGTGTGAAGATTATTAATGGCGATATTTTTGTAGAAGATTTTAGTAAGGCGACTGTAGTAACAATGTATTTATTACCCGATCTGAATATCTCCTTGCGCCCTACTATATTAAAGATGAAGCCTGGTACGCGAGTAACATCGCACGCATTTAATATGGGAGATTGGGAGCCTGATATTGAAATCGATAGCCCTACTAAAGCATTCTTCTGGGTTGTTCCCGCTCAAGTCGACGGAGAATGGGTAATTTCAGGAATGGAGCCCAAAAGTAGAGCGGTCCTAAAGCTGTCTCAACATTATCAAAAAATTGGCGGTACTCTTCAAATTGGCAGTAACTCGCAACCCATTCTGAATCCTAAATTAGATGGAGCAACGCTAAGTTTCTCCTATATTGACCGAAGTAAGATTCCTCATTTTGTTAAATTGGCTGTAAATAATAATGAGATTAATGGCATTGATAAGAGTACAGGCTACTACGATATAGAAATTACTGGTAAGCGCCGTTAATCTTTCTTTGCATGCCAGCTAACTATTTAGAGACTTCGCCCCAACGCTTACTCAGCCCCCTAGGGGCTGTTGCTATTATTGTGGGCATCGTCATTGGTGCTGGTATTTTTAAAACCCCATCCATAGTAGCTGACGTCACCGGTGATGTCGGCTGGGCCCTTACACTTTGGGTAGGTGGCGCCCTTATCTCGCTAGCCGGCGCTCTTTGTTATGCCGAACTCGCAACGCTGTACCCGCATGCAGGTGGTGACTATCATTTTTTAACCAAGGCTTATGGCAAGAACATCTCTTTCTTGTACGGCTGGGCTAAAGCGATGGTAATTAATACTGGCTCAATTGCACTGCTAGCTTTTGTTTTTGGTGATTACATGACCAAGGTGATCCCGTTAGGGTCTTACTCAGTTATATATTGGGCAGTTGTAATCATAGTCGCTCTGACTATTGTTAACTTAATTGGTATTCAAGCATCAGCGCATATTCAGACAGCATTAACAGTCTTAGAGGTTGCTGGGCTCATAGCCATCATTATTGCTGGATTTGGTCTTTTTACTACTCCCCTTCCGCCGGTCATAAATCCACCCTTATTTTCTAGTGCACCTCAACTTGGCATGCTGGGTCTAGGAATGGTTTTTGTCTTACTCACTTTTGGCGGTTGGAACGAATCTGCCTATATTTCAGCCGAGCTAAAAGGAACCCCACAAACTATTGTGCGCGTAATTGTCTTAAGTATTTTAATCATCTCGATTATTTATCTTTTAGTAAACATGGCATTGATTAATGGCCTGGGTTTAAATCAATTGGCAAATAGCAAAGCAGCGTCTGCTGACTTACTGGGACTTGCTTTTGGCCCGCTTGGAGAAAAATTACTCGGTCTTTTTGTAGCGATTGCTGCGCTTACCAGTATTAACGCCACCATGATTGTTGGCGCCCGCACCAACTTTGCTATGGGGGAAGATTGGCATGGTCTGCGTAAAATGGCTCATTGGGAACCCGCCCGTGGTTCCCCTAATTTTGCCTATCTAGTACAAGGATTTATTAGTCTGGCTTTGGTCGGTTTTGGTGCCTTACAAAGCGACGGCTTCGAAGCCATGGTGGAATTTACTGCACCCGTATTTTGGAGTTTCTTGTTCTTGGTTGGAATTAGCCTATTTATTCTGCGCGCAAAAGACCATCAAACGCGGATATTTTCTGTACCGCTATATCCAATTACGCCATTGATATTCTGTATTGCATGCGCTTATCTAGCCTACTCCAGTTTTAGCTATGCCCATTCCAAAGGAGCAGTGATGATCTCGCTCTATGTAATGCTAGCAGGTCTTTTAGCACTTCTCGCCCTCCGCCTAAAAAAATTTCTTAAATAGTAACTCAGTAATTCAGGCTTTCCTTTAGTATCTGAAGGGCCTGTTTAGGCTGCATTGATAAGGCTAAGGGTATACCAGTGTATCTTAAGTTAGTTATATAGATATAGTTCTTATAACCAGTTTTTTCCCTTCGGCTTAATGTTCATTAAGCGCCCTGTCTAAGATTGCGAATACTTTTTACACTTGCTTCAAATTAGGAGGGCATTGTGAAATTATTAAGACATTATTTTATTAGTAATAACTTAGATGACCTAGAGCTATTCGAAGAACAACTAGAAAAAGAAAACATTACTACCGCACAAATTCACGTGCTCAGCGATGACGTTGAAGGCGTTCGACAACACCCTCACCTTCATGAGGTTCAATCATTCATGAAAATAGACATTATTCATTCTGGATTAATTGGAGCCGCAGTTGGTGCCTCCGTTTTTTCAGCTGTGCTAATGCTTACCCATTATTTAGATTGGCATAAATCTGGCGCGGGGTGGATGCCATTTATCTTACTTGCATTAATTTTATTTTGGTTTTGCATTTGGGAGGGTGGTTTAATTGGTATTCATAGGCCAAATCATCTTTTTGTAAAGTTTAAAAAAGCATTAAATGAAGGTCTGCATATTTTCTATGTAGACTTATACCCCTCTCAGGAGGCGATATTAGAGCGGATTCTGAAATTGCATCCTCAGGTAAGTTTGGCGGGAACTGGGAAAGCTGAACCACATTGGTTAATCCTATTGCAACAAAAAATGGGAATGATTCGTCACTGCTAAATCTTCCTGATCTTTAAATGTTACATGCGCCATTTAAATCTAGCCTGATCGTTGGATTCGTACTTGCAATTACATTCTTAACTGGGGGATTTTTATGGCTATTTAGCCAAGGGGATGATTCTTATCCTAGGCTCATTCCAGATCAGGCAATGACTGTATTTGTGGAGCCTAAACCACTTAAAGAATTTATCCTTATGGATCAAAATAGTGATGCATTTGATCTTTCCCACCTAAAAGGTAAATGGTCGTTTCTTTTCTTCGGCTTTACTCACTGCCCGGATATCTGCCCAAGCACCTTAGTAAGTCTATCTAAGCTACGGGCACAAATAACTAAAGGTATCAATGGCACTGAAAACGTTCAGTTTGTCTTTATTTCTGTAGATCCCAAGCGCGATACAGCCATGACACTCAAGCAATATACGGGCTATTTTGACCCATCTATCATTGGTGTAACAGGTACGGATTTAGCACTGCGTAATTTAACCCAGCAACTTGATGCCCAATTCGAATTTGAACCCATACTAAATAAAAATAGTTATCAGGTTTATCACACGTCAACAATATTTTTAATTAATCCACAAGGTCAATACGTAGCCTTATTAACACCACCCTTCGATATCAGCACCATAAGTAGACGTTTTATTGTTCTTAAAAAGATAGAAACACTAAAATCAATATCCTAAAGGTAGTATTGTGAAATTATCTATACCAATGATTTCGGCTTTAATACTAAGCTTAAGTTCAGCGCAGATGCACGCAGCTGAATCTAAAATAAATATTAGTCATGCCTGGGTACAAGAGGCGCCCCCAAGCGCAGAAGTGCTTGCTGGATATATGGACCTGCAAAATCAATCGCCACAGTCTCAGATCCTTCTAGGAGCTCGTAGCACAGACTTTAAATCAATCATGTTGCATCAAACAGTCACTAAGGGAGGCATGACGCATATGAACCACTCCCCCCAAATTGAAATAAAAGCGGGGTCTACTCTGCAATTTTCCCCTGGCGGATATCATCTCATGCTCATGAACCCAAAAAAACCCTTACACCAGGGAGATCAGGTGCAAATCACACTTGAATTTCAGAGTGGATTGGCATTCCCAGTCATATTTAAGATAAGCAAAGATCGCCCTAAGTAACTAGTTCTTATAACGCAAGCTTGATTTTACCGACAGGCTTAATAAGTTCAGCTGCAGTCTTGCCTACACTCAATAGATTATTGCGATCCTGATATATTTTATTAGGGATAGTTTCATTATGAAAAACCAAAATAAAAGTAAATAATATTAATCCTATGGATACCCCGAAAAGGATCCATACATTAATAGAGAAATATTTCTTATTCATTGATAAGCCTCAGTTTCAAAGGTTATGCTCTATACATTAACTGCCAAAAAAGACATTACGCGTAAAAAAAGTATAGTCACCCTCAAGTACACCAATGCCAATCAGAGTTAAAAGTAATAGTGGCGGAACAAGAACGGCATAAATTAAGGCTACACGCTCCCAAACCATATGCATGAAGAATGCAACAATTAAACCCGCTTTTAACATCATGAAAATGATAATCAAAGACCATCTCAAGTAGCCTTCAAAATGAAAATAATCAACAGAGTAAGACAGACCACTCAAAATAAATAGCAGTGCCCATATCTTCAGATATATTCCAATGGGGTGTTGTTTAGGATATTCCATCATTCCCTCTACCAAAGATAGAAAAAAGCAAAAATGAAGACCCATACCAGGTCTACAAAGTGCCAATACAGGCCCATAATTTCAACTATCTCGTAATTACCCTTTCTTCCAGTCATGAATCCCGGGCGATTATGTTCTAAATCACCGCGGTACACTTTGGCTGCAACAATTAAAAGAAAGATCACTCCAATACTGACGTGGGTACCATGAAATCCAGTAATCATAAAGAAAACAGATCCAAATTGATGCGCGCCCATCGGGTTAGTCCATGGTCGTACGCCCTCTTCAAGAATTAATTTACTCCACTCGAAAGCCTGCATTCCAACGAATGACGCACCCAAAATAGCAGTGATGATTAATAGGATGAAAGTAACTTTTCGGTTTTTACGATATCCAAAATTCACTGCCATAGCCATAGTTCCGCTACTACTAATTAATATAAAAGTCATGATCGCAATCAGTACGAGCGGTATCTTTTTACCAAATAAAGTTAGCGCAAAAACTTCGCTAGGATTTGGCCATGGGTCTACAGCAGAAATCCGCACAGTCATATACGAGATTAAAAAGGCACTAAAAATGAAGGTGTCACTAACAAGGAAGATCCACATCATGACCTTACCCCAAGGAACATTCTTAAATGCTGTTTGATCAGACGACCAATCTGCTACAAAACTTTCTGGTCCTGTATAGGGTGGTGGAATTTCTTCTAAGTGTGTTGAATGGGCTTCTGACATTTTTAGATCCTATCTACCGAATTCCACAGAGTTTTAGGACAAGGTCCAGGTTATCGCCTGCAAACAATAGTCCAAAAAGAACTAGCCAAACTAGTAATAAAAAATGCCAGTACGTAGTACAAAGCTCAATACTGTTTTGCACTTTAGCCATATCTACTTTGCTCCAAACCTTAGGTGCAGTTCTACTCCAGGCAATTAAACCGCCCACCATATGTAAGCAATGCACGCCGGTAATCATATAAAAAAATCCGATTGCTGGAATGGTGATATCGAAATAAACCATGCTACTTAATTGCCGCCACGCAAGAACTTGCCCGAATAAAAAAACTAGGGTTAAGGCGCCACCTAAAAGTAGGCCGATTCGCATTGCATCTATTTTTCTATGGCGTACTGAGTATTGAGCCCATTGCATCGATAAACTACTTAATGCCAATACACCCGTATTAATCCACAATAATTGCAATTGCGGTACTGGACGCCAATCTTCATAAGCCATGCGGCCGGCATAGGCAATTAGCATCAATGTAAATAAGACTGCAACTACCCCTAAAAATACGCGTAAGGCAATTTTTTTAGCGTAAGCAGTAGAACTTCGCCCCGCATAAAGGTTATCTAATTTAACTTGTTCAGCCGACCAAGGCTGGGCCCTTAATGTTTGAAAGATTCCCATTAAATAGAATCCCTCTCTGCCTGTGTTGCATTCGCATCCATTACTACATCACTAGGTGGCACATTTTGAGGAATGAAATCTTTTTCGACTCCTGGAACACTGTAGTCATAGGCCCAACGATAAACAACCGGCAACTGAGGACCAAAATTACCATGTACAGGAGGTGTTGCGGAAGTCTGCCACTCTAGAGTGGTCGCCTTCCAAGGGTTACCATCAGCCACCTTGCCTTTAGTATAGCTACGGATGAGGTTGTAAATGAATATAAACTGAAAGGCACCAACCACTATGGCAGCAACAGTGATACCTGCATTTAATCCCTGGGCTGACTGCGGAATGAAATCAGTCCCACCAACAGCGTAATAACGACGCGGTACCCCAAGGAAACCAAGATAGTGCATGGGTAAATAGATTGCATATGTTCCTAAGAAAGTAGCCCAGAAATGGATTTTTCCAAGCCTCTGATTTAGCATGCGTCCAGTAATTTTTGGGTACCAATGATAAATAGCTCCGAATACAACCATCACTGGTGCAACTGCCATCACCATATGAAAGTGCGCTACTACAAACATCGTGTCAGACAAAGGCACGCTAACCGTGACATTGCCGAGGAATAACCCAGTAAGACCCCCATGAATGAATGAAAAGATAAATCCAATCGCAAAAAGCATTGGTACACTGAGGTGGATATTGCCATGCCAAAGAGTCAACACCCAGTTATATACTTTGAGCGCTGTTGGTATAGCAATAATTAAGGTGGTAGTGGCAAAGAAAAAACCAAAATAAGGATTCATTCCACTGACATACATATGGTGAGCCCACACCATAAAACTAAGCGCCCCAATTGCAACAATTGCCCATACCATCATGCGATAACCAAAAATATTTTTCCTAGCATGCACACTTATCAGATCAGAAACTATTCCAAATGCTGGCAAGGCAACGATATAAACTTCAGGGTGTCCAAAAAACCAAAAAAGATGCTGGAACAGCAATGGACTGCCACCAGCGTGTTCACCTTGTTGGCCCATTGAAACTAAAGCAGGCATGAAAAAACTTGTGCCTAAAGTGAGATCTAGTAGCATCATGATCGCACTTACAAATAGGGCTGGAAAAGCAAAGAGTGCCAATATGGTGGCCATAAAAATGCCCCAGACTGTTAAAGGCAAGCGCATCATGGTCATTCCACGGGTTCGTGCTTGCAGCACTGTAACTACATAGTTCAAGCCGCCCATCGTAAAGCCAATGATAAAAAAGGCTAGAGAAATGAGCATCAAAATAATGCCCCAAGTAGCACCAGGTGTGCCGGGTAGTATGGCTTGGGGCGGATACAGAGTCCAGCCAGAACCAGTTGGTCCACCAGTTACAAAAAAGCTAGCAACTAAAAGCAGTACTGCAAATAAATAGATCCAAAAGCTAAGCATGTTGGCGTATGGAAAGACCATATCGCGTGCACCAACCATTAGTGGGATAAGGTAGTTACCAAATGCCCCCAAGAACAAGGCAGTCAACAGATACACGACCATAATCATGCCATGCATGGTGACAAACTGAAGATAATTGCTGGGGTTAATAAATGAGAATGTGTCTGGAAAGCCTAACTGTAAGCGCATTAACCATGACATCACCAAAGCCACAAAACCAATTGACAACGCAGTAATGCCATACTGAATCGCAATTACCTTGGCATCCTGACTCCAGATATATTTTCCTAGGAATGTTTTAGGATGGTAAAGCTCCATCTCTTTGACTTCCACCGGTGGCGCAAAATTTGATGCGTCATGCGCAACATGCTCCATCAAAATCTCCTCAAGAATAATTCGATCATTTCAAGGTCCCAATATATGCAACAAGATCATTAATGGTTTGTTCTTGCGTTAAAAATGAGGCAACAGATGACATCTGCTGTCCATATAAATCTTTCGGATGTGTTCCACGAACGCCAGTTCTAAAATTATTTAATTGAGTAACTAAATACCAGTCGCTCATATTCTGGAGCCTTGGTGCTTTAGTTGACTCAACCCCCGCTCCATTTGGGCCATGACATGCAGCGCAGGTACTATCGTATAAATTTTTTCCTTTGCTAGTATTTCCAGCAATAGTATTTTTAATGGGAGTATCGGGGAGCGTGAGGATGTAGGCGCTAACATCAGCAACTGCACTAGCGGTGCCTAGGGTAGCCACCATTGGCGCCATCAATTTACCATTGATATCTTGATCTTTGACACCACGCGCACCCTGCTTAAAGTTCATTAGCTGCCGACTCAAATACCACTCCGCTTGACCGCTTAGCTTAGGGGCATTTAACGCTTTATTACCTTCTCCTTGCGCACCATGGCAAGCAGAGCAAACAGCATAAAGTGGCTGTCCAGCAGCAGCATCGCCATTTTTTTGTGTTTGGGTTTGGACAAATGTAGGATAGTTACTTAGCCAAGCTTGATAGGCCTCGTCACTTTCAATGACCACTTTGCCACGCATGACATAGTGCCCTACTCCACACAGTTCATTACAGAGAAGGTCAAATTTCCCAACGCGTGTTGGTATAAACCAGATAAAAGTTACCATTCCTGGTACAAGATCCATCTTGGCGCGAAATTGCGGCACCGCAAAGTTATGCAATACATCAACAGACCTTAGCAAGGCTTTAACTGGTTTATTTAGGGGAAGATGAACCTCTTGGCTAGCCACCAAAATATCGTCTTGCCCATTCTCATCTTCTGGATCGATGCCAAAAGGATTTTTTTCGGAGATAAACTTAGTGTCGACCAGACCCATCTTGCCATCTTTGCCTGGAAACCGATAGCTCCAGTTCCATTGCTTTCCAACGGCTTCAAAGAGCGCAGCATTAGATGGAACGTGGACAAAGTCAGCCCAAACGAATAATCCTGGTGCCAACATGAAGGCAATACCAATAGTGGTAATGCCAATTAGCCACCATTCTAGTTTCTTATTTTCTGGCTCATATTCAGCTTTACTGCCTTTACGCTGACGAAAACGGATGATGCAGTAAACAACAAATAGATTAACTATGACAAAGACAGCGCCTGTAATCCAGAATGTCAAGCCGATAGTATCGTCAATTGCCACCCAATTCGACGCAATTGGCGTGAAGTACCAGGGGCTCAAGAATTGAAAAAGAACTGAGCCAATGACGAGTAATGCAATTACGATTGCAAGAGCCATAAAGCCTTTCGCTCCTAGAGCACCTTCGCTCTTTAGGATTTAAGCTATTTCAACGCCATGAACTCTGGAATATCTCTATCTAGAAATGAAACCTCTCATCAAAATAAAGTTCTTATAATATTTATTAAAGATATAGTAAATATATAAAAATAAACTACGATTTAGGTGTTAACACCTACAATTCTTGTAAATTATTTGTCTTTTTTCTGTGAAATGGAAAATACTGCAGTATTCACCGATCAAAAACTGTAACAAATATTGGACATATTAGGCAAAAAATTATGAGGAAGGGAATAACTGCCCACATAATCTCAATATAAACACTTTTATGAAAATGCTCTTTTTTCGTGTCTAGACCGCTGCGGTGTTCAACAATTAAATAAATTGTTATGCCAAAAGTAATCAAAAAAATAACGGCGCAAAGCAACAATATGGGCTGATGTACAGTGGCGATATTGCCTAATGTAAATTCTAGATACTCAAAAAGGCTACCATTCATTCTACTTTGAGTTGTTAGCATCGTATGCTATTGCCCAAAAGAATTGGCCTTAGGCCGGTTTGATACAAGAAGGCTAATGCTTCTATTTTTCATATGCATTTAGTAAGCCAGCTTTAAAGTAATTAAGCAATAAAAATTAATGCATTCAAATTAGCTGAAGGCAGACATCCTTAGCTTTCGATACCATTCCTCAAACTCAAGCAACTAATGAGCTGATTTAGTGTCGTTAGGTTTGATAACTAGCTCATAGACTATTTAAAAGCAGAAATATGGTGGATTACAGTCTAGATAGCTAGAGTGGTCCGAACTGGACACGTGGTTTACACCGGGTATCGACTACATAGCTTACAGTTGTGGGTATACCCAATACTTTGGTACCAAATGCGCTCCCTAAAGCTCATTCCCCCTACAATATGCAAATGTTGATACAAATCATTAACCTACTGTTACTGGTATTCGTAAGTATTGTCGCGGGGGCCTGTCTTTTACGTTGCTATATCCAATGGCTTGGTTCTCATCTTGGGACTGGTCAAATTAAATCTATTGGGTCTTACTTATTTCCCCTCACCAATTGGATCATTCTGCCAATTCGCCGAATTATCCCCAGCCTAGGTCGATTCGATACTGCTAGCTTTCTTGCTGCCTATGTTCTGGTTTTAGGTAAAACAATTATCTTATCCTGGATAGCTGGGCTAATGCCTTTGACTGTATCTTTGCTGTTTTTTACCTCAATCGAGCTATTAGACTTAACCATTTCGGGTCTTATTTGGCTAGTATTCGCAAGCGTCATTCTCTCTTGGATCAGTGCTGGCTCTCCAATCCAATACCTTATATCTCTTTTAGTTGAACCACTTCTTAGACCCATTCGACGAGTAATACCTAATCTAGGCTCCCTTGATTTATCACCTCTCGTCTTATTATTGATTTTGCAAGTACTACTGATTGTTTTAAGCAGTCTAAAGTAGAAAAAATAAATTGGAGTCACTCACAATGCAGAATCTTGTTCGCCTTGGGTTTTTAATTCCCCCTGGTAATCCTAATACTGAAGGCGAAGTAATTAAGATGGCGCGCCCAGAGTTCTCGGTACATTTCACCAGAATGGTTGCATTTGGAGAAACTGGCAGTTTATTAGGGCAAGATGAACGTAATCAATCCCAAATTGACCATCTAGATGAAAATCTCGAGTTAATGAAATTGGTTAAACCCAAGGTAGTAGCTATGGCTCATACCGCTAATAGCTACACCCTAGGCAAAGGTGATGAAGCGAAATTAGTTGACCGTCTTCAAAAAAAGTTTGATATTCCATTCATTACTGCCTTTGGTAGTGTAGTAACTGCATTAAGAAATATGGGAGTGAAGAATATCGCCTTTGGGACACCTTATAGCGAAAAAAATACCTTACGTTGTAAAAATTTACTGGAAGATTATGGATTTAATATTGTTAACTTTGGTAACTTACCAGGCGTGAAAAATATCTATGATGAAACTCCCGAAAGGGCAAGTCAACTCATGAATCAAGTAAATACCTCTGGGGCTGATGCCATATTTGTAAGCGGCGTTGGTATGCCAACGATTGATGCTCTAGAAAATGCAGAAAGAATTCTAGGTAAGCCCGTTATCTCTAGCATTGCTGCCACGATGTGGAATTCCTTAAGAACTGCTGGGATCAATTGCAATATTCAGGGATTTGGATCATTACTTTCAGGTAAATATAACTAAGGAATACAGAATGATGCTATTTAAAAATATTTTTTCTACTATCTTTTTATTCAGCTTCATTTATCTAGTGAATGCTGCACCGTTTCCTGATCATTCCATTAAATTAATTGTTCCATTTACAGCTGGCGGAAATGTAGATATTTCAGCGCGCACGATTGGACAAGGTTTAACTGAGCAACTTGGCCAATCGATTATCGTAGAAAATAAGCCTGGCGCCAATACAATGATTGGCACAGACTTTGTTGCTAAGTCACAGCCAGACGGCTACACCCTACTTTTAGCTGGTGCCGAAGGACTTGCAATCAATCCTCATATATACAAAAAAGTGAATTACGATGCGCTGAAAGATTTTTCTGCAGTCGGTATAGTAGGTAGTTTTCCTTTTGCACTCGTAATCAATCCAAAGATACCAGTCAATAATCTCGCGGAATTTATTGAGTATGCCAAGGTACGCCCGGGAAAATTGAATTTCTCCTCCTGGGGTATTGGCAGCACCTCTCAAATTGCTTTTGAGAAATTTAAACAAACAACAGGAATTGATTTAACTCATGTTCCTTTTCAAGGCGCAGCACCGGCTATCACTGCGGTAGCTTCTGGAGATGTTGATGCCATGATGGTGCCCCTATCAGTAGCCTTGCCACAAGCTAACGGCGGAAGAATTAAAATTCTCGGGGTGAGTTCTGAAAAACGTATACCTACATCAGACACCATTCCCACACTTTCAGAACAAGGTGTACTTGTAGTCATTAGTGGCTGGCAAATTTTGGTAGCGCCAAAAAATACCCCTAGTGCTGTGATTCAAATACTCAATCAAAGTCTGAATAAAGTACTCAATAGTGAAGTTATTCGTACTAGCTTAACTAAGGGGGGCATAACCCCCTCACCAGGTACCTCTAACCAAGCAAATGCCATGATTGAATCTGAATGGACTCGCTGGGGCAAAGTAGCTAAAGATGCCAAGATTAGCTTGGATTAAATAGCCGCCCGTAAGATCATCACCAAAGTAATGCTAAAAAAAATGCCAACCCTAGAAGTTGGCATTTAGATTGCTAGCGGGCCCAAAAGGACTGGAAACTAAGATGATGTCCTTATCTTAGGTGGTGCGTGCATTTATCCCACGTCTAATGATGCCGTTATATGTCTTGCCAGGATAAGCAGGCATCTCTTGCAGCTTATCAAAGCCAGGAATGGTCTCCATATGCTTAACCATTCGTGCACGCATTTCTTTATCTGGAAGCGGGCCACGCAAGGCACCGATATTTTCAGCTTGATGCGCAGGATTGCTAGTGGCAGGAATAACGCAGGTAATTGCTGGGTTAGAAATCACCCACTTTAAGAAGAATTGAGCCCAGTTTTCACAACCGATTTCTTTTGCAAAATCAGGAAGTGGTCTACCTTGAACAATCTTGAACAGCCGAGCCTTCTCAAAAGGCATATTAACTAATACAGCTGTACCTTT
>Ga0209190_1001604_pt1 | contig 15696 bp, 19 predicted proteins | sample M_140205_XF_Meta_FD_187315 | JGI IMG/M metagenome (GOLD analysis project Ga0209190, IMG submission 187315) | Freshwater microbial communities from Lake Montjoie, Canada to study carbon cycling - M_140205_XF_MetaG (SPAdes) (version 2) | ecosystem: Environmental > Aquatic > Freshwater > Lake... | reverse complement strand
GCGATGTTGATCTCGATGCTGATATAGAAGTGCTGGGTGTTGATTACAACACAGGAACTTGGAAAATAACCTACAACGGAAAACCATACACAGTAAAAGCTGATTATTTTTCTCGAGAAGATCTCAGCCGTTGGCAAATTCCCGACTATGATGTTGAGATCATCAATCGCAATGGCAAAAATATAATGAAGGTGATTGACTGGGACAACGAAGGTTCTAGCAAGACTGACCGTCAAATAAGAATGGTCAACACTATCATTGCTTATTTAGATACAGAAAATGCACAAGACATACAATACATGGCTTGGAAAGATCAAGAACTTGATAACGTAACTGCTCACGAGTTTTACAATGACATAAGAAATTTTTACCACAAAGATCAACAAAAAATAGACCAGACTGTACAATGGCTGTTGAAGAACATGACCAATGATGAAGCTCGTGAAGGTCTTGCAGACTACATAAAAAATCCAGTAAATCCAATGGATTGGAACACAAAAGAGAATCTAAAGAACAACCGCACGTATATGTTATACATGGCCTTTAGTTATTCACGCGAAGGCAACACTGAAATGACACCAGGCATGAACTTGCCAAAGATTCAGTTGAATGATCCTGATGACGAAGATGAACTACAGTATCAGTTAGATGCATTGTTTAAAAAGGTAGAATTTAAATTTGATGCTTTTGAAAACAAAATAGTTGAACTAAGTAAAAAATTCTGGCTTCCCGATCCAGACTTGGGTTCTGGCATGGGTAATCGTGAAATGTTTTGGGAACTAATCTGTCAAACAGCGTGGCCTAAAGAATACAAGTATACTCGAAACGCAGCAACAAATATTTTGAAATTTAAAGCTGAGGTTGACAAGTATGCTAAATCGTTTAACAGTTCGTTGATAAAGATTGGCTTGCCTGGCATTAGTGAATATGCCATATGGTACGGTGTGTTGAGTGACGATCTAACAGAACAACAAGTAAACTACTTTGCAACCCCAGAAGGATTTGCCAATGTTGCCAATGGTAAGATTGATGTGTCAAAAATGATCAACGACAACATGCAACGAAAAAGTTTGGAAGAAAAATTAGGCGACAACCGTCCCAAGCTGGGCAGCAAGCGTGATGCAGGCAAGAGTGTTCGCAAGTGGCGCAAGAGCCGTGGACTGGATGAAACTGATCAAGTCAATGAAAAGTCCGTGAGCCAAGCACAATTCCGCACCATGGCAGCAGCCGCACACAATCCTGAATTTGCAAAAAAAGTTGGCATCAAACAGTCAGTAGCAAAAGAGTTTAACCAAGCCGATAAAGGCAACAACTACAAAAAATTACCTGACCGTACCACCGAAGGCGCTCCTGTCACAACAACTCCTGGATCAATTAATCCTGGTGGTGCTGTTGACAATTTCAAGCAGCAAATGGCCAATAATACCGAAGTTGCTTATCAGAAAAAACTATCTGGTGTAGGCGAAGGTGAACAACAAAAGGGTGCAGACTATCGTGATCCGCCCGAAGCCGACTACGGCGATGACTACCAAGACATGGTTGCCAGAGTAAAAAAGCTGGCTGGCTTAGGTCCATTAAAAACTGTGTATGATCCTGCCAAGCGTGTGTATCGCAATGTGCCTACAGCAGTTCAACCTAAAAAATGAGAGCTGAAGAGTTTGTTACAGAAAAGAAACGCCACCGGCGTTTGAAAGAACTCACCTTCATGGGTTCACAATGCACCAAAGACTGTTCTGGACATCGTGCCGGATACAATTGGAGCATTGCAAAAGGCCGCAAGAGCGCAGCCTCATGGTCAAACTCATTCAACAAAGGCGCTGAATTAGCAGCTACTGGACATTGACCCATACATAAGTGCATGATTGATATCTGCACAGTTGTATTTGAATCCGAACTTGACATACTAAAACTACAAGCCCGTAGCATTGAACTTTATTGCCAACGCATTGGCTTGAAGAATATCTTTGTGATGGTGAATGATTCCAGCACGGTAGATCCTGCCTGGTATGGTTCATTTGCTGACCGTGTGCGTGTTGTTCCAAGATCCGACTTTGACTGCGAGTGGAGTGACAACGGATGGGTTAGCCAACAAGTGTTAAAAATGTTAGGTGCAGCAATGAGCGACAATGCTTGGTGCATGATCGTAGACGCCAAGACAATGTTTGTGCGACCAGTTGAGCTTAACCAAGTGATAGTAGACGGGCGTGCTGCTACAGGAAGCCTGCCACTCTACCCTGTATTTGAACCCAGCCGAAACATAACCAACCAGTTGTTTGGTATCGATTTGCCGGAACAATTAGGTCCTGGCGGCGTACCATTTTTTGTTGAACCCAGTTTAACAAGAGAAATGATCAAGGAAGTAGAACAGAGAACTGGTCAAGACTTTACGGACTACTTTCAACAGCAGGGTATGCTTACGGAATTTATACTGTATTCGGGCTATGTGTGGTACCGAGATCAAACATTCAACAATAGATATTACGAAAAATCAAACATCTTGCCTTGCAATATTTGTCACAGCGAAACAGGTATATTTGATTCAAAGTTTGCTGCAATGAATCATCCACGTCCTCTTACAGTGAGCATACACAGAAATGCATGGTCAAAACTAAGTAAAGAACAACAGCAACAATATCATAGATTGTTGTCTGAACGAGGAATACTATGAAAGCCTTGTGCATGGTAGCACACCCAGATGACTGTGTGATCTTTGCACTCAGTTACATTCACAATCATCCAGAAATAACCTGGCACATTTGCTATCTAACATATTGCGAGTGGGAACCCCGTGCGCGAGAACTCAAAGAGTTTTGGGCCAAGAGGAACATACCTTGTATCTGTTTGGGCTATACCGACGACTATAGAGACATTGAAAACAAAAAAATCAGCTTTAACGAAGAACAAGCAAGAAGAGAGATAGGCATTATTATACAAACATATGACATGATATTGAGTCATGACCAAGAAGGCGACTACGGACATATACATCATGAGTTTGTGCATGACTGTGTTCGGCATCATCCTCGCTTGATTACATTTGCCAAACCAGGCGAAGGAACTGTCACGTTGACTGTGCCACCAGATACATATAGCATAGATGAACTGCCACTGCATGGCGAAATTGTTCGTGGCTTTCATCCCATAACACATCAAAACGATTACAAGGAAACACAATGAAATTAATGGTAGCAGGCTGCTCGTTTTCAGCCGTGAGTCAAACTTTGCCAGGTACTGCTTGGAGTGAACGGTTAGCAGAAAAACTGGGCAACTGGGAACTGGTCAACCTAGCACGCCAAGGTTGTAGCAACGGTGGCATTCGCATACAGATGGATGAGATCCGCAGACAGCGTCCAGACTTTGCTGTGATTGGTCCTACCTTTTGGGACAGAATGGAAATACCTGCAAACTCTGTGCCATACGATTGGACTCAAGCACCTAGTGCTGGTGAAAATCCGCCGCTAGAACGACACCTACAAAATAGAAAACTGGGCAATGGCTATCGTAGAGAAGATGGTATACGCAATGTAAACTATGGTCGAGAGCAGTCAAACATGATTTGCGAAACAATCTTTACTCTAGCAGAAAACTTTGAACATCCATATAGAATGGGCCGAATTACCAAACAGGCGCAAAATGGTGTGCGCCATTGGATTGACTCAATCTATGATAATGCTTGGAAAAAGCAACAGGATGAGTGGATGATCCGTGAAGGTGTGATCACTATGTTCTTGGATAACATTAAGTTTTTGGTGTTGCCAAATTTGTTATGGCCCTTTGATCCTGCCAATGTCAATCAGTGGCGCGAAGCATTTCCCGCTCTTGTGCCTGATCACTACATTAATTTGGATGTTGCGTGTTCACCACAGTCTATATGTGGTAACAATCCGTTTCGAGGTGAAGATCCTGGCTATCACTCAAGTGCTGCTGGACAAGAAATCATTGCTGAAAACTTCTATCAGCACTGGCTTAAATCGTTTGCGTGATAGCAGGCAAGCAACTCAGCTCTTCTAAGCATCGATCAATGGCTCTGTGCATTTCTTGTGTTTTACTGGATTTAAGTCTGTGCAATCGGTCATGATTGTGATCTAATATGGGTTTGACTTTGGCTAACAAATGTTGGGGATTTTGCTTGCTTAACCATTTGACCTGGTCAAAGGCACTGTGCCAACGTTTAATATCTTGAATTTGTAAGTCATAACTTTCGTCTAACACACTGTCAAAAGTTTCAAACCCCAGGCTGCGAAGATAATGCAAAAAATACGGTGCACCAAAATGCACAAATAATCTACGAGCAAACAAACACTTACCAACTTTTTCAGCTGCCAAGAATGTGTTGCCGTAGCCTAGTGTTTCTACAAGAATTGTGAAGTAAGTGCGATTATAGATTTCCCAAGGCACAATACCACTGATACTATAGTCTAGATGATCAGAAACTTCCCAATCAGGATTGAGATTGGGACTAACATAGGGCCAAGGCACTGTTAGATCAGGAAATTGTGCCTGCACATGAGGTGGTGTATCCACACAATCTCCACCTTTGAAAATGTCTCTGTAAGTCACAATGGACTGATCAAGAAGGCCACTCTCAAGCATGGACAACATCACATATTCTCTATGTGTGCGTCTAGCACCGCACAAGCAGTCGAACAAAAACGGTCGTTCAAGAGGAAAATCATCACGCTGCTGATTCCACTCCATAAAATTCAATGCCCAACCTGGACGGTAAACAACTCGAGGATGCAAATATTCGTTGTGAGTTAGACCACCAATGAGCAACAGCCAACGGCTAATGTGTTTAGTTTGTAACCAGTTTAACAGTTGTTGTTGCGGGCGGAATTCTATATCGACAAACAAAACCAAATCAAAAAGACTTGGATCCATAAGCTCATACTCTGGCAACCATGAGAATTCTTCAGGATTGTCATAGTAAACTGGCAGCACGGCCACAGTGTAAGGCTGCATCAAGGCAGTGTAGTAATCTACCACTTGATCAGTATCGAATCCCCAATCTCTGGCCTGCATGCCTGGTGAGTAAACTTTAAGTTTTTTGATCGAGTCGAGCACGAATTTTGTCCATGTAGTATTCAAATTTTGGAATTTCCAATCGGTCCCAGTCAAACTGTAAACTGCGACTTAGGTCTGGTACTGCGTCACACACAGCAGTATGGTAAGTGGGATCAAAATCACCAATTTTTTCCATGTCGTCATAGTGATATCTACGCTGGAATTCCATGGTAATATCCTGACGACTCATGGCCCAGTTACCAATAAATTCATACTCGCTGAACCACCGAATCAGCTCACCATTGCCCCAAGGTGGCACAGTAGGCTCTGGCGGGCATGAGTCAATCATGGCATCTAACCATTTTTTCTTATGGGTAGTTTCAAGAAATTTTACTAGGTCGTTAAAATCTTTTTTCAACACAGGCACAAACTCACTGATAAAACAATGTGGGGTTAGTCGTTCAAATCCTAGTGCATTCTTGATGCTTTCATAGTAACCCCAGCTGTGACGTTCGTTTTCCAGCACCATAAAATTGAGCTTGCCATCTTTAATGGGCTCATAGTCTTTGATCAACAAGCAATCACAATCATGCATGATCATGAGATCATAATCAAGGTAGTCTAAAAATGCAAACTTTAGGGCCTGTTGACGCAACCAGTATGTTCTGTAGTCGCCGTCGAATACCCAGTTGTTGACTTCGGGGTACAGTCTGTAAATTTCACTATCAGGAGCATAGTCAAACTTTGTGGTGTCTATGCCGTGCTTTTCAAATACTGCCCAAAGTTCATCTTTGGGAACAGGACTGGCAATGCAAGTTCTGTCCACACCAATGAGGTGTCGGGTAAACTCTGGTTGCAGGCTCATGATAGCATGAGGTACACGATATCGTGCTAGGTATAAAATTTTTGCGCTGGTCATATCATTAATTATGAAGTTGCAACAACAGCAGTTGGTTTTCCACAGGTGTTAACACATTGATATGGTCTGCCTTCGGCAATGCTAGAATGATTCCATGCTTGTTCTATACTTTCAAACCATGCTAAACAATGTTCCAATGAATACTCAAGTGCATTGTTTTCTTTTACCATTGGTGCTAATTCTTTGTTTCCCGGATGACTCATAGTTTGTGGATAAAACCCTAAGTAACAGCAAGGATACACAGACCCATCAGCTGCAATGTATATTTCTTGATTTTTCTTGTGCAAGCAATCCATTGACAAATTTTGCACATCTTTATGTGAACGGAAAGTTTTTGCATCATACCATGTGACATGATTTTCAATTAACGCTTCAATGGGTGCTGCTTCACCCGGCTGTGTGGGACCAATGGTATGACTAAATTTACCAGTTCTAGTGTACACTGGCCCATTGTCGCGACCGTCGTAGATATTTTCAAAATCAACAAATCCCAGGTCCTGAGCCATTTGTCTACAAGACTGTTCTTGATGACGATTGTGATCAAACGGCACAAACCTCCATACAGCCCGGCCACCTGCTCGAATCAATGCTTGTGCATGTTCTATAATTCTATGCCAATCTGTATCTTGTCGATAGAGTCTATGAGTATCGGCTAGGCCATCCAATGCGAATCCCACAGTTACACCAGGCAACGCCAATCTGCACCACCATTCTGTGCTGCGTAAACTGCCATTGGTATTGATGTGGACTGGCACATTATGTTTGGCAATATACTCAACAATTTCCAATGCATCGCGAGCTGACGCAAAATCGCCAAGATTACCATTGAATGTGATTCCGCGAAATCCAAATATTGTTGGTACCCGACCATTAACCGGCGCGTCGGGTTGAATTAACTGTGCTAGTAACTCAGGAGTAACAATGTGTTTGAAATCTGCCAATGATAGTTCACACAAAGGGTATCCAGAATTAAAATCGGACCCCCTGTAGTTTCGCATGCACATAGGGCATCTAGCATTGCATCTTGTGGTCAATTCAATATGTAATTGACGAATTTCTGATAGTTTTAACATTGTGATATTTATAGCTGTATATTTGACTAAATATCTAATGCAGACTAAATCAGTTCAAGTTCAGTGTGATGTTTATTGCAAATGGGATGGCAGTGACACCCGCTATAGATTGTATGTCAACGACGAGTTGTTTACAGAAAGATCATGGATCTGGAACGGTAAAGATTACTATTTGGAAGAAGTGATAGCCATTGAGGCTGGTCCAGGTTTATACAAAATCAGATACGAATTACTTGAGCCTACCAACAGTAAATTAAAAATAAGAAATATGCGTGTGGCTACTAAAAATGCCGCAATACACGAAGATCAGACAACATTGGAAATACCATCATCATGAGAATAAAAGAAATCATGGAAAATGCGTCAGTGGGCAGCACTAGTGCAGGGTCTATTGCACCTGTGGAATCAGCATTGGGCATGCAATCAAGATCAGGCGGATCTATGTTGACAGGTAAATATGTAACGGGTTCTGATCCTACACCGAACACACCCAAGGAATACAAAAGGAATAAACATGTTAGCGGACGCTTTAAAAACTCTCCTGGCAACTGAGTATGCTTTTAGCATCAAAGCCCAGCTGTTTCACTGGAACGTGGAAGGCCCGGACTTTGCTCAATTGCATGAGTTTTTTGGAAACTTGTACGAAGAAGTCTATAACGGATCAATAGACCGAACCGCTGAATACATTCGCGCATTAGGCGACTATTCCCCTGGCAGTTTTGAACGTTTTGCTGAACTGTCAGAAATCAAGGGCCAGACCAAGATACCTCGTGCCCGACTCATGATTGAAGAACTGTTGGCCAACAACGACCAACTGTTAGAACTTCTTAATAAATGTTTTGCCATTGCTGAAAGTGAAAATCAGCAAGGCATTGCTAATTTTATAGCTGAACGCATTGATGCTCAACAAAAGCACGGCTGGATGCTGAGAAGTTTCTTGAAAGACGAAAGAGCATGAGCAACGACATTAGATCAATACTAGACCGATTGGCTGTGGTAGAAGGTACCACGCCAGTCAATGTCAAACATGGATTAAACTCTCAACAAAAATCAGTGCACCAACTGCCGGCATTGTTCAAGCCACATGGCATCCGAGTACTGGGCAGCAAGACTGATCCGCAACACCCCATGCACAAAGAACTAGTTGGCGATTCAGTTGAACCAGAAAAGAGTGCGTTAGAAGAAGCCATGCAAGAAGTTGAAGAAGATATGTTGAGCAAAGTTAAAAAAGACTTGACTCAGTATCTTGATCAATTAGAAAAGAAAGTTAGAGTTGATCGTGAACTCAAAGACAAAGCTCTTGATGCAGTTGATCGTCACGAAGTTGAAGAAAACGATTATGAGTTAACCGATCCCGGCACAGTGCATGATGTTGAGTCTCAAATTAACACTGCCGCTGCACAGCCACAACAGCCCATCAAAGTCATGGAACTGGATGATGGTGCTGTGTTTGAAATACACGGGGATGATACTGTGGGGTATGGTATACACCATCGTGGTCGTAGCCTGCCTAGTAGATTCCGAACATCTGACGAAGCAGGTATAGCAGTTGACTTGTTCCGCGCTCATAGACAGCGCAATCGGCCTGAACAAGATCTCAGTCAAGATTACATAGAAGAAAGATAAGTGTTATGAATATAAACGACATTATAATTTACGAAACTAATCAATTGGATGAGATTGACTGGAAAGGCATTCAAAAGAAAGCAGCAGGATTTCAAAAAGGCGCACAAGACTTTACAAAAAATGTTGCTGATACAGGTGCTGCTGTCGGTGGTGCAGCCAGTGCTCTTGGTGGTGCTGCCAAAGAAGTTGGTAAACAACTGATTGCCAAGCCTGTGGCAGCAACATACGGTGCTGCCAAGCGTGGTTTGTCAAAAGTGGCTGACGTAACCAAAGGCGTATATGGTGACGTTAAAAAAGGTGTACAAACCGGTGCACAAGGAATTGGAACTGCGGCATCTGACGCAGTTGGCGGTACAGCAGGCGCCCTTGGTTCTGTTGCCGGAGGTGCAACTACCGGAGTAGGTAGAGCCGCAGTCAAAGGTTTTCAATCAGGAGCACAATCTGTAGGAGGTGCGGCTGCACAACGCGGTCAAGGTGTATTTGCAACAACACCTACTGCTTCTGCCACAACTGCAACACCGGCTGCTCCGACAGCACCTGAACCAGTCAAACCCGCTCAGTCATTTGCGCCACGTGCAGCATACTCATATAATTATGACACGCCCTCAATGGGCACAACTTCAAGCACTACAGCAAAACAATCTGTAGATTCTGCCTTGGCTGCCATCAACAAGGTCCCCAGCAAAGATCGCCCAGCGGTGATGCAGTACGCCAAAGATAAAATTTTTGCCGTAGGACAACCTTCTGCAGTCACTGAAACATTGTCCTGGAGCAAAAAATTTGATCCCGGAATGACACTGTATCGCAGAATGAAACAGGAACAAAAATAATGCGACTGAATGAAATTACCAATCCAGTAGTTGATGTTGCGGCATTGAAACAAGAATTGGTAGCAAAACAGGCTGAATTTGAACGACTGGGCGGTATGAGTTATCAATACGCTGATCGCATGATGCCACAAGACTACGAAGCACAACAAGTGCATCGCGAAATTAACTCTCTACAGAGAAGAATTCAAGCCGCAGGCGGCTAACCAAACTCAGCCTTAGGACCGAGTGGGCGGCTGCTGCCTGGACTAAGGAATTCGCTACTCCATAGCCCAAAGTGAGCACTGATTAGATCTGCTGCTTGTTCATGTGCCCGAGGTTCAAAATGATTGCCGTCTTGTCTCTCATATCCTTTTGACTCACACCAAGGCCCAAATCCTTGCCCTTCAAATAACAATATTTTACTTTGATCAATTAACTTGATAATTGATTGCAAATATTCATCAGGATGTCGATACAATTGACTGTGTGTTATTTCGTTGTTGTCAAACAAAAACACATAAGGAATATTGCAAGATTTTAAAAAACTTTGTACCAATACCATTTCTTTGAGTGTTATACTTACTCCGGTATATTCCCATCGAGCTGGGCCTTGGTACCAGTGTTTTTCAAACTCTGATTGGTGTGTGGTTGAATTGGTAGAGGTCCACCCATGTTCAGTTCTAAATTCTGTTCGTGTGGTACTGGTCCAAGATACTAGCACCAGAGCATCTTGACAGTCATAACTCAATACTTTTCTTGCTAGTTTGCTGTTAGAACTTAACGGCTTGGCTTGTGAATGGTATGCAAGACCCAATTGGTTAGCAATGATTTGTGGATATGGCATAATCGTTTTATTATGTTTCATAATAGGACTAGAACCAAATGCTATTAGTTTGTTCATGCGTATTCTCGATCTAACCATGTTCTTGATATTTTACCTGATGGGCTTACCGGTATTGTATCCACTTGTTTAATTAACTTAGCACGACAATGTGGTCCTAGTGATAATAAAAATTGTGCGACATCAGTTGAATTGCATGAGCCTGCATACAAACATTTTACAAACGTTGATCCAAATATTACACAATGTGCCAATCCTGGCACACCTGCAAGCAATTGTTTTTCTAAACTTTCAGGATTTAATTTTTTACCACGAACGTTGATTTGGTCACGATGCCGGCCCAAAATTTTGTAATAACCTTTGTCATCCTGCTGTGCTAGATCTCCAGTGTTGTACCAACCAGGTTGAAATACACACGGACCTTGTATGTACAATTGACCATCTTCTATCTTTGCATCAGTTCCGTCAGGCAATCCAATGGTGCCCATACGCTGTTCACCATGCAACGGATTGGTAAAACAATGACTCAATGCTTCCGTCATACCAAATGCTTCACACACAGGCACACGAAACTTGTCAACAAGACGTTGATACAATGTGTCAGACATAGCAGCCGATGCCGATCTAATAAACCTTAACGATGTAAAATCAACATGTGTCAGTATCTGTAAAACATCAGGTATAGCAGTTATAAATGTTGGACTATATTCAGGCATACGTTTGATATTTTGTATGGATAGAAAATGTGTTTCGCATTGGGCATGTTTTGTAGCCCAATAAAATCCCTGGCCGTGTGCATGCCACAGTGGCATGATACTTACATATCGGTCATTGGCGGAAATGTCATAACTGCAACAAATAGTTTCAGAACGCAAATCTATTTGTTGCTGAGTAAAACTACAAAATTTGCTGTCTCCAGTAGTTCCACTGGTATACCAGAACACTCGCTCGTTGCCATAGTCCCCGCCGTCTCGGTATTGTATACCTAAATCAGTAATTAATATGCTCCAGTCAGCAGCATCCAATAAGTATTCTCGGCGAGCCATTACAGTTGCAGGATTTATAATCATGATGCTGTAATCATCAAGTTGATCTATATAATCATATGGGTTGTCTACACAAAGTACAGCTCGTTTCATTACTGTACTTATAAATTTATTAAAGGATAAAAATGTTTCAACCTCGATGGATAGAAAAAACCATACGTAGCATGGGAAAGGTAGTGACTTGGCGAATTTTGGTTACTATAACTAATTTTATAGGAGGCTGGCTGGCAAGTGGTAGTTGGCAAGTGGGGTTGGGTGTAGTAAGTTTTGCTCTAGTGGTCAACAGCATATTATATTATTTTCATGAACGAGCATGGAATCGGTTAGATTGGGGCAAGCAAGAACAAGTTTAATCTTGCAATTTATAACAGTATGCTGTATACTTGTTTTTTAGGAGGCTCTATGAGCAAGACATTTAACGGCGAACAAAAACTCAAACTTACCCAGATCATCAACGAAGGCATGCAAGTGCTTCACGAGATCGAAACACTCAACGGTGGACTTACTGACACCATCAAGGCCGTGGCCGAAGAGTTAGAAATCAAACCTGCTATTCTCAAGAAGGCCATCAAGTTGGCACACAAGGCCGAATTTGGCAAAGAGAAACAGGATCACGAAACTTTAGAAACTATTTTAGAAACTGTTGGTAAAACTCTATAAATACCTATGAGTCGCTCACATTACGAGCATGTATCAGGGCCTATCCGGCCACAAACGGAGAACAATGAGTTATATCGACGCACTTTTTGATCGTGAACACGATCGCATACATGTAGTAGAACGCCGTGACGGCGAACGAGTCTACAAGGAATACCCTGCCAACTACATCTTCTATTATGACGATCCTAGAGGCAAGTTCCAAAGTATTTACGGCACGCCTGTAAATAGATTCTCATCGCGCAACAACAAAGAATTTCGCAAGGAAGTTCGCAGCCAGTCAGGCAAGCAGTTGTATGAGTCTGACATCAATCCTATCTTTAGATGTTTAGAAGAAAACTACAAAGACCAGGATGCTCCTGAATTACACACAGCATTTTTTGACATTGAAGTTGCGTTTGACCAAGAGCGTGGATTCTCACCTGTGGCAGATCCGTTCAATCCTATCACTGCTATATCCGTATACTTGGATTGGTTAGATCAGATGATTACACTGACTGTGCCACCCAAACACTTGAGTTGGGACACAGCACAAGAACTGGTGAGCGAGTTTGAAAACACTATCTTGTTCGAGCGTGAAGAAGACATGATCAAGATGTTTTTGGATATGATTGAAGGTGCAGATGTGCTCACAGGTTGGAACTCAGAAGGCTATGACATTCCGTACACAGTGAATCGTACCACAAGAATACTCAGTAAGGATGACACACGGCGCTTTTGTTTGTGGGGACAGTTTCCCAAGCAAAGGATGTTTGAACGCTTTGGTGCAGAGAATCAAACTTATGACTTGGTTGGCCGTGTGCATATGGACTACATGCAGTTATATCGCAAGTACACATATGAAGAACGTCACTCATACTCATTGGATGCCATTGGCGAGTACGAACTGGGCGAACGCAAAACACAGTTTGAAGGCACATTGGATCAGTTGTACAATCAGCACTTTAAAAAGTTCATTGAGTACAACCGCCAAGACACTATGATTATTGCCAAGTTGGACAAGAAACTGCGTTTCTTGGACCTGGCCAATGAACTGGCACATGCCAATACTGTGTTGCTCCAAACCACAATGGGTGCTGTGGCAGTGACTGAACAGGCCATTATCAACGAAGCACATGAGCGTGGCATGGTTGTGCCCAATCGCAAGCAACGCCTTACTGATGATGACACACAGGCCGCTGGTGCTTATGTGGCATATCCTAAAAAGGGCTTGCACATGTGGATTGGGTCAGTGGACATTAATTCACTATATCCATCTGCTATTCGTGCCATGAACATGGGTCCAGAAACTGTAGTAGGCCAATTGCGTCAGACCATGACTGATCGACTGATCAAAGAACGCATGGCCAAAGGAGACTCATTTGCGGCTGCATGGGAAGGCTTGTTTGCCAGTTTGGAATACACAGCCGTAATGGAACAGCAACGTGGCACAGAAATTACCATTGACTGGGAAGGCGGCGAAGAGTCAGTTCACTCGGCCATGGAAATCTGGCACATGATCTTTGATTCAAATCAACCTTGGATCCTTACAGCCAATGGCACCATTCTCACTTACGAGAAGAAAGGTATCATTCCTGGCTTGCTGGAACGTTGGTACCGTGAACGACAAGAACTACAGGCTAAAAAGAAACAGACCAAGGATCCCAAAGAGATTGCGTTCTGGGACAAGCGTCAGTTGGTCAAGAAGATTAACTTAAACAGTTTGTATGGTGCTATTTTGAATCCAGGCTGTAGATTCTTTGACAAGCGTATTGGGCAGTCAACCACACTGGCAGGCCGATCAATTGCCAAGCACATGGATGCTCACATCAACGAGTGCATCACAGGCGAATATGATCACACAGGCAAGGCCATCATTTACGGTGACACTGACTCGTGCTATTTCTCTGCATGGCCCATACTGGAAAAAGAAGTTGCAGAAGGGCGCATGGAATGGTCAAAAGAAACTTGCATCCAACTGTATGACTCAATTGCTGATCAAGTTAACGAGAGCTTTCCGGCATTTATGGAACAGGCATTTCATTGTCCTAGAGACATGGGCGAATTGATCAAAGCTGGTCGTGAACTGGTTGCTGATCGCAGTTTGTTCATTACCAAGAAGCGTTATGCTGTAAACATCATTGACTTGGAAGGCAAGCGACTGGATGTGGATGGCAAGATTGGCAAGACCAAGGCCATGGGCCTGGATTTGAAGCGCAGTGATACCCCCAAAGTAATTCAAGACTTCCTGTTAGAAATTCTAAATAAAGTACTGGCAGGTACACAACGTGATGAAATTATTGAACGCATTAGAGAATTCAAGTATGAGTTTAAAGAGCGGCCGGGCTGGGAGAAAGGGTCTCCTAAGCGTGTGAACAACTTGACCAAGTATGGCAAAGAAGAAGAACGGCTGGGTCGTGCCAACATGCCTGGACATGTGCGGGCTGCGCTCAACTGGAACAATTTGCGTAGAATGAATTCAGACAACTATTCAATGCAAATTGTGGACGGTATGAAAACTATTGTGTGCAAGCTGAAATCAAATGCATTAGGTTGGACATCAATTGGCTACCCCACAGACGAGATGCACCTACCACAGTGGTTCAAAGACTTGCCGTTTGACGACTCAGAAATGGAAGCAACTGTTGTGGATCAAAAGATTGACAACTTGTTGGGTGTGTTGGAGTGGGACCTTGCGTCAGCTACCAATACAGAAAATACTTTTACATCACTATTCTCATTCGAATGAAACTAAGCCAAGTTGTTGCATACTTAAACATGTTAGAAAGCACTGACATGGATCCTTCATACGGTAATATAACTGACAAGTTAGATGATATTTTACACGCAGTAAAAACTCGTGACTTGCAGTACCAATCTGCAATTAGAGAGTTAGACGAACGATTAACAGATGTCAAGCATTTTATTTCTAGATTTGATCAATCACTTCAAGATCTTAGGCAACAGTTAAGAAACGACGTTGACCGACTTGCGCCAGAGTATTACGCCGAAAGTTGGAAGCGGTATGAGCAAGAAATGTGTTTTGAAACTGTAGAACATCTTATCAATCGTAAACTGCCTATTGAATTTGAAGATCACGAACGTCTACGTAATACAATAAAAAACTACACTGATTGGCGACTTCCCGGAATGGTGCTGGGTGCCAGGCGAGAAACATTTATCGAAGACATGGTACCAATGGATCCGTTGTATCTTATAGATCACAATAGAGAATTGATTAACGTTGCTATAAGTCCGTTCACGCAAGAATATCAACGTCGATTGAGGCCTTATGTGATCAACGACTGGAAAGACACAGAAATTTTTACAGAACTTCCGTCTAATCAATTTGGATTGGTATTTGCTTACAATTATTTTAACTGGAAGCCTATTGAGATGATCGAAAAATTTCTTGTAGAAATATATCAAAAACTACGGCCCGGCGGCGCATTGGTGTTTACCTACAATGAGTGCGACACCTGGTACGGTGTTGGTGCTGTTGAAAATACTTGGATGTGCTACACCCCTGGCAGTCGCATACAAACAATAGCCCAAAATCTTGGCTACAAAATTATTAATCAATGCACTGGTACCGGTAACATTGCTTGGTTTGAAATGCGTAAGCCTGGAAAAATTCAAAGTTTACGTGGCGGGCAAGTTCTGGCAAAAGTAATTCGCCAAGAATAGTTGCAAATTCTAAATACATCTGTTATAATCAAACACTTAGGAGTATATACAATGA
>Ga0209190_1001603_pt1 | contig 15703 bp, 12 predicted proteins | sample M_140205_XF_Meta_FD_187315 | JGI IMG/M metagenome (GOLD analysis project Ga0209190, IMG submission 187315) | Freshwater microbial communities from Lake Montjoie, Canada to study carbon cycling - M_140205_XF_MetaG (SPAdes) (version 2) | ecosystem: Environmental > Aquatic > Freshwater > Lake... | reverse complement strand
CATGCGGTCGCGGCTGAAGTCAAACACATAATGCATGGCGATGGTGAGTTCAACCACGCCAAGATTTGGCGCAAGGTGTCCACCTGAAGTCATGCATTGATCGCAAATGGCTTTGCGAACTTCGGCGGCAAGTTGTGGCAACGCGGAGGGCGCCAGAGCTTTAAGGTCGGCGGGGGAATGAATCGTTGGAAGAATTTGCATGTGTTGGTTGGTGTGAAAGGCGAAACGCCTAAGGGGAAGTCTAGCCAAATGTTGCGTGAAAGTCACGCGTGAAGGTGAAAATTAAATTGGACAATTTCACGCGATTGTGTGGTGGTTCACGTGCGGTGATCATTGCGAAAAATTTCGCGCTTGGTGTTGAAAACGGAGCGTCCGCGGCGGGCCGAGAAGATTTATTTGGTTCGAGTGGCCAGCGTTTGCGCCATGGTTCGCAGTGGGTGCGCGGCGGCACCAAGCGGCTTGAGAAGTTGTTCGCTTTGCTCCAATAATTCCTTGACATGGTCGCGGCTCCATGCGATGCCGTGAATTTTTGGATAGGTCATCTTTCCCTGAACGGCGTCTTTGCCAGCGGATTTGCCCAAATGTTCGCTCGGTTGGGTCTCGTCCAAAATGTCGTCAACCACTTGAAACATAAGCCCCATGGTTTCGCCCCAGCGCGTGAAGCGATCAAGCGTGTCGGCGTTGGCGGCGGCGGCGAACGCGCCCATTCTGCAAGCCGCGCGGATCAGCGCTCCAGTTTTCTGGCGGTGGATCAATTCCAATTGTTGCGCGGCGTTGAAGTCCTTTGGAAATCCACCAAGCGTGTCGAGCACTTGTCCGGAAATCATGTCGGTGGTGGACGTTGCCAGTTCATGCGCGATGTGCGCCGCGCCGATCTTGCATGAAAGCGCCTGCTCCATTGCGATGGAAAGCAACGCGTCGCCCGCGAGAATGGCCAACGCCTCGCCGAAGGCGACGTGGGTTGTCGCGCGGCCGCGTCGAAGATCGTCATTGTCAAGGGCGGGTAAATCGTCATGCACCAAACTGAAGGCGTGGATCATTTCAATGGCCACCGCGGCGGGGATGGCGTGATCCATGTTTCCATTTGCGGCGGCGCAACAGTGCAGGCACAACAAAGGACGCACGCGTTTTCCACCGCCCAGGAGTGCGTAGTGCGTGGCTTCTTTTAATTTGGCGGCGAGCGATCGTGCGGCGATGGTTTGCGTGAGCGCACGCTCGACATGCGCGAGCAATTCGTCGTCGCTCAAAAGTTGTGGCGTCTTCAATTCAAGCATCGTTCGCAGTATATAAACTTGCCAAGAGTGTCTATGATGCCGCCCATGAGCAGCGCATTCAACGAGTTTTTAAGCTTTCTTCAACATGGCGGATTTATTATGTATCCGCTTTTATTCCTGGCCATCTTTTCGCTTTCACTCACGGTGGAGCGGATTATTTTCTGGAGCAAAACCGGTAGTCGCAAGTCAAAGACAGAAGTCGACGCGTTGGTGGAGGCCTTGCGCGCCGGCAAGCGTGACAAGGTGATTCAATTGTGCGATGGCAGCACGTTGCCTGACATGGCCGTGGCGGCGCGCATGGTGATTGACGGCAGCGATGACAGCGTGGCGTCGGCGGCGGCGGAAATTCAGCGCCATCGCTTGGAGCGATTTTCCGTAATTCTTTCCACCATCATCACGGCGAGTCCGATGATTGGGATTTTGGGAACCGTGATCGGAATTATTAAAAGCTTTCAAGTGCTGGGCAACACCAGTGGCTTGGCGGATCCGCGCGGAGTGTCCGGTGGAATTGGCGAGGCGCTGATCACCACGGCAAGCGGACTTGCGGTGGCGTTGCTGACGCTATTTCCATACATGGCCTTCAAGGGTTTGGCGGATCGCGGATTGGGACGAATGGAATCCGTGATCGCGGCGGCGCAAATTGGTTTGCCGCGGCGGCCCGTACGTTTGAAAGAGTTTGACGAGACCAACGCCGCTCAGTTGAAAGAACCCGCGGAAACTGTTCGTTGAACGCAAATCTGAAACTTTTATTTTTAAAGGGCCAAGGCGAGCCATTCGAATTTACGCCAGACAAGGCGGTGACCATTGGTCGCGCCACGGACAGCGTGGTTCACCTGAATGATCCACATGTTTCACGGCGCCATGCCACGCTGAATTGCATCGAAGGCAATTGGACTTTGGTGGACAATGGATCGCGCCATGGAACGATGATCAATGGAACTGTGTTGCCCGCGCAAGAGCCATGCGTGATGGCGCACGGGGATCAAGTGGCAATTACCCCATATGTCCTGAGGGTTGATTTAGGCGGCGAGACCATGACGTTGATCAATGTTTCGGCCGAGGATTCGGCTGCGGATGTGCAATTGGTCGAGCAGCATGAGCTTGAAAATTTAGCCGGACGTCGTTTGAAAGTGTTGTTGGAGGTGGCGGCGAAAATGCAGGAGGCGCCTGATGAAAAATCGTTGGCGACAACCGCGGCTTCGGCTTTGCTTCAGGGAACCGGGTTTGGACGCGCCATGGTGTTGAGGGGGCATGAAGGATCAGGATGTCAGGTGTTGGCCATGGAGTTGCGGAATAAAAATCAGGATCCAGACGCGCGCATTAGCCGCACACTTTTACGCGCCGCCGCAGCGGGTAAACCTGTTCGACTTGAAGACGCCGCCGAGATGAACATGTCCGAAAGCATCATGGGTGAAGGCGTGACTTCGGCGTTGTGTATTCCAATTTTTCTTGGCGTGCATATTGAAGGGTTTTTATATTTGGATTCCACCAGTGAGTTGAAGCCCGGCTCGGATGATGCCGCTTTCGCTCAAGCGTTGGCGCAATTTGTTGGCATGGGTCTGGGTGAAATTCGCCGGCGGGATTTGGCGGTGCGGCAAAAGAACCTGCAAAATGAAATCGCCGCGGCGCACGATGTGCAGCTCAGGTTGATGCCCGCGGACGAAGGTTCAATTGGACCATGGCGTTGGAAATTGCATTGCGAGCCTGGTCGAGTGGTGGCTGGAGATATTGTTGGCGCTGGTGAAGGTGACGATGGATTCTGGTTTTTTCTTGGCGATGTGGTTGGAAAAGGAATGGGCGCAGGCATGCTCATGGCCAGTATCCAAGCGTTTTTAGCCGCTGAACTGGAGCGTGGTCGATCAGTCTTGGAAGCCATGAACGCCACCAATTCATATGTCCGTCGCCACAGCAGTGAATCCGAATTCGCCACATTGATGGCGATGCGATTTTCGAGCGATGGCCGCAGGATGCGCATGGTGGACGCGGGCCACGCCATGGGCGCGATCGTGCGCGCGGGCGCGCCAGCGACCATCATTGAATGCAAGGGTGGTCCACCGATTGGCGTGTTCGATGAATCCTATTCATTTAGTGAATTTGAATTGCAACCAAGTGATCGCATTTTGATTTTTAGCGATGGTGTGTGCGAGCAACGCAACGCCGACGGCGACGAGTTGGGAATTCAACGCGTTCTTGACTGCGTGGCTCACAGCCGGGATGAGCACGATGATGTCGAGCGTGTCATGAACTTGTTGCGCACGCATGCGGCCGGCGCGCCATTCACCGACGATGTGAGCGTGGCCAGTCTTCGGTTTGCATTGAGCGACGGCTAGGCCAGGGCGTGGTCGCGCGGCTTCGTTTGCACTGAGAATTTTTTTGCGCGCGTGAAATCACAAACAAAACGGATTCTGTTCATGGAGCGCGCAGCGAACCCGTGTGGACGCTGTCATGCCGCTGCGCGTTGGAGATATCGGTGAGATTCACCCACTCGCGCATGTCGTCAAGTTCGCCGTCATTTTGCAGCCGTGTGCTTCCATCGGCTTTTGCCGCAGGAATCTGCTTGGAATAGCGCATCAATGGAACGGCCTGATCGGTGTATAAGGACAAATTTGACGTGTCGGCATTGGCGCAATTCCAAATTCGCTCGGTTCCGAGCCATGGTGGACAAATCCAAGCGGCTCCTGTTGCCGTTGGATCTGGTTCGCTGTATCCACCCACGGAATCCAATTGTGTTGGACCGCTCGATTGATTTGCAGCCATGGATTTTGTGGCGCCGCCGCCCACAAATGCGCCAGGCACGACAGGGTTTTTGTTTGACGCATTCGCCGTGAGATATGACGAGGGACAAAAGACGGTCATGCGATCGGGGAACGCGATGCCGCCAACGGTGCGAGACATTGCGTTGGCGGAGTGATCAGTCGAGGTTCGCATCGCGTCGCAAAAATACGGGCGGGGAATTCCAAGCGTCTTTGGATTTTTGGAAAGATCCCACCAGCCACCAAGATAAAAAGCGTTGTAGCCAAATCGTGGTTGCAGCGCGGCGGTTGATCCTGCCAGCGACTTGGGGGCGATGAGCCGCAGTGCCGCGCTTAAAGTTTCACTGTCCAGCGCGAGGGGCGGAATCGTGCACAGCGTGGAGGGTTCAATCGAGTTGGCGTCTTCGCGATATCCCAGCATCAAATCCCATGAATAGTTCAGATACGGAGCCAGGCGCCACGGATACGTTTGCGCCACCGCGGCATTGAGTTTGTCGCTGATTTGTCCTTCGAGCTTGCCGTTCATGCGATAGGCAACCTTCCAGTTTTTCTGCGTCTCAACCGAAAGAAATCCCGGCAAGCATTGATCGGTGTATTGATTTGCGTACAGCGTCCAGCCGGTGAACATCTGGCGCAGGTCGCTGAGTTGCTTGGAATTTTTGGATGATTTCAGCGCGGAGGTGATTCCGCCAAACAGCAGCGCCATTAAGATGGCGATGATGGAAATCACAACCAACATTTCGACAAGTGTGAAACCGCGAGGCGCGGCTGGTTTCATCAACGACCACCGATAGTGATTTTTTCCACCAAGCCTTTGCGAATTTTGTCCACGCCCGAACCCAGTTCACCAATCGGATCTGGTGGAACAATCTCAACGCTTTTTTCGCCCAACTTCGCCTCGCCACGGCGAACCTTGGCTTGGAAATTTGTGCACTCAAGCAGCAATCGATCCAAAATTTCCTCCTCTGGAACATTGGCCACTTTTTGCCCTTGCACATAGATGATTCCGCGTCGATCGCCCGCGAATACCGCGACATCGGCGCCTTCGGCTTCGCCTGGACCATTCACAATACAGCCCATGACGGCCACTTTGATTGGCAGCGAAACTTCCTTGGCCAACTTGGCTTCAACTTCTTTGACCAGCGTGAACAAATCAACTTGAATGCGACCGCATGTTGGACATGCGATGAGTTCAACGCCCTTGCGCTCGCGGCGGCCAAGGCAATACAGAATTTCCAAACCGTCTTTCACCTCATCAATGTGGTCGCTGGCGTATGAAAGACGAATGGTGTCGCCAATGCCGTTGGCAAGCAGCGTGCCCAGCGCGATGGTGGAGCGAATTGTTCCGGTTGATTTTGGACCCGCATGCGTCACGCCAAGATGCAGTGGGTGGTCGAAGCGCTTAGAGATTTCCGTGTACGCGTCAATGCACAGCGCGGCGTCCATGCTCTTGGCGCTGATCACGATGTCGTGAAAATCGCGCTCGGCGAAAATTTCCAGATACTCCTCCAGCTTCGCGATCATGAGCGCGAGCAAATGGCCTGATTTATGGCCTTCAAAATACATTCCCAATTCCTCGGCGCGGCGTTGCTTGTCGCGGCGTTCAATAATGGAGCCTTCGTTCACGCCAATGCGGATTGGAATTTTGCGTTCTTTGCAAGCGTCGATCACTTTCAGAACTTGATCGCGATCGCTGATATTGCCAGGGTTCAATCGAATCTTGTGCACGCCGGCTTCAACGGCCTCAAGCGCGCGTTGATAATGAAAGTGAACATCGGCGACAATTGGAACTTTCACTTGCGGCAAGATGTGTCGCAGAGCCTCGGTGTCTTTGCGCTCTGGAACTGCGACGCGCACGATGTCGGCGCCAGCGTCGGCGTAGCGGTTGATCTCGGCAACGCACGCGTCAATGTCGTAGGTGAAGCCGGCGTTCATGGTTTGAACGGACACGGGCGCGTCGCCACCGATCTTCACATAGCCAACGCGGTCATCTCCAACGATCACTTGACGGGTCTTGCGGCGTTCTTGCATTTGGTGAGTGTAGCGTGAAAGTAGCTATATTCCATGGCATGAACGCAACCGCCGCACCGATATCGTTTGTGAAGACCCGCCTTTGCATCATGATGTTTTTGCAGTACGCGATTTGGGGCGCTTGGCTTCCGATTTTGTACCCATTCTTAATGGGGTTTCGAAAGTTCACATTGGACCAGACTGGATATTGCTTGGCGGCCGGCGCTGCTGGCGCCATCTTTGGGCCATTTATCGCGGGGCAATTGGCGGATCGAAAGTTTGCCACGGAAAAGTTGCTGGCCGTCAGCCACGCCATTGGCGCGGTGCTTGTGTGGAACCTTGCCGGCGCGGCGGATTTCTCGACATTTTGCACGCTGAGTTTTATTTATGGATTTGTCTACGCGCCCACATTGGCGCTGACCAATTCGCTTGCGTTTGCCAATATTTCCAACCGCGATCGCGACTTTGGACCCATTCGATTGTGGGGGACGCTGGGTTGGATTTGCGTTGGCATTTTGGTTGGACAAGTGTTGCTGCGCAAATACACGCCAGCCGTTGGAACAGAAATTGAAATTGCGGACGCGCAAAATGCTGGGCGTGCTGTGGCCTTTCAATTGAGCGCGGTGTTGGGTTTGGTTATGGCCGCGTATTGCTTGACCTTGCCGCACACGCCGCCCGCGAAATCACCTAAGCAAAGCGCGGCGTGGGCGGAGGCGCTTGGTGAAATTCGTCTTCAACCGTTGATCACGCTGTTCCTGGTGGCCATTCCAGTAAGCATGATTCATCAGTTCTACTTTGTGTTCACTAGCGAATTTCTTGGCTCCATTCAACGCAAGGCCGCCAATGCGTCGGCGAATAATTTCGCCGATTGGACCAACCAGGTTTTTGGAGTGGGCGGAGGCGGCTTGATGACCATTGGGCAAATGACGGAAATCGCGGTGTTAGGCGCCATTCCGTTGCTGACCAAAAAGTTCAGTTACAAGTCGCTGCTCATGATTGGCCTGTGCGCCTACGCGTTGCGAATGGCCATATTCGCCAACATGCCAGACTTGTTCCCGGTGATGTTCGGAGTTGCTCTGCACGGGGTGTGCTTTGGCTGTTACATCTTTGTGGCATTCATGATGGTGGACAAATTCACCACCAAAGATGTTCGCGCCACGGCGCAAAATTTATTCAACCTGATTTTTGTGGGTGTTGGAATTATTGTGGGAAGCATGTTCGCCACCAAAGTCGCCGGCATGGCCACGGAAAATGGCGTGATGAATTACAAGCATTTGTTCACGGTGCCCATGTGGATAGCGATTGGTTCTTTGGTTGCGATTGTCATTTTTATGCCAAGTCAAAAAGCGCTTGACGCGAAATAAATCAACCTGCTTTGGCGATTGGCGCGGGCACTTGTGAATCTGGATGGATGGCGAGCAGTTGCACGCCGCCCGGCAAAATAAATTCCACCACATTGTCGCCATCTTTCACGGGCACATCGTCCATGGTGAAGATGGCGGCGCGCGGATTGGCGGCTTCGTGATTCGCCAGCGCAACTTCCAATGTTTTCTGCATGGTTTCATCCAGTTTGCCCATGGCCTCTCGGCCGCGGCACTTTGGAAATCCGCTGCAACCCAGCCACGGACCGCGCTTGCCAAGACGCAAATTCAGTTTGCGGGTTTTGCATTTCGGGCAATCCAAATCGGTGAGCAGCGGGGGCACTGAAGGCAATTTGATCTTGCCCTTCAAGTCCACATTGATGATGAATTGCTTTTTCTCCACGGGCTCCGCCAGCGCCACCACGCCGCTGGCAACTTCTTGCGCGAGTTGCTTCTTGGTTTTCTTTTTCTTCTTGACCTTGGGCGGCTTGGGCGGCAAGTCGCTGGTGATGAAGCGACCAAAGCGGCCAGTGCGCATGACCATGGGTTGATTATTTTCAGGGCTACAAATATTTACGCGCTCAGGAAGCAGTGGGCGACCCTCGCGGTCAACCGGCGCGGCGTAAACGCAGTCGGGATATGAAACGCAGGAAAGAAATTGCCCATTCTTGCCAAAGCGATATCCAGTTTGACTGCCACACTTGGGGCAGACATATGGAGCGGGATCCATTTTAGCTTTCACGTGCAGCGCCTCACCGGCCGCAATTAAATCCGCCTCCAACTTTTTCCAGAAGTCGCGCAGCATTTGATGCCATTCCATTTTGCGTTGGGCCACATCGTCCAACTCTTTTTCCATTTCCCGCGTGTAGCCAACTTCAATAATGTCGTTGAACCAAGCCACAAGGAAGTCCGTGACCTTCTCGCCCAAAGAGGTGCTTTCTAGGCTAGTTCCACGGCGTTCCACATAGTTGCGGTCCACAATTGTGCGCACAATACTGGCGTATGTGCTGGGCCGACCAATGCCTTCCTCTTCCATAAATTTAATCAGGCTGCTTTCGGTGTAGCGCGAAGGCGGTGAACTAAAAAATTGCTTGGCGTCGATGGAAAATGGAGCGAGCGTATCGCCATCTTTCAACTTTGGAAGTTGCGCGTCGTCGCTGCTGCGCGGATTGACGCGCAAGAAACCATCAAACACCAACACGCGGCCACTGGCTCGCAACACCGCGCCAGTGTCTTGATCCGATCGCTGAAAGAGAATTGTGGTGCGCTCAAATTCCGCGTCGGCGGTTTGACATGCCATGAAGCAGCGCCAAATTAAACCGTAGACCTTGGCTTGATCCTCAGGCAAATCGCGCATCGCCGCCGACGGATCGCGCGAAGGATCTGTTGGACGAATGGCTTCGTGCGCTTCTTGCGCGCCCTCGGTTTTATTTTCGTAGTAGCGCGCTTTGTCTGGAACGTATTGCGCGCCGAAATTCGTGCGCAAGTAACTGCGGGCCGCCTCGATGGATTCAGGCGCAAGATTGAGGCTGTCGGTGCGCATGTATGTGATCCAACCCGCCTCGTACAATTGTTGCGCCAGGCGCATGGTGCGATCAGCGGTTAAGCCAAGCGAGCCGCCCGCGCGCTGAAGCGTGCTGGTCTTAAATGGCGGATAGGGGCGCGACATTTCGCGCTTGCCTTCAACGCTTGTGACTTTGTAACGCGCCTTTGGATCAAGCGTTCCAGTGACTTTCACATTGAAAGCCGCCGGCCCTTTGCCCGCGGGATTTGCGCTTCGATCGGCGGAAACATGCTGCAAACCAACGGCGGTTGCCGCGTCCACCGCGCCTTTGGACAAGTCGCGCGGCTCATCTTTGGTGCACGACAAGTCAAATTTCTTGCCCTTGATCTCAATCAGATCGGTCTCAAATCCACCATTGGAATCCAGCCACGCGGCCTGGTCTTTTTGCGTCGCGCCCTTGCCACGCTCGTCCAATTTGGACATGAACGCGTTCCATGATTCACCCATGCCCGCGGCCTTGGCGAGCGCGTCGGTTAAGCGCACGCACACGCTCCACTTCTCATCTGGAACATGCGCGCGGATTTCTCGATCGCGTTCCACAACAATTCGAGTGGCCACGCTTTGAACCCGGCCCGCGCTTAAACCGCCGGCGACTTTTTTCCACAGCACCTGGCTCACGGGGTAGCCCACGATGCGATCAAGAATGCGCCGCGCTTGTTGCGCATTCACGCGGTCCATGTCAATTGGCCGAGGGTTTGCGAAACCTTCAAGCACCGCTTGTTTGGTGATGGCGTTGAAGACCACGCGCTTCGCGGTTTTCGGATCAACATTCACAAGCTCGGCAAGATGCCATGCAATGGCTTCGCCTTCGCGGTCAAGATCGGTTGCAAACCAAATGTCGCTCGCGGCCGCGGCCAACTTTCTGATTTGCGCCACCAACGTTTTCTTTTCACCATCGACCACGTAGGTGGGTTCAAATGTTCCGTTCTCAATGTCCACGCCCGGCACTTGCTGCTTCACGCCCTTTTCGTTTTTGGGTGGAAGGTCGCGAATGTGGCCAACGCTGGCGATTACGACATAGCCACTACCCAAATATTGCTGTAATTTCTTGGCTTTGGTGGGACTTTCAACAATGACCAAGTGGGAGCCGCCAATGGTGGCCACTGGGTTCTTTGCGGCTCTAGATGCAGGCTTTTTGCCTGTTTTTGCCTTGGTTGCTGAAGTTTTTGCCTTGGACTTTGCCATATATAAGGATGCGATGAATAACCGATGTTTGCGCTGAGTCAAGTGACCAAGGGTGAAGATGTTGTCCGAGAACCACGCTTCATGGGGGTCAAATCGCCCCGCAAAGCACCGAGAGCGCCTCTTGTGAAATTTTTTCAAATATTTTATTTTCCGCATCCAGCGTGGCGCAGTGAGGCGAAGTTTGGAAGCGGCGCAACCAAGTGCGTTGCTGTTTGGCGTAGCGGCGCGTGCGAATTTTTATCTTTTCAACGGCTTCTTTCAGGCTGCAACGGCTTTCAAGCGCGTCGAGTAATTCGCGGTAGCCCACGGCCTCCATGGCTTGCGCCACAAGCGGCGCGGCGCGCGTGAGTTGATTCACTTCGTCAAGCCAACCGGCGTCCACGAAATGTTGCACGCGCGAATTGATCCGTTGATTCAACGTGGCGGTGCTCCAATCCAACAAGATCAATTGAAATCTGGCAGGAATAATTGTTGTCGCGCTGTTCCATTGATTGCGCGCGGCGCTGGCGGGTTGGCCTGTTGCATGGGCGATCTCCAAAGCGCGAACACTGCGGCGGCGATCATTGATGTGCAAGCGCGCGGCGGTTTCGGGATCCACTTGGATCAGCTTTTCGCGCAACGCGTTGGCGTCTAGCGCATCAAGCGACTTGCGAAATTCAGCGTCTGGACGGCCGCTTTCAACCAATCCTTCAAAGAGCAGCCGCAAATACAAGTTGGTTCCGCCCACCACGATCGCGCTGCGTTGGCGCGCTTGAATATCAGCGATGGCGCGGGTGGCTTCGCGCAACCAATCCGCGGCGCTGAAGGCCTCGTGGTGTGGATCGGCTAAATCAATTCCGTGGTGCGCCACCAAAGCGCGCTCGGCGGCGGTGGGCTTGGCGGTTCCAATGTCCATGCCGCGCCAGACTTGCATGCTGTCGGCCACCACAATTTCGCCGCCGCCAGGAATGTGCTGCGCCAACCACAACGCGAGCGCGCTCTTGCCCGAGGCGGTTTCGCCGGCGATCACAATTGTTTTGCGCTGCATGTGTGGTGGAATTGTGTTGGGGCTTTCAGGCCGAATTGAATGTGTCAATGAGTGTCGAATGCTGATTTGCGTTTGCGGTGGCATCGAAATTGCCAAAGAGTTTCTATCATCCTTATCTGGAGAATATTGTGTCAAAGAAAACTATCGACCAACTGGACGTGCGCGGCAAAAAAATATTCATTCGCGCGGATTTTAATGTTCCGCAAAATGATGACGGATCCATTAGCGATGATCGGCGGATTCGCTCCACAATTCCCACTATTGAAAGCGTGCTCAAGCGTGGTGGAAGCGTGATTGTGGCGAGTCATTTGGGGCGCCCTGAAGGCAAGGGCCATGAGCCCCAATACAGCATGAAAGCAGTCGCTCAACGCCTGCGGGAATTGCTCGCGGGCATTGCTGGCACTGTGCATTTGTCCAGCGTGCTGCCCAGTCAAGCCCACGCGGAGGCGGCCGCGTTGAAGACGGGCGAAGTATTGCTGCTAGAAAATCTGCGCTTTGAAAAAGGCGAGAAGAAAGGCGACGCCCAGTTTGCCGCGGCCATCGCGCCGTACGCCGACGCGTATTGCAATGACGCCTTCGGAGCAAGTCATCGCAATGACGCCAGCATGTTGGCGTTGCCGTTGGCCATGAAACCCAAGCCTTGCGTGGCGGGTTTTTTGCTTTCCAAGGAATTGAAATTTCTAGGCGAGACATTGGAGAACGCGCGCAAGCCGTTCGTGGCGATTTTGGGCGGCGCAAAAGTGAGCGACAAATTGCCCGCGCTGGAGCACATGATTGGCAAAGTGGATGCGATCATCGTTGGCGGCGCCATGGCCTACACATTCTTGTTGGCGCAAGGGATCGCGGTGGGTTCAAGTCGGGTGGAAAAAGATTTGGTTGAAAAAGCCAAGGGCATTTTGGAATTGGCGAAATCCCGCGCAACAAAAATTCTGTTGCCCGTGGATCACAACTGCGCACGTGAATTTAAAGCCGACACCCAGAAAAATATTTTCGCCGGCGCGATAGACGATGGATGGATGGGGCTTGACATTGGGCCGCAGAGCGCCAAATTGTTCGCCAGTGAAATTGCCAAAGCCAAGACCGTGATTTGGAACGGACCCATGGGCGTGTTTGAAATGCCGCCGTTTGACGCGGGAACATTGGCCGTTGCCCACGCGGTAATTCAAGCCACCAAGTCCGGGGCAACAACCGTGGCGGGCGGCGGCGACACGGCGGCCGCCCTTGAAATTGCTGATCTTTCCGCGGGTTTATCGCATGTTTCCACCGGTGGCGGCGCCAGCTTGGAAATGCTCGAGGGTAAAAAATTTGAAAGTTTGGTTCCCATTGACGAGGCGTAACTTTGCGTAACTTTCACCGCTGTGCACTAGACTTATTTCATCCGATTCGTACATCACACACAGGTTTCGACTCATGTTTAAAAAATATCTAATGACCGCGCAGTTTGCATTCGTGTTGTGTTTGGCGTTTGTTGCCGCGCCCGCCCTTGGCGAAGACGAGGATCCATTGGGCGTTGGCAAGGCTCCGCCAGCGCTGCAAATCGCCAAATACGTCAAGGGTGATGCGCCTGATTTAGTCAAAGATGTCGGCTGCGTTGTGTTGGTGTTTTTCACCTTGGGGGAGGAAAAAAATTCCTCGTTGTTGTCAACGTTGAACTCGCTTCAAAAGGAACTGGCGCTCAAGGGACTGCAAGTGCTTTTGGTGGCCAAAGACAAACCCGAGGACATCAACAAATCATTTTCCAAAGCTGAAAAAAATTCGATGGCCATCGCCGTTGGCGCGGATGATTCGGAAGCCACATGGCGCCTGTGGGTTGACGCCGCCAAGCAAGAAAAATTACCCGTGGGATTTATCGTGAGCCGTGGAAAAATAGTTTGGGTTGGAAATCCATTGGATGAATCGCTTTCCAGCATCGTGCGCAAGGCGGTGATGGGCAAATACGATCCGCAATTGCAAAAGAAGGCGCAGCCTTTGCTGGATGCCGCGCGCAAGTCGCTGAAAGTTCGCAATGTCCAAGAGGCCTACAAGCATTTCGATCAGGTGTGTGAAATGGATCCCGTGTTTTTTGTTGACATTATCGTGGAGCGTTACAAAGCAACATTGAAGAACGAGACTGATCCCAAAATCGCCGCCGAGTGGATTCAAAAGTCGGCCAAGAAATCTGGAACTGTTGCGGCGCAATACGAAATTGTGAGCGCCATTGTGCTTGATCCAGAAATTGAGAAACGTGATTTGGAATCCGCTTTGTTGATCGCGGATTCCCTCGCGGGAAAAAATCCAACCATTGGGTTGCAGGCCAAGGCCATGGTTTTTGCCGCGAAAAAAGATTGGCCACAAGCCATCGACTTGCAAACCGACGCATGGATGGGCGCCACTGTTCTTGACAAGCCAATGGCCAAGCAAAGGCTTGATGAGTATCGCGCCGCCGCCAAAAATCAAATAGAAAAGAAGCCATAAGGTGGCGCTTGATCGAGATCTATTTCGGCGACCTCCAGCGCGCGCCATGTTGGCGGCCAGTATTTTTTCCGCGGATTTTGCAAACCTCGGCCGCGACTCCAACGCGGCCCTGAATGCCGGCGCCGCGCTATTGCATGTGGACATCATGGACGGACATTTTGTTCCCAATCTTTCAATGGGTCCGCTGGTGTGCGCCGCTGTGCGCCGCGTTTGCCCCGAAGCATTTTTAGATATTCACTTGATGGTGACCACTCCCAAAGATTTCATCGCGGCGTTTATAAAAGCGGGGGCGAATTCCGTCACTTTTCATGTGGAAACTGTGAAGGATCCAAAGGAGTTGGCCAAGTTCGCGCGTGATCTTGGCGCAAGCGTGGGCTTGGCGAGCAATCCAGAAACACCCGTGTTGGCGATCGAGCCGTTTCTAAATGATTTTGATTTGCATTTAGTGATGAGCGTGCATCCTGGTTTTTCCGGTCAAGGATTTATTGAAAGTTCGCTTGCAAAAACCAAGTGGATCAGGGAACGCGTTGGTCCGCGCGCCCGCGTTGAAATGGATGGCGGCGTTGATCCAAGCAATGGCGCGCGCTGCGTGACCGCCGGCGCAGATGTGTTGGTTTCGGCAAGCGCCTTATTTGGAAAGCCAAATGTAGCGTTGGCCGCCAAGGCGTTGCTTGATTCGTTTTCAACTACAAGTCGTGTAGACTAAAATTTCCATGGCACAGACAAGTTGGGAAACCTCCGATCTATTGCTCTCCAAGAAATCCGTTCCAGACGGATTGTGGGTTTCTTGTGACAAGTGCAACGCCACGCTTTTTCGCAAAGCGCTCGAATCAAATTTAATGGTGTGTCCGCAGTGCGAGCACCACCACCGAATGTCTGGACGCCAACGCGTTGAAACTTTGGTTGATCCCGGTTCATTCGAACCAATGAACGCCACCATGGCTCCGAGCGATCCGCTTGCGTTCCATGATGTGCGCGCCTACTTGGATCGCATCAAGGAGGCGCAGCAAAAAACTGGCGAGAACGACGGCGTGCAAACCGGCACCGCGTTTATCAAGGGACGAAAAGTGGCGTTGGGCTGCATGGATTTCACATTTCTGGCTGGATCAATGGGCAGCGTTGTTGGGGAAAAACTGGCGTGCCTGATTGAGTACGCCACGGATCATGATTTGCCCCTGATCATTGTTTGTTGCTCGGGCGGCGCGCGAATGCAGGAGAGTGGTTTCTCTCTGATGCAAATGGCCAAGACCAGCGCCACGTTGGCGCGCTTCGACGAAGCCGGTGGTTTGTTCATCAGCGTGCTCGCGGATCCAACTACGGGTGGCGTGACCGCAAGTTTCGCCATGTTGGGCGACGTGATTCTTGCGGAGCCGCGCGCCTTGATTGGTTTCGCTGGGCCGCGCGTGATTCGGCAAACAATCCGCCAGGAACTTCCCGATGGTTTTCAAACTTCTGAATTTCTGCTTGATGCGGGATTTGTGGATCGCATTGTGCATCGATCCACCTTGCGCAGCGAGATTGGGCGAGTGATTGACTTTGCAGGCAAGTAGTCCGCCGCATTTCAAATTTATTCGGCTGATTCAAATCACAAGTCTGTGCGCGCTTGGCGCGATATTCAATACGCTCGCCTTGGATCCATTCAACGCGTCTTGGATCGCGCTATTGGCGTGGACGCCACTAGTGATCGCGGCGCGCATCACGGCGAATTGGCGCGGCAATTCAGCGGAAATCAACAATGTTTCATCGCCAATCGATCGTCGCGCAACATGGCGACTGGCGTTGATCGTGTGGCTGTTTGGAAGCCTGCGTTGGTTGTGGTTGGAAAGTTGGATTGGTCCAGTGAGCGATTACGGTTGGCCGGCATTGGCGATTGTCATGGGCGCCTTCGACGCCATCTTCGCCGTGGTCATGTCGCGCGTTGAGAGAGGTCAGCGATTTCACGCTTGGCCTTTGGCGATCCGCTCTGGAATTATTTTGTGCGGATGTGAATGGTTCCGTGGCCGCGTGTTCATGGATGGGTATCCGTGGTTCATGCCCGCGCAACCACTGATTGATTTTCCTTGGCTCGCGCAAGG
>Ga0209190_1001602_pt1 | contig 15703 bp, 14 predicted proteins | sample M_140205_XF_Meta_FD_187315 | JGI IMG/M metagenome (GOLD analysis project Ga0209190, IMG submission 187315) | Freshwater microbial communities from Lake Montjoie, Canada to study carbon cycling - M_140205_XF_MetaG (SPAdes) (version 2) | ecosystem: Environmental > Aquatic > Freshwater > Lake... | reverse complement strand
TGAAGATGCCGATGTGACCCGGCACTGGAAAGAACTGCTCAAGACGCAGCAGGTTAAGGGCAAGCCAGTCCACGATGCCAACATCGTCGCGACCATGCTCGCCTTTGGCGTGCGCCGGCTGCTGACGCAAAACGTGGCGGACTTTCGCCGCTATGAGCCGCAGATCGAGATCATGCCGCTATGAAGTTGATGGGTCTGGCATTGCAGTCGGCACCACCGCTTTTGCACCTTATTTCGCTCTCGTGGCTGCCCCAAACGGGAGCCGTTTAGCCCTGCCACAGCCGTGGCAGGGTCAGAAAAGTGGCGCTTGGAAGCAAACACCTCGGGCGATTCACCCCCGTGATGCCTCTTTTTTCTTGTATCGACGGCTGGTTTTTGGCACAAACACACTTCACTCAACCCTCAATGTCTGTAAATTCAGCCCACTCCTAAGCTGCTCCTCACGTGCCCTCCGTCAAGAACAAACGTATTCACACCCTCTTCCTCGCTGCCATCGCCTCCCTCACGCTCGCCGACACCCCAGCCGCCATCCTCAAGGACTACCGCACACGCGCCACCGAGGCAACGAAACGCCTCGACGAAACGCTCGAAAAGCAGGGCGCGCAAATTGTGACCAGCCTCGTGCGCAGCGGTGACACCGCCGGTGCGGAGGTAGTCACCACTCAACTGAAACAACTCATCACCGGTGACGCCATCCCTACCCCGCACAGCGCCGCAGCCAAGCTCTTCGCCCAATACAGCACCGCCCGCAGCGACGCCCTCAAGCCCGTCCAGGCCGCCGCTCTCGCCCGCCTCGACTCGCTCCTTAAAATCGCCGCCGGTGCCAAACTCGACGACCTACAGGTCATCACCAAGGCCCGTGCGGAGATTGAAGCTGGCATGATCACCAACCTTGGGGCCATCCCGTTAAAATGGACCTACCACCAAACACTCACCGGCAAGCCTGATGCAGAAATCTTGATGAAGCCCGACGGTGTTTTCGAGATCGATGATGGCTCCGGCCCGCAATTTGGCAAATGGCAGGTCAAAGGGGACGGTTATGAGATCGAGATGGAAAAATACGTGTGGCAGGTGACCGTCGTGGACGGCGTCGGCACCATCAAACGCGAAGTCGGCACCCGTTACATGAAGGTAAAGGGCAAAGGCCGCTGACTAGCGCTCAAACGACAACCGGGGCGGGGGTGTTGTTGTTCGAGTGGTCGATCACCTGTGTTCATGGCCTGCATGAAGTCATTTCATCCATGCGGCGGCCCGGACAAAGCATCGCGGGTTGCCATCAGGAAGCGTCAGGCTAGTCTGGCAGTCCTGCGTCGTCTTTGTGGCGTAGTCCTTGCTTTAAAACCATGCCCGAATTGGAAAATCCCTTTCAAGAAACGCTGCTCTCACGTCATCGTGCCGAGCCATGCACCGTTGTCATCTTCGGCGCCACTGGCGACCTGACGCACCGCAAGCTGATCCCCGCCATTTACAATATCGCTGCCTGTGGCGATCTACCGCCGCAGTTCAAGGTGGTGGGCTTTGCCCGTCGTGACAAAACAGACGAAGGCTTCCGCACCGAGTTGGAAGAGGGAAATCGCAAAAACAGCCGCCAGGGCCACAACGACGAACTCTGGAAGAGCTACGCGCAGTGCATTCACTACCACCGCAGCGAATTTGAAGACCTCGAAGGCTACAAAGCGCTCGGTCGTCTGCTAGATCAGTTCGATGTCGAACGCGGTGCACCCGCGAACCGGTTGTTTTATCTCGCGGCAGCACCAGAGGCCTTCAAACCCATTCTGGAAATGATCCGTGCTGCCGGCCTGAACAAAGGTGTCGGTGACAAGTGGGCGCGCGTGGTATGCGAGAAGCCGTTTGGCAAAGATCTCGCCACCGCACGCGGTTTGAACGCGGTGGTCGCTGATACCTTTGCCGAAAAGGACACTTACCGCATTGATCATTACCTTGGCAAAGAAACCGCGCAGAACATCATGGTGCTGCGCTTCGCGAATTCGATCTTCGAACCGAACTGGAACAGCCGTTACATCGACCATGTGCAGATCACCTGCGCGGAAAATCTTGGCATGGAAGGTGGTCGCGGCGGCTATTATGACACTGCCGGTGCCTTGCGTGACATGGTGCAGAACCATTTGTTCCAATTGCTCTCGCTCGTCGCGATGGAGCCGCCGACCGATTTGAGCGCCGACAGTGTGCGCGATGAAAAGGTGAAGGTTATTCGTGCCCTGCGTCCGCTTGTTGGACCCGAGGCCGTCGGTAAAAACGTGATCCGTGCCCAATACACCGCAGGCAGTGTCGATGGTGTGTCGCGTGTCGGCTATCGGCAGGAAGATCGCGTCAATCCCGAGTCCAAGACCGAGCCGTTTGTCGCTTTGCGCCTCATGATCGACACTTGGCGCTGGCAGGGCGTGCCGTTTTACATTCGCGTCGGCAAGCAACTGCCGAAGAAGGCCACCGAGATCAGCGTGCATTTCAAAAAGCCGCCGCAGGTGCCCTTTGCCACCAGCAACATGCTCAGGAACAGCGAGAACACCCTCGTCATCCGCATTCAGCCGGATGAGGGCATCGCCTTGCGCATCCTCTGCAAGCAACCCGGTCAGGCGCAGAATGTACAGCAGGTGAAGATGGACTTCCGCTATTCCTCCAGTTTCGGCAAAGCCAGCCCCGAGGCCTACGAACGTCTTCTGCTCGATGCGATGGCCGGTGATGCCACGCTCTTCGCACGACGTGATGAAGTCGAGAGCGCCTGGAAGTTCATCGACGAAATCGAACACGCCTGGCACAAATCCGACAATCCGCCGATGATGCACGAATATCCCGCTGGAAGTTGGGGGCCGAAAGAGGCCGACGATTTATTACGCGCCGACGGTCGCGAATGGCGACTGCTTTGATTCGGGAGGACTCCAACCATGTCTGCTTCCACACTCAACGACTCCGACCTTGGCCGCCTCGGCCTAGAAACGCCCATCTCGCGCATTGATCGTGCCTTGAAACAGCTCTGGGAAGGTGACGAGGCGAAAACACGCGCCTCGCTCATCAATCTGGCGATCTATACGGAAGACAGCAGCCTGCTTGCTTCTGACAACGACCTGCTCGACCACGTCGCCGCCGAACACGCCTGCCGCGCTCTGCTCATTCTCGCGCTGCCAGACGCGCAGCCACCGCGTGCGCGTGCGTGGATTCAGGCGCTGTGCCGTCCTTACCAGGGCAAACAGGCGGTGTGCAGCGAGCAAATCAGCTTTGTGCTCGAAGGCGGTGATGCCGCTCAGGTGCAAAACATCGTCTTCGCCCATCTCGACAGCGATCTCCCACTTGTCGTCTGGTGGCAGGCGGATCTCACGCAGCATTTCGAGGAGCGCTTCTACTCGCGCATCGACACGCTCATCATCGACAGCAGTCGCTGGAGCGATCCCGCGAAGCAGTTTGATGCCCTGCGTGCCGCCATGAGCGCTGAAACGGCCGACTTCGATGTGCGTGACCTCGCGTGGACGCGCTCACACTTCATGCGCACCGCTCTCGCCAGTTGTTTTCAGGATGCTGCCGCGCTGCAAAACCTCGCCAAGCTACAAATCATCCGCATCACCCATCTCAAAAGCCAGCGCCCCGCCGCGCTGCTGCTCGCCGTGTGGATCAATCAGCGCCTCGGCGTCACGTTGAAGCTCGAATTGATCGAAAAAGGTAGCGGCCCAGCCCTTCAGAGCTTGGTTCTTGAAGGCGAAGGCGTCCGTGGCGAGGTGCGCCGCGACTGCGACTCCTCCTTCATTCAAGTTTGCACCTCCTGCGGCCAGCATGAGCACAAGGATCTCCTCCCCGCTGATGTGGACAGCGACGCCGAACTCGTCAGCGAACAGCTCTCGCGTTTCCATGGCAGCACGCTCTACTCCAGCATGCTTCCCTTTGTCCGCAGCATGCTGAAATAATGAAATTCTGGCTCCAACTCGCTCGCATCTCCAACCTGCCCACGGTTTGGACCAACGTCACCGCCGCCTGGCTCCTCGCAGGTGGCGCACTCGATGATCCACGCCTCTACTGGCTCATTCTCGCTGGTTCGCTGCTCTACACCGGCGGCATGATTTTGAATGATGCTGCCGATTTGAAATTCGACCGCGAACATCGTCGCGAGCGTCCGATTCCCAGCGGTCAGATCGGTCTGCAAACCGCTTGGACTGTTGGCATCGCCATGCTTCTCATCGGCGCCACTTTGGCGACATGGTTCGGAGCCAATCCGCGCATCACCGCCATTCTCGTGGCTGGCATCGTGTTCTACGACATCTATCACAAGCAGTGGGACGGTTCCGTGATCATCATGGGCGCATGCCGCACGCTCCTATATTTGATGGCTGCCAGCGCAACACCCGCCGCTGCTCTGCCTGCCGCTGTCGCTCTTGGCTGTTACGTTGTCGGCATCACCATCGCCGCACGTCTTGAGCACAAAAGTGGCCTCTTGCCCGCTGCGTCCTCCCTGCTGGCCCTCGCACTACTCTACACACCCGGAATCGTCTTTGCGATGCGCTTTGCCTCGGCGGGCGGATATCCGATGCAGCTCGTCATCCTTGCCGCCTTTGCCATCCTCATCGCCTATGCCACTCAAATGCTGCGCAAAGGTGGTCCCGCCATCGGTCAAGCCGTCGGCACATTGATCGCCGGCATCGCCATTGTTGATGCCCTCGCCGTTTCCTCGGTCTCCACCACGATTGCCCTCGGCTTTGTCGCGCTGGCTCCGCTGCTGCGCTTCTGGCAGCGCTGGGTGGCGGCGACTTAATCAGGGCGGTGTGCCACCGAGTTTTTTCGTCACCAGGTCGAGCTGCTTCTTCGTTTCGGCGTCGTCAGGCGCGAGTTGCAGCGCTTCACTAAAGGCTTGTTTCGCCTCGTTCAGTTTGCCCATCTCGACATAGAGCAGGCCCAGGTTGTAGTGGGCATTCACATTCTTCGGTTCGAGTTCGAGCGCTTTGAGATAGGACTTGAGCGTGTCGTCCTTCTGGCGGGCCTGATCCTGCAGATTGCCGAGATTGAGGTGAAACATTGCGCTCTGGGGATCGATGCGCAGAGCTTCCTGCAACGCGGTCTCGGCCTCCTTGAGCTTTTTGGAACCAGCGAGGAAGGACGCGTAGCTGTTCAACGTGAAGGCACGTTCCTTGTCGTGCTCCGCGCCTTTCTGCATGTGAAGCAGTAGTTGGAAATCGACCTCCTCAAGATCCTTCGGTGGTTTGGCTCCCCAATCGGTCAGCATGCTCATGCGATGCACGCGTGCCTTGAGCCGCTTCATCTCGATCTCCAAACGCGACTGAATGGAAAGTTCGAAAGCCTTTTCATAAGCGCTCTCGGCCATGTCGTAGCGCTCCTCTTCCATGAACTCGTCGCCCAAGGATAGATATTGGCCGATGACTTTGCGGGACTGGTAACGGTCCCATTGATCCTGGATGGATGGAATGAAAAATGCCAGGAGCATGACCGATGCGCTGCTGATTGTAGCGACATAGGGCCAAGCCTTCTTGGAAAGCGAAACAGGTTTGTCTGACATGATGGTGATCTCTTTCAGGTGGTTGTTTCTTCTTCCTCTGCTTCGGCGGGTTCTTCTTCCTCAACCTCGTCGGATGCGTCCTCCTCTTCGACGGCATGCGCGAAAGCGGCGAACCAACCCTCAGCGGCAATCAACGCCTCCGGTGTGCCTTGTTCCATCACACCGCCATCGCCGAGCACATAAACATGGTCCGCATCCTTCACCATGCTGAAGCGGTGAGCGATGATGATGATTGTGCATTGGTTGCGCAGTTGATGAATGGCATGCCGGACCTCTGCCTCGGTGTTGTAATCGAGGTTTGCCGTTGCCTCATCGAGGACGAGAATCTTTGGGCGGCTCAAAAGTACGCGGGCGATCTGTACGCGCTGCCGCTCGCCCACGCTTAGGTCCATGCCGTTCTGACCGATCTGCGTTTGCAGCCCCTTAGGCAGCCTTGCGACCAGGTTCTTTAATCCGGCCTGCTCCACGACTGTTGTCACCTCGGCGTCAGACGCGGATGGCTTTTTGTAGCGCAGGTTATAGGCGAGTGTGCCACGGAAAATCGCTCCATCTGCGGCCACCATGCCGATATGCGATCGTAAGCTGGAGGCGTCCATTTTGCTGACTGACTGACCGTCGATCAAGATCTCGCCCTGCTGTGGCTCATAGAGTTTGAGCAACAAGTCCACCGCAGTGGTTTTTCCTGTGCCACTGCCGCCGACAATGGCAGTGATCTTGCCCGGCTCGAATGTCATCGACATCGACTTCAAGACCTGATGATCCTCGACATAGGCAAAGCACACGTCCTTGAACTCGATCCGGCCGTTTCCGATCTGCAATGGCTTGCCGCTCTTTTCGCCGCTGTTGTTTTCAAGCAGGCGGAACGCGCGCGAGATGGAGGCGATGTGTTGCTGCGTGTTCACCCACAGGCTGCACAGTTCGTCGATGGGCGAATACAATCGATCCAGATAGGCGACAAACATCACCACATCGCCCGGCGTGAGCTTGTGGATTAGCGCCAAATAGCCACCACAGCCCAGCACCATCGCTGTGGCCAAATGACTCAGGATGCCCTCCCAGAAGGAGAATTTGTTCGAGAGTCGGGTGCGCTCGACGTAGTTTTGATATGCTGCGCCGGAAATACGCTTGTATTCCTGCACCTCGCGTCCCTCCGCGCCACTCAGTTTCACGGTCTTGATGCCTTCGAGGGCGGTCGAAATGCGCGCGCTAACATCCTCCCAACGCTCGTAGTAAGTATTGAGTCCTGTTTCGAGCTTTTGGGAGGAGCGCCACGCAATCAATAGGTAGATCGGAATCAAAGACACGGCGATGACTGCTAGCGTGGTGTTTTGATAAAACATGATCGCCATGATGCCAGTGAGGCTGATCATCTCTGGCAGGATTTGCTGTGAAAACGCACCTACGATAGCGCTGACTTGCTCACTTTGGTCGATCTGCTTGGCGATCGCAGCCGGGGCGCGTTTACCGAAAAATCCCAGCGGTAGCCGCAGCACATGGGCAAAGGCACCCTGAATGAATTCCTGCTCAATGTCGCAATCGAGCTGTGCCTTTTTGTTCTCGGCATAGAGCCAGAGGATGTAGCTTATGACATTGACGCCGAGCATGAGCAGCACGGCGTAAAGCAGAGTGTGGATCGCCTCGCCGGGTGTTCGTTCAGCCACCTCGCTCGTGCTGTGAGGTTTTTTCTCATGCGTCGTTTTTGCTGGTGCGGGTTCGCCGTGAATTGCTTTATGCAGGTATGTTTCAAGTGCCCCGCCTCCCGTCTCAACCTCTTCTCCCGCATCCAATTTTGCCGCATCATTGGCATTTTTGACAAACAATCCCGCGATGTCATTGATCGCCTCACGGTAGATCAAAGGCTCCACCAATCCCGCTCCGGTGCTAAGCAACGTAATGAACGCAACCATGAGAAACCGACGGCGATGCGGCGCGACCAGTTTGTAGAGGTGGTTGAGAACTTCTTTCTTCATGGGCTGTGTTTATAACGAAGGCGATCGCTGTTTTTGAGACTGTTTTTAAGAGGTCACAGCCCATACAATCATGCCATAGGCCATCACCATGCCGCCGAGTCCGACGAGAAAAGCCGTATCCGCCGCTGATTCCACGCGATGCATGCGCCTAGAGCTGCGCGTGCGCAGTGCGCAATAGGAGAGTAGGCATGCGCAAAGGAAGATCAATGCGTTTACCGCCAGCACATCATCGGCCATCGTCTGGATCTTGTGCGTTTCTGTGAACGAACGCACGATGCTGATGACAGTAAGGCAGACGCCCACCAAGGCGGAGGACGCGGTGAAGATGTGGATGGCGATGTCACGCTCCAGTGGCGTATCCGTCGGGTGCCGATTGTTCATACTTGGTCCTTCCAATCTGGCCCCGGCAGCATGCGCGTTACCATCCCTACAGCGGGGTATTTGAGTAGGCACGCGGACAGGATGTTTTGATCTTCGACATTCATCCAGCATTCGATTGATTCATTCAACCTCCACACGCAATGCCAGCCACCACATCACGCCAAACCTGTCTTGTCACCGGACAGCCCGTCTTTGCCAAGGACGCCTTTCCACTCGCTGCTCTTCGCCCGGCCATTGCTGACATGATTCGCGCCGATTTTCCTGACGCAGGGCCGGATGCGCATGTCTCGCGTGCCGCCCTCACGGGCTATCGCGCACGCTATGTGGAGCACATGATCGAAACAGAGCGTGGTGAGGTCTCGCGTCTTCAGCAGGAGGTTATCGATGCTGTCAGTCGTCATGAAACCATGTCGCAACTGCCGCAACGGCAGGACGAGGAGCACCCGCCTACCTTTGGCCAGCGGCTGTCAGACCACATTGCCACCTTCGGCGGTAGCTGGAGCTTCCTCATCATCTTTGGCGTGTTCATGGCCATCTGGATGCTCCTCAACTCCACCGGGCGAGAAACCTTTGATCCCTATCCCTTCATCCTGCTAAATTTGGTGCTCTCCTGCCTCGCCGCCGTGCAAGCACCCGTCATCATGATGAGTCAGAACCGCAAAGAGCAGCGTGACCGCCTGCGTGCGGAACATGATTACCAGGTCAATCTCAAAGCCGAGCTGGAGATCAGGCACCTGCACGAAAAAATCGATCATCTTCTCGTCGGGCAGTGGGAACGCCTTGCCGCCATGCAGCAGATGCAGATAGACATGATGGCTGGCTTGGCCGCACATGAACCGCTCAAACGTCGCTCCGAAATCAACACTGCGGGTTAGAAAACTCGTTTGATGACCGTTTGCCCTTTCCCTTTGACCTCAACCCCGGTCACCGCCAAAGAACCCGCCCCCAATGCTGGAGAAACAAATCAGGCTAGAACACACGCACCGCATCTTGTTCACGAGAGAAGTCTTTGCGCCCAGAAACAACACCATTCGCGATCTGCTCAAACTCGGTCAGCCGCACAAACTGCCGCGCGTTCTCGTTTTCGTCGATGAAGCCGTCGCTAACGCGAATCGCGATCTCATCGACGACATCGTCGGTTATGGCGAGGCCCATGCGGAGACCTTCACGCTGACGGATACTCCCATCGTCATCCCCGGTGGCGAATCCTGCAAAAACGATCTCCGCCTCGTCGAATGCTGCTGGGATGCCATCAACGAGGCTGCACTCGACCGCCACAGCTACGTTTTCGTCATCGGCGGCGGTGCCATTCTCGATCTCGTCTGCTTCGCAGCCTCCACAGCGCATCGTGGCATCCGTCATGTGCGTTTTCCCACGACGACACTGTCTCAAGGCGATGGCGGCGTAGGCGTGAAAAACGGTGTGAACTACTTCGGCAAAAAGAACTGGATCGGCAGCTTTGCCGTGCCCTATGCCGTGGTGAACGACTTCGCTTTTCTCGAATCCCTTCCCAAGCGTGAGCGCCGCAACGGCATCATCGAGGCCATCAAGGTTTCCCTCATTCGTGACCGTGCCTTCTTTGAGCAAATCGAGGCCATGAGGGATGATCTCGCTGCATTGAAGCAGGACGCACTCGAAAAAGTCATCCAGCGCAGCGCCGAACTCCACGTCGAACACATCGCCACCGGTGGTGATCCCTTTGAGCTCGGTTCCGCCCGCCCGCTCGACTTCGGCCACTGGGCCGCGCACAAGTTGGAGCAAATTTCTCGTTTCGCCGTCACCCACGGTGAGGCCGTGGCCATCGGTATGGCTGTCGATTTGGTATATTCTCGCATGCAGGACCTCTTGGATGCCGAAACCTGCGAACGTGTGCTGAAACTCATCGAGCGTATTGGCTTTGCCACCTACTCAGCACACCTGCTCGACAACGGCCGCAGCGGCGAACCAGCTGTCCTCGAAGGTCTCGAAGAATTCCGTGAGCACCTCGGCGGCGAACTGACCATCACCCTCATTTCTGAGATTGGCACCAAACTCGAAGTGCACGAAATGAACCGTGTGAAGATCCTCAACGCACTCGTGGAGCTAAAACAACGCCAGACTGCGGCGGATTGAATTCGTGGTTGCGTGATACGTCAGAGCGACGTTATCATTTGACCGTTATGCCGCTTCTTCGTCTTCAACGCCTCGCTTTTGGCCTCATCGCGCTGTTCGCGGTGGGCTGGGCGCAGACATTTGGAGTGCATCGCGGTTTTATGTGTGACTGCGGCGGCATAGAGCATATCACTCAGGTGGATCATTGCCACAGACCGCACTCCTCCGCCTGTCACGAAGTCGAGGATCATTCCGTGCCGCATCAGCACGATGAAGACGATGGCGACACTCACCAGCACGCCGCCGTGGTCGATTCTCTCATTGCCAAGCAGCAGAATGACAGCGCGCCGCAACTCATTGCGCCGCTGAGCACGTGCAGTTCGATGGATCTTTGGGTAAGCAGTCGCCAAGCTTTTGCTGGCGTCCATTTCGTTACAGAAAAGCCGCCACAACGAAGTTGGCAGGCACAGGATTGGCCGCGCAGACTTGCGCAGACCATCGCGTTGAGGATTTGAGAGGCACGTTCAGCCCGGACACGATCTCCGGCCCTGCTGACGCATTTACCCGCATGGCGTTCCGTCATGCTTGCGTGTCTCAATCCTTAACTCATCCCACTCATGTTTCGCGTTCTTCTTTTTCTCAGCCTGCCCGCACTTAGCGTCGCGGCAGATTTTACACTCTCAGACATCATCAACCGTGTGCGCAGTCACAATCCCATGCTTAAAGCGGCTCGTATGGCCGTTGAAGAAGCTCGTGGGCGCCAGCTTGGTTCTGGCAGACTTGCGAATCCTGAGTTTGGCTACGGCTTTCAGAATCAGAGCAACGTCAGTCCACAAACTGGCGTCTTTTCTATTGATCAAGCTTTTCCCATCACACGCAGGCTCAGCCTGGAAAAGCAACTGACATCGCAACTGGTGGGCGCGGCAGAACTTGAGGTTCGCGATGCCGAGCGCCGATTCATTGCAGAAGCACAAAGCCTTGCCGTGCAACTGCTGTCGCTCACCCAACAACGTGCCTTGCGTCAGCAGCAGACGGCGCTGGCATCAAAGCTCTCGGAGTTCGTGCGCGGACGTGCCAAAGCCGGAGAGATATCTCCTCTCGACGCTGCTCAAGCACAGGTGGATGCCCAGCGGTTGTTGCTGGAGACACGGAAACTGGAGACGAGCAGCGTCAGTTTGCAGGGACAGCTCAAGCCCATGTTGGGTTTAAAGCCTTCCGATTCGCTGACTCTCAGTGGTGATCTTCCAAGTCTTACCGTGCCTGGCATGGGAGCGGGCTGGATGCAGCGTGCCGACTATCAACTTGCTCAGACAAAAATTGCAGCGGCCCTAACTGGGAAAGATCTCGCCAAAGCGCGTCGCATGCCGGATGTGACGGCTGGGCTGTTTGCTTCGCGTGAAATGCAGGATGTCACTCCGACCAATCGCGAGCGCACCGGCTTTCTGGGCTTCCGCATTTCGATTCCGTTGCCGTTCTGGAATCGCAACCAGGGCGAGATCGCTGAGAAAACCGCGAGTGCGGAACGCGCGCGTTTGGAAAGCGAGGCACTGGGCAATCAAATCATCAGTGAAGCTGAAACGGCACGCCGAGAGATGCAGGCAAACGCCGATCTCGCTGACGAAACGCGCAACAAACTCCTGCCGCTTGTCATCGAGCAGACGGACAAACTCGAAAAAGCCTATGAGCAGGGTCAAACCGACCTCCTCACCACTCTCCGCGCCCGCGAGCAGCGTCTGCACCTCGAAGCCGCCGCGCTGGACGCCGTGCGTGACTTCCACCTCGCCCGCATCCGCTATGAGGCCGCCACCGGCAAACATGCGCCCGCTTTGCCTGCCACTTCCTCACCCACGACAAAACGCTAAACACCTTTGATTGCCCCGTCATGAAAATATCTCCAGCCCAAATACTCCTTATCGCATTAACCACCTTCAGTGTGGCGCACGCCGCTGCTCCCAAGGCCAAGGACAACCTCATCATTCTCGATGAGACTCGCGTGAAAAATCTCGGCATCCAGTTGGTCGAGGCGGAGGAGACGGTGTTTGAAAAAACCATCTTCGCGCTCGGCCACATTGAGGTGCTTCCAGGCAAAAAAGCCATCGTCAGCAGCCGCATTCCAGGTCGTGCTTTCTCCGTGCTCGTCATTCCGCATCAGGAGGTCGATGTCGATGCCGAGGTCGCGTGGGTGGAAAGCCGTCAACCGGGCGATCCGCCGCCGGTGATCAAACTCACTGCGCCGATCAGCGGCATGGTTTCCAAAGTGAACCTCGCGCCGGGCCAGCCCATCTCACCGGATCAGGAATTGATCGAAATCATCGACATCAGCACCGTCGAGGCCGCCGCCAGCGTGCCACAACATCTCGTGGGTCAATTGAAGGTGGGTTTAAAAGCAAACATTCGCGTCAGTGCGCTACCGGACAAGGTTTTCGAGGCCACGCTCGCCCACATTGCTGCTACTGCGGATGAAAACAGCGGCACCATCGAGGCCGCATTCCATGTCGCCAATCCTGACAAGTTGCTGCGTCCAGGGATGCGCGCGGAGTTCAGCATCGCCATCAGCAAGCGGGAGAATGTGATGTCCATCCCGCGTGAGGCGATTCAAGGCGATGCAGGCGGACGCTTTGTCTATGTGGCTGATTACGGTCTAAAAAATGCCTTTGTGAAAACCGAGGTGAAGACCGGCGAGATGAATGACAGCCGTGTGGAAATCATGAGCGGCCTGTTGCCCGGTGATGAAGTCGTCATCCGTGGTGCCTACATGCTCGGTTTTGCGGGCAAAGGCAGCGTCTCGCTCAAAGAGGCGCTGGATGCCGCGCATGGACATCCGCACAACGACGATGGCACCGAGATGAGTAAAGCGGAGGCTGCCAAGAAAACCGATGCCGACCACGATCATGAACACGGCGGCGGCAGTGACTTTAACCAACTCACGATCTTCTTCGCTGGAACCACCGCGCTACTGCTGGTCTTGCTGATTATCGCAATGATGAAGCGCAAGGAGGTGGCGAAGTGAGTCTAATCCACATTTTCTTTGAGGCACTGCAGCTATCTCAGTGCCGACTGACGCAGTAGGGTGATCTCGTTTTGAAGAACATGCCAAACCATATCGAGGTCCACATTGGCATAGTCATGGATGAGCCGGTTACGCATGCCACGAACCTGACGCCATCGAATGTCAGGAGCCTTGTCCGAGGTGCTCTGATTGAGCCGCGATGCAGCTTCTCCAATAATCTCGATCCTGCGTTGCAGGAAGCCGCACAGCACATCATCCTCATCCAGTATCACTCTGCTGCCTGCAGGATGCCTCTCGATTGCAGCGATGGACTCGAGAATATCCTGCAGCAAATCGGTGTCCGTTCGCTTCACAGGGCCACCATGTCTTCCTCAATGTTTTTACGTAGCCGTGGACCGAGTCCAGCGTGCTCAGTAAGCAGGTCCACCTTGCAGCCCAGCAGGTATTCAAGGTCATCTCCGAGATCGCAGACGCCTCTCAAAGTCGCGCCACGAGGAAATCGAACGAGGAAATCGACATCGCTCTCCGCATGTTCGTCGCCACGCGCCACGGAGCCGAACAGTCGCACATCGCTGGCCCCATGCCGGGCGGCCAGTTCCAGAATTTTCTCGCGCTTGGCGAGCACCTCTTCGCGTCTGCTCATAATGATAAATAATGCCCCAACCAAAGAACAGCGTCAATCCCAGCTTCGGAGGGCCGCACTACCATGTTAAACTCACTCATCCGCTTTTCACTCCGCAGCCGCCCCATGGTGCTGGCGGCTTGCATGCTGTTGGTCTTCACCGGCTGGCAGGTGCTTCAACAGCTCCCGGTGGAGGTGCTGCCGGACATGACGAAGCCGACCGTGACCATTCTCACGGAATGTCCCGGCCTCGCGCCGGAAGAAGTCGAGGTGCTCGTCACTCAGCCCATCGAGGCAACGCTGCAAGGCATCGCGGGCCTGGATCGTCTGCGCTCAAATTCCGATGTCGGCCTCTCGCTTGTCTTTACCGAGTTCAACTGGGGCACGGAGATTTATCGCGCCCGTCAGATGGTGCAGGAACGCCTGCAAGCGGCCGCAGGCAATCTGCCCGAAGGCATTCAGCCAGGCATGACACCGGTGTCATCGCTCATGGGCGAAATTCTGCTCGTCGGCGTTCGCAGCAAGGATGGCAAGATCGCGCCGATGGACCTGCGCACGCTGGCGGACTGGACGATTCGTCGCCGTCTGCAAAGTATCGGTGGTGTGGCGGAGGTGCTCACTATTGGCGGTGGGGTGAAGCAGGTGCATGTCCTGCCCGACCCGCAGAAAATGGTGGCGCATGGCGTGTCGTTTGAAGAATTGGAAAAGGCGGTCGCGCTTGCGGCCAACAACTCCACCAGCGGCTACCTCACCACCGGCACGCAGGAGATCATGGTGCGCAATCTTGGCATGACGACGAACTTTGCGGACATCGGCCGCACTGTCATCAAGACCGTCGGCGACCGCCCCATCCTCGTCAGCGATGTTGCGCGCTTGGAAAACGGCATCCAGCCCATGCGTGGCGATGCCAGCGTGAATGGCACGCGTGGCGTGATCCTCAGTGTCGATAAAGCGCCCGGCTTCGACACGCTCAAGCTCACCGAGCAGATCGAAACGGCTCTCGAAGGACTGAAGCCCTCCCTGCCGCCCGGTGTGGAGATCGAGATCATGTTCCGCCAGGGCGACTTCATCGGTCATGCCATTCACAACCTCAAGGAAGCCATCCGCGACGGTGCCATCATGGTGACCATCGTGCTATTTCTCTTCCTGCTAAACTTCCGCACCACGGCCATCACGCTGACGGCCATGCCGCTGTCGTTTGCTATCACGATCCTCGTTTTCAAATGGTTCGGCGTGACCGTGAACTCCATGACCCTCGGCGGACTCGCAGTCGCCATCGGCATGGTCGTGGATGATGCCATCGTCGATGTGGAAAACGTCTATCGAAGGCTACGAGAGAATGCCTCTCTCGCGGTGCCGAAGCCCAAGCTCGAAGTCATTGCCAGAGCTTCGGGCGAGGTGCGAAACTCCATTCTCTACGCCACGATCCTCGTCATCCTCGTCTTCGTGCCCTTACTAGCATTGGAAGGCATCGAGGGCTGCTTGTTCCGGCCCATCGCCATCGCCACGATCACCAGCATGGCGGCATCGTTTGTCGTCAGTCTCACGGTCATTCCCGTGCTGTGTTCGCTGCTCTTGAATCCCAAAGCCGGTCACGCCCAGAAGGACGGCTTTTTGGTTCGCGGCCTGAAATGGACCGTACGCCAGACCTTCCTTCGACTCGCCTTTGCGCAGCCGTTTCTCGTACTCGCTGTAACGGGAGCTCTGCTCATCGCCGCCTTCATGTTGTATCCGCAGATGGGAAAAGAATTCCTGCCTACTTTCAATGAAGGCAGCGCCACGATTTCACTCGCCAGCGCGCCGGGCACCTCCTTGGCGCAGTCGAACGATGTCGGCGATGTCGGCGTGCGTTTGCTGCAAACCATCCCCGAAGTCAAAAGCGTGGGCCGCCGCGCCGGACGTGCGGAGAAAGACGATCACGTCATGCCCGTGAGCGTGAACGAGTTCGATGTCGAGTTCAAAGAAGGCGGACGCCCGCGCACCGAGGTCTTCCAGGAGATTCGCGAAAAACTCAGCACCATCCCCGGCACCTTCCTCAATGTCGGCCAGCCCATCGGCCATCGCCTCTCACACATGCTCAGTGGCGTCTCCGCGAAGATCGCCGTGAAAATCTT
>Ga0209190_1001601_pt1 | contig 15717 bp, 7 predicted proteins | sample M_140205_XF_Meta_FD_187315 | JGI IMG/M metagenome (GOLD analysis project Ga0209190, IMG submission 187315) | Freshwater microbial communities from Lake Montjoie, Canada to study carbon cycling - M_140205_XF_MetaG (SPAdes) (version 2) | ecosystem: Environmental > Aquatic > Freshwater > Lake... | reverse complement strand
CAACGCTTGATCGGCCGGCGAACGTAGGGCCGTGGCGGCGAGACCCCACCAGAGGAAGGCGCCGAACAAAGGAGGCCAGGCACGACGCAAGGCCGCGCGCGCGAGGGACCATGAACCCAGCAGCACCGCCGCCAGAGACGAGGCCAGCGGGGCGGACAGCAGGCCGCGGGCGAAATAAGCGTAAGCCACGAAACCCAAAGCCACGACGAGCCCCGCAAGCACCGCCGCATTCACGCGGAAATGCGTGGGTAACAGGTACAGTCTCACCCGATGGGCGTGCAGGTAATACGCCGACGCCACCACGGCCATAATCAGCGTAAGCGTCCAGATGTAGCGCGGACCGCTGATCGGGATCGCGAACTGCAGGATTGCCCATTGGGCCAGAAAACACTTTGCCAAAATGAGCGACCAAAGGGCACCGAGTCGATCGGTCACCAGCGACTCGCGGTAGGCGCGTTCGACGGAGAGCGAGAGCTCGGTATCCTGGGCGGGGGGCAGAGAAGTGACGGGCATGGGCTACCTCGCCCACAACTTGAGACTGCGGATCGCGACCGCAACCGGAGGAGGCACTTCTTTTTCCCAGCCACCCTCATTCTTGCGGATTCGTTCGGCCAAGGTACGCGGCTGGCAGGCCATTGCTAGAGGATCCGCCCCCGTAATCGGCACAAGGAAACCGTTATTGAGTAGGTGCTGGAACAGGCCGGCCACCGAGGGGCGCATCTGGATAGCGGAAGCGGTCACAACCGAATCTTCGGCGACGCTGTAGCTCTCCGGGAAGCAGACCTTGCAGGCAACCGGATCGAGGACCAGTCGACGGAGCTGATCCCCGCGCATCGGGTAGACCATGACGCGGACGCCATCCTTGAAGAGACGGCCGCAAGACTCCAGAACGCCACCTTCAAGGTGGGTGTAGTGCTCGGGATTAAAGAGGTCGACGAGGTTGTTCATGCCCGCAACCAGCGTGATGCTACCCGTGGTATGCAGGCGGAAATAGGCTGGTAGACGGTACCAGCCGCGATGGCGCGTGACCAGGAGGGGGTGCTGCATCGCGCCCACGAGGCGGATGCGGTCGATGAGTTCGGATTCAGGGTGCGGGTCGGAGCCGATGCACATCTCGAACAGCGGGACCACGTCCTTGCCGCCCTCGGGCAGGGCACGCAAAGCGCAAGCCAGCATATCCACATTGACGATCGATATCGGGCGGAAGGTGCCGCGAGCCACCAGGACCGAGCGCTTATAGAAATATTCACTCGGGACCTGCGGGTCGCCCTCTGGGCCGAAGAGCACGGCATCGGTGAGGCCGAGGCGGACGAGACGCAAGGCCGCGGCGCGGTTGTCGAAAGCGCCGAAGGCCGGACCACTGAAATGGACGAACTCAACCTCGACGCGGCCGGCACCGACTTCATCGATCAAGGCGGTGAGGAAGGTGTCGACGCTGTCACGCGTATTAAGGGCTGCATGGATGAGGTTGACCCCGACCGCGCCGAGCGCGTCCTGCTGGCGGTCTGCGTCCTTGTCCCAGAGGCGAAGATGAAGAATCACCTCGCTCGGCTCGGATTGAGGCTGATCCTGAAAGCGGATACCAATCCAGGAGTGCCCCTGCCCTTTACCATCATGCGGGGTCGTCGCGACCGTGTCGGCAAAGGCGAAGAAACGGGTCACCGGGCCGCGTTCGGCCTTCAGGCGATCGACCAGGAGTCCGTATTCGTGGTCGAGCATCTGCTCGAGCCGCTGACGGGAGACATAGCGTTGCGGATGGCCGTAGATGGCGTCGCTGACGCGCATGTCATAGGCCGAGATGCTCTTTGCTACCGTGCCCGATGCGCCGCCAGCCTTGAAGAAGTGTCGGACGACCTCCTGCCCGGCCCCGATTTCGGCGAAGGCCCCGTAGGCCGACCGATCAAGATTGATGGCCAAGGCCTTGCGGGAAGTGGCGGCGCCGGCCGAGGACGTGGTCTCTGACATAGCGAGAAACTATCCCCCGAGACGGGCGGCTTCGAGAGGAAAGGGGCATCAAATATGAGCTTTTGATTGGCGAAAAGGAGACACGAAAGCATCATTTCAACGACACCCACCCCTTTCCCCCTCCCATGAAAGATTTCTTCAAGTCCGTCTTCGCCTCCGCGCTCGGTACCTTCCTCGCCATCGTCATCGGCGGCTTCGCGTTGGTCGTCCTCATCGTCTCGCTCGCGAGTTCGGTCGGCAGCAACCATGATTCCGCCGCAGTCTCCGTGAAGCCCAAGACTATGCTCGTCATCGGCGGAGAGCTCACGATTAACGACACCCCGGCCCATGGCGCCCCGGGCCTCGATCTCCTACTGCTCGGCGGTAGCGGCCCCGAGCTCGACCTTCTCCGCGCGCTGGAGGCAATCGATCTTGCCGCGAAGGACAGGAACGTCGTCGGCATCCTACTGAACGGCCCGCTCGCCGCCGGCGTCACCCAGAAGGCCGAGATCCGTAAGGCCATCGCCGCCTTCAAGACCAGCGGTAAGCCCGTCATCGCCTGGATTGAGAACGGCACCCAAGGCGAATATTATCTCTCGAGCGTCGCGGATAAGGTCTACGTGCATGCCGCCGGCGAAGTGGAACTGAAGGGGCTCGCCTCTTATAACATGTATTTCGGCGACTCGCTGAAGCTGCTAGGCATCGGCGTGCAGGTAACGAAGGTGGGTAAATATAAGTCCGCCGTGGAACCTTACCTCGGCGGCGCCATGAGCGAGCCCGCCCGCGAGCAATCCGAAGCCCTCATGGGGGGGATCTGGAAGCGCGTCCTCGGCGACGTCGCAAAATCGCGCGGCCTTTCCACCGGCGCCCTGACCAAGACGGTCAACTCGGCCGGTATCTATAACGCGCAGAAGGCCGTGGAACTCAAGCTGGTGGACAAGGCCATGCATCGGGATGAGCTCGTGAAACAGGTCCGGGCCGCCGGTGCCGGCGCCGACGAGTCAGGCACTTCCTTCCTGCAGGTGAACCTACATCGCTACGCAAGCAAGGTGACCCTGCCGCACAGCGGACCCAAAATCGCGATCGTCTACGCCGAAGGAGAGATTGTCGACGGCTGGGGTTCACCCGGTGACGTCGGCGGCGATCGCCTGGCCCACGACCTGCGCCTGCTGCGCGGGGACAAGCGTATCAAGGCGGTCGTGCTCCGCGTGAACAGCCCAGGTGGCTCGGCCTTCGCCAGCGACGTCGTCGCGCGCGAGGTTGGACTCCTTAAGAGCCAGGGTACGCCCGTGGTCGTCTCAATGGGCGACGTCGCAGCCAGCGGCGGCTATTACATCGCCGCCAAGGCGAACCTCATCATGGCCGATCCCTCGACGATCACCGGCTCCATCGGCGTCTTCGGGCTCCACTTCAATTATGGCGAGCTGGCAAAGAAGGTACAGCTCGGCACCGACGGCGTGAAGACAGCCCGATACGCCGACCTGCTTGCCGAGCATCGCGCCGCGACTCCCGAGGAACTGGCGATTGTGCAGACCTCGGTGGACGGCGTCTACGAAGACTTCCTGCGCATTGTCGCCGAAGGGCGCGGACTGAAGCGCGACGGTGTGCACGAGATTGCCCAAGGGCGCGTCTGGCTGGGCGAAGACGCGCGCGGACTGCGACTCGTGGACAAGCTCGGTGGCCTGCGCGATGCCATTAAGGAGGCCAAGCTGCTCGCCAAGATTGACGAGGCCGAATTGATTCAGGTCCCGGCTCTCAATTCAGGCCGTGAGAACCTGCTCCAGAAGCTCCTTTCAGATGGCGACAACGACTCTCCCCTCTTCGCCAAGGCATCGGCCGACCCAGCCAGGGATTTCCTTAAGGCCAACGCCAAGTGGCTACGCTCGATCCGCGCCCTAAACGACCCCAAGGGCGTCTATCTCACCTGCCCACTGGTCCCCGAACGCCGCTAAGCAGCCTTACGGCTGTTTCGGCATCTGAGCCCGGGCCTCCGGCAACCAGCCTTGGAGCTGCTTCACGCGGGTGCTGTCGGCCGGATGGGTCGAAAGGAATTCCGGAGGACGGGCGCCGCCAATCTTAGAGAAGCGCTCCCAGAAGAGCGGGGCGGCCGCGGGGTCGTAGCCCGCGCGAGCCATGAACAGCAGACCTAGGTGGTCAGCTTCCGATTCGTGGCTACGGCTGAACGGAAGGAGGATACCGTATTGCGCGCCGATGCCCACTGCGGCCATCCAAGTGGAACGTGTCTTGGACGAAGAATTCTTGGTGGCCTCGTCGGCGACAGCGGCCGCAATCGCGACGCCCATCGCCTGCGAGACGCGCTCGGAGCCATGTCGACAAATAACGTGGGAGACCTCATGGCCAATAATCACCGCGATATCATCATCCGTGGGCGCATACTGGAACATACCTGAATTGAAACCGATTTTACCTCCCGGCATGGCAAACGCGTTGGGCGTCTTATCGTCAATGATGGCGAACTCCCACTTCGAGGATGGCGGCAAGACGCCGGCCTTGTCGTCACGACGGCCCGCGGCGACGATCTTCAACCCGATCTCCTTAACCTTGGCCAAGCGCTTATCGCCGGGGAGCTTCTTCATCTTCGAAAATTCTGAGGCGGACATCGAAGCCACTTCCGATTCGTCGACGAGGATGAACTGGGAACGACCCGTGATCGGCACGTTCTGGCAACCGACGAAGGCAAGAGCGGACAGGAGCAGCAGGGTTAGGCGCATGGGGGAAATCAGGATTTCGCCGAACCCGCGCCGGTCTGGCCGCGCGGTTCATCGACGTAATACTTTCGGTAGGAGGAGTCGTAGGTGTCCGTGTAGGCGGAGGCCATCTGGAGAGACATCGCATTGAGCACGACCCCGAGTAACGGGGCTTGGGCTTCGCGCAGACGGGCTAGACAGGAGGTCGCGTTGCGCAGGTTGACGGCGTTGTAACGGACAACGTAGAGAACACCGTCGACCTTCGGAAGGAGATGGAGCGCGTCGGAGACCGCACCGATGGGCGGCGTATCGATGAAGATACGGTCATAGCGCCCGCGGAGTTCGTCTAACATCGCAAGGAACTTGGGGTTATTAATGACTTGGGTCGGATTCTTGCAGCTCAGGCCGACCGGCAGTACGTCGAGGCCGGGAGAAACGTCGTGGACGATCGCTTCATCTAGGGACATCTCGGCGTTGAACCATTTGCTCAGGCCACCATCACCCGTGAAGCCTAGCGACGGTCCAACATTAGGAAGACGAAGGTCGGCGTCGATGATGAGCACTCGCTCCGAGTGCTGGGCGAAGACGAGCGCTAGGTTCGTGGCGACGAAGGTCTTACCTTCGCTAGGGCGAGTAGAAGTGACTAGGAAGACGCGCGCCTTCGAGACGGCCGGATTGACCTTAAGGGCGGAGTAGATGGAACGAACCGCTTCGGTAGCGATGCGGTCCTTGTCCTGGCGAGCCAGTAACGCGCGGTCCGGACCAGAAACATTAGCGATGCGGGGAATGGTGCCAATGAGCGGCAGGCCGAGGGAGCCTTCAACGTCCTTAGCGGACTTGATGCGGGAGTCCAAGGTTCCGATGATAACGATGAGGACGACACCGAAGAGCAGCCCAGAGCCCATACCAATCAGCGCGTTAAAATAGTAGTTCTTGTTGATCGGCTTGTCTGGGACGGAGGGGGCATCGAGGATAGTGATTGAGGTACTCGTACCCGAGGTGGAGGAGCGTAGCTTGGCCTCCTCATAGCTGAGCTTCATGCGGCTGAGGAATTCCTCGCTGGCCTTGATATCCTTATCGACGCGTTCGAGCTCGACGTTGGCGGACTGTAGCTTGGAAATCTCCTCTTCCTTGGCAACGAGGTTACGCAGGATCGCCTCATGGCGGGCCTTGGCGTTCTCGAGCGAGCTACGACGGGATTTGATCGCCTGAGTGATGGCTTCCTTGAGCTGGTGGTCGAGCTGCTTCAGTGCCTCCCGCTCGACGACGAGCTTCGGGTGCTGATCCGTGTAGGTCTCGATCATCTGGCTGATGCGAATCTTGGAGGCGCTGATGGCCGTCTGAACGGCGGTGACGTCGCTATCAGCGCGGATCTGGGGAATATCGCCAAGCGGACGGCTCTCCTTCTCGTAGCTGGCAATCACCGAGACCAGGATCTCGTTTTCGTCTATCTGCTTACGGGTCTCTTCACGGTCCTTCACGAGCACGGAACGCTCCGTGGTAAGGGTGTTGGTATCCTTAGCGATGGAGAGCAGCTTCTGGTTCTTGATCAAGTCGTTCCTCTGACCAGAAAGGCGATTAACCTTATCCTCGAGGGTCTCGATCTCGATACGGGCTTTCTCGATAAGCGGATTGGTCACCATCAGGCGGTCGTCCTCGCTATACTTCTTGATCGAATCGCAGAAGTGCCGAGCAACCTGCCGGGCTAGGTCCCGGTTTGGATGAGTGAAGTCGACGTTAATCACTAGAGTCTGGCGCTGCGGATTAATACCGCGCTGCTTGGCAAACACTTCCTGCTCCGTGAGTGGACCCGAGAAGATGTTGCCGGCCTGATAGGGCTCGAGGACAAGCTTGCGTTCGGCGGTGGTGAGGCGCTTTGAGACGCCTTCGATGATATTGGCGCTGCGCATCGCCTCGACGGCGGTAAAGAAGTCGTCGTTCGAGACAATCTTGAAATTCTCGTCGGCCGCCGAGGAGCCGCCGTTGATGGTGGGAGCGAGGCGGAAGACGCGCAGGCGTCCGGTGGCGCGGTATTCCGGGACGGTGTTATAGGTGTTAAGGAGGGATAGCGTGAGGAAGACGAGGGTTGAAAGCAGGACCCACCAGTAACGCTCGCGGAGCATCAATAGGTAGTTTTGGATCGGATTACCCTCCCCTGCTCCCCCTCGATTATAGGCGCCGTAGTTACCATTACCGTAACCGTAGCCGCCGTTGCCGGCGCCATAGTTGCCGTAACTGCCATAGGAGCCGTAACCACGGTTGCCGCCACGAGCTGGCTCGGGCGGGCGGTTTTCAGACAAGGGGTCCGGATTGGGCATGGAAAGGAATTAGATTCGACTGTCGCGGACGTAGATCTGGTCTTCGTCCTCAAGGATGAAGTCTGGCTCATCGCCGTCATCGATACGGCGGACGTCCTTTGAGATCACAGACGTGGAGCCTTCGCGGCTGCGCTTGATCGCCACGTCTGAGCGATTGCCGCGTGGCAGGACTCCGCCAGCCATGGAGAGGGCCCGACCGAGAGTGAGCGTCTCTTCGGGCGGGATGGATACCGGACCGGGCCGGCCGACATACCCGGAGACGTAGACGCGACGTTCGGCGTAGGTAACTATCGAGATCGTGACCTGAGGCTTCTTGAAATAGACCCGGAACTGGTTCGATAGCTCAACCTGGGCCTGCGTGAGCGTGAGACCGGCGACGGGTACGAGCTTCTTGAGGAAAGGAATGTCCACCGTGCCATCGGAGTTGATGCGACGTTCGATCTGCGTGTCGGGCTCGTTGATGACCAAGATACGGATGAAGTCGCGGGCGCGGAGACGGTAGCTGTTCTGGCTGCCGACAGGCTCAGCCTGGATGGTCGGCGTCGCCACGACATAATCAGTGGGAGCAGGCGGCGCGGCGACGGCGACAGGCACACTGGCGGAGGCATCAACGGCAGTCGGAGCCGGAGAGGCCGCGACGGGAGCAGGCAGAGCGGACGGATCGGAAGCTCCACGCCCGAGGGTGAGGACATTCTCTGGCTCGAAGGAGGCGTCTGGGACCGGGCTGGACCCTGAAGAAGCGCAGGCGGCCAGCAAGACGACGGCACAGAAAGCACCGAGCAGGCTTTTCAAGACGGAAGACATGGAAGTAAAATAGGGAGACCTAGCCTTCCGGTCAACCGGTCCTGCTCAACCGTAAGCCAAGACGTTAGGCTCAGTAGCGGAAAGCCGCCGAGAGCGTAAAGGCATTAGACTTGTAGGTCGAAGTCGCGACGGAGGCGGTGGAGTCGTTTAGGCTGTAGCTGGCTTGGAAGGTCAGGTGCTTTGAATACTTATAATCCGCGCCCAGCGTATAGGCGTAGGTATCGACCTGGCTGGTGCTGGCAAAAATGTCGCTCTTGGTGACCGAGAAGTTGAGGTTGAGATCCTCGGAGGCGTTATAGCCGATACCGTAGGTGTAGTTTTTCGAGGCCATCTGGTTATTGGTCGAGGAAGCCGTGACGTCGCGGGAGAGTGTCAGTGATTGGCTGAAGCGTTCGGAGAGCTGATGGCTGAGGTTGACCGAGTAGGATAGATCGGTGTCGTTGGCGGCACTATCGAAGTGAAACTGCGAGTAGCCTACGCGGACGTTACCGTTGAGCTTACCGGATTCGGTGAGCTGTCCCTTCATGGTAAGGCCGGCAAAGTTCTTCACGAGCTGCTGGTGGGCAAGCGCCGGGCGAGGCGTGCCGACCTGGCTGTAATATGGGGCGGCGGAGTAATCCGTCACGTCATGCTGCAGGGCCAGACCGAAACTGAGCTTCTCGAAGGCCTGGTAATCGAAGCTGAGCGGCATGGACTTCGTGTTCAGCTCGGTCAGTGTGTTGGTGTTGTAGACGAAGTTGCCAGCCGCGCCGGTCGTCGCCGGGTCGAGGTATTGATTATAGGAATTCGAGTAACCAAGTCCGACGCTGAGCTTCTCCGTTAGTTTGTAGTCGGCACGGAACGAATGCGCATAGCTGGCCTGGCGGACGAGGGTCGCACCCAGGATACCGCCGAGGCCCTGCATCTGCAGGTCGTCGTTACGAGCGGTCACGCGATAGGAAGAGTCGACGGACAAGGAAAGCGGGCCGCCGTCAGCGAAGCGGATACCAACAGCCAGAGCGTCACGGGAATCCTCGAGATCGGACAAGGTCTTGTCCGTGAAGTTCACGAAGGTACGCTTGGCCGAAATGGTGGCAGAAAGCGCCGAGTCCTTGCCGTACTCGAGCAGGAAGCCCGGAGTCACCATCCAGCTTGTGGCGGAGGTCTTGGTGGAGCTGGAATAAAGGTTGTCGGTGACTTCGAGACTGGCAGCAGCGTCGAAGTAGATGTCGCAGTCGTTGCCGATCTGGACGAGCGGCGAAGAAGGAATCCAGTTGGCGCCCTGGACCAGAGCGGAAGCGGTGAGAGCCGAGGCAGCGATGAGGAAGCGGGACATAGGAGTATCTTGGGGTTAGGTGGAGAGAGTGGTAAAACGGGAGGGGGGTATCAACCCCCAAACCGCTAGGAAGTACTCCAAAACAAAGCCCCCACCCTTGCGGGCGGGGGCTGAATTCCATCCTCGACGCTCTGCTTAAGCAGGAGTCGGGGTCTGGAAGACGCGAATGCGACGATATGCAGGCAAACCTGTGCCAGCAGGGACGAGGTGACCCATGATCACGTTCTCCTTGAAGCCAGTAAGGTTGTCGCGCTTGGCCATCGTGGCGGCGTCAGTCAGGACTCGGGTCGTCTCCTGGAAGGAGGCGGCCGAGATGAAGGACTCGGTCTCGAGGGAGGCTTTGGTGATGCCAAGGAGGATCGGCTCGGACTCGGCAATCTGACCGCCGCGCTCGTTGATGGAGCGATTGTTCTCCGCGAGGAGAGTGCGGTCGACGTGTTCGCCCCAGAGGTAATCGGAGTCGCCCGGCTCGGTGATGCGGACCTTGCGGAGCATGCGCGAGACGATGATTTCGATGTGCTTGTCGTTAATGACGACGCCCTGCGTGCGGTAAACCTTCTGAATCTCGGTGATGAGGTAATCCTGCACCTTGGATTGTCCCAAGATATCGAGGATGTCGTGCGGGTCGACGGCTCCGTCCGTGAGGACCTGGCCCTGCTTCACTTTATCGCCGGCGGCGACAATGATGTGCTTACCGTGCGGAATGAGGTGCTCCTCTTCGCGACCGATGGAGTCGGAGATGACGAGGCGCTTCTTACCACGAATGGAAGGCTCGAAGCGAACCGCACCGTCAATCTTGGCAATCTCGGCGGCGTCCTTCGGGGGACGGGCCTCGAATAGCTCGGAGATACGCGGCAGACCGGCGGTGATATCCTGCGTCTTGGCAGCCTGGCGGGGGATTTTAGCGACGATGGAGCCGCGGCTGACCTTGTCGCCTTCGTCCACTTCGACGCGGGCGCCGGCGGGGATCGAGAAGGAGCCGACTTCCTTGCCGTTGGCGCCGATGATTTGAATCTGGGGATTCTGCTCGTCGGAGTGTTCGATGACGGACTTGTAGAACGTGTTGTTCGACGGGTCACGCTCTTCGGTGAACGTCACGCCGGAGATCATGTCGACGAGACGAATCTTGCCGTCGCCATTGGCGATGATCGGAGTGGAGTTAGGATCCCAGGCGGCGATGAGGACGCCCCTGTCGACCGGCTTACCGTCTTCGACACCGACGACGGAGCCAGCGACGATACGGTATTCCTCGATCGGGGAACCAGCCTCGTTGAGGAGGCGAATCGAGCCGTTACCGTTGACGGCGATGAACTTGTCGCCGACGGAGACCGTGGTGAGGTCGACGTACTGGACGAGGCCCTTGCCCTTGGACTTAATTTCCGGGGTCTTCAGCTGAGCGACGCCACCGATGTGGAACGTACGCATGGTGAGCTGGGTGCCCGGCTCGCCAATGGACTGGGCGGCAATGATGCCGACCGCGGTACCGCGTTCGACCATGCGACCGGTCGAAGGGTCGAGGCCGTAGGAGGTGGGCGGAATCGCGTTCACGTTCATGTGCGTGAGCGGAGAGAGGACCTTCACGCGGTCGAGACCGACGGTCTCGATGCGCTTGGCGGCGATTTCGTCGATGAGCACGGCGGCCTTCACGATGACCTCGGAAGGATTGAGCGGGTTCGTGACGTCTTCAGAAGGGCAGCGTCCCACGATGCGTTCGGAAAGCGACACTAGGAGTTCGTCGCCGTCGTAGATTGGGGTCTTCCACACGCCGTTAGGAATGTGGACGTGGACGCGGTCGACGCCGGCATCGCGCAGCTTAGCGATCAACTCTTCGGTGAGCGGAGCTTCGGACTTGGCGAGGGCCTTGACGGCGCCGGAAGGATTCGAGACATCGGCGGCCAGGTGACGGCCAAGGGCGGCGTCGCCGAGCGTGATGACTTCGGAGCCGGGGGCAACGTCGCGGGAGTCGGTGACGATTACGTCCATGGCCACGTCGCAAAGCTTACGGGTCATGTAACCTGCGTCGGCGGTCTTCAGCGCGGTGTCGGACAGACCCTTACGGGCGCCGTGCGTCGAGATGAAGTACTCCAGAACCGAGAGACCTTCACGGAAGGAGGAGAGAATCGGGCGTTCGATGATTTCGCCGGACGGCTTGGCCATCAGGCCACGGGCGCCGCAAAGCTGCTTCACCTGGGCCTTATTACCACGGGCGCCGGAGTCCATGAGGACGTAGACCGGGTTGATGAGCATGCGGTGGGAATGGCGAGGATCGCCCTTCTTCACACCGGCCACCTTCGCGGACTGCGAGAGCGTCGTGTACACCGACTGCGCGATGGCATCGGTAGCACCGGACCAGGTATCGACGACCTTATTACGGCGTTCGTCGTTGGTGATCGTACCGGATTCGTTCTGGCGCTGGAATTCGCGGACCTTGGCCGTGGCTTCGCGGACGAGGCCTTCCTTTTCCTTCGGGTAGATCATGTCGTTCACGCCGATGGAGATACCAGCCTTAGTCGCGATGCGGAAGCCGGTCTCCTTGAGCGCGTCGAGGACCGGGATCGAAGCCTCACGGCCGCAATGCTTGTAGGTCTTCAGAATCAGATCGCCGAGCTGGCCCTTCTTCACGGTCTCGTTGAAGAAGCCGAGTTCGGCAGGCCAGATGGTGTTGAAGATGATGCGTCCAACCGTGGTGACAATCGTGCTTCCCGTCGCTTCGCCGTGGACCGTCTTGCGGTTGAAGTCGGGGTTGGCAAAACGGACCCAGTCGTGCAGGTGGAGCGAGCCTTCGGCTTCGGCGAACGTTGCCTCAGACACGGAGCCGAGCACCGGCAGGTGGGTATTGGGGGCCGGCTTGTCGGCGGGTTCAAGCGTCAGGTAGTAGGCACCGAGCACGATGTCCTGGGACGGCGTGAGAATCGGCTTACCGCTGGACGGCGAGAAGATGTTGTTCGTGGACATCATCAGGAGCTTGCATTCCATGATGGCTTCCAGGGACAACGGGACGTGGACGGCCATCTGGTCACCGTCGAAGTCCGCGTTGTAAGCGGTACAGACGAGCGGATGGAGGCGGATCGCATCACCCTCGATGAGGATCGGTTCGAAGGCTTGGATGGACAGACGGTGGAGCGTCGGCGCGCGATTGAGGAACACCGGGTGACCCTTGGTCACTTCTTCCAAGATATCCCAAACTTCGGGCTTCTTCTGTTCGATATGCTTGCGGGCGCCGCGGACGGTGTGGGCGAAGCCCAGTTCCTTGAGGCGGCGGATGATGAAGGGCTCAAAGAGGACGAGCGCCATCTTCTTCGGGAGACCGCACTGGTTGAGCTTAAGCTCAGGACCGATGACGATGACGGAGCGACCGGAGTAGTCGACGCGCTTACCGAGGAGATTCTGGCGGAAACGACCATGCTTACCCTTCAGCATGTCCGAGATGGACTTCAGCTGACGGTCGCGATCCTTGACCGGCTTGCCGTGGCGGCCGTTGTCGAGGAGAGCGTCGACGGCTTCCTGGAGCATGCGCATTTCATTATGGATGATGACGTCGGGCGTCTTCATCTGAATGAGCTGCTTCAGGCGGTTATTGCGGTTGATGACGCGACGATAGAGATCGTTTAAGTCGGAGGTGGCGAAACGGCCGCCTTCGAGAGGAACGAGCGGACGGAGGTCCGGAGGAATGACCGGCAGCACCGTCAGGATCATGTGCTCAGGGCGCTTGCCCGAAGCCAGGAAGCCCTGGATAATCTTCATGCGGCGAGCGATCTTCTTCTTGATCTGCTTGGAGCGCGTGGAGCGGAGCTGGTCGCGGAGGTTCTCGACCGTGGAGGCGAGATCCATCTTCTTGAGAAGCTGCTGGAGGGCTTCGGCTCCCATGCGGGCCTTGAAAGCGTCGGGTCCGTGCTGTTCGACGGCGCGGCGGTAGGATTCCTCGTCGAGGAGTTCCTTCTCTTCCATGCCGGTGGCGCCCGGATCGACGACCAGGTACTTTTGGTAGTAGATAACCTGCTCGAGCTGGCGGGTGGTCATGTCGAGCATCAGCGACAGACGGCTGGGCATGCTCTTCAGGAACCAGATGTGGGAGACCGGGATGGCGAGGCGGATGTAGCCCATACGCTCGCGACGGACACGGGAGACGGTGACTTCGACGCCGCACTTATCGCAGACGACGTCCTTATACTTCACCTTCTTGTACTTACCGCAGTAGCATTCGTAGTCGCGGACCGGGCCGAAGATGCGCTGGCAGAAGAGACCGTTCGGCTCGGGCTTGAACGAGCGGTAGTTGATGGTCTCAGGGCTCTTTACTTCCTTGAGGCCCTTGACCTTGCGGTTGCCGTGTTCGTCGAGTTCGTCGAGAAACTGCTCGCCAGTCCACTGGACGATCTCCTCGGGAGAGGCGATCGAGATGGAGACGAAATCGAAGGACTGTTCCTTCGTCTCGTTGGCGGTGAACTCGGGGGTGTGCTCCGGGTGAATCATGTCTGTTAAGGTCTAGGTGTGGTTACGTCGGACGCTCAGTTACGATCCGGGGTGGGGGCGGTGGTGGAGCCGAGACGGACATCCAGGCACAAGGCCTGCATCTCCTTCATCAGCACGTTGAAGGACTGGGGGGTGCCGCTGACGAGGGTGTTGTCACCCTTGACGAGCTGCTCGTAGATCTTGGTACGTCCGGCGACGTCGTCGGACTTGACCGTGAGGAGTTCCTGCAGCGTGTAGGCGGCGCCGTAGGCTTCGAGGGCCCAGACTTCCATTTCGCCGAAACGCTGGCCTCCGTACTGGGCCTTCCCGCCCAGAGGCTGCTGCGTGATGAGGCTGTAAGGACCGGTGGCACGGGCGTGGATCTTGTCCGCGACGAGGTGGTTCAGCTTCATCATATAGATGTAGCCGACGACGACGTCTTGGTCGAACGCCTCGCCGGTATGACCATTGATGAGCATCGCCTTTCCCGTTTCGGGGAGTTCGGCCTGCTTGAGGTATTCGCGAATCTGCTTCTCGGGGATGCCGTCGAAGATGGGCGTAGCCATCTTAAGGCCGAGCTTGGAGCAAGCCCAACCGAGGTGCGTCTCGAGAACCTGACCGACGTTCATTCGGGAAGGAACGCCGAGAGGATTGAGGCAGATATCGACGGAGGTGCCGTCGGCGAGGTAAGGCATGTCTTCGACCGGCACGATACGGGCGACGACGCCCTTATTGCCGTGACGACCGGCCATCTTGTCGCCGACCTGAATCTTGCGCTTGGTGGCGATGTACACCTTGACGTTCTTAATGGCGCCGCCTTCGTCGATGCCCTGTTCAATCGCTTCGACCTTGCGGGCACGCTCTTGCTCAAGCTCGTCGAAGCGACGGTGGTAACCGTCGACGATTTGACGGATCTTCTGCTTCACCGGCGAATCGTTCATCTCGATGGAGCGAGAGACGGAGGCCAGGCGGCGAAGGAGGGTCTTGGTGATCTTGCGGTTGGCCGGGATGATGGCTTCGCCGGTCTCGGAGTTCTTGACGTCGAGCGGGATTTTTTCGCCGAGGAGAATGTTCGAGAGTGACTCGGTCATCTCTTCGCGGAGGCGAGAGTCGGCCGTACGGTACTCTTCGTTGACCTTCTTGAGGGCGCGGCGCTGGTCGTTAGGCGAGAGGCGTCCGTCGTCCTTATCGGTACGGGAGGAGACCTTGACGTCCATGATGATACCAGAGATGCCGGAGGGCACGCGGAGGGAGGTATCCTTCACGTCGCGGGCCTTCTCGCCGAAGATGGCGCGGAGCAGCTTCTCTTCGGGGGCGAGGTCGCCTTCGGACTTCGGGGTGATTTTACCGACGAGGATATCGTCCGGCTTCACTTCGGCACCGATGCGGATGACGCCGTCGCGGTTGAGGTTGCGTAGGGCTTCCTCACCGAGGTTCGGGATGTCGCGGGTAATCTGTTCAGGCCCGAGCTTCGTGTCGCGGGCGGTCACTTCGAATTCTTCGATGTGGACGGACGTAAAGACGTCGTCCGTGAGCATACGTTCGGAGAGCAGGATCGCGTCTTCGAAGTTGTAACCATTCCAAGGCATGAAGCCAACGAGGACATTGCGTCCGAGGGCGAGCTCACCCTTGTCGGTGGCGGCGCCGTCGGCGATGATCTCACCTAGCTTGACCTTATCACCGCGGCGGACCAGCGGACGCTGATTGAAGCACGTGGAGGAGTTGGTCTTGAGGAACTTGCGGAGGTCGTAGACGTAGACACCCTTGGACGGCTCGCTCTTGAACTTCTTGTTCTCAAGCTGGGCGGGGGCTACTTCGCCGTCCTTCGTGACGATGATGCGACGCGAGTCGGCAGCGGCGACAATACCGGGTCCTTCGGAGACGATGACCGTCTTCGAGTCGATGGCGACGCGACGTTCGAGGCCGGTGCCCACGAACGGGGCTTCAGTCACGACGAGGGGCACGCCTTGGCGCTGCATGTTGGAACCCATGAGCGCGCGGTTAGCATCGTCATGCTCCAGGAACGGGATGAGGGCAGCGGCGACGGAGACAACCTGCTGCGGCGAGACGTCCATGTAGTCGACGTCTTCGGGATCCACTTCGAGGATGTCGTCGCGGAAACGGACGGTCACCTTGCCCTTCAGGCGGGAGGCGTCGTCGAGTTCGGAGTTGGCCTGGG
>Ga0209190_1001597_pt1 | contig 15729 bp, 14 predicted proteins | sample M_140205_XF_Meta_FD_187315 | JGI IMG/M metagenome (GOLD analysis project Ga0209190, IMG submission 187315) | Freshwater microbial communities from Lake Montjoie, Canada to study carbon cycling - M_140205_XF_MetaG (SPAdes) (version 2) | ecosystem: Environmental > Aquatic > Freshwater > Lake... | reverse complement strand
CCATCGCCCCGTCTTCCCCAATCACCGTCTTGCGGCTGTAGCCATTACGGTGGTTTTCCTCCTCCTTAGGCTTCTCTCCGGGCCCGTAGCCAAGATGATACGTCAACTCTCCAGCTAACGCTTTTTCCACCACTCGCCTCTTCAACTCGGCCAGCAGCCCCTTCTCCCCGAGGATCGCCTCCCGGCTCCTCCCATACTTCTCCAGCAACAATTCGATAAGTTCATCGCCGCACACTTCATTTTTCTTTTCTTTGGTCATGTTCCTTTTCTTTCAGGTTCTGACCCACACACAAACTTTCGGATAGGCTCCTTTCAGGACAAATCTCCCGCCATCCTCACCCTCGCTGACACGCCACAACAATCGCCCGATCAGAAATGCTCCATGAGCTCGGCCCGTGGCTTAACGCACACAACCCACCCTAATGAAAGTGCCTGCAGACGCTGCTGCGCTCTGTTCTTTTTCTTGCAGGCGACTGTCGATTGATGCACATTTCCATCCCTGCGTTTGGCAGTGGCAAACACGCCAAAGTTTGTCCGTTTTTTTGAAATTTCGGCTTGGATTTGGAGTGTCACGCCCTTCGTCGGGTGTGCATTTCGGGTGTTTTTAGACAATGATCCCATTATCACTCAAATCACAAGTCGTTACGGGAGAACAATTTAGGGGTCATAGCTCAGTTGGTAGAGCGCCTCAATGGCATTGAGGAGGTCTGGGGTTCGAATCCCCATGGCTCCAGTTCCCTTCGGCCACAGCTATTCGGTCTTGGGTTGCGCGGCGCGCCCGATGTTCGCAAGTGCTTCTAGGTCGATCGCCTCGAGAGCGCTTTTCATTTGTGCCGGTTCGACGTTGTGGCCGTCGATTTCGAGCATGAAGCGGTTGGCTACCATCACGCTGGTAGTACCTGATTTTGTTTTCGTGCGATATTTTTCCAACGCCTTGTTGGGACCGTAATTCGTGGTGCGCTCGTAGCCTTCGTCACCCTCGCTATCCACTTCGGTCGCCGTCCAACCGAGCCCTGCAAATCCCGCCAGTGCGCCCATTCCGCCGAGATCGGTGATTTTGACCGTGAGGCGGGGGCCCTCGGGTGTGCCGTATTCTCCTTCGGCCTGGGTGACTTTCAGGCCCATCATTTCGGTCTTCTGGCCGCGCGCGTTGGTGCGGCGCAGGCCGGATAATTCGGCAGGCAGCATGGCTTTCAACTCGCTGTGGTTCACCGCGGGTTGACCTCCTACCTTGGAAAGCGGGTTGTTGGTCCCGGCGCTCAGCCCCTTGAGCAGGCCAGAAGCGGCGTCTAGGGCGCGCTTGGCATCGTCTTGGGTCAAGGGGCTATCCGCGGCCGTGGCGGCCTGGGCAGCCATGGCCAGAAGCAGTGTGGCGAGGGGGAGGGTCTTCATGATCAGAGCGAATTTAGGCCGAGCGGCGCCCGGGGCAAGTCCGGAGGCGTGCCAATTTTCTTTGCCCGGAGGGGCTGGCGCGATATTTTGGACGTTTTCGCGCGAAGGCGCGGGTGCAACGTATGATCAATTTTATCATCAGGAAAATCGTCGGCTCCAAGAACCAGCGGGAGGTCAAGCGCATGATGCCGACCGTCCACCGCATCAATGAGCTGGACGAGCAATACAAGAAGCTTTCCGACGACGACCTGCGCCGCATGACGGCGGAGTGGAAGGCGCGCATCTCCGCCATCGAGGACTACGACCAGCAGCAGAAGGCGCTGAACGAGATTCTGCCCGAGGCTTTTGCCATGGTGAAAAATACTGCGCGTCGGCTCTGCGGCCAGACGATCAGCGTGGTGGACCATCCGATCGAATGGCAGATGGTTCACTTCGACGTCCAACTCATCGGCGGTATGGTGCTGCACAGCGGGCGCATCGCCGAGATGGCCACGGGCGAGGGCAAGACACTCGTCGCCACGCTGCCGCTCTATTTGAACGCGTTGGCCGGCCGAGGGGTGCACCTCGTCACCGTCAATGACTACTTGGCCCGTCGCGATGCAGAATGGGTCGGGGAGATTTACCGCTTCCTCGGTCTCACCGTCGGCATCATCCAGAACGACCAACCGCCCGAGGTCCGGCGCGCGCAATACGCCTGCGATATCACCTATGGAACGAACAGCGAGTTCGGCTTCGACTACCTCCGCGACAATGGCATGGCCACCTCCAAAGAGCAGCAGGTGCAGCGCGGTCACTACTATGCCATCGTGGACGAGGTTGATTCCATCCTGATCGACGAGGCGCGCACGCCCCTCATCATCAGCGGTCCGGCCACCATCTCCACGCACCAATACGACAGGTTCAAGCCGTTGGTTGACCAACTCGTGCGCAAGCAATCGATGCTTTGCACCCGCCTCATCACCGAGGTGAAGGAGCTGATGGAGAAAGGGGACGGCGAGGCCGCCGGCCGAGCGCTTTTCAAGGTCAAGCTGGGCGAGCCCCGCAACAAGGGTCTCCTGCGCATGATGGAAGAGCCGGAGATGCGCCGCCTGCTCGACAAGGCCGAGCTGTCTTTTTACCAGGACACGCAGAAGGACGCGCTCGTCGCGCTGAAAGAGGAGCTTTTCTACACCATCGAAGAGCGACAGCATGAGGCCGATCTCACGGAAAAGGGCCGCACCTACATGAACCCGGACGATCCGGACGCTTTCGTGCTCCCTGATCTGATCACTGAATTCACAGACCTCGACCTCGACCCCGCGCTGAGCGAGAAGGACAAGATCGAGACCAAGGCTCGCAAGCAGCAGCACTTTGACGCCCAGGCTGAGCGCATCCACAACATCTCGCAGCTGCTCAAGGCGTATTGCCTGTACGAGAAGGACGTGGAATACGTCGTCGAGGAGAACAAGGTCCTCATCGTCGACCAGTACACCGGGCGCAAAATGCCCGGGCGCCGCTGGAGCGACGGGCTCCATCAGGCGGTGGAGGCCAAGGAGGGTGTGCAGATCGACCGCGAGACGCAGACGCTCGCCACCATCACGATCCAGAATTATTTCCGCCTCTACGAGAAACTGGGTGGCATGACCGGAACGGCGGAGACCGAGGCCAACGAGTTCCACGACATCTACGCCTTGGATGTTGTCGTCATCCCGACCAACCGCAACGTGGCGCGCAAGGATTCCAACGACCGGATCTACAAGACGCGTCGCGAGAAATACAATGCTGTCATCACCGAAATCCAAAAACGCCATGCGGCCAAACAGCCCGTGCTCGTCGGCACCGCCAGCGTGGAGTCCTCGGAGTTGCTCAGCCGCATGCTCAAGCGCGACAAGATTCCCCACAACGTGCTCAACGCTAAATTCCACCTGCAGGAGGCGGAGATCGTCTCGCGGGCCGGCCAGCACGGCACAGTGACCATCTCGACCAACATGGCGGGCCGCGGCACGGACATCAAATTGGGGGCGGCCGTCTCCGATCTCGGCGGTTTGCATGTCATCGGTACGGAGCGGCATGAATCGCGCCGCATCGACCGTCAGCTGCGCGGCCGCTGCGCGCGTCAGGGCGATCCGGGAAGCTCGCAGTTCTTCGTCAGTTTCGAGGACGACCTCATGCGCAACTTCGGTGCGGCCGACCGGATGACCAAGATCATGGAGCGGTTCGGCATGGAGGAGGGCGAGGAGTTGGAGCACCCGTGGCTCAACAAGAGCGTGGAGACCGCGCAGAAGCGCGTCGAGCAGCGCAATTACCTCATCCGCAAGCGCACGCTGGAGTTCGACGACGTGATGAACCAGCAGCGCGGCGTGGTCTACGGCTACCGCAATGAGGCCATCGAGACCGACAACCCCCGCGTCATGATCTTCGAGGTCATCGACGAGATGGTGCCCAAGAGGGTGGAGGCTCTGCTCGCGCCCGGCGAGCAGGGCGAGTCGGATTACGAGGGCCTGCTCCAGTGGGTCAACCAGACCTTCCCGCTCGGTTTGCGCAAGGACAACGCACAGTTCGAGACGCGCACGGCCGAGGAAAACGGACGCTTTCTCGTCGAGAAAATCAAGGCTGCCTACGAGATCAAGGCCGGGCATGAGCAAGGCGATGCGCTCAAGATGCTCGAGCGTTACATCCTGCTCAATGCGATCGACCGTCTCTGGCAGGAGCACCTTTACGCGATGGACGGTCTGCGCGAGGGTGTTTATCTACGTGCCTACGGGCAGAAGGATCCTCTGGTCGAATACAAGAGCGAGGCCTACAAAATGTTCGTCGAGCTGATGGACCACATCCGCGGCGAAGTGCTGAACAACTTGTTCCGCAGTACGACGAACTTGGCCTCCTTCGAAACTTTCCTCTCCCATCTGCAGCAGAAATTCTCCGGGGGCGAGCAACCGGATGACGCCGCCCCTCGTCCCGCTGCCGCCCCAGTCGAGCAGGGTGAGCTCAAGATGGAGCTGCCCGTGCGCCGGGACATGCCGAAGGTCGGCCGCAACGATGCGTGCCCCTGCGGCAGCGGCAAGAAATTCAAGTCCTGCTGCGGCCGGAAGGCCTAGCGGCGGCTCGCCGCAGTCGCGAGTGACGTGTGACGAGTGACAAGTCTCCGAGGTGAATATGTTTTGTGCCGATGTCAGCCGGCACAAAATATCCGCGCTTATCCGTGTAAATCCGTGGCTAAGAATTCAGGTGTTCTAGGACGACCCGTTTTCCCAAGCGGGTGAGAATATCCCACGTGATCGTCCCGGCCCAGGCCGCCACTTCGTTGACCGTGATTTCTTCGTCTCCTTGTCTGCCGAAGATGACGGTTTCATCCCCGGGGGCGACATCGCGGGGCAGGCCGGTCACGTCGACCATGAGTTGGTCCATCGTGATGCGGCCGAGGACCGCACAACGCTTTCCACGCACGAGCACCTGCGCCCCGCGGTTTGAGGTCTGCCGCGGGTATCCGTCGGCATAACCGATAGCCAGCGTCGCAACACGCATTGGATGGGGCGTAATAAAGTCGCGCCCGTAGCTGATCCCGCGCCCGGCACCCACTTCACGGACCAGCGTGATGCGCGTTTTCAGGGCCATGACCGGCTGCAGGAGCTTCTGGAATTGCGGGAGCGGAGAAACACCGTAGAGAGCCAGGCCGGGACGGACGCGGTCCGCGGCATACTGCGGGCGCTCCAGCGAGGCTGCGCTGTTGAGAGCGTGGAATTTTGCCCCGGGTAACAGCGGGCGCAGTTGCCGGACCAATTGGTCCCACCGCTCGAGTTCCTCCGTGGTGAATGCCGGGTCCGAGTCGGCCACCGGCAGATGCGTGGAAATGCTCTCTATGTCAACGCCCTTCATGGCCGCGATCTCCTGCGCCGCAGCCAAAGCAGCATCCTGCCAAATGCCGATGCGCCCCATGCCGGTGTCGATGCAGAGATGAATGCGCGCGGGTTTTTCGCTGGCCAAGCTCGCGTAGGCGGCGGCCTCTGCCACGCTGGAGACGACAGGTATGAAATTTTCGCGCACCGCCGTCGCGCGTTCTTCCGGCAGGCACGGGCTGAGCAGCAGAATATCCTTGTCCGCCCCGGCGCCCCGCACGGTGCGTGCTTCGCTCAGCGTGGCCACACCGAACTGATCTGCATGCGGTGCGAGAGTGCGGGCGACCTCGCTTGCGCCGTGGCCGTAGCCGTCCGCTTTGATCACGGCAATGATGCCCGGCAGTTCGCCGATGGCCGAGCGCACCGTTGCCGCATTGTGGCGCAGCGCGGCGTGGTCGATCTCCGCCCAGCAGCGGTGGAGGGGCATCAGGATTGAGTCCGCGCTTTGCGCGCGTCGATGAACGACTTCACGCACAACGCCACGAACATGAGGCAAAGAAGAGCCATGATCGCCTGCGTGGCCGTGGCGGTGGGACGTTCGAGCGGACCGCCTGCCAGCAGGGCGGGAAGCTTGAGCAGGCTCTTGGCCGTGCCGAAAAACCCGAGCAAGCCGAGGGTCGCTGCGGCGTGGCCGCCATGTTTGAGGCTCTTCAGCGAAAACGCGCCGGCTCCCGCCAGGAGGATGCCGAGGGCGGCAGGGATGAGCGCGGTCGGATGTTGGGAACCGGTGGCAACATAGGCGACGATACCGAGGAGAATAAAAATGACGGAAAAGAGAAAGATGATGCGGGGCATATTCATAGTCCCTCCATTATCTCTCCCGGGGCTGCATTGCCAAGGGGAACCTGCGTGCATTATCCGGGGCGGCAGTGTTACGGTGCTTTGATGAAGCTTGGTGGAGCTATCCTCCTACTCTTCCCGGTCGCGCTGGCCATGGCCGTGCCGGTTGAAGAAATGCAGACCTTCAAGGGTTGCCGCTACATCGCGACCGAGTGGGCGGACGGAGATAGTTTCACGGTCGAACTCGAACCGGGGCGCCGCGAGGTGGTCCGGCTGTATTTTGCGGATTGCCCGGAGACTTCTGCGGCGCAGGAGAGCGACCAGCGGCGGGTGAGGGAGCAGTCGGCACATTTCGGGGTAGAGGACCCCAAGACAACGATGGAATACGGACGCCGTGCCGCCGAGGAAACGGCCCGCATTCTGGCCCAATCCTTCAGCGTGCACACCTCGATGAGCCCCGCGCTGGGTCGCTCGGCTCACCGGCGTATCTACGCCTTTATCACCACGGCCAATGGGCGTGATCTGGGGGAGTGGTTGGTGGAAAACGGGCTGGCCCGGAGCTATGGTGTGGGGCGCACGACACCCGGAGGCTTGGCGGTGGATGATGCGAAGGCAAAGATGGATGATCTCGAACTGCTGGCCGCCGTGAGAAGGGCCGGGCTCTGGTCAAAAATGGATCAGTCGAAGCTGGCCGCCTTGCGCGAAGAACGGCGGGAGGAAGTGAGGAGCCTGGAGAGCGAATTCGCGCTGCGGCCGGGGCAAATCCTCGATGTGAATGACGCCTCGGTCGCTGAGATCGAGCTTCTTCCCGGAGTGGGGCCTTTGCTGGCCGAGCGTATTGTCGACGGCCGCCCCTACAAATCGCTCGAAGATTTGCGCCGGGTGCCGGGAATCGGCGACAAAATGTTTGCGCGCATCAAGGACCTGCTCAAATTAACACCCTGACCCTATGGAAAGCTTTTATTCTGCAGATCCCGTATTCCGCATGGCGGTTAAACAGTTCGAGGTCTTGGCCGACCATCTCGAGATTCCGCAGCAACACCGTGAGCGCCTGATCCAGCCGAAGCGTTCGGTGACGGTGTCCTTGCCGCTCGAGCGCGACGACGGGCGGGTCGAGGTTTTCCACGGATACCGCGTTCAGCACCACCTGAGCATCGGTCCGAGCAAGGGCGGAACTCGTTTTTCACCAAATCTGACCCTCGGAGAATCCGCCGCGCTGGCCATTTGGATGAGTTGGAAATGCGCTCTGATGAACCTTCCTTACGGAGGGGCCAAGGGCGGCGTGGCCGTCGATCCGAATGGACTATCCCCTCGCGAACTCGAGGCACTCTCTCGCCGCTACATGCAGGAGATGATTCCGTTTGTCGGCCCGCGCACGGATATCATGGGTCCGGACATGGGGACCAACGCGCAGGTCATGGCGTGGTTTATGGATACCTATTCCGTACACGCGGGTCACGCTGTGCCGGAGATCGTGACCGGCAAACCGGTGGCGATCGGAGGGGTTGGCGGCCGCCGGGAGTCGACGGGACGCGGGGTGGTGTTTCTCATCGAGCGCGCGCTCGACCACCTGAAGATCAAACCGTCCAAGTGCACCGCCGTGGTGCAGGGCTTCGGCAATGTCGGATCTGTCGCAGCCTGCGGCCTCGCCTACAAATCCGGCATGAAGATTGTCGGTCTCAGCGATCATATGGTCAGCCTCTATGACCCCAAGGGGTTTGATGTGGCGGCCGCCGACAGGCACGTGGCGCAGCACAAGACCCTCAAGGATTTTCCGCAGGGCGAGCGGATAGCGCCTGACGACTTTCTCACCCTTTCCTGCGATGTTCTCGTACCCGCCGCGATCGAGCGGGTTATCCACGCGGGCAATGCAGCGCTCCTTCGCTGCCGTGTGCTGGCCGAGGCTGCCAATGGTCCGACCACACCGGAGGCGGATGAGATCCTCGAACGGCGGCGCGAGGAAATATTCATCATTCCCGATGTTCTTTGCAACGCAGGCGGTGTGGTCACGTCCTACTTCGAGTGGGTGCAGGACATGCAGAGTCTGTTCTGGACGGAAATCGAGATGACCGACCGCCTCTATCGCATCCTTGACAATGCTTTTGTTGCCACGATCAAGCGGATGAAAGATCGCAATATCTCGATGCGCACGGCAGCCATGTCGATCGGCGTCGAGCGCGTGCTGGCGGCCAAGCGGGATCGCGGCTTGTTCCCGTGAGCCCCGCGTGAGGCCAAGCTATAATTCCCGTTTCAGTACGTGCATGGTTATTTCTGGCGGGCAGTTGAAGCGCGCCGCCACCCCGCACGCGCCGGTGCCCCGCGAGGTGTAGCCGCGAAGATCCTCGTGCTCCCAAGCTCCGCTGACCATGCGTGACGGGCAATGTCCGTTTCGGATGAGAGGAAATCCTCCCGGAAGGCAGATCTGGCCGCCGTGGGTATGGCCGCTCAGCATAAAGCTGAATGCTTTTCGCTTCGCTTCTTCGTAGGTTTGGGGGCTGTGCGAGAGCAGGATGGCACATGCGCCCGGCGGGATGCCGCGGCGTGCGGCCTCCAAGTCGTGCGTAGCATAAAAATGCGGATCGTCGATCCCGGCAAACCACAGCTTTGCTCCGTGGCGCTCGAGCGCGGTGTTCTCGTTGAGGAGCACGCGCAGGCCGGCTGCTTCGAGAGGGGGGACAATCTCAATGACGTCGTGATTACCCAGAACAGCCAGAGAGCCAGGCATTAATTCGGCGACGATGCGCCGGATATCGTCGAGGCATTTATGGAAATAGCCTGCGGGATGATCGGCGAAGTCGCCGGTGATCACGGCAAAGTCATGCGGTGTGCGTCGCACGAGACCCGCGACAATCGCGGCGAAGCCCGGGATCAGATCGAGGTGCAGGTCGGACAAATGCAGGAGCCGGAACCCGTCGAATTCCGCGGGCAGATTGGCCAACTGCTGTTCACGTGTGACCACCCGCACCGCGCGGCAATTGTTCACACCCCGCGCGTAGCAACCGGTGGCACGGAGAATTCCCGTCAGGATGCGGTCGACGGGAACGATGCGTTCGATGGCCAGCGCTCCTTCGCCCTGGTGCGTTAAACGGGCCGCGACGTCGGCTTGATGGCGGAGTCGGCGCCTGAGCAATTCAGGTCCCAGCCGTGAGGCCAGCGAGCGGAAGTCGGTTGTGCTCGCCGCAGGGTCTTGTGGGCCGTTGGTCATGGGCCTTTCCTACGACGGTCGGTGGTAGACTTTTTCCGCGTCGAATATTGGCTGCTCATCCACGGGAAGTTTCGCGCCTTGTCTGTCGTAGGATTGGAAGAAACAACTCTCGAAGCCCGTGTGGCATGCGCCGGCGGTTTGGCGCACCTCGAAAAGCAGCGTGTCCTTGTCGCAGTCCGCATACCACCGGATCACCTCCTGGGTGTGCCCGCTGGACTCACCTTTGAACCAGAGTTTTCCTCGCGAGCGGCTCCAGTAATGCATCTTGCCGGTGGCCAAAGTGCGTTCGAGGGATTCGCGGTTCATCCACGCCATCATGAGCACGCGTCCGCAGGGCGGGGATTGATCCGATGCCTCCTGCACAATGACCGGGATCAGGCCGTCGGCGTTGTATTTGAAGTCCTTCATGTGGCGATAATGTCACGGTAAGCGCGCCCTTCTTTCAAGGGGCAAAATACGGTTCATATCTCGCGCAGCATGGTCACATGGGGCGCGGCTCGTATTTCGGTCGTCCCATTGACGTCCAAAATAAGGTCACCCCGGGGATCGATGCCGAGAAAACGTCCGTGCAATGAACCGCCGGCGATGGACAACTCGACCTCGCGGGTGCCCCCCCAGTGGTGGTTGATCTCGTCGGCCAGCGAGTTGAATCCCTCCTCGGCCACGCGCCCGTGCAATACCCGGAGAGAAACAAGCAAGTCCATGTAGAGTTCCTCGACCGGTGGTGCGAGGGGAAGCTCGCGGACTAGCGATGTGGCAATGGCCTCGAGGGCAGGATCATCATCGCAGGGATCATTGCTCACGTTCAGGCCGAGGCCGACGACCACGCGGTCCGGCGCGAATTTTTCCATGAGGATTCCGCAGATCTTGCGCGGACCGATCAAAACATCGTTTGGCCAGCGCAGGCGCGCATCGCGCAATCCGAGCGAACGCAGCATGGAGACGACGGCCAGTCCAGCCGCCAAAGGGAAGGCGGACCAACCTTGTCCCGGTGGATCGAGTGGCAGGACGACCGACGTCCAGAGCCCGCCTTCGCCGGATTCCCATTTGCGGCCGTGGCGGCCGCGCGCTGTGGTCTGGCGTTTGGCCCGCACTGACTCCCATGGTCCGAGACTGCGGGCAAAATCATTGGTTGAGCCGAGGGTGTCGCAGTCATGGAGGATCCAGCCTCGCCATTCGCGGATGTGCGGTGCTGTGTCCATGTCAGAGCGGAAGGTTGCCGCGTTTTTTTGGCGGCCGCGTTTCCCGTTTGGAAAGCGTGTGCTGCAGGGCCATGGCGACTGCGGCGCGCGTGCGGGACGGCCGCAGAAAATCGGTGATCTTAAGCACGCTGGGGTCGGTCTGGGCGAAAGGCTTTTTTGCAGCATGGTGCCCCCTCGACCAGCGAGCGCGTCGCGATGCCGATATGATCAGCGCATGGGAGCATTTCGCATTATCTTGCCGACTCCTCCCTGCGCGCAAGGATATGTTGACCTCACTCCATGTAGGTATCCGCGTGGTCGTAGGGTGGGGCGCAGGAGCAGAAAAAGCGCGTGGCGGTGTGGGCGGTGATTTGGTGCCAGGATCCCGCTGGGATGAGGATCGCATCGCCGGGTCCGACTTCGCGGATCTGCCCGTCGATCTCCATCGTGGCGCTACCCTCGAGCATTACGTAAAATTCCTCGCTCAGCTTGTGGTAGTGGCGATCGGTCGACCCGCTGGGCATAAGACTGGCCTCAGCTAGACTATGTTTTTCCACCGGGGCATTCGCCCGGTCAAGGATGCTGCGAATGGTCGAGCCATCCTTAGTCGTGAACGGCCTTTGTTTTTCTAACTGCTGGACTATCATGGATGGGAACTTATGAAATTTTTCGAAGGTTGCACCGCTTTAATTACCGGCGCCTCTTCCGGCCTGGGTGCCGAGTTCGCCCGCCAGTTGGCACCGGTTGCGTCCACGCTTGTTCTGGCCGCGCGCCGCGAGGACCGGCTGAAGGAGCTGAAGGTCTCGCTCGAGGCCTCCTGCCCCTCGGTGCGGGTGCTGGTCTATGCGATCGATCTCACGCATGACGAACGCATAGAGACCTTCGCGCGCTGGCTTGAGAAGGAAAATGTCCGCGTCAATTTTTTGATCAACAACGCGGGGATGGGAGACCGGGGCCGTTTCGCCGCCAGCAACTGGTCGAAGGTGCGGACCATGATTGAACTTAATATCGTCTCCCTCACCCGTCTGACCCACCGTCTGCTACCGATGCTGCGTGAGGGGGGGCGGGGTGCGATCCTCAACGTCAGTTCGATCGCCGGCCTCATTCCTTTGCCCGACATGTCCGTCTACGCGGCGACCAAGGCCTACGTGAACAGCTTCAGCGACGGTCTGCGCATGGAGCTGCGCGACACCGGTATTTCGGTCACGACGGTTTTGCCGGGGCCGACGGACACCGAGTTCGGCCAGGTCGCCTCCCGCGGCACCGGCGAGGCGGAATGGACTTCGCCTGAAGCGCTGAACATCTCGCCGCGCGAAGTCGTCCGTGCCGCTCTCTCCGCCGTAGTCGCCAACCGCGCGCGGATCATCCCAGGTTGGAAGGCGGCCTGTTTGATGGGGCTGGCCGTGGCCCTGCCACTGGGAATCCTGCGCGCGATAATCCAAAGGCAGCGCGGCCTCTGAAAACCTCATCCACATACGACCCGCGACACGTAACGTTGGTAAGATGAGTTCGACCAAAACCCGGAAAATGCCGCTCGATCCCGCGGCGGCGGCCCAGTTCAAGCAGACCTTTGAACTGATCAACACGCATCTTTACAGCGTCGATGAGCGCATCCGCGCACAGGCGCGCGCCTTCGACCCTGCCATAGAGGGCTATGTCAGCTATGTCTGCGGATCGGGAGGCAAACGTCTGCGCCCGGCGCTGGCACTGCTGGCCGGCGGAGCCACAGGCAAAATTTCTTCCAGCCATGTGGACTTGGCGGTCATTCTGGAGCTCATCCATATCGCGACTTTGGTCCATGACGACATCATGGACGGCGCGGATCGGCGGCGGGATCAGCCGACGGCCAACGCCAAGTGGGGCAATGCCATCACCGTGCTGCTCGGCGACGCCTTGCTGGCCCATGCTATGAGGCTGGCCACGAATTTTTCCGAGACCGAGGTAGTGCGCCGGATCGCCGATGCAGCCGGCGAAGTCTGCACGGGTGAAATTATCCAGACCCAGCGGCGTTTCGACCTCAAGCTTTCGGCGGCCGACTACTTCCGCATCGTGGAAATGAAGACGGCGGCGCTCTTCGCGGCCGCGGCTGAACTGGGAGCCTTTCTCAGCGAGACAACACCGGGAAAAATTGGTGCGCTCAAGCAATTCGGCCTCAAGCTCGGCACAGCATACCAGGTCTACGACGATTGCGTTGATCTGGTGGGGGACGAGAAAGAGATCGGCAAGACGCTGGGCAGCGATCTGCGCAAGGGCAAGCTGACCTTACCGCTGATCTTTCTCCTGCAGGACGCTCGCCGCCGCGGAGACCACGAGCAACTCAGCGCTTGGCTGCTCGGCGGTGAGGAGGTGGATGCGGAGAGGATCACCGCCCTGCTGGCCGAACGCGGTGCGCTCAAGCAGACCGCGGACACGGCCGGGCGACTGGTCGAGGAGGCCCTGGCCGCCTTGCAGTCCGTCGATGATAACCGCTTCACCGCGGGTTTGCGCGGGGTGGCTGAATATCTTAAGGCGTTGATCCGACGGGTCGCTGTCTGATTTTCTCCCGCCGAGAGGCACTTTTCGCATTTTCGTCCGCTGTGGTTTGAGGCTAGCGTCTTCCCGAGTGGTGACGCCCAAAATCAAAGATTGGCCGGAAGACGAGCGGCCGCGGGAAAAGTTGATGCTGCGGGGCGCCGATGCGCTCAGCGACGCCGAACTGCTCGCCATTTTTCTGCGGACCGGGACACCCGGGCGCAGCGCGCTGGTGGTCGGCGCGGAGATGATCAAGGCGGCCGGCGGATCCCTTTCCCGCCTGGCCTCGCTCACGGTCAAAGAAATCCGCAAGCTCGCCAAAGGTGTCGGGTTGGCCAAGGCGTGCGAGCTGGCCGCGGCGTTCGAGGTGGGTAAGCGTCTGGCCCGGCAGACCGCGCTCAGTGAACCGTTGGGCACTCCCGAAAAAATTTATGACTTCATGGGTCCGCTGCTGCAGAGCCTTCCTCGCGAGTCGCTGCGCGTCGTGCTACTCGACACCCGCCACCGCCTGATCCACGCAGAGGAAGTTTCCCTCGGCACGCTCAACGAAAGCCTCGCCCATCCGCGCGAGATCCTGCGCCCGGCCGTCAGCCACGGAGCCTACGCCTTCGTGCTCGTCCACAATCACCCCTCCGGCGACCCGACTCCCAGCGAGGCGGACCGGTCGCTGACCCGTCGTATCCGCGAGGCTGGGGAACTGATGCAGATCCATCTGCTGGATCATGTCATCATCGGTCGCGAGCGCCCCGGTGCGCCGCCCTATTTCAGCTTCAAAGAGCACGGGCTTTTGTAAGTTGAGGCTTGAGGGTTGAAAGTTGAGGGATAAGCAGAGGATGATGGTTGACGACCAAGCACCTTGGGATTTTCTCAATCCTCAACGCCCATGAATATTCATCCCACCGCAATCGTGGCCGACGGGGCCAAACTGGCTGATGATGTTGTCATCGGTCCGTTTTCGATCATTAGTGCGGAGTCTGATATCGGCGCGGGGTGCCGGATTGGCGCTTATGCGATCCTCGAGCACCGTGTTGTGCTTGGCGAGGGAACCTCGGTCGGCCACGGAGCCATCCTCGGTGGTAGTCCGCAGGCCCTAGGCTTCGACTCGGCACGCCGCGACACGGGCGTGCGGATCGGTAGAAACAACACGATCCGCGAATACGTTACGATCAATCGTGCGACGCAGGAGAACATGGACACTCTGGTGGGCGATGGAAATTTTCTCATGATCGGCTGCCACGTCGGCCACGACTGTCGGATTGGTAACCGTGCTATTGTGGCGAATAATGCCCTCCTCGCGGGTCATGTGTGTGTTGACGATAGCGCCTTTCTCGGCGGAGGTTCGGTTTTTCACCAGTTCGTCAAAGTTGGCTCCTTGGCAATGGCGCAGGGGGATTCCGGTTTTAGTAAAAACATCCCACCTTACCTTGTTGCGTCCAGGCTGAATACGGTGGTCGGTCTCAATGCCATCGGACTGCGCCGCGCAGGCTTTTCGTCTGAGGTGCGATTGCAACTCAAGCGCGCCTTCCGATTGCTCTATCAGTCAGGCTTGAACGTATCGCAAGCGCTCGAGGCGGCGGCTGGAGAAATTTGGTGTCCCGAAGCGAAAATATTTTTCGATTTTGTTCGCGCGGCGAAGAAGCGCGGGATTTGCGATTACGTGGGCAGGGGCGCGATCGCCGAGGAGCAAGACACGATCAATCGCGCATCAGCGTGATTGTTTTCTCGTAGGCTTCGTAGACGATTTTTGCGGCATTCGGCGAACTCGCAACGAATGACGCGTTTGCGGTTGGCGGGGATGGAGAGGAAGATCACGCGGAAGGGGCCGACGCGAAGGCGGCAGAATGCGTGGAGGCGTTCCTCGAGTGGCTTTATAGCCTTGCTCGGTGGCCAACTGGACGCAGGCTGGGGAGAAGCATCTTGCGCCCATAGGGTGCCTGGCGGTCGATGAAGGTCGAGACCTGCTCCGCCTAGCTCAATCGTCATCGCCAAAATTGTCGAGGACAGAGAGGGATAATACTTTATTTTGCCTTCCTTGGCATCGCGCACCATGGGGGGAACTTGGCTTGGGCCTCAGTGAGGAAATGCGCAGTATGGGACCGGACATATCGACCGTGGTAATTCTGATCACTGTCAGCTGAATAAGGCAAACTCCCGGCGCGTGCGCCAGGGGCTATTCCTTGCTCTCGGCTTCTTCTTCCTGTGATTGGCTGACAACCTTGGCCGTAGCTTGGAGCTTTTCGCCGTCGGACAAGCCGATGAGGCGGACTCCTTGCGCATTGCGTCCGGTCATGCGGATTTCTGAAACACGTGTGCGCACACTTTGTCCGCCCGATGTGATGAGCATGATCTCGTCGTTCTCGCGAACGCTGAGCGCGCTGACAACCTCGCCGGTTTTGTCCGTCACCTTCATGGTGATGATCCCTTTGCCGCCGCGTCCCTGCAGGCGGTATTCGTCGAACTCGGTGCGTTTGCCCACGCCGTTGGCTCCGGCGACCAGGAGTGTGGTGTCGGCCACGACGAGCGCGGCGCCGATGACGCAGTCACCCTTGGAGGGGCGGATGCCCCACACACCAGTCGCGGTGCGGCCCATGTCGCGGATGTCTTCCTCGCTGAACCGGATGCTCATGCCGTCCTGCGTGATGAGCACGATCTCATTGGCTCCGTTGGTCATGAGCGCGGCGATGAGTTCATCTCCGTCCTCGATGTTGATGGCAATGATGCCACCCTTGCGGATGTTGCGGTAGGCGGAGAGGTTGGTCTTCTTGATGATCCCGGTCTTGGTGGC
>Ga0209190_1001596_pt1 | contig 15742 bp, 11 predicted proteins | sample M_140205_XF_Meta_FD_187315 | JGI IMG/M metagenome (GOLD analysis project Ga0209190, IMG submission 187315) | Freshwater microbial communities from Lake Montjoie, Canada to study carbon cycling - M_140205_XF_MetaG (SPAdes) (version 2) | ecosystem: Environmental > Aquatic > Freshwater > Lake... | reverse complement strand
AACATTTGTACCAGGTGCAGCGTGAGGTGTTGTACCATACAATTGTTCAGCATATTCGTGCGCACTACTAGATCCACCTCTTTGTCTATTTCTTGAACGTTTATTAGATGTTTTTTGATTACGACCCATTTGTCTATATAATAATAACAATATTTTATTCTATATGAATCTTTTATTCTTTGGAGGAAAACGTAGACGAAGCGAAGTTAGTCGAAGTTTTCCGTGTAAGTTCCGAAAGCGGTAGCTGAAAGAATTTAACTAAAGTTCCGGTTTAGACTTTACAAAATGCAACAATAAAAATAAGTTTGCTAAAATGATGAATATCAAAAATACATTATAAATACATATAAACCATAAATAAGGATATAATTCGTTATAAATGATATTGACAATTGGTTTGATAATATCTTTCACGTCGCGCTTGATATCTTCATTTTGAAAAAATTCGATACAAGTTTCCTTGATATTTTTCATTTGTGTTATAATATTTTTGTTTATGATTTGTTTATGATTTGTTTATGATTTGTTTATGATTTGTTTATGATTTAATCATATTTTGTTTTTTTTTATCAAACGTATTACGTAGATTTACGAAATCGTTATTTTACAATAACAAATATATATCTGTATCATATTACATTACACGACAAATATTTTAACGATGGAACATATATACGAACCAAACAATTCATTTCCATTTGATAAATTAACATTGGCTCCACCAACCGTAATTTCAGGAGGAAATTATTTTATCAAATACCTAGTTGATGGTGCATCTATGTATATTCAACCACCTAAATGTCAAACAAAACAAGGTGTATCCAAAGCAGGAAAAAAATACTATTGTGATTTGATGTTTAATAATGAAAACGAACAATTTATTCGGTGGATGGAAGATTTAGAAAATTATACGTGCAAATATATTTATGAGAATCGCGAAAAATGGTTTGAGACTGAAATGGAATTACATGACATTGAAAATTATTTCACTTCACCTTTAAAAATATATAAATCGGGTAAATTTTATATTGCCCGGACTAGCGCCCCCATACGTTTAGGCAAATTATCGTTAAAGATATACGACGAAAATGAATGTGATGTAGACATAGAATCAATTAAAGAAAATACAAATATAATTACCATTTTAGAGGTTCAGGGTATAAAGTGTTCTGCTCGAAGTTTTCAAATAGAATTAGAATTAAAGCAGATGATGGTTGTAAAACCGAGCAATTTATTTGAAAAATGTATAATTAAATCACAAAACGTACCAACGATAAATGATACAAAAGCAAATGATTTAGAAAAAACAGAAGAAAACCCAGAAGAAAAAAACTACACAACGATAATTATGAATGCAGAAATAGAAACAAAAAAAGAACCAGATGGAGTGATCCAGAGCGGTAGCGTAGGCGAGCGACCGAACTCCGGAACTTTAGTGAAGGAGTTTGAAAAAATAGAAGTAGAAATAAACCAAAATGATACAGAACAAAATATAACAATGCAAGAAGATTCGGATCATTTGGATGAAGTGGATGTAGTTTTAGATAATGTATCCGATTCTGATATTGTTCATATAAAACCGCGATCAGATGTTCAATATGAAATGTACAGAGTTGCGCGAAGAAAAGCAAAGATGGCGCGAGATTTAGCGCTTTCGGCGTATTTAGAAGTAAAACAGATAAAAAATGCATACATGTTGCAAAATATTCAAGATAGTGATGAAAGTGATATGGACGAAGAATCATTAAATTTTGAAGTAGAAGATGTTTAATAACTAGTAAAAATCCATATCGAAGGAGTTTGATTGTATTATAATTGTTTAGGAAGAATGATTTTGATTTGATAATTTAAAACAAATGACACAAATAATTTTATCCACCGTTTATATAAAACAATGTTCAAAGGGCTTTCTAATTTTGCCAAATCCGATAACGGAATGTGGTTCTTTGTTATTATTGTTGTTCTATTCGTCATTTGGGCATTAATGTCTTATTCGAATACAAAAATGAGTATTACTGATGGAAACACTGGTTATACAGGGCTATCTGAACATCCGGTAGCAGGATCTGAAAATATTTTGCAACCACAAATGTCTAATAATACACCGGCACAACCAGGTGCATATGTTTCTCAAGCGACTGCTAACCCTGCTGATCTTTTACCTACCGATCATAATAATCAATGGTCTGCACTCAACCCTGTGAATAACGGCAGCCCAAATATGCCTGATCTTTTACAAGCCGGTAATTTGATTGGCCTCGACACAATTGGACAGACAATGAAGAACCCCAATTTGCAATTACGTTCCGACCCAATTATTGTGAAACAGGATGTCGGTCCTTGGAACAACAGCACTTATGAGGCGGATTTGGGACGTGTACCCTTGGAGTTGGGCGTTGGCTGTCGTTAAATATATTCGGCTGTTGCGTCATCAACGTTTCGCGAATAATTCGGCAACATAAATTTACCGTTTGGCGTATCATTTCATATATTCATTACTATAATAGTAATAAATATAATATTTTTACAAAAATAAAAAATCTGGTTATTATAAACAAATTACAAATGGCATTACGTGTTAAAAATAAAACCAATATAAAAACCCATACTTTTCCAAACGGATTTCGTTTAATATACGAACCTCCTCAAACTACATTACCAATAACTAGTATTTATACGTATTGTGATATTGGATCTGCATACGAAACTGATGACTGTCGAGGGGTATCACATTTTATAGAACATATGTGTTTCAAAGGCACTAAAAAGATACCAAGCCCGCAAGGTATATTTAGTGAATATGATAATGTAGGTGCGTTTTTTAATGCAACTACCGATAAAAGGTATACCGTTTATACCATAAAAACTCGTGATGAATATTCAAAACATTGTATCCAAATAATGTCGGATATGTTATTGAATTCGATTTTCAATAAAAAAGAATTCGAAAAAGAAGAAAGAGTGGTTATCGAAGAAAATATAAGAGCAAATGAAGAAGCCGCGGGTATTTTGGATGATATGACTGAAGAAATGATGTACAAGGGTAGTTCATATGCGTTTCCGGTTGATTCGATCGATTATCATAAAAATATTCGATTTTCATACGAAAAAGTTGTCGAAATATATCGCGGATTTTATTTACCAGAGCGAATGATACTTAGTATTGTATCAAATGTTCCGTTTAATGAAATCGTAAAATCATTAGAAACGTCTTATTTTGCAAAAACGTTTGGAGCGAACCGGATTACCGTAGGTAGCGGAGGAGAGCGAATGAACTCCGGAACTTTAGTGAAGGAGTTGCTTTTACAAAAACATAATATCCATTTTTCAAATATAACGCAAAATGATATTCAATATAATATACAAACCAAGCCGGGTACAAGTACAATCCATTTAAATATTGCGTTTCGTACCTGCAATCGGTATTCGCACGATAAATATGTTCTTAATATGTTAAAACATATTTTGGGTGGTTCATTGGGTAGTCGATTATCGCTTATTTTACGTGAAAAAAATGGCTTAACATATACATCCGACGTATATACCGATTATAATGAATTTTCGGGGCAATTTGTTATTTATGCGCAGGTCGACCAAGATAAAATAATATATAATAAAACAAACTCCTTAACTAAAGTTCCGGAGTTAGGTCGCTCACCTACGCTTACTTTCGGTAGCCGGCTCGCTCCAAACGACAAATCAAACAAAACAAAGGGAAAAACAAATAAAAATAAGGGTGTATTACCGCTTATCATTGGGCTATTAAACGATTTAGTGAAAAATGGTATTACTGAAAGTGAACTAACCACAACTAAAAAAAATATTTTTGGGAAAATGACGATACGTTTGGAAGATACAAGCATTCAGGCGTCAAATAACGGATTTGAGTATTTAGTAAATGGCGGAAATGCAAATATTATTACTCCTTATTCACAAATATATGATACACATTTAAAAGAGATTACCAAGAAACAAATTGATGATATTATTATAAAATATTTTAAAAGATCATGTATGAATGTTGCGCTAGTAGGAGGAAAAAATCCATCGGAAGATATGGTTCGAAGAGAATGTGAAAAATATAATTTATGAAAAGTGGAGCGAGCCGGCTACCGTAGGTGAGCGACCTAACTCTGGAACTTTAGTGAAGGAGTTTATAATATTGGTCTAATATAACTTCTAACAATATTATACAACAATAACGTCGATACAAAATGGATAAGATTGATATTTTAGCATATGTATTAATTGGATTTATCATTGTTATTTCATTATACATGTATATGGATTCGGATGCATTTCAATTAAAATGTATTGTATCAACCGTCGATGGAAATAAATATTGCGTACGGGAACGTGAAAAATTACAAGAAGCAGCCGATCTATTGGCGTCTATTACTGAAAAATGCAAACAGCTGGTGGATTTTGCATCAAAACAATACCCTGATAAGGATAATATTATCCGATTGGTCGCGGGATTTCATCCGCAAAAAGTTATGGAGACCTTGCCTACTAGTGAATACACTGCATATAGTGAGAACAAAGGGGAAAAATTGGCATTTTGTTTGAATAAAACCAAGAAGGGTGAAAATAATATGATAGATGAACATACGCTGATGTTTGTTGCGATTCACGAATTGTCCCATATAGCGACAAAATCAATCGGACATAAGACCGAATTTTGGGATAATTTTAAATTTTTATTAAATATTGCAAAAGAAGCGGGCATTCACGACCCAACGGATTATAAACAAGCACCTAGGGAATATTGTGGTATGAAAATTAAAGATAGCCCTTTTTATGATGTGTAATGTTTTTATGTTTATGTTTTTATGTTTATGTTTTTATGTTTCTGCATAAAAACAACATGTATCGTATTTTTGCAAACAATATAATATTTGTTTTCCGAAACACAACCTAGCAATCATCGGTAATTCGTTTATAGAATTTTTTATATTATCAGGTAAATCGTAATCGTATGTTATTTCATTTTCATTTTCGATAATTTTATATGATTCCATATACTGACCAACTTCGCGCTCCAACGTTTTTATTTTGTCTTCGATTATTTCGATATGCGATTTATCAAATTTATATTCAATCTCTGAAGTAGCAATAAACCACGTATTTTTATTTTCACTGGCATCTAGTTCAATCCCTTCTTCTTCCATCGCTTGCATATGTTCTTCATGGGAAGAATAACAATCGCTACAATATAAATTTGATTTTTCATCATCGTCATCATCATTTGTTTCGGGTCCTTTTTCGAACTCGTATTCACATTCGCATTGGCAAACGTGATATCTTATAATATCATTATAATCGACTCCGAATTCAGATGCATCGCTACTCGACTGAATACCAAGCCAAAATTTTCCCGATATTTGACCACTGTAATATCTACCCATAATTATATAATAATAGAAAACCTGTTTATATTATTATATGTAATTGTCTCATTTTACATCTTCGACACGCTCCACATATTATGTAAAAAATAAATATTACAATATAAAAAATTATATATTTGTATAAATTATATAATGTTGCCTTGCACAATAAGTTGTTCGATATCTGCTGTTTTCCTTATAGGAATGATATATATGAATTACTCGATAATGAATAGTCAAATAATTTTACAATACAAATTGCAACTTCCAGAAAAACTGCAAAAAATATATGAACAAATAACGCACGAGCGATCAACAATTTATTATCAAGGATATATTTTAGGTTTTATTCTTTCTCTCTTTATCATTTTTGGAAATATATATTCGGATCACAAAATGTTATCAACGACGTCAATGGTTTGTTTAGTTTTAGCGATAAGTTTCATAACAAATTATTTTTATTATATTCTCTCACCTAAAAAGAAATGGATGTTGAACCATATTGAAACTCCAGATCAAACAAAAATGTGGTTGCAAATGTATAGAGGTATGCAAGTATATTACCATACGGGTTTGGTTTTGGGTATCATTGCAATGGGAATATTTGCATATGCTTTCAGGTGTAGAAAATAAAAACACAAACTATTTGGAGCGAGCCGGAACCGTTAGGTATAGGTGAGCGACTGAACTCCGTAAACGAAGTTGAAGGAGTTTGGGCTCCTCCCGTTGTTGGCAAGTAATATCGGTATCTAATGTTTATTTATTCTATTATTATGATTTATATAATAATAGAATCGAGTTTTTCTTCAAACTCCTTCGGCTATCGCCTATGGAGTTAAGTCGCTCACCTTCGCCAACGTTCCTTATGGCTCCGGCTCGCTTCAAGGTTAAAATAGCGATTTCATATTTTTCTTGATAATTGATGATACTAATACCTGTGATGCGATTGGTTTTGTAATCGGAACGATAGGCAATGATTTTGTAATAACATAAGTCGGCATTGAATTTGTGGTCGAAAAAATGGGTTTCTGAACATATCCATTTTGTACAAGATAAACACAAATATTTCGATACAATTCCAATATTTTAATATTATGACCGCTATTGCGCAAACATGTTAAAAATGCATTTGTAAAAGCTCCAAAGTATTCTTGTTTTACATTGTCATATACATCGGCACTGGTTTGATTATCTTTGCATCCGCTCATCATATAAATATTCGGATTTGAAATAGATTGTCGGTTATTTAACGTTCGCTGATAGGTATTACCCGATTTGTATTCAAATGACCACTGCATATCACAACCCGTTCCGCTATGACACGAATCGAATAACAAAATGGTGCGACATTTGGTGTTTTTGATAATGGAAAAAAAATCATCGTCAACGATAATGCCGGTAGTATTATAATCGCACGGAACAATAACTTCATCCATTCCGTCTATTTCGTCTCTATTTGTATCTTTAATTTGCGCACCGTGGCCGCTATAATGAAACCATATTTCTTCTAATTTACTAGATTCGGCGACAAGCGCTTTTAGTCGTTGTAAAATATTTGCACGTGTTGGCAATATAGCCGAATCGGCTTGGTCATCGCGCAACATACATATGTTTTTTTTATCGTAGCTATATGCATCAATTAACACATTACTCATATTTTTAATATCGTCAATGCAACCATTTAATCTGATACTCGGACTAGCAATATAGTTTATTCCAACCAACAATGCCTTTTTCATTGGTATATATTTATGTATTATTATAATTTTTGTAAAATAAAAACCTTCAAACCCCAAAAAAAAACAAAAAACAAAAAACAAAATCAATAAAAAACACATAACAAAATAGTATGATATATCAATAAGAAGACGCAAATATATTTTTACAATGGATTTATTAGAATTAAACCCGCTGGCCCTCTCCGCGTCCGAGTTCGCGTCCGAGCCCGTCTCCAAAATAGAAATCCCGATTGATGAAATATTCAAGATTCATTTGTTGAATTCCCAAGGTAAAGTGCAAAATGTTTGTGTATTTTGTGCAAAAACAAAAAACACAGACGATTTGCCCGAATTATTTAGCGAAATGGAGTTGGCTATATTCAAGGCTGAAAATGTGGAAATTACATTTTCGGATCATTTGATACATAAAGACGATTCCATTCGAATCATAAAAAAGAAAATAGTTTCTGCCTTGGGAAAAGGCACCATTTCATACGATGAATTGTATTTATTTTCTTTTTTTTCTGTCTTGGTCAATATGAAATCAATTTACCAACATATCACAAAAAACGAAACAATCGATCTTACACGCGAATTGTTTGCACAATTAGCTGTAAACTTAAATATAGATTGGGAAAACGTATCAAATATCGATTCAACGAAAACAGTATTTACATACGATGATTTACTATTACTAAACCCGTCAAACAGTGAATTAACAGTCCAATTGCCAATTGGTATGAAATTCCAAGAATACCACGACTATTTATTTTCCGTGGATCCATTTCACATAATTTCGAGTAATACTTCACCATTTTCGGTTTCGTCCAAAAATCTGTTGATTTTATTTGAAAATAACTTATTGTTGAATTCGATAAGTACAATTAATAGCCAGAATATTTATGTATGTTTAGCATCAGATGTTTTTGATTTTGCAATAAAACAAACGATCGACCAAGAATACATTTGTGAAATATATTATCCGTTTTTAAAGAAACGCGGAATTACCAATATTGATAAGTTAAATGAAATGAAACACGTATTGGCGGAGGAAACATCAAAAATATTGGATACGGCGACCTTGCGATTATATGATACAGTTGATACAATGTATAAAATATATTGGGGAAGAACAAAAGAAATGGTATTTGGAGAACGCGGTATTCGGTCGTATTCGATTATATTAGATGGCGGTGAATTGAATCATTCTATTCCCTTGGATTCGATATTTAAAAACATACATTCTGAAAAACATACCCCTTTTATAAAATACAACCCCGGAAACCGTCGTGAAAATATGTATCGATTGTATTCCGAAAAAATTTCAACAAATGGGAAAAAAATACCGGTATTGTCGGAATCAATCATTATGAAATTATCGCGCGAAATAGGAAAAGGGCACCAAATCGCAATTTATTTACAACATAAATACCAAGAACGCAATTATGAAATATTTATTTCGCTTAATGCAAAGGGTCAAATTCAAATATACGGTGAATTGTCTAACGTAATGATGGCGAATGATTTGGAACGTGTTTTGATCGATGCAGTAAATCCGGTCATTTCTCAAATGAATGGGTTTTTACAAACATCTGGTTATTCATTGCCGACTTTCAAATCACTGAATGATGCAAATGTGGAAGTATCTAATTATAAATATATAGCATCATTCGTCATTGACAAAGATGTATCTTTGAAAAAATATATGGGCTGCATAACATGTGTATTTGATGTCATTTCCGATGATATTTCGGAGGGCGCAAATTTACGATTTAAACGGGTTGAAAATTTCAAAGAGATGGACGCGCAAGCAGCATTAATAACGGAAGTATACCAAAGTACGTCAAGCCATCAAGCCGTAATTAATGCGTTGATGGAAAATTATTCGATGTCTGAAAATGAAGCCAAAACATTGTTTGCGGCATTTTCAGATGAACATCAACAATTAAATGGTAAAATCTTGGAAAATCCGGGATTTCCTACTAAAATGAGCGTTCGGAAAAATACAAAAGAATTGGTTGTTGAAATATCTGAGATTGTTTCCGCCAAATATATCGATATTTTGCACATGTATATCGATTGTATATTACGATTATCCCAAGATTCTAAAAGTACGTCTGTTTCTGTTGATAAAATAAAACAAATCTGCGGTAAAAATAAAAAAATAGGCGAAAATGCAGATAAATCACACGTTGAAAATATTGTTATTCCGATTGGGATGCAACCAACTGCCCAATTATATAAAATACAACCTTTGCGATTTAATATAGATGCTAACCTAGAAAAAGGAGAAGAAGGAGAAGAAGAAAGAGAAGAAGAAGGAGAAGAAGAAGAAAGAGACGACGAAGAAGACGACGGATTTATGTTTGATGATTATGATGAATACCAAGAAGGAGAGGGAGAAGGTGGAGAAGAAGAAGGTGGAGAAGAAGAAGGAGAAGAAGAAAAAGAAATAGATGGTGGTGAAAATACTCCAGAAGAACTTGAAAATGGTGAAACAAAGTACGAAGTGAAACTGGATGGAATGTCTATAAAAAACCCAAATCCATTTGTTCAACGTATGCTTGATCGAGATCCTACATTATTTGTAACAGAAGAACAACCAGGGTTTCCATTATATTCAACTGCGTGTCCGGCAACAGATAGACGTCAGCCCGTCATATTAACCGATGCAGAAAAAACAAAAATCGATGAAACAAATCCTAATTCTTACGATAACGCGATAAAATATGGTTCTGATCCGAACAAACCATTTTGGTATATTTGTCCAAGATATTGGTGTTTGAAGACAAATTCAAGTATAAGTGAAGAAGACGTAAAAGCGGGAAAATGTGGAAAAATTATTCCCCGAGGTGAAAAAACCGTACCTCGTGGGGCATATGTGTATGAATTCGCCGATAAAAATGGCGTACATCATCCAACACCCGGATTTTTAAAAGATGGGAGTAAAAAACATCCAAATGGATTATGTATCCCGTGTTGCTTTAAAAAACCATTTGGAGCAAAACAAAACGTGGATGCTAGAGAACAATGCAGACAAGATGATAAAGCTAAACAGGAAATAGTTGGAACACAAAAAAACGTTTCGTATATTATTAGTGCGGTTAGTTATCCAATCCCTGTAAAACGATGGGGGTTTTTGCCGATGTCATTGCAATTATTTCTACAAACAGATAATAGTGCAACGGTTTCAAAAAACAATCCGGCCATTATTCGTCCGAATACACCATGTCTTTTACGATATGGTGTAGAACAATCATTAAATCAGTCGTTTTTGGGGTGTATTGCTGATTTGTATGGATATAAACAAGCAATAAACGTTCCATCTGTCAAAGATATGCGTGAAATATTGGCATCATCTATTTCATTGGATTCGTTTTTGAAATATCAAAATGGATCTCTACCCGCAGTGTTTCGACCAAAAATGTTCGACCAAGCCAATATTGATATAGATAAATATAAAGAAGAAGAAATCGTTAAAAACGTATCGGATTCTCATATTGAATTGTTAGAAGAAACAATCGCCGCGTATGAAAATTTTCTGCAATTTTTAAGAGACGAAAATTCCATCATTGATCATACTTATTTATGGGATATTGTAATAGATGCAAATGTAAAATTAATGAAGGACGGAATAAACTTGGTTATTATGGATATTGCGGACAATGATATTACGAACAATATTAGAATGATTTGTCCAACCAATTCCTTTTCGCCGATTCTATACGACCCCCGAAAAGAAACAGTTGTTTTATTGAAACATGAACAATATTATGAACCGATTTATTTATATGAAGAACAAAATACAGGTGTTGTTATTAAAAAAACATTTATCGAGAGAACTACAATGCAAAGCATAAAAAATATGTTAACATTGATTCAAAATGCGACCAAGAAATATTGTTCTCCTCAAGCGAGTTTACCAAAAGTATATAAATTCCGCAAAAACAATGTTTTATCCGAATCGATTCGCATATTAAAAACATCTCATTATCGAGTTATTTCACAAGTGTTAAATTATAATGGAAAAGTGATCGGAATTTGTGTAAATCGAGAAGACGAACAAGATACTGTGTTTGTACCGTGCTTTCCGTCGGGTAAAATAGAACGGCTGAAAGTTGCATATATGGACGACGATGATTTATGGCTTGATTATCGATCAACACGCGATAGATTGATCGGTATTCACACAGAAACAGGAGGAAAAATACCGTGCAAACCAACAATGAAAATTTTAGAAGATGGATTGGTGGTAGGTATAATGACCGAAACAAATCAATTTGTACAAATTGATCCACCGTCTGAAAATATAGACGAAGACGGATTAATAATAATAAATCATTCAAATTACAATATTGCCGATAAAAAGTTAATGATGTCCAAGGTAGAGGATGCTGAACGTGTAAAAACAATACGAATGATAACAATGGAAAATCAGTTTTATAATGTATTTCGCAGTATGATTCGATTGTTGATTAATAAATACGATAACCGCAATGAACTTCGGAAAATGCAATCGATATTAGACGACAAACAAAGTTTATATAAACAAAAATTAAAACAAATTGAAAATATTTTACGAAAAATAACACAAACATCGATTGCATTCCAAGATTTTAGTGAAAAAACATTGGAATCGTTTGGTGATATTGTTGCATGTAATCAAATTGAAGATGGATCGTGCGCATCTTCGCAACAAAAATATTGTTTGACAACAGGCGATGGTGAATGTAAAACCATTTTCCCCAAGAATCATTTAATTAGTGGTTTGAAAAATGATACCATTTATTTTGGGAGAATGGCAGATGAATTGGTACGATATCAACGTATTCGCTTATTTATGTTTCAACCCAAATATTATTTGAACTTGTCGAATACCGAATTTAATATTCGGGAAAATGAATTGTTTTTATTACAATCTCTATTATCTTCGGATTATTTCCGCGATTTGGTTCCATATAATGTTAACAAATATATTCAAAATATTAACTATGATTCGGCGTCTCCTAATATTTCGCAACCATATTCGAATGAAATACCATTAACGGAACAAATTGCATTAACAAATGCATTGGTTGTTAAAACACAATTAAATGATTATATATTGGATTGCATAAAAGAAACAAAACCGCGTGTTATTGGAAATGAAAAGCCTGGTTCTTGGAGACCAAGTTTTCCGACAACAGCAAAAGAAATGGTATTTAGTAGTACGATAGTATGTAGTTATATGCCTATGATTTATATTTTACAGCTTCATTTAAAAACGCCGATATCGATACAAAATATTAAAACAACGCTAATAAATGGATACAATTCATTGATTGAATTAAATGGTGATAAAATAATCGCCATTTTGCGAAAACAGGGAAAACGCGAATTAATGGATTCGATAAAAAGTCGGTCGGTAAATTTGGAGGCGATTATATCAAGCGACTCGTATTATATTACGGATTTGGATTGGTGGGTGTTATGCAAACAAAATAAATTACCGGTTGTTATGTTTTCATCGACCAAGTTAAAATATTTAAATTTGAGCGTCGATTGGTTGCGATTGGGCGGAAGTGGTCGAGTGGATGAAAAATATTATTTTGTGCGATCCCCTGCGCTGATTGATTTAAATACACCGCCCGAATATCATTTGATAACGCCAACGTTTGCATTTTCTGATATGAAAACTGATTCGTTTATCAACGCAGAACGAGGGAGTTTGGAATTTGCGCAAAATATGCAATCTATAGATAATTATTTCGCCAAATATGTATTGATACCGAAAAAATAAAATTGATTTTGTTTTTATGGTTCTGTATTTTGATATCAATCAATCTTCAATTTGAAATAATAAATAAATTTATACAGAAAAATGACAGCCGTTTTCGTTGAATGTAAACCAGAAATACACAATCATTTTGATGGGCAATATGAGGGAAAAATAATGCACGACAATATGGAATATATTGATGGCACGGATCATAATTTGGGTAAAACAAAACAAACATTTGTCAAATTTAATGATACTTATTCATATAATATGTTTTTGAAATATGGTTCGATTGTATATTGCAATATAAATGGAAATATACAAAGGGGCATCATTCGCTCAGTCGAATGTGATAATACAACTTGCAGAATTATTAAAATGGTGTTTGGAGCGAACCGGAGCGTTAGTGGAGGAGAGCGACTGAACTCCGGAGATGTGCAACGCATATCGAAGGAGTTTGATGAAGATGCCAATATACATTCACCGTGGTACATAACTGATTCCGGTAGATATTTTGTAAATTTGGACGATATTGATTCCATTTTAATACCCAGCGACACATACAATATTTGTAAGAAAATGGAGGACAATACCAATGACGACAACATTGGAATTGGTTCAAGAGTGAAACAAAGACATAAGTTAAAAAAGGAGCAAATCGAACAAAAACAACGGGAAATGGATCAAATGTTCCGAGTGCAAAATGAATTACAAATAATGTTCGATGAATATAGACAAAATTGTATATATTATGATTGTTTATTATTGGTTATTATTCTTATTTGTGTGTTCATTTCAATGATATATTAAAAATTCCGAACACGGTAGTCGAATAAATGGATGATTTTGTAAATATGTAAAAATAATGTTTGATTTGTTTTTTTTTTAATAAACAAATCAAAAATCCGAGTTGTCGGGATCGAACCGACGACCTAAGGATTTACAGTCCTTCGCAACTACCAACTGTGCTAAACTCGGTTCATTGGATAATATATTTTATTATATTATTTTTATTACATTAATCCAGCTGTCGCGTTATACACCATTTTGTTAGTAAATTGATAGAGCAATGCAAATATGAATGCGTGTGTCAATGCAACAATGGTCTTAGATGAACGAGGAGGGAGAGATACAACAATACCGGGAGTTAGAACGAAAAAGAGCGCCAAAACGTAAAGGAACATAAGCCAATTCATTTTATATATAGAACGCAAGAAATTATGGCTAAAGAATTCAAAAATGGAGGAATATTTGAACTCCTTCACTAAAGTTCCGGAGTTCAGTCGCTCACCTACGCCATTGCTGCGCAATCGCTCCGGCTCGCTCCAAATAGTTCCTGTTTATGTTCTCCGTACTTCTCTATTATTATCGTTTGAGAAGAGGAGGAGCTGTTACTGCAGCAGCAGCCGCTCTTGCTGCATCAGCCGCTTTCTTATCATCCGCTTTTTTATCAGCCGCTTTTTTATCAGCCGCTTTTTTATCAGCCGCTTTTTTATCAGCCGCTTTTTTATCAGCCGCTTTTTTATCAGCCGCTTTTGTAGGACCAGCCGCTTTTGTAGGACCAGCCGCTTTTGTAGGACCAGCCGCTTTTTCAGCAGCAGCTTTTTCAGCAGCAGCTTTTTCAGCAGCAGCTTTTCCAACAGTGAAACTTTCGAATAAACCATTTGTTATATCTAATATAAATTGATTAGTAAACTGCCATATTAGTGTAAAAATAATAGCGTGTGCTAATGTTCTTACCATCTTAGACATTTTAAACGGAAGATTGATCAATAGCCCGGGCGTAAGAAGTAAAAAAAGTAAAAAAACGTATACAGTCGATAAAATATTCATTATGATTTTATATATATACTTTATAAATATTATAAATACAAACTCCTTCACTAAAGTTCCGGAGTTCGGTCGCTCACCTACGCCTAACGGTTCCGGCTCGCTCCATTCAACATAATTAAAATTAAAATTAAAATCCAGCATCGTAGTCATCATCACAATCACCCATATTGGTAGAATGGATATTCGCAATATTATTTTGAATAATGATCTTACTCTTGGAACATATATCAGATTGATCTTCCATCAGACCAAACGCACGTTCTATTTCCGTTTTTTTATCGAGAGTATCGACGATCGCATCATCTAACAATTCCATTTCTTTCATATCTAGTACCAAATTGAAAGCACTTGTACCATAGTATCCATATTGTCCGCACATAACATTTGCCGATACGCCACGCATATGATCGAAATCGCCGTGTCTCGCCGCATCCAGCAATACTTCGGTATGAACCTCAAATGTAGCTTTTGCGACAGGACCAACGTTATCGTTTAATAATCCTGAACGGAAAATGGGAACCATATCTCTATTGCACGTCATTCGGTCGCACAATAAACTTAAGTGATGGTAATTAATATAAACATCACTAAATTCCATAACTTCTACCAATTCATTATATATCATTTGTCGCGCGGCTTCGATTCCTAAAACATCGAACACTTCGCGAATATCATTACTAAACGTTCGAGTTGAATCAATAAAGTCAATCGCCAATGTTTCTAATAGATTCGATCCGGTCGTATCTAATACCCAAATATCCTTTTTCACAAATTTACCGTCTTCTTTGACAACCGAATTTTGCACCTTACGAGCCAATACATTTTTGATGCCATTTACACCGCGTAATACAATATTATTGAGAAGAGCGTCCTGGAAATTGCGCAATAAATATATTTCATCAGATTGGTCGAGTGTTTCGGCAACGCCTCGTTTTTTTGATTTACTAAATATACTATTATTCATACGCAACCGAAACACCAATTTATCGCTGTTGAAATCGGAAAATACGCATGTTATATCATTACCGTAAGAACTATTGGTA
>Ga0209190_1001595_pt1 | contig 15742 bp, 22 predicted proteins | sample M_140205_XF_Meta_FD_187315 | JGI IMG/M metagenome (GOLD analysis project Ga0209190, IMG submission 187315) | Freshwater microbial communities from Lake Montjoie, Canada to study carbon cycling - M_140205_XF_MetaG (SPAdes) (version 2) | ecosystem: Environmental > Aquatic > Freshwater > Lake... | reverse complement strand
GGAGAGATCATGCACACAGGTATGATTCCTTTCCTAAAGAAATGGTTTGGAGATTTACGTTCATGTTCACAAGGCGGTATCCGTAATGCAAGTGCCACTGTTTTTTATCCCATCTGGCATCATCAATTCGATGATCTTATTGTGCTCAAGAACAATCAAGGAACCGAAGAAACCCGTGTCCGACACATGGATTATGGGGTGGTGCTTTCTGCTTTTTTCTGGCGTAGATTTAAACACAAACAAAACATCACGTTCTTTGACCCTAACCAAGTACCGGAACTTTACGAGGCATTCTACCGGGACATTAAACTTTTTGAAGATCTGTATGTCAAATATGAAGCTAGATCTGACCTCCGGAAGAAGGTTATGTCTGCTGAAGAAGTATTCAAATCAGGCATACTCAAAGAGCGAACAGACACTGGTCGTATCTATCTAGTGTTCATTGACAACGTGATGAATCAAGGACCATTTGATCCTGAGTATCACACCATTTACCAGAGTAACCTTTGCTGTGAAATTCTTCTTCCTACTAAACCCTTTAAACGTCTGGATGACAGCGATGGTCGTATTGCACTATGCACCTTGGGCTCAATCAATTGGGGTGCGTTCCGCAATCCAGAAGACATGCGCCGTGCTTGCCGTATATTGCAGCGTAGCCTGTGCAACATTCTTGACTATCAAGACTTTCTCTCCATCCAGTCTAAACTTTCAAATGACGAGATCCAACCCCTGGGCATCGGAATCACCAACCTTGCCTACTGGCACGCCAAGCGCAGCCTCCAATACGGAGAATCAGACGCCTTGGCTGAAGTCAAGACGTGGATGGAACACCAAGCCTACTACTTGACCGAAGCCACTGTTGAGCTGGCCAAGGAGCGTGGTGCTTGCAAAGATTCTCACCGTACCTGGTATGGTAAAGGCATCTTTCCATGGGAACGAAGAGCTGTTGGGGTTAATGAACTTGCAAATTTTGCACCAGAACTAGACTGGGAACCCTTGCGTGAACTCATGAAAACTCACGGAGTACGCAATGCCACACTGATGGCAGTGGCACCTGTTGAATCAAGTTCTGTAGTGATCAACTCAACCAATGGCATCGAAATGCCCATGAGCCTGATCACTGTGAAAGAATCCAAAGCCGGCAGTCTCACGCAAGTTGTGCCTGAATATCACCGGTTGAAGAACCGGTATCAACTGATGTGGGCACAAAAAGACTGCATTGGCTATTTGAAAACCGCGTGTGTGTTGGCAGCGTATATTGATCAGTCAATCTCTACCAACACATTCTACAATCCAGCGCACTGGCCTGATCGCAAGGTGCCCACCACACTGATTGCTCGCAACCTAATGCAAGCACATCACTGGGGACTCAAGACATTCTACTACAGCCTTATCAACAAGGCCGGCAGTAAAATGATCAAAGAAGATGCACCTGCAGCCATGCCGGAGATTGATTTTGATCTCGAAGAAGATTGTGAATCGTGTAAATTATGAATAGCTTAGAAAAGGTCTGGGCACGAGCCACAGGCCACCTAATGGGGCAAACAGATGACGACCGTCCTGATGTGCCCATTTTAACTTTACGAGAAGCCCGATTGGCCTTGTTCTTCAAGACCTTTTGGGTTATAATACATATTGTGACCTGTGGGTTCATCATAGCAAATACAATAAGACATTGGTAATGAAATTGATATGGTCTATTGCCTCTCCACATGTGATGCAATCAGTTGCAAACACAATTGCATCTGGTCACGAAGTGGAAATAATTTTACCAAGTTGGATTATTGACCCAACAGCAATCAACACAGGCAATGCCACTGTGCATATAGTGTCTGATACCGTTGATTTATTAGATACACTAAATTATATATTAGCAAGTAATAAGATTGATTATTTGGTACCGTCGTTTCCAGATGCTATAACTGAACAAGTAGCAGAAATATGTCAACAGCATAAGATTGCATTTGTTGAACAATCTACAGCGCGGATTTTAAGTAGCAAATATAATTATTACAGACTTTGGAAGGCATTGTCAATTCCAATGCCAGAAATTTATAATAAAATAACACAAGTTGAGTTGCCTTGTATTGTGAAACCCTATCGAGGGCAAGCCAGCAACGGGGTTAAAATTTTAACCAACATCAATGAGGTAACTGAATTCTTTTCAGCCAATGAGTATATTGTGCAACAATACATACCTGGAGACATTGTGTCATTTGTGGGCACAGTTGTAGACGGACAAATTGATATTGATTTGTGCTATGATATCGAAAGTGATGCTTTTCCGTATGTGCCAGAAACTGGGCTGAGTTTTCCGAGTAAACACGGTTTCCTACAAAAATCGGTAACTGAGTATTTGCAACGATTTTTTGATGTTGTGCAATTAAACAACGTTCCGTTCATGCTTGATATTATGGTTGATGCAAATGGTCAGTTTTATTTTATAGATTTTGCCGCAAGGTTATCTATGGGCGGATTGTTATTGATGCCATATGGTGGCGAAGAAAATTACGTAAACAAAATGTTGTCAAGGATGCATCAAGAACAATTTGTTGTGCAGTTAACTGGCGCAGTTTTGTTTAGGCAATTGGGATTGCCATACGGAGACATCAAAGAGATTTCTTGCAAGAATTCAAAATTAGCTGCCAAGTTAGAGTTACCAAAACAAGTTGTTGTGGCTGCTCATGACAATTGTGTTTACTCTAATGGATATGCAATTGTTATTGGAGATGACCTTGAGGAAGTTGAAGATAAATTTAAACAATGCGTTGACAGTATTAGCATTGAGTACTACAATAAGATATAATTACATAATATAGGACAAACAATGAGCCAAGCACAATACAATCTTTCTACCAAAACAGATTACTTACATCGCAAGATGTTTTTGGATCCTGCTGGACCAGTTACCATTCAGCGATTTGAAGAAGTCAAATACAACAAGCTGGTAAAATTTGAGCAAGAAGCTCGCGGCTTCTTTTGGGTGCCAGAAGAAATTTCATTGACCAAAGATGCTAACGACTTCAAAGAAGCAAGCGACACAGTCAAGCACATCTTCACTAGTAATCTTTTGCGTCAAACAGCATTGGACAGTTTGCAAGGTCGTGGACCAGCGCAGGTGTTTACTCCTGTTGTGGGCATACCTGAGCTGGAAGCGTTAATGTACAACTGGAGTTTCTTTGAAACCAACATTCATTCGCGCAGTTACAGCCACATCATTCGTAACATTTACAATGTGCCCAAGGATGTGTTCAACACTATCCACGATACCAAAGAGATTGTGGATATGGCTTCTAGTGTGGGCCGGTACTACGATCACTTGCACATGGTCAATTGCGAAAAGGAACTGGAAGTTCCTGTTAAAGAGTATGCTCATGTCAAAGCCATTTGGATGGCACTCAATGCCAGTTATGCATTGGAAGCATTCCGCTTCATGGTTAGCTTTGCTACCAGCTTGGCCATGGTGGAGAACAAGATCTTTATCGGCAACGGCAACATCATTCAATTGATCCTGCAAGATGAAATCCTGCACAAGGAATGGACTGGGTGGATTATCAATCAAGTTGTGAAAGAAGATCCGCGCTTTGCTCAAGCCAAGGCTGAATGCGAAGCTGAAGTGTATCAACTGTACTTGGATGTGATCCGTGAAGAAAAAGAATGGGCCGACTACCTGTTCAATAAAGGACCAGTCATTGGTCTCAACGCACAGATCCTAAAAGACTTTGTGGACTACACAGCCGCAAACGCACTCAAAGAAATTGGCATCAAGTATCAAGAGCCGGCACCGCGAAGTACACCCATACCGTGGTTCAACAAGCACGTGGACACCAGCAAGAAACAAACAGCTCTGCAGGAAAATGAATCAACCAACTATGTTATTGGCGTTATGGGCGACGCTATTGACTACGACGAATTACCAAATTTATGATTAACGACAACTGGTTCCAACAAGGTGGGTTTGAAACCTACAAGCATCCAACTCCTATCAAGTATGAAACTGCTACGGACAACGGCACAATAGACACACTGGAAGGTCCTGTTGCCTACACAGTGGGTCACAAAATTATTACTGGGCCCAAGGGCGAACGGTATCCTGTGAGTCCTATCAAGTTCAATGCTTATTACGACGATAACCAGGATGGCACAGCTATCCCCAAGAAGATCATGAAAGTAGCAAAACTTGCTGACCATGATGGTGTTGTTCGAGCGTCATGGGGTAACTTAGCATACACTCGTGGCAATGACTACATTGTGAAACACGGATCCGGTGACTATGGTGTTGTTAAAACAGATATTTTTGCCAAAACTTACGATAAATCAAAAGAAAGAAAATAAAATGAAAGCAATTGTATGGTCAAAAGACCAATGCCCCTACTGCGACCAGGCCAAAGCGTTGTTAAAATCACGCAACATTGAATTTGAAGAACGCAACATCATGAAAGACTGGACACGAGAACAACTACTAGAAGCAGTACCAAATGCTCGCACAGTACCACAGATCTTTTTAGATGACAAACTTGTGGGCGGGTTCACTGAACTCAGAACAAAACTAACAGAAAGCAAATAATGGAAATTGGAAAAGTTTACACATTTAAATTGAACTCTGGCGAAGAAATGATTGCCAAAGTTATGGACGCTGGTGAAGGCTATGCCATGCTACAGGACCCTGTAAGCGTGGCTCCTGGACCACAAGGCATGGGACTTGTGCCATCAATGTTTACCGCAGATCCTGACAAAAATCCTCGGCTAAATATGAATTGTGTTGCTATCTCTGCACTAACTGATGAATCAGTTCGTATGAAATACATTGAAGCAACCACAGGCATCAAAGTGCCAGAAAAGCGAATCTTAGTAGGATAAAATGCCAGCAGTACAACGAGTAGGTGATGCAGACGGTGCAGGAGGCGTGGCCAGTGGCGGAGTTGGTTCGGTGCGAGCCAACGGTCGAGCAGTAATTGTTGATGGCAACTCTGTAAGTGCTCATCCCTGCTGCGGTCAAAAAGGCTGCCCACCTATTCATTGTAGTGCTGTCACAGCCGGCGGATCAGGCACTGTCAGAGCTGGCGGTATTCCTGTGGTGTATACAGGTGCCGGAGATACTTGTGGACATGCTAGAGCCGGTGGGTCGGATAACGTTAGGGTGGCAGCATAATGGCAGGCATCCTTACTCCACTACAACTTACTGCGGCTGCAGGACTGTTGTCCAACACAGGAATAAAACCATTTCCTCCTGCGTTAATGTCGGCAATTGTGACATTTAATGCTACCACTGTTATTACCAACTTTCTTGCCGCAGTTAATTTTTATAAAGCACAATCGTTCGCTACTCAAAGTACATTAGAAAGTTTATTAAGTATTGGTAGCACAGTATGTCCAGCATTAGGAAATAGCATACCTACTAATCCTGTTGGCACATATCCATATTTAAGAACAGAATATCTTACTACTCCGTTTAATGCTACAGATGGATCTACTTTAGACCCGTCGGGATTTAGTAATTTAATTGAACAGACTTGTGCTGCTTACCTTGGCAACGGGGATGTGGGTCGATTTACGTTGGGATTCATGGCAGTTCAAGGTTATATCAATACCACCAACCAGTATATTAATTCTGCTGTGAATGCGCAAACTTATCTTGGTCCCACTTTTACAAACATGGATGCTTTGACCACAAACAGTATTAGCAATTTAAATCCTGAGTTTGAAAACTTTGCCATAGACTTGGCCAATCAAGGCAATTTAACCAACTTAAACGACATTAAATTGTATGGCACACCGGCAGGACTGTTGCGCCAAATAGCCGCAGAAGGCAATATGGTTGGCGGAGTTTTTAGTCCGGTACAAACGCCTTTGTTGGCTGCAGGATTAACAGCTAAAGAAGTACAAACTTTATTAGCAGGCCCAACCACAGTTTCAGACAATGAATATTTGCGGTTACAACGCCTAGCATATCAAGGTATGACTAATGTAACTGGCACTGAGTTGCAACAAGTATTAAGCATATTAGAAGTTACTACGCCCGGCATCAATGTAATGACCGACTTGTTAGATCAAACCAAAATATTTCCTAACAGTTACACTACATTACTGACTCCTACTCCCGAAGGGCCAGTACCAGTTTATGGTACAGACGGTAGTGTAAACATGAATTTAGCTGACAATGTATCAGCATACCTAGCATCACCTAACGGATGTGAAGATTTAGGCAAAGTAATACCTCCAGCACAAGCAGTGTCCAATAAAGCTGTGCAAGTGGCATTGGAACAAACTTCTAATATTACCAATACCACAATGCCTGCATTGGCCAACACAATCAACACAGTATCAAGAAATCCTTGGAATATTAATATACCATACCTTGCTAACGATGTGGTAGCAGATGCTCCGTCAGTGCCCGCAGTAGGAAACTTAGCACAATTAACTCCAGACACTGTGTTTTATCGTGCTCAACAAGATGTGCCGGCTGCCGGGTCTGATGAAGCTCCAACTGGTATAAACATCAACAACACTGACTATTGGCTACCAACCACACTAGGTTGTGGACTAAGCACTATGGCCAATTTGCCATTGATTCAAGCACAAACCACACCCATTGATCCTTCTGTAGCTGAATATTTTTCCAGTACATTGGCCACTGGTACAGGATCAGATGGTAACATAACCACTTGTGATGTAATTGGCCTGGCAGTTGATCATGATGATTTTGCTACTCGACTTACTACGGCTACCACTGCCATCAATGCATTGCAAACAGCTGGCAGTCTTGCCACACTGAATACTGCCTATACTACCATGCTAGCCGCAGGCAATGATGCCGCAGTACTAACACAAATTACAAACGCCAACAACGCCATTAGTGCTTTGAGTGCCAGTCCTTATGTGACCATATTAAACATAGCATGGACATACATGGCTAACCTAATGAATCTTTCGAGCAAGTATACCACCGAGGGTGCAATTGATTATTTTACATTTCCGGCAGGTGACAAAATTAGTACCATGAGCTTTGTGCAAAATCTTCCGCAATATGGCAATCAAACTGATCTTTGCGGGCCTGCTGCATTTTTGAATAGTGTAGCAGACACTACCACACTTACCGGTCAGGCCATAGTGGGTGCCATGCGTGAAGGCAAGAACAATCAGTGCTTGGGTGAGGCTAGATTGAATGTTAACACCACTCCTAACCCACGGCCCACAGTGACCCCTGTGCCTGCTGTGACCCCTGTATACTAAAGTATACATTTTTACCGGTTGACCAATAATACCCTATTTGCTATAATCTGGGCATGCGGACCAAAATGCAACGCCAAATACAGAAGTACTACTATCGTACTAATTTTACAGTGGTAGAACTCCTGGTGATTGTAGGGTTATTATTTTGGTTGACCAGAAAAGCCGTTTTTGCTATAATTATGGCATAGTAAGCAACAAAGGAGCCCCAAATGACCCAGATGTCCAAGATCCAGCAAGTTAATTCTGCTATCATGTTTGGTGAGTTTTCAAACACTGAACTCGACAGCATTATCAGTGCAGTGCAATTTGCCAAGGCCAGCCTACGCAAACACAATATCCGCCAATTTGCCAAAGGTGACACAGTGAAGTTTCACAGCACCAAACGTGGCATGACTATGTCGGGCACCGTGAGCAAGATTGCTATCAAGTATGTGACAGTGAGCACCCAGCAAGGCCTGTGGCGTGTGCCTGCTAACATGCTGGAGGCAGCATGACATTTCGACGTTGGCTAACCCAACGGTGGTATGCTCACTGCCTTGAAATAGAAGAATGGACTGGACGCATGCCGCCCTACCCAATGTCAGAATATTTTGCCAAATACAAATATTGGCTCAAACGCGAATACCGTCATCAACAAGGAGTAAAAAATGGGTCTTGATATGTACGCCTATGTGGCCACCCGTGAAGGTCAGCAACGCGAATACTACGACGGTGCTGAGTGGGACGAAACCACCAAAGATCTTGTGAACACAAAAGTGAACAAGCCGCGTGAGATTGCCTACTGGCGCAAGCATCCTAACCTGCATGGCTGGATGGAACGGTTGGCAGAACAAAAAAAGTTAGACTACAACAGTTTCAACGGCATTGAAATGGAACTCACTGCCGAGGACTTGGATGAGCTTGAACGGGCAGTCACACACAGTCAACTGCCTGCCACATCGGGTTTCTTCTTTGGCGACAATAAGGATCAACTCTACCACGATCAGGACTTGGCGTTTATCAAAGCCGCCAGAACAGAAATGTTCATGGGCTTGAAAGTGTTTTATAACTCATCGTGGTAAGGCGTTAAGTATATGAATGAAACTGATTACAGCCACTCAAGGTTTGATGCCATAATGGCCGCAGGATGGATCCGCGACCTCGAAAGTTCAGACAGTCGCATTCACAAAGAGAAAGTGATTGAAAAAGCCCTGATGGCCTCAAGGCTGGGCAGTGCCGATGCACAGTGTTTCCTGTTCAACTGCTATCAAGCCTACAATCCGTTCTATGTGTTTGGCATTAGGCAAGTGCCAGAAACTACGGGACTGACTGGCCGTGATAATCCTTGGACACAGTTCTGGGCTATGCTAGAAGCCCTGCGTACTAGATACATCACAGGCAATCGTGCTAGAGAAACAGTTGAGCTAATGAGCCAGCAGTTTGACTCAGAAGAATGGAATGGCCTAGCTCGCCGTGTGTTGATCAAAGACCTACGGTGCGGTGTCTCCGAAAAGACCATTAACAAGATTGTGGGTCGAACCGAATACCGGATTCCCGTATTTTCATGTCAGTTAGCACAAGACTCAACTGATCAGCCCAAGAAAATGAAAGGCATCAAACGCCTGGAATGCAAGTTAGATGGCGTGCGTGTGTTGGCAGTGGTTAGTGGCGCCACAGTCACACTATACAGCCGCAATGGTAAAGAGTTTGAGAACTTTCCGCAGGTTGCCGACGCTATCGAAGATGCTCGCAAGCATTTTCAACACGGTCGTGGCACCGGTGGACATTATGTGTTAGATGGTGAGATTGTGGGTGAGAGTTTCCAGCAACTCATGCGCCAGGCGCATCGCAAATCAAATGCCGAAACTACAGGCATGGTGTATCACATTTTTGATATCATCCCGCTTGACGCCTTTCAAGAAGGACATTGCAACCTGCAACAGTACAAACGCATTGAATGGTTAGAATCGGCTCGTGCTGGCTTGGAAGAAACCACATGTCTGCGTATCATGCCCGGATTGGATGTGGATTTGGACACAGCCGAAGGACATGACATCATGCAACGCTATGCGGAAGCCGCTGTGGAAGGTGGCTTTGAAGGCATCATGATCAAGAGCCTAGATGCACCTTACCAATGCAAACGTTCGGACTCTTGGATGAAATGGAAGCCCACCATTAGTGTTGATTTGAACATTGTGGGTTTTGAAGAAGGAACTGGTAGGAATAAAAACCGGTTGGGTGCTATAATCTGTGAAGGAGATGACAATGACCGTAGAATTTGTGTTAATGTTGGTAGTGGCTTTAGCGATACTCTTCGTGATGAGTATTGGACCAATAGGGATCAGTTACTTGGTCACTTGGTTGAAGTCCAAGCGGACGCAGTCACTCAAAACCAAGACGGAACCTACAGTCTCCGATTCCCCCGGTTCTTGAGATTCCGTGACTTTGAAGCAGGCGAAAAAGTATGAAAATTGGATTGAGCTATAGTCGATGTGTTCGAGACATTGTGCAAGGTCGTGTGGACATCGACGATGTGTTGGTGCTGATCTCGCGCACAGACTTTGATCCTCATAACGACGAGCAGTGGTCGGAGATCTGGAACGGCTATCGTCTCGGGCAAAACCCCGAGTGGTCGGCTGTCAAAGACGAGGATGAGGATCACTATCGACAAGTTAGTATCGAACTTTGGGAAACTGGCCGGTTCCATCAGCCACGCAAGTTTGGATCTCGTCCGTATCGCAGATCTGAATACTGGTTGGAAACTATCTTGCCCGACGAAGAACTGGAACGCAATCCCACTGCCAAAGACGCTTGGAACAAGTTCCAAGTGATTGCTGGATTAACCAATATCAAAGTGGATAGAACGTTTTAGTATTTTAACTTAGGAGATTCCCATGTGGAAACTTGTAATCCCTGCACTAGCAGTGGCTCTAACAGGTTGTGGTGGAGGCGGTGGAGGTGGTGGTACCGCTAATGACACGCCGGCTACCTCTATACTTGTTACCGCTGGCACAATACCAACACCTAGTGTGTTTGTACCCAGCTTAACTGCTGGAAACTTTGATAGCAATGGCAATCAATATGTCATAGTCAGCGGCTGGTTGGCAGACAGTTCGCCAACACCCACAGTTAAAATCTATCGATTGTCTGGCACTGGCCAAAGACCTCAATGGGGTACAGGTACAATTACAGATGCCACCGCTGAGGTGTTGGGCAGTGAGTTTGCCTGGTCAGTTAACTACCCGCAGATAGCCGACTTCAACCGTGATGGTGTGGATGACATATTCTTTCCAGGATTCACTGATGGTCCTAACTTGTCGCAAACCAATGCGTCGGTAGTATTCATGAGCAGGCCAGGGCAAAGTCATCAACGAGTAGATCTAGCAGGGTTAACCTGGAACCATGGCACAACTGTGCTAGATGCCAACCAAGATGGATGGCCAGATGTGCTCAACAGCAATGGTGAAATGTGGATAAACAATCAAGCAGGTGGATTTACCTACAGGCCCAAGGACACATATCGCACTATTAAGCATCCTCTTGCTGGTGCTGGAGTATGTGCAGGCGACTTGGATGGGTCTGGCGCCACACAAGTAGTACTGACTGATCAAACTGGACTTCAAGCTAGCCAACTGATCTACAAGTTGAATGCCAGCATGGAGCCTATATACCAGGGTTCATTGCCGGTGCCATATTTTGACAAAAACAACACGGATGCTACAAAAAATCGAAGTCATGATGTGAGCTGTCAAATTGTAGATGTCAACGGTGATGGCCGTCAAGATGTTGTTGTGATAAGTTATTTGTTTGATAATACTGTGACTAGGGCACTCGGTGCCCAAAGCATGGTGCAAATTTATTACAACCTTGGCGGCTATGTGTTTAGTGATGCAACAGACGTTGGTATGACAGGATACAATCAAGGTGCATTGGCCAGTTACACTCCCAAGGTCCTGGACTTTAATGGCGATGGCCACATAGACATTTGGTTGATGAATACCAATGGTACAGAAAGCGGCAATCAAGTTTGGCTTAATGACGGCACAGGTAAATTCAAACAAAGTCGCAAACAAGATTTTAACACCTTGGTCAGTCAACATGCTCTACTAAACAGTGTAGAATCTGGAATCAGTGGTATCATGTTACCAGTAAAGATCAATGACAAATGGAATTTTGTTATAGCCACAGTATCTTGGATTAAGAAAACAGTATATGTAGGATATGCTCGAACACAATGGAGTTTTTAATGAAAAAGATTTATTACGAAAAAAAGGGCCGCAGGTATGTGCCTGTGAGTGAGTACGACAGTGAGTACTTGGACAGTTTCTCTAAAGGCACACACATTGTGATGTGCTACCCGGGGGGACAAAGCCGCCGGTACAACATTGACCCTAATTACGCCGCAATGATTGCGGCAGGGCGACTGGCTGAAGATGGCATTTGCGAAGCCATACGCAAAGCCAGCGAGATGCGGCCACAGCGTACTCCTCTCACTCCTGGACAAAAGAAAGCCTGGGAAAAATTAGCCAAAGAGTTTGGTGATGACCTATGTCCGTTGACCTATGGCAGTGCTCGCGATCATGCAGAAGCAGGCGTCAACGCCATGATTGCAGAAGCAGATAAATTAATGACTCATCCTGCCGTGCGTGATGCATACGAACAGTTTCAAACTGTTTGCAATCTCGTCAAACAAAAACAAAACACTTGACAATGGGGTCAAGTGTTGTTATAATTACTCTGCATGATCAAAGAGATGGGGTAGTCTAATGGTGTGGCGGGGTGAATCGATAACCTGGGCCCGCTCGAACCGTGGCAAGTTAGACGTAAATCCTGTAGGTTGCGACAAGGACCTCGATCTTAGGATCAAAACCAGGCTGATACCCTGGGAGTATGCCGAGAGGATAAATCTAGAAAGGTTAGAAATGACTGTCAAAATTGAGGGCTCTGCGTTGAGTATCCCTGAGTCACTTGACTCGCTTGAAATAACGCCTTTGGTCATGCACCGTATTTGGTTTCGATTGCACACTGTTGCAGAATGGTATGCAATCATGAAAGAGGCTAGAGTGATGTTTGGAAAAAACTGGCGCACTCAAAGCAGGGTAAAACGCAGATTAGAACACACTGCATTGTGGGGGGTTTCGTTGCAACCAGTGCCTGTATGGTTTGAAGTGCCAGATCAGACCTTTGCCACATGGGTGGCAGTAAAGCATGCGGTGATTGCCATGCCGTCGCCCGGTAAATAATTTTTATGATATTTGGATTTGGTATTCTCGCCACCGCATTACTCTTAAGTGCCGTAGCTGCCTGGTACTCTGTAGCAGGCCTTACTGCTATATTTTCAGCGGCCACAATACCCGTGATCATCATGGGTGGTTCACTAGAACTAGGCAAAATTGTTGCCACTGTATGGTTGCATAACAACTGGCGCCGTGCTGGCATTGTGTTCAAACTGTATTTGATACCGGCTATAGCATTCCTAATGATACTGACCAGCATGGGTATCTTTGGCTATTTGTCAAAAGCACACTCAGATCAAAGCCTAGTGTCAGGCGATGTTGTTAGCAAGATTGCAATATATGATGAAAAGATCAAAACAGAAAAAGAAAATATTGAAGCCAACCGCAAGGCACTTAAACAGATGGATGAGGGAGTGGACCAAGTACTGGGCCGCTCAACAACAGAAACGGGTGCCGAAAAAGCTGTGGCCATGCGAAGAACTCAGCAGAAAGAGCGTACTCGACTGCAAGCTGAAATATCACAGTCGCAAAAGTCTATCGCGGAACTTAGTGATGCCCGTGCGCCTATTGCCGCCGAGGTACGCAAGGTTGACGCGGAAGTAGGGCCGATAAAATATATTGCGGCCTTAATGTATGGAGACAATCCTGATGCCAATCTATTAGAACGTGCAGTTCGTTGGATGATCATAATGATTGTGTTAGTGTTCGACCCACTAGCACTTACACTTATTTTAGCATCCAACAAACAGTTTGAATGGGCACGGCAAGGCACAGGTGGCTTTGTGCATGACGAGCCCAAGTATGAACCTGATGATGGGCCTCTCACTGAACAACAACTAGAACAAATTCAGGCCAGTGTTGAACTGCCCAAAGATCCACATCCACCAGGTTGGATGTTTGAAGAGAAAGAAGACACCCGTCCGTGGAACGAACGCTATCCTTATCTTGCTACTCCATTTATACATTTTGAAAATCTCAAACCGCTAGTAGCACCCGATCCTGTTAAAGAAGATGAGGCTGCAATGGCCATTGTACCACTAGAAGAGATTCCTGGTGTAGAAATACGCCCTTGGACTGACAAAGAAATTGAAGCATTAGATGTAGATCCTGACGCAGCCATCAAGGCCTGGAAAGCAGCCAATCCGGACGACACTATCAAAGCACAAAGAATCAAGCTAATCCGTGGGCAAATTGATCATTTGCCCTGGCAAGAGCCATCAGCAACCACACATGCGTTTGGCGCAGAATTTCCTGACCAGCCTAACAAAGGTGATACATATTTAAAAGTAGATGCTATTCCCAGTCGGTTGTACAAATACAACGGAAAGAGTTGGATACACATTGACAAAGACCTTTCAGACAATTACACTTATGACACAGCATACATTGATTATCTTATTGCCAAAATTGACTCTGGCGAGTATGATCCAGAATTGCTGAGTGATTTAGAACAAGAACAAATAGCCATACGGCTCAACCCTGAAAATAAAACATGAAGATAACTGAAAATCCTGATAGCTGTAGTTTTTGCAACAAACACAAAGACACAGTGATCAAACTCATTGTGGGTGAGGATGTTGCAATATGCAATGAATGTGTGGAATTGTGTGAGACCTTGTTGGTAGACGAACCCATAGCCAAACCTGTAGAGCATGCTAGTCTTGATCCAAGATTAATTCAAAAGCATCTTGATCAATATGTTATAGGACAGGATCGAGCCAAGATGGTGTTGGCAGTGGCCATTGCCAATCACTACAAGCGCATACGCAATCCAGACAAAAACACCGAAATTGAAAAAGTCAATATCTTAATGCTAGGTCCTACTGGTTCGGGCAAAACATTGCTGGCACGATCAGTAGCAAGATATTTGGATGTGCCTTTTGTGATTGCTGATGCTACCTCTCTAACAGAAGCAGGGTATGTAGGCGATGATGTAGAAAGTTTAATTTCTCGACTGTATGCAGCCTCAGGCAATGACATTGATAAAACGCAACAGGGCATTGTATTTGTGGATGAAATAGACAAGATCAGTCGACGTTCAGAAAGCCAAAGCATCACACGAGATGTATCTGGCGAAGGAGTACAACAGGCCTTACTCAAATTGGTAGAAGGTACCAAGTGCAGAATCACACCCACTGGTGGTCGCAAACACCCCAATGGTGAAACTGTAGAAATTGACACTACTAATATTTTGTTTATTGCAGGCGGAGCATTTGTGGGCTTGGACAATATTGTGAAGAGTCGTATTCGCGGCACGTCAATTGGATTCCAAGCCGAAGTGTCATCAGATCGTGCCGGTGACCTTGATCAAGTAACACCCGATGACTTGGTTAAATTTGGCATGATTCCAGAGTTTGTGGGACGTTTCCCAAGTTGGGTGGCATTAAACGAGCTCGCTCTAAAAGATTTGATATCTATCCTGACAGAAATCAAACACAGTTACGTAGACCAGTACAAATGGTTGTTTGTGCAAGATTCTGTCAAACTGGAATTTGTTCAATCGGCTCTAGAACAAGTGGCCAAAAACACTCTAAAAAACAAAACAGGTGCTCGTGGCTTACATAGTGAACTAGAACGTGTGTTACTGCCACACATGTTCAACTTGGCACGGTACAAAGAACAAGGAATTGACCAGGTAAAAATCACCGACGACCTGGTAAATACTCCTATAGAATTAAAGGCACCCAATGAGCAAATTGCACGGAAGGTCGGTAATAGTCGCTGATGGCAATGTAGAAAAAGCCCTGCGTAAATTCAAGAAAAAAATACAGGTATCTGGTATTCTTAACGACCTGCGTGATCGTGAATTCTACACCAAGCCCACCACTGCTCGCAAACTCAAACGCAGTGCTGCCAAAAATCGCTGGCGCAGACAACTGGCCGAGCAAGCTCTGCCTAAAAAAATGTACTGATGTACATTGAGTTTAGCTTGCCCTCAGACTTTGTTCAAAATAAACTGAGTGCATGGGCAGCAAAATACAATATCAAATACCGCACTAAAGTATTCAAATACACCTTGCGGGTTACATTTGATTCAGACGAATCTTACACACTATTTGCAATGACGTGGGTGCCACACCCAGAACATCCAGAATGGACAACTTACCGCTTGGTAACTGACCTAAATAATAAAATATAGTTTTTCTTTGTGTATAATAAATAATGTTGTAGTGCCCATAGTGGGGCTACATTACAAGTCATCTTGCTTATATAAAGGAGAAAACAAATGACAACAAAAACTTTCACCCTTCGCGGTTTCGACATTCCCTCAATTCACAAATTTGGTATCGGAT
>Ga0209190_1001591_pt1 | contig 15760 bp, 13 predicted proteins | sample M_140205_XF_Meta_FD_187315 | JGI IMG/M metagenome (GOLD analysis project Ga0209190, IMG submission 187315) | Freshwater microbial communities from Lake Montjoie, Canada to study carbon cycling - M_140205_XF_MetaG (SPAdes) (version 2) | ecosystem: Environmental > Aquatic > Freshwater > Lake... | reverse complement strand
GGCACCATCACGCTGAGTTCGCGCACCGAAGATGGTGGCGTCGTCGTCGAGGTGGCCGATACCGGCAAGGGGATCGCACCGGAAAACCTGCAAAAGATTTTTGACCCGTTCTTTAGCACCAAAGAAGTCGGCAAGGGCACCGGCCTCGGACTCTCGATTTCCTACAAAATCGTGCAACAACATGGCGGTCGTATCAGCGTCGAATCAAGCGTTGGCACCGGCACCACCTTCAGGGTCTGGCTGCCATTACAGCCGCCCGCCGAACACTCGCTCGACACGTGATTCATTTTAGGCCCGCATAGAAAACGCACACTGAGTGACCGCCTTACCCGAAAAAATCGGCAAGTACGAAATCCAGGGCATCCTCGGCCGGGGTGGCATGGGCGTGGTTTACAAAGGCTATGACCGTGCGATTGCACGCGGCGTTGCGATCAAGGCGATCAGCAAAGGCCGTCTCGACGAATACGCACTCAAACATGTGGTGGCACGCTTTCGCCACGAAGCGCAGGCGGTCGGTCGCCTCGTACACCCGCGCATCGTGCAGATTTACGACTACGGCGAAGATAATGATGTTGCCTATATCGTGATGGAGCTGGTCAACGGCAAACCGTTATCCGATCACATCATGCGGGAGAACGGCTACGAAATAAGCGAGGTCGGTGAAATCATCGCGCAGCTGCTCGACGGCGTCGGCCACGCGCATGCAGCGCGCGTGGTTCACCGCGATATCAAGCCGGCCAACATCCTGCTCAACAGCGACGGCCGCATCAAGCTCTCCGATTTCGGCATTGCACGTATCGAATCATCGAATCTGACCCAGATCGGCGATATGCTGGGTACGCCGCACTATATGGCACCAGAGCAATTTCTCGGCGCCGAAATCGGCCTTGAAGCCGATCTCTACTCCGTTGGCGTGATCGCCTACGAATTATTAACCGGTCGCAAACCGTTCACCGGCAACACCGCTGAAGTCATGCAGGCGGCGCTGAACGAAGAGCCGGCCCTGCCGTCGAGTCTGCAAGCGGCAATATCACCGCAGCTCGACCAGGTCTTGCTCAAAGCAATGGCGAAAAAAGCCTCTAACCGCTACCGCAGCGCCGGGGAATTTGCGGCGGCATTCAGTGCTGTTATCGAAGCCTCACGAGAGCAGGTCGCACCGGGACTCCCCGACGCCACGGCCCTGCTCGGCGCGGCGCGTATGATTGCCACGACCTCGTCGTTCGATCCCACACTGGCGCCCGGCAACGATGACATGCCAGGCGCCACCGGCGATAGCGCCATCAGCCTCGATAGCAGCGTCAAAAAAGGCCGGCTGCTGGTGATCGATGATGAAGAACGCATACTCTCGGCCCTGAAGTCGCTGTTCCGCGATCGTTACCACGTGTTTGCCACCACCGATGGCAACAAGGCGCTCGACTTTTTACGCCGCTACCAGATGCACGTCATCATCTCCGACCAGCGCATGCCGGTGATGACCGGTGTCGAACTGTTGCGCCGCTCGCGCGAGATTTCACCGCACAGCGTACGCATCCTGCTCACTGGCTATTCCGACCTCGCGTCGATCGTCGGCTCGATCAATGACGGCGAAATCTACCGCTTCATCAGCAAACCGTGGGACAGCGCGGAGTTACGCAAAACGGTCGCCGAGGGTGTGACCATCGCGCTTGAGCTTGCCAATACCAAGACGGCGACCGCGGAGTTGCCCGAGCAGATGGAAGCCGGCGTGCTGGTGATCGACAAGGGTTATGATCTGCAGCGCATCGCCCGCGAACTTGTCGGCCGCCGCTGCCCGGTGTTCTATGCGCCGGATCTAGAAGCAGCGCTCCCGGTCATGCTGAAACATGAAATCGCCGTCGTCATCGCCGACGTCGAAGCCGGCCACGAACAGATCATGACGATGCTTAAAATTCTTAAGCAGGAAAATCCTCAGATACTAACCATCGTCGTTACGGGCGCATCCGATTCAGAACTGGTCATCGAGTTGATCAATCAGGCGCAGATTTTTCGCTTTCTCAACAAACCAGTCAGCGTGCGCCTCCTCAAGGGCCACGTCGAAGCGGCGCTGCAGCGGTACCTCACCTTCAGGCAAACCCCGCAACTACTCGACGCCCACCGTGTGCAAGCGGCTGAGGGCATAAGAAGCTCCTCGCTTGGGCAACGCATCCTCGCCGGCATCGAGAATTTGCGCGGTCGGTGGTTCGGAAATAAATAGCCACACAGCCTGTTAGCGGTGATTACGCGCCTCTCGCTGAAGAGCGGTGATCACATCAACGGCAGGTGGCAAACCTTCGACCGCCGCGCGCAGAACAAGCCTCTCTGCGTCAAAAGCAAAAGCCTGTGCGGAAAGATAGCTGCCACTGCCGGCGCTACGCACGATGACGACGATCTCGGCGACGCGATCGCCGTCGATATCAGCCAGCAACAGGCGTTCGACCGTGCCGTCACGCGGCCGCACCAGGCCTGCCCGAAAAAATGTTGTTTCGTCACCGGCCGCGGCGGCATCGTATAAGCGCACGCTAAAACTGCCGGTAGACCGGGCTTCCGCATCACCTTCTGCCACCACCACGGTCTGCCGCGAAGGTAGCGTCAGGCGACCGATAAACCGCTGCGGCTCTGCAGCCTGCGCAGCGCCAGCCAGCAGCAAAACAGCAAAGAGAAAAAACCGTTCGGCTTTCAATATTGCCCCATTAACCATGCGTGGCGAAGCCGCAAACAGCCCTAGCGGTGGCGTGATCGATATGGCCCGCTGAGGGAAACCGCGGGAAACCAAACAAAACTAAGCGGCAGCGTCGAGCCAATCACGGCCGGTCAGATAATCCGTCAAGAGCTTCGCTTCTTCACTGCCCGCCGCCGGCACTTGGTCATAACGCCATTTGACGATGGGCGGCAACGACATAAGAATCGATTCAGTGCGGCCGCCCGATTGCAGGCCGAACAGAGTGCCGCGGTCCCACACCAGGTTGAATTCAACGTAACGCCCACGCCGGCAGGCCTGCCATTCGCGCTCGCGCTCACCATAAGGCATGTCCTTGCGGCGCTCGACGATCGGCAGATAGGCGTCGAGAAAACGGCTGCCGACACTTTGCTGCAGGCGAAAGCAGTGCATGAAATCAGGTTCCGAGAGATCGTCGAAAAAAATCCCGCCGATGCCACGTGGCTCCTTGCGATGCTTGAGATAAAAATATTCATCACACCATTTTTTATACTGCGCGTAGCGATCGCTGCCAAACGAGATCAGCGCATCGCGGCACACGCTGTGAAAATGAATCGCATCCCGTTCAAACCCATAGTAGGGTGTGAGATCCATGCCGCCGCCGAACCACCATACGGGCTTAGCATCGGGGCCCTCCGCATCACCTGGCTTGGCGACGAAGAAACGCACATTCATATGCGTGGTCGGCACATACGGATTGCGCGGATGCATCACCAAAGAAATGCCCATCGCCTCCCACGGCCGGCCGGCGAGATGCGGCCGCGCCGCGGTGGCCGATGGCGGCAGCTGATTACCGGTGACAAATGACAGATTAACGCCACCGCGCTCGAAGAGATTGCCGTCTTCGAGTACACAACTGGTGCCGCCACCGCCCTCGGGCCGCTCCCACGTATCAGTACGAAACGCTTTACCGTCGAGAGCCGACAGACGGCCGACGATGCGCGCCTGCAGGGCGGTCAGATATTTTCGAACCGCCGGAATATCAAGGGCGAGGTTTTGCGGTCTCATGCGGTTTATTCCTGCTGGTACGGTTAGCAACTACCGCGAAAACTGTCGTGTCCGCGGATGTAATCGTTATTCGATTGATCAGGATTACGATTAATAAGCGGGCGCGCATAAAGCGGATTCGCAAGACTGCGCACCTCATGCTCGACGGTATACAACACGCGGCCGTCAGCCGGATCAATAATGTCGCGGAAACGGTATTGGTGAGCGTTGGTCTCTTCAGTCACCAGGCCACGCGCCAATAACGCCGCGTGCGGGCCGGAGAAATCAGCGATATAGATCTGGATGTGGTGATTATCGTAGTCGGGCAGTGGGCCTGCCGTCTCGCGAAAATAAAATCGCTGCTCGGGGCCGGCGCACACGTTTGCTACCGCTACGCCGCCGTCTGCATCGAGCGTCGCGGGGGCGCCAATGAACTGCCGGTAGAACGCGGCAATGCCGGCGGCGCTGCCCTGCGGCACATCGAATTCGACGTAGGGCATGCCGAGCTCCATGCTGCCAAACTTTGGCGACGGCGAATGGCAGCGAAAGCGATTACCCCAGGGACAGGTCACCTCGACACGCTCGGCGTTGGCGTTAAAACCAAAACAGGTCGCCGCGAGCAATGGCGCAACCTTTTCAAGGCGCCGCTGTAGCTTTTGCAAATCCGGCACGACAATCCCGATGGTGCCGCGCAGACGCTGCGTGCCGCGGCTCGGCAGATGACACTGGCTGCGGCCGATGTTGATCCACATGTTTTCGAGGCCGGTAAACATATACGGGTCGCGCGTAAAACCAAGTCCGGCAATATAAAACGCGGTTGCCAGCTGCTGGTCTGGCACCGCCAGATTAACGTGTTCAAGTGCGATGATATTGCCGACGTCAGCCTGCCGGCGCTCGTATATGGTCATACCGCCTCCCCTTGCCGCTGTTATAAATCCTGCCCGGAAAATCAGGTGCGTCGTGGCGTAATCGCGCGGTATCCGATGTCGTGCCGCATCTGCATACCGTCGAAACGGATCTGCTCGGCGACCTCGTAGGCGCGACCCTGCGCAGTTTTTACGCTGTGGCCCAAGGCCGTCACGCAGAGCACGCGCCCGCCTGTGGCGACGACCTGCTTGCCATTGAAGGCGGTACCGGAATGAAAAACATGCGCATCGTCACCGGTGCTGCGCCGCAATTCCTCAAGCCCGCTGATGACGTCGCCCTTGCGCGGACTATCGGGATAACCATGCGCTGCAATCACCACGCCCAGCGCGGGCCGCGGGTCCCATTCCACTTCGATCTTGTCGAGATTACCAGCCACGGCATGTTCGAGCAGCCCGGGCAGATCACTTTTCAGACGCATGATAATCGGCTGCGTTTCCGGGTCGCCCATGCGGCAATTGAACTCCACCACATTGACCGCGCCATCCTTGCCGATCATCAGTCCGGCGTAGAGAAAGCCGGTAAACGGCGCACCTTCGCGCTCCATGCCGGCGATTGTCGGCTGTATCACTTCCCGCATCACGCGCGCATGCACCGCCGGCGTCACCACGGGCGCCGGCGAATACGCCCCCATGCCGCCGGTGTTCGGTCCGATGTCACCGTCCTTGAGTCGTTTATGATCCTGACTGGTGGCCAGCGCCAAGGTGTGGCGGCCATCCGACATGACGATGAAACTGGCTTCCTCGCCATCGAGAAAATCTTCGATGACCACACGCGCACCGGCAGCGCCCATCTTGTTGCCGACCAGCATCATGTCGATGGCGTCGTGTGCTTCCTGGAGATTAGTGGCAACCACCACGCCCTTGCCGGCGGCGAGACCGTCGGCCTTGATGACGATCGGCGCACCGCGTTTTTCCACATATTCATGCGCAGCCTGCGCCTCGGTAAACGTCTGATGCGCAGCGGTCGGAATCTTGTTGCGCGCCATAAACTGCTTGGCGAAATCCTTGGAACTCTCCAGCTGTGCGGCAGCGCGAGTAGGGCCGAATATTTTGAGACCGGCAGCGGTGAAATCATCAACGATGCCGGCGGCCAGCGGCGCTTCAGGCCCAACCACCGTCAGTGCGATTTGTTCACGACGCGCAAATTCGATCAGTTCGGCATGCGCGGTAATGTTGACATTCTCCAACCCCTCTTCGAGGGCGGTGCCGGCGTTACCCGGCGCGACATACACTTTCGACACACGCGGCGAGTGCGTGAGCTTCCACGCCAGCGCATGTTCGCGTCCTCCAGAACCGATGACCAGCAGTTTCATTCTGTGCTCCGTATCGAACGCACCCGCAGGCAGCATTTAATGGCGAAAATGACGGTGCGACGTAAATACCATGGCAATGCCGCGTTCATCCGCAGCAGCAATCACCTCGCCGTCGCGCAGGCTACCGCCGGGCTGGATGACCGCCACCGCACCGGCATCGGCAACGACGTCAAGACCATCGCGAAAGGGAAAGAAGGCATCTGAGGCCACCACCGAACCAGCCAGCGTCAAACCGGCATTTTGCGCCTTGATCGAGGCAATGCGCGCGGAATCAACGCGGCTCATCTGGCCGGCCCCCACGCCCTTGGTCTGGCCGTTGGCGCAAAACACGATGGCGTTGGATTTAACAAACTTGGCCACCCGCCAGGCAAACAGCAAATCGTCGAGTTGCTGCGGCGTCGGCTGCACGCGGGTCACCACTTTCAAATCGGCGGCCGCCACATTGAAGTCATCCGGCGACTGCACCAACATGCCGCCGCCGACGCGCTTGGTTTCAAGCCGGTTCGCACCGGGTGCCAGTGGCACCTCAAGCAGGCGCAGGTTTTCTTTTTTCGCCAGCAGGGCTCGCGCCGCCGGTGCCACCGCCGGTGCGATCAGCACCTCGACAAACTGTCCGGACACCGCCTGCGCAGTCTCAATATCCAGCTCACGGTTGAAAGCAATGATGCCGCCGAACGCAGAGGTCGGGTCGGTGGCAAAAGCGAGGCGGTAGGCTTCGAGCGTATTGGCGGCAACCGCAACACCGCAGGGATTGGCATGTTTGACGATCACACAAGCAGCTTGCGTAAAGCTCTTGACGCATTCCCATGCCGCATCGGCGTCGGCGATATTGTTGTAAGAAAGCTCCTTGCCCTGCAACTGCGTATAGCGCGCCAGACTGCCCGTGGCAGGTTCAAGGTCGCGATAAAACGCCGCATTCTGATGCGGGTTTTCGCCATAGCGCAGCGTTTGCGCCAGCTCGAAATTCAGATTCAACCGCTGCGGAAAATCCGCGCGCCGGCCGTCGCTGCCCAGCGCCGTCAGGTAATTACTGATGGCGCCGTCGTAGGCGGCGGTATGCGAAAACGCTTTTTGCGCTAGCGCAAAGCGCATCGGCGCGCCGACGGCACCATTGGTGCTTTGTATCTCATGCAAAACGGCGGCGTAATCGGCCGGATCGGTGACCACCGCCACATGGGCGTGGTTCTTGGCGGCGCTTCTGACCATGGCGGGACCACCGATATCGATATTCTCGATGGCCTCTTCAAGCGTGCAGCCTGCGCGCGCGATGGTTTGCGTAAACGGGTAGAGATTGACAACAACCAGATCGATTGTCTCAATGCCCGCCCGCCGGATCGCCTCGACATGGGCGGGCAGATCGCGCCGCGCCAGAATACCGCCGTGTATCGTCGGATGCAGGGTCTTCACGCGACCATCGAGCATTTCAGGAAAGCCGGTGTGATCCGACACTTCGGTCACCGCAATGCCACTGTCGTGCAACAGCTTCGCGGTGCCGCCGGTGGACAACATCTTGATGCCTCGGCCGGCCAGCGTACGCGCAAATTCAACCACGCCGGTCTTGTCGGATACGCTTAACAGCGCGGTTTTAATAACGGTCATATAAAGTTCAGCGATGAGAGGACAGCGTGGGAAGGAAGCGAATCGAGCAGGGCACGGCGTAAAGGTGTGGTCCTAGCTCTTGATCCCGTGCGCCTTCATCTTCTTGCGCAAAGTGTTGCGATTGATGCCAAGCACCTCGGCGGCATGCGACTGGTTACCCTGCAGTTTATGCAATACCGATTCGAGCAGCGGCTTTTCAACGCTATTGATCACCATGTCATACACGCCACGGGCTTTCTCGCCATCGAGATCCTTGAAATAAACATCAATAGCCTTGCGTACAAAGCGCGCCATTTCATTCTCGTTCACCATCATGCTGCCAGTTCCTCGACATAAGTTAAACGAGGACCTTGGCTGGCCAGCTCGCCGAAAAAAATATTCACCGCGTCCATCTGTTCAGCGCAGGTCTGCAACTGGTTCATGGCGTGCCGGAAAGATGCCGAGCCGGCAAGGCCCTTGGTGTACCAGGAAATATGTTTGCGCGCGATGCGCACACCGGTGTGCTCACCATAAAAAGCGTAGAGGTCGTGCAAATGACCGAGCAGCACACGGTGAATTTCGCCGACCTCTGGCGCCGGCAGGTAAGTGCCGGTTTTCAGATAATGCTCGATCTCTCGAAAAATCCACGGCCGGCCCTGCGCCGCACGGCCGATCATCACCGCGTCGGCGTTGGTATATGCGAGCACCTGCTGCGCCTTTTCGGGCGTGGTGATATCGCCGTTGGCGATCACCGGAATCCTCACCGCGTCCTTGACTGCGGCAATCGTGTCGTATTCTGCGTCACCCGAATAACCACAGGCGCGCGTGCGACCGTGCACCGCCAGCGATTGTATGCCGGCGCTTTCGGCTATCCGCGCGACACTGATCGCGTTGCGGTTGCTGCGATCCCAGCCGGTGCGTATCTTCAGCGTGACCGGCACTTGCACCGCCCTGACCACAGCTTCGACTATGCGTTGCACCAGCGGCTCGTTCTGCAATAACGCGGAACCCGCCATCACATTGCAGACTTTTTTTGCCGGGCAACCCATGTTGATATCGATGATCTGCGCGCCTTCATCGACGTTGTAGCGCGCGGCGTCGGCCATCATCTGTGGATCGGCGCCGGCGATCTGCACCGAGATCGGATCGACTTCACCTTCGTGATTGGCGCGACGGCGTGTTTTTTCAGAACCCCACAGCAGCGAATTGCTCGCCACCATTTCCGACACCGCCATGCCCGCCCCCATCAGCTTGCATAGCTGCCGGAACGGCCGGTCGGTGACGCCTGCCATCGGCGCAACCACCAGATTATTTTTTAATAGGTACGGGCCGATCTGCATTGTTCAACACGCCTGATGCGGACTCGTTGGTTTCGGGGAAAGGGCGTAATTGTAATCGCCGCCCCCAGGCAAGAAAAGCAACTTGATGAAAATTTTTGCAGTTAGCCGCGGGCGCCGAAAATCATGCGTCGCGCCACAAATTTGCGTGCCGCCGGCAGGCTTGCCAGCGCGGTCAAGCCAAGTCCACGCAGGGCAGCCAATTGCGGGATATCGTTGGAAAACAAACGGATCAGCGTATCGGTGAAGAAAACGGTAGCACTACGATCAACGCGGCGTTTTGCGAAAAACGCATCGAGAAGGGGCTGGACACCGGCATCGGCCACGCCGTGCACGGCAAGCAGGCGCGCCAGTTCATGGGCATCACGCAAACCCAGGTTAAATCCCTGTCCGGCAACCGGATGCAGGGTTTGCGCCGCATTGCCGATCAACACGCAACGTGGCGTCGTCGTGCGCGCGGCCACCTTCAGCTGCAGTGGAAAAACACTGCGCGCGCCGCATAAACTGAATGCGCCAAGCGTCGGCCCGAAGGCCTCGCGCAATTGGGCGCAGAACGCAGATTCATCGAGCGCAGCGAGGGTGGCGGCACGCTCGGGGGTGGCGGTCCACACCAGCGCCCAACCCCGCGCGTTAGGCAGCAGGGCCAGCGGCCCCTCAGCGGTAAAACGCTCGAAAGCGCGATGACGGTGCGGCGCTTCACTGGCGACCTCGCACACCAGCGCCGACTGCGCGTAATCGCGGCGCTCAACCGCCGCCAGCTCAAGTGCGCCGCCGCCATCGGCAACCACGACGAGCGCGCCGCACATCTCGCGCCGCACACCGCCCTGACTGACGGTGACGCGGGCCTCGTCAGTGTCACCGCCAACCTCGAGCACAGCGCAGCCAACCTCGACACGCACGCGGCTGCGCGCGAGCGCCGCGCCCAACGCCCGCTGCAGGGCACCATACTCAACGACGTAACCGAGCGCAGGCACAGCGGCCTCCGCGGCGGTCAACTCGACGCGACCGAAGCCCCCGCGCTGCGTGACGTTGATTTCCAGGATAGGTGTTGCCGGTGGCGAGAGTGGCCAGACGCCCAGACGTTCGAGCAAAAGACGGCTGCCGTGCGAGAGTGCCAATGTGCGGGCATCATCTTCACCACCGCCGGCAGGGCGCGCCTCCAGCAAAGTGACCGCGCAGCCGCGCCGCTCAAGACCAAGTGCGAGTGCCGTGCCGACCGGGCCGCCGCCTACAACAAGAATGTCGCCGCGCTCATTCACACATCAACGCTTCAATCGCGGCAACCGATTTGGGTGTCGCGGCGGTCAGCACTTCATAACCATCCGCCGTGACGAGGACATCATCCTCAATGCGGATACCGATATTTTCGAAGTGCGCCGGCACGCCCTCGCCGGGGCGGATGTAAAACCCGGGCTCGGCAGTTAACACCATGCCGGGCTCGAGCAGGCGCCACTGTTTGTCGCATTTGTATTCGCCGGCGTCATGTACATCAAGGCCCAGCCAGTGGCCCGTGCGGTGCATATAAAAACGCCGGTAATCGCCGTTTTCGAGCACCTTGTCGAGGCTGCCACTGCATAAGCCGAAATCGATCATGCCCTGCGCCAGCACGCGCAGCGCGGCGTCATGCGGTTCGTTCCAGCGCGCGCCGGGACGGGTCGCCGTGATCGCCGCCGCCTGCGCCGCGAGCACCACTTCATATACATCACGCTGCGCCGGCGTATAGCGCCCGCTCACCGGAAAAGTACGCGTGATGTCGGCGGCATACCCGTTGAATTCGCAGCCGGCATCAATTAACAACAAATCGCCCTGGCAGAGGAGCGCATCATTGCTGACGTAGTGCAACACACAGGCGTTGGCACCGGCGGCGACGATCGAGGTATAGGCCGGCGCCTGCGCGCCACCGCGGCGAAACTCGTATAACAGTTCGGCCTCAACCTCATATTCGTGGTGCGCGGTCTTGGCGGCGCGCATGGCGCGCACGTGTGCGCGGCTGGAAATATCAGCGGCGCGGCGCATCGCCGCGAGTTCATGCTCATCCTTGACGACACGCATATCGTCGAGCCAGCGGTGCAGGTCATGCACCGCCGAAGGGGCGGCGACACCGCTGCGCACCTGCGCACGCACCGCGTTGATCCAGCCCAGCACGCGTGCGTCCCAGTCTGCATCAGCGCCCAGATGGCAATACAACGCCGGCTGGTCGGCCAGCAACTGCGGCATGCGCGCATCCAATTCCGTGATGCTGTAACACTCATCGAAACCAAAAACCTCGCGCGCCGCATCGGGACCGAAACGAAAACCGTCCCAAATTTCGCGTTCGAGATCCTTGTCGCGACAAAACAGGATGCTGCGCGGGGTGTCGCCGGCCAGCAAAACCATGACCGATTCGGGCTCGGGAAAACCGCTCAGGTAATAAAAGTAGCTGTCGTAACGGTAGAGGTAGTGCGCGTCGCGATTACGCAAACGCTCCGGCGCAGTCGGCAGTATCGCTGCGCCGGTTTGCATGGCGGCGGCCAGACGCGCCCTGCGCGGGGCGAAAACAGCGCGGAAATCGATGGAATTAGTAATGGTTTTCATGCTGCAAATTATACGCGTCCGAGACGTAAATCCCGATTCAGCTTGATCAAACGCTCGGCCGTGCCGACATCGCACCAACGTCCGCCAAAGTGCTCGCCGGTTACGTGACCGGCGGCGATTTGCTCACGCAACAGCGGTGCAAGCGGCAAGCGTGTGCCGGCGACGATCGCGGTAAACAGGGCGGGCCGGTAAACCGCCAGTCCGCTAAACGTCAGTAAAGCCCCGTCGAGCGCGAGGCCACCGGCGTGCAAGGCGAAATCACCCTGCGGGTGATGCTCGGGGTTATCAACCAGCACCAGGTGCGCCCCGGCATCACCCATACGGCCGGCGGCGGCAAGCAACCCGGCGTAGTCGTATTCGCTATAGACATCGGCATTCACCGCGATAAACGGCGCCGTCCCCAGCATTGGCAGCGCAGCGGCGATGCCGCCAGCGGTTTCCAGCGCGATTTGCTCGCGCGAATAATCAATCGTCACGCCGTAGCGCGTACCATCACCGAGCGCCGCCTCAATCATCTCGCCCAGATGGGCGTGATTAATCACCACGCGCTCGCAGCCGATAGCGGCGAGCTTTTCGAGATGATGCACAATCAGCGGCTTGCCGCCGACTTCGATCAACGGCTTGGGGACACGGTCAGTGAGCGGACGCAGCCGCTCGCCACGGCCAGCGGCCAGGATAATGGCCTTCAAAAGGTATAACCAACGCTGGCGCCGGTCTTGCCTTCGCTTAAATCAAGCAGCGCGAGCAACGGGGCCAGCGCGGTATAACGCGCTGCGACCGCACGTACATAGGCGATGAATCGAGGCGTATCGTCGAGATAGCCGGGTTTGTCATCGCGATAATGCAGGCGCGCGAAAATACCCAGCACCTTGAGGTGACGCTGCAGGCCCATCCATTCGAAATCACGATAGAACGCGCCAAAATCGGTATCAACCGGCAGGCCAGCGCGTTTGGCTTTTTCCCAATAACGCACCGTCCAATCAAGCACGCGCGCCTCATCCCAGCTAATGAATGCGTCTTTAAACAAAGACGCGACGTCGTAGGTAATCGGGCCGTACACGGCATCCTGAAAATCAAGCACGCCGGGGTTCGGCATGCAAACCATCAGGTTACGCGGCATGTAATCGCGATGCACGTAGACCGTGGGCTGCGCCAGATTGCTTTCAAGCAGCGCATCAAACACGCTGTCGAGCATGCATCGCTGCGCGGCGCTCAGTGTCAAGCCGCGATGGCGCTGTAAATACCATTCTGGAAACAGCTCCAGCTCACGTCGCAGCAAAGCGCGATCATAAGGCGGCAACACACCTGGCTTGCTGGCCAGCTGCCAGCGGATGAGGGCGTCGGTGGCGTCGGCAAACAGGCGGTCTGCACCCGCCTCACCGTCAGCGTTGAGCGCCTGTAAATAACTGGTGGTGCCAAGATCCGACAACAGCAGAAAGCCGTGCTCGAAGTCAGAAGCGATGATCTCTGGCACATGCAAGCCAGCGGCGGCGAGTAAACCGGCGATGCGCACGAAGGCGTGGCAGTCCTCATGGGCCGGCGGCGCGTCCATCGCAATCAGCGTGCGGTCGCCGTATTGCAGCCTGAAATAACGGCGAAAACTGGCATCGGCTGAGGCGGCTGTAAGCGTCAGCGGGCCACCCTTCAGCTGCGCTTCCAGCCAGCCCTGCAACTGCAGTTTTCTCTCCACGTAATACATTGCCTAATTTGGAAATTTGTGCGATTTTAACATCCCCTCGCGCCCGGACCGATGATGCCCGCATTACGTTTAAGATGGATGGCCGTACCGCTGCTGTTTGGCGCCGCTGCCGTCATGGCCGCCGACGGCCCGGCACTGGGTTTGAAACCCGTCGACACGCCAGTGGCGCTGCGCCTGCAGTCATCACTGCTGCCGCTGCCGGTTCAAAACAGTGGTTCGCTGCCCCTGTTCGTCGAAGCCAATGGGGTGCAGGGACATCAAGACCGTGAACTCGAGGCCGAAGGCACGGTGCGCTTGCGCCGCCGCGGACAAGCGATTTACGCCGACTGGCTGCGTTACGACAAACCCGCAGACGAAGTGCAGGCACGCGGCAACGTGCGCATCGAGCAAGGCAGAGACGTGCTCGAAGGCACTGAAATGCGCATGCGGCTTGAAAGCGGCAACGGCACGATCGATAAATCGACCTTCGAAGTGCAGGTCCAGGCAACACGCGGGCGCGGCGATGCCGATCGTATTGAAATCGAGGGCCGGCAGAAATACCGCACCTTCAACGTCAATTACACGGCTTGCGAGGTCGGTGAATCCGACTGGTTCCTGCGTGCGAGCGATCTGGAAATCGACAAAGACCGCCAGATCGGTACCGCCCATGGTGCAAGGGTCGACTTTCTCGGCGTGCCCATCCTCTATTCGCCCTATCTGACCTTTTCACTCGACCGTCAACGTAAGTCCGGACTATTGCACCCTACGTTTGGCAGCACGGGCAATTCAGGGACAGAGATTTCGATTCCCTATTACTGGAACATCGCGCCCAATTACGACGCGACCCTGACGCCGCGCCTGATGTCCAAACGCGGCGAAATGCTGAATACCGAATTTCGCAACCTCGGCGATCGCTCCAGCGGCGAACTGCGTGTCGAAGTCCTGCCCCACGACCACGTGAAAGCGGACAGCAACCGCTTTGCGCTGAATGTGCGGCAGGCTAAAAACTGGGACAACGGCTGGAACGCCAATCTCAACATCCAGAAGGTGTCGGATGACACCTATTTCACCGATCTGACCACACAAATCGCATCTACATCGCAATCGATACTCCCGCGCTCGGGTTTGGTCGGCAAAAGCGGTACCTGGTGGAACGACGGCACCTGGAACAGCACCGCATCAGTACAGCGTTGGCAAACATTGCAAACCAACCCCGACAGCCCGATCACCGCCCCCTATAACCGCGCCCAGCTCACGCTCGCCGCGACCAAGCAAAATGCCGGCTATACCGATTTGGAGCTGACTTCGAGCGCGGTTGATTTCACCCACCCCTCGCTGCAAAACGGCCGGCGTTACCTCGCTTATCCGAGCGCGTTGCTGCCCATGCAAAATTCTTTTGGCTATGTGACGCCAAAAATCGGCATGCACATGACGCATTATGATCTCGACGCTACAACCAGCACCCCTTCCAGCCAAAACCGCAGCCTGCCGGTTTTTTCGACAGAAACCGGGATGGTTTTAGAGCGTAACGCTACATTTTTCGGGCAGAGCCTGCTGCAAACACTCGAACCCAAACTGTATTACCTCTACATTCCAAGTCGGCCGCAAAACCAACTGCCCAATTTTGACAGCGCCTCTCAAGACATCAGCTTTGCCACACTGTTTTCTGAAAACCAGTTCAGCGGTTCGGACCGCATCAACGATGCCAATCAGCTGACGAGCGGCGTGACGACACGCCTGCTGCAGGAGAATAACGGGGTCGAACGCCTGCGCCTCGGCTTGGCCCAACGCTACTACTACAAAACGCAGGAAGTAACCCTGCCCAATATTTCGCCGCGAGGCAGCAACAGCTCGGACCTGCTGGCAGCCATCAGCAGCACGGTGGTCAAGAACTGGAACGTCGACGCCGGCTGGCAATACACCACAAATATCGCCCAAACCCAGCGCTTTAACACCAGCGTGCGCTACCAGCCCGAGCCAGGCCAGGTGATCAACATGGCTTATCGCTACACGAATGGCGCACTCGCTGCAGCCACCCAGCCCGCCGGCACTCCCGCGGCCTTGATCCCCTCCCTTAACACCTTGCGGCAGGTTGATCTTTCTACACAGTGGCCACTAACCGGGCGCTTGAATGCGGTAGCACGCTACAATTACTCGATTCAGGACAGCAAGGCGCTGGAAACACTGATGGGACTGGAATATAACGGCGGTTGCTGGGCGTTACGCGTCGTCGCACACAAATTCACGACGGCGGCGGCCACCCAGGTCAGCTCTGTTTTCGTGCAACTGGAGTTAAACGGATTGTCTAAAATCGGCTCCAATTCGCTGGATCTGCTGCGGCGGAATATCGGTGGTTACGCCCGTCCGGAAACACCCTTTGTGGCACCCGAACCGTATTATCCGACCCGCTAATTTTTACAACACACATGATTGGTCTCCCGGTGCGCGCGATAAATTACGTAATCCTCCTGCTTGCGCTGACGTTGCTTGCCAGCGTTACACACGCACAGGAACGCCAGGCGCGGCGCGTCGTGCTGCTGGACAGGATCGTCGCCGTCATCAACGACCAGGTCATCACGCGTCGCGACCTCGATGAACGGCTAAAAACCGTCAGCCTGCAGATGCAGCGGCAGGGCACGCCACTGCCGCCGCAG
>Ga0209190_1001589_pt1 | contig 15766 bp, 3 predicted proteins | sample M_140205_XF_Meta_FD_187315 | JGI IMG/M metagenome (GOLD analysis project Ga0209190, IMG submission 187315) | Freshwater microbial communities from Lake Montjoie, Canada to study carbon cycling - M_140205_XF_MetaG (SPAdes) (version 2) | ecosystem: Environmental > Aquatic > Freshwater > Lake... | reverse complement strand
GCGCGACCCACGGATGCGTCCATTTCAGTTGATCGCGCAGCAGGAGGAGGAGGAGGAGGAGGAGAATCCAAGTTGCTGATGGCACTTTCGGTGACAGCCCTTGCATCTTGGCCTGTACCAACAGGTCTGTCAATTCTTGTCTTCCTTTTAAGTGCCTCTTCTCTGAACGCTGCTCGATCCGCATCTGTGATCTCTCTGGGGCGGTCCGGATGCTCCTTCAGTGCGGCTTTGGCATTCAAATCCGCTTCTATAAGCCTCGTTAGCATGCCTTGTTGTTCAGCGGTTCCGGCTCCCCTACCCGAAGCAACAATCTCGTCGTTCAGTTTTGTCGACGCATTAGCTACTGCATTACGATACGCTTCCAATTGATCAATACTCATTCTGCTGAAGTCAGCCGCAGCAAGATCATCGGGACTCATTCTGCTCAAGTCAGCCGCATCATCGGGGGGGCTCAAACTCTCTAAAGTATCTCTAATGACACTCTCTGTGGGACGAGTATGTGAAACGGTCACTTCCCCTTTCATTTGAGGGGGCATATCCTCACGCGCCCCTTTCCATCTTATGTGTCCTTGATCAACAGCGTGTGTCAAGCTTGGCTTGGTTACATCAACTACATATACAGGTTTTGGTGGAAAGCCACTTGATTCAAGTGTTTCGCCATCAGCGGCACGTACTGTAAAACCTTTATCAAGGTCACGTAGGTCAAATTCCTGACCTATTTCAGGAACGTCTATTGTTATTCCTTGTTTTGCCAATATTCTTTTGAATTTATCATATATGTCTTTTCTAACTTTTTGTTGCTCGTCAGATACTGGATCTTTTACGTGTTCTAAAGAATATTCCATCATCTTAGAAACGTCATTTAATAACTTGCCAAGTGTGCTTGTCATCGGAACTGGTGAGACATTGGTGCGACTTCCCGGAGTAATATCATGTATTGATTTAAGTGCTGGAAGTCGTGTGGCTTCCAGACCGAATGCTGCCACATTCTTCAATTTACTCCCGAAAGTTGTAAGTCTTCTTGTATATTTTGCGTCCCCTGAATTGGTAATAGATTCGTTACCCTCAATTTCATCAGATAATTTAAGAAACTCATTATGTATTGTGTCAAGACTTGACTTCAATCCAATTGCGTGAGCCGCGTCAGGGTTTGCCTTGAGGAAGTCTGTTGCGGTTGTTGTACCGCGATCAGGAAACCACTCAAGAAAGTCTTCTACGCTTTTATCCCTGTGTGTTTCCCAATTGAATGGAACGCTGGGTGGTTCCTCACCTCCCCCGTCCGATGAGCTTTCACCGGATCCATCGGGCGCGTCGGGTCCACCAGCATCGGGTCCATCGGGTCCATCGGGCGCGTCGGGTCCACCGGATCCATCGGATTCATCGAGATTTCTTGAGTAATGCGCAAGAATGTCAGCGGCCTTCCATTCAGTAATTGGAGTACCTCTCGCTTGCATTTTCTCCATTAGATCAGCAATGTGTGAAGCGTTGGTACCGTGGTCTTCTTCCGATTCCAAGGCCGTTGCATGTGCAGTTAAATACTCCTCGGCAGTCGTGCCTTGAGGGTCTCTTCCATATAAGCTTGTTAACTCATCATGCAATTCCGGATAAATATCCTTTAATTCCTCGGGAGGTATGTTTTTCATTCTTTCCTTAAGACCTTGCGCTTCATCCATCACGCGACGTGCTTCTTTCACTTTCCCAATCTTCAGGGAAAGCTCCCGCCCCTTCGCAGAGGGAAACTTATCCATCTGCATAGTTAGCACAGCCTCGATTTTGCTCAATATATCCCTATTGTCGGCATTGCCTTGGAGTACGTATTGCATGCTGTGATCGTTTCGGTTTTCAGGAAGTGCTGCCTGCGTTATCTGATTCAAAATAAGGTCAACGTTACCTTCGTCAAATGCCACAGCCCAGCTGTTTGCGTCCCAGTATGCATCTGTCAACCTGTCAAGTCGTTTGCTGTCTTCGTCGGATAGCGGCATTCCCGCTGCGAATCGATTTTGCAAGGTGTTGCACTCATCCGCCAAGGCCTGTGTATGAGCGTCAGCATCAGCCTTGTTCTTGATGCCTTCCAATGGCCTGTCAATGATATCACCGGTGTATGAATCAGAAGGAGATCCGAATTTTTTTTCGAGCCTTTTCCAGTGAATCTTTTGGGCAACGTGCTTTGCCATCTTATCAATCTCTAATTTTTGTCTGAGTCTGTGCTCTTGACCTTGTTGCTCGGGACTCAGACCCTGCCAATCTTCAGGAGACATATCCAGACTGCCTGTTTTGTCCGTCATTGCGTGAGCCGCGTCCTTGGCATATTCTTTGTCTGAGAACACTTCTGCCAGTTCATCAGTGGTGTAACCCGCCGTGCCTACACCGAAACGTTCTCCAAGATTGTGGCGAATTGCTTCATTCATTGCCTGTGTACCCATGAAAAGGGCTACAGTTGCTTCCGGAGTTGCACCGGCGTCACCTCTAGTTATTGCTAGAGCGAGTTTACGTGGATTCGGGGCCACAGGATCCCGCAGCTTTCCGTCTTTGTCAACCTTTGGCGGGTCATATAAGTCAAGTAAATTAGGGTGTATTCCTTCGGTCGTTAGGTTGCGGCCCTCCGGATCATGTGCGTAATGATAATGGGTCATCCAGTCTTCGCTAACATAATCACCTTCTTTGCCGCTGGGTATTGTGCCATGTTTGTCTACAAGTTCCTGTACTTCGGGGCCAAATCGTTGCCATGGACCACCATAGTCTTCGGATCCCCCGGAAGAATCTTCATTGACCCCAAAACGACTCATTTCCTTCAGATGATCAGCATAGTATTTTTTTGCAAGTTCCAGTTGCGCTTGTTTCTCGTTGATGTCGGCTATCTGTGCTTGCAGATCGTCCGGATCCTGAGCATTTTCAGGATCTTCCGCAGAAGTCGAAACCAGCAGCAGTGATTCAAAAGTGGTTTTTTTCCGTTGAAGATCCTTGGACAGATCGGTCATTTTTTTAATATAAGGATGTTGTTCAATGTGTTCTTGAGCAGCAGTATGAAAATCAGTATCATCGGTCGCCTTTTGTCTTTCCTCAAACAATTTTTGCTGTACTGCAGTGTCTGCGCCTTTATCGACTTCAAAATCCGGATCAAAACTATGGATAAGACCGATGGCTTTTTCTTCCATATTTGCCTGCTTTGGCATCGCATAATGTGCTGCGATTTGAGCGGCTTGGGCTTTGCTAACCGGATGGCCTGCAGATTTCATTTTTTCCTGTATGTAAGCTGGAGATAGCAGGTGATCAGTTGCGCCACCACGCCTCGCATCATGAAATGACTGGATGGATGCATCCAGTGCTGTTCGGTTGGCAGCAGTCTTGTCTGCCACCCAAGCGTCATATGCAGCCTTGGTGGGTGGATGCAGGGCAACTATTGCTTCGGGGTTGTTCCTGTTCGCCTCTAACACAGTATGCAAGTCTGGAGCAAGCGACGCTACGCTCTCAGGACCCTTGTATTCCTGTACTCTTGAGTAATGCCCAAGAATTTGAGAGGCCTGAGTTTCATTAATCGTCAAGCCTTTTGCCGCCATGTCGGCTATTACGCTATCAATGCGTGTTTTACCGCTCGAATCCCTATGACGTCTCAGTCTTTCAAGCGCCTCTAGCGTGGCGGACTTCGGTGCTCCGGGTGTGGCTTTGGCTTCTTCTTCTGCGATTTTCTGTTCAAGTGCCTTCTGATTGTTATGTTGATCAAGATGTTCTTCGGCGCCATCGCCAGCAGGGCTGCCGTCTCCATATTGAGCTTTTAACTTGTCGTGCAATTCCCGAGCCAACGTCGCCACGGATTCTGGCCCTGCATACTGCGGCGCTGGTTGTACGGCTTGATCAGATTGTTCAGGAGTCATGCCAAGCAGCTTCGCCAACGCTTGTCTCGATTCAGGTTTCGTGACAGTATTATGTGCGTTCATGAGCGCACTGCGAAGTCTTCCGGCTACATCCTCGTGATCGTTCGCAGACCCAGGGCCTGCCCAATCCTTGAGAATAGTTGCCACCCCGCTCGTAGCAGGATCCAAGAACGCGTCCTTGAGTGATTTTTCATCATCAGGAGTCAAGGAAGAAGCTCCAATTTCGTCATGCATCAAATGACGCAAGACCTTGTCGATTGTCTTGGCACCATCAGGGGTTTTTGCGACTTCTTCGAACCTTCCAGTCTCAATGTAACCCTTCTCATCCGGAGTCATTGTGGCCAAGATGTTTGTCTTGCGATCCTCGCGATGAAATGAATGGATGGATGCATCCAATGCTGTTCGGGTGGCAGCAGTCGGGGATGCCACCCAAGCGTCATATGCAACCTTGGTGGCTGGATGCTGGGCAACTATTGCTTCATACATCTCAGGATTGGAGATCTTGATTTGATCCAATGACATTTTCTGGATGTTATGATTTGGATCGCTTGCATCAAACCTTTGCCCATACGCACCAGCCAACGGATTTGGGCCGCCACCTCCGGGCAAGTTTGTGGTAGTATTGGCATCCCCCTTTGGCTTGAATCCCAATTTGGGGCCAATGGTATTCTTGACCCAATCTTTTGTTCGACCAAGCAGCCCAATGGTGTCTTGCGCGACCGCAGTAGTGTCCTTTACTGCGTCTCCTGCGAAAGAGACAATGTCATGCGGATCAATACCGGTAAGACCCGAGGCAAATGCACGGGCAAGTCCATATCCAACCTTCCCCGCAACAACTGCTGGGTGCAGGATGCCAGAATGGACTCTCGTGAGCTTTCCTTCCCACGCATCAGTATTCCTGTCGTAGGATAGGTAGGGATCCTTGCGTTCCGGATCTGCATACTGGATTGATGCCACATGAGGATAAATCCTATCTCCTGATCTCCAGAACCCTCTTGTCTGTGCGGCTTGTCCGGATGGATCAGTGGCTGCCTTGTTCTTTGCTCCGCTTGCTCCAAGATTTGCCGCAGTTGTGGTAGTTATGGCGTCTAAGATGCCTTGTTTTGCTCCAGTAATATCACGTCCGGAAGAGTTAAGTCTTTCATTGCCGACAGCAGTATCAACGCCTAAATTTTCGCCTTGTGCTGCTGCTTTTCGCAATGCGGACTCAAGACGCTTCACCAATGATTTAAAGATCCATCCGCCGTTTTCAGTTCTTGTTGGCCGAGGTTTTCCCGCTATCCAGTTTCCATTCTCATCTACGTAAGACGTGACATTGATCCTTTGTCCAGAGTCTGGATCTGGTCCAGGGATGAAATATTTTCCACCTTCTTCTTCAATCTCATCTTCAACGTTATATTCAGCATCCGGCGGTTGGGGGGTTTCCGTGCCTCCACCAATGTCGACATTGTCGTCATCCTGACCAATGGCTACGCGTCGGTCAGGTTCAGAAGGCTTTCTCATGTATGTCTTGGTTCGCTCACTTTGCTCTTGGCGCTGAATACGTTTCTTGCTTCCTGCTTGCTTTTTTGCTGCGGAAAAGATTCTCTGGATAGCCATGCGGTAATATTTTCCAAGTGTTCTTTTGTTCATGCCTTCCAAGGGATCTTCGTTCTCGTTGATCTGTGAGCGAACATTCTTGCTGATGGCTTCCTTGGTAGCTTGCTGCCTGATCAAGGAAAGAGCCTTTGTTGAGATTTCTCCGCGCAAAAGCGCACGAGATAACGCATGAGCTTGCTTCCCTGGCGTAATATCTGTCTTGGTCTTGAGATATTGCCGCGCTTTCTTGATGAAAGCGCGGAATGGAGTCACATCATCAATCTTGACAAGATCTGGATCGACTCTTGGTGCCGGATTCTCGGCGCTGGGCACTGACGAAACTGGTTCAGGATCTGGATCATCGACTGGCGGCTGCTCGCCACGTGGATCATCGGTATAAACATCCCGATCCGCATCCCCGTAAATTCGTCGTCCCTTAGGCGGGGGACCTTGACGAACTAGGCTTTCCCATTCCTCATCGGAATATCCGGGCGCATCCTCTTTTTGTCGCCGGGGACGCTCGGAACGTATCGTCCTCATGTCGGGCCGTCTTGTATTCTCTTCGGTTGGATCACCGAATAGTCCTTGCACGATCTCGTCGGCAATCTCCTTGGGATAGAATCTTGAATACATCTCGGAATAGTAATCGCGCACCCCAAGGCCAGCAAGTTCCTCTTGAAACTCCTTTGTGTCAGGATCCCATCCCCGTGCGCGATATTCAGGATGAATGAACCCATCGATATCTCCACCGGGATGCTCGCAATCATCAGAATCTGAATCCTGACTTGCGCGAGTACCCGGTTGAACAGTATTTTCCTTGTACTTGTTCGCAACGTTAAGCACTTCGCCCCGCTGGATGGATTGACGATACTCGTCGGCTGCTTCAGGGCCATGATGATTTTCAATGTGGGCAAGAAAACGTTCGGTGTGTTCACCTTGATGCTCATTTTCAGTGCCATCGTCTGGTCTATAGCCTGGATCGCGAATCGGAAATGCGGAGTTGCCATGCGCAACGAGCGGAAGACTCTTCTTGATAGCCTTGTTCATGCGTCGAAGCAGGAGCATCAGGTCTGCCTGACCTCCATTCCCTAACGGGTCAGGACTTGCAATATGCCCAAATGCAGCCTCAGAAGCAGCGGCAGTCACTCTGGATCCTGCAATACGCTCAAAATCCGAAGCAGTAACTATCCTTCCAATTTTCTTGGAAAGCGAAGCTACCCTGCGTTGCTCTTCAATGCTGTTGGGTCTTGTCACTTGAACCATTTTTTTCTCCGAATAATTTTATAATAACAAATTGGTATTGAAGCTGTCTCCCTGAACACGTGGCAAGACTTTCGTTGAAGATGCAGTAAAATACTCAGGATCAACAACATGTCCTGCGCGTTTTAATGCGCATAATTGAACGTATTCATGAATGATCGAATTGTGAATATCTGCTGCCGCTGCCAACTCTATTGAAAACTGTAACATTTTCACTTTCCCAACGGAAGGGACAGCGATATCCTTGGGCATATCTCGCAGGCCCATTTTTATGAGTGCGGCAAGGATGTACAGATTTTCCGCATAGCCTTCTTCTCTCTCCTGTTCAATGCGTTCTGATGCAAATCCAGCTCGCCATTCATCGCAAGTGGACATGCTCCTTGAGACTATCTCAAAAAGACGCATGGAAATTTTGGGATTGTTGCATGATTGATAGGGAAACTGACGCTGTTTTTCCGATAGGAATACACACGTCTTGCAGGTCTTGAGCTGTATGAAATACCACCATGTGACCGCGTCCCCCGAAATCATTTTTGGAAGATCAATGCGCTCTATTCCAAGGAGAACCGAGTTGGATGATGCATCAACACTCCTGTTGAGTATGTTCGCAGGAATCATTGATGTGTATCGCTCGATGAGATTTGACTTGTCATCACTTATGAATTGTTGCAGCCGTTCATTCATTGATTCCACCTAGCCAAAGATCGTTCTTTTCTTCTATTTTTAGATCTGCATAGGAGAGCTCAGGCAACTGCACCTTCCGGAAGAAGCCAGTATGTGAACGAGAGAAGAAATGCAGCGGATTACCCTTGAAGTCCGGAGAAAGATCTCGGGTTGCAACTTTCATGGGTACGGCCATTGCAGTGATAAGTGCAATTCTTGCCGGATCAAAACAGCAGAGAATCTTCTTCTTGGCATGCACGTCTAGGGAAGATGCGTACCCAAGATCAAGACCAATCCTTGCGTTGTCAATAAGGTCATTCTCATCCCTCGTCAAGGAAAAGATGGGTGTGCCAAGCTTGTTCTTTTTCCAGCTTACATAGTCCTTGCTGATTTTTTCCAATTCGCTCTTGGAAATCATGTCTCCACAATGATAATCAAATACGATGAGTGCCACATAATCATCGTTGTAGAGAGGGACAGGCAAAGGCGATGCCGAATTGATCGATGCGTAAATGCTTCTTCCATCTATGGATGCATACGGCATCATGCCTTCCAGAAAAATGGTCTGCACCGAATCCATGTTTACCCAGTGGAAACAACGGGCAATCCTCCCGGTGTTGCCGTCGTAGGACATATCCAGCGCCCTGGCAAAAGAAAGGTGCGTATTCCTGTTGATTTCCTTGATAATGGATTCTGCCTTGACAAGATACTCCGGCGAAAAAACCGTCTTGTTCATTGGGCGGGATGCCACTAGGTAATCATTGCCAATGCTCTGTTTCCTGATTACTTTTTCGCCATTTGTTGACAGCGAGTCCATGTTTGCCCAAAAGGAACCAATAGTATCAAATGATCGAGATATGGATTTTTTCTCGTTTTTTATTTTTGGAAATGAGCCGGATTTGATATATTGCACCACCGAATCAAGAATATCTTCGGGGTCAAGCCAGTCTTCGGCGTTCTCTTTTTCCTTGGAATCCTTCTTTCGGTAATTTCTCAGGAAATCAGTGTCACAGCGGTAGATGTGATAGAGGATTTCCGCATCATCAATCGTTTCTGCTATCTTTGCTATATGCAATCCGGAGTCATTCAATGACCCGTATGTTCCTCTGGAAGCCTTTTCAAAAACATCATGATAGCAAATCCATTTTTCTATCATTTCAATCTCATTGTTCTTCAGGAAAAACTGCGAAAGCAGCTTTCTTGCAAGCGCGGCAGAATAAGCGGGATGATTGCTCGCGCTCGGCCCTACACCTCCGTCGCTTGGGAAACTTCTTCCTACATCATGCAGGAGCATTGCCAATCGGAGAAGCCTTGTGACTGATTCATCATTGATGTGCTTTGCCGGACTATAGTCTTCCTTGCCTCGTGTACGATCCACTGCAAGTGTGGATTCCATGAGATGATCGAGTATCGTCATGTTCCTTTTCCCTATGCCTTGATTGATTAGGGCCAAGGACGGAAAATGATAGGCCAGCCATTTGCGAACAATCTCTTTCTGCAAGTCTCCCATGGACGCATCAGGGGAAAACGGCATTTCCTCATCCGTTGCTGCCGTTTTTTTGGTAATGCGATGATTCTCCGCAAGTTGCGCATACGATGCGGATGACACTTGACTGGCCTTGTGCGACCGCAAACCTTCGTTGCTCATCCAACACATGAAGTCCGGCAAGTATCCGCACATGATATCCGCAAGAGATGCATACCGAGGATAGTTTCCAGCCTTTATCATGAAAGAAGGTTGATAGATGCATATTTCCTGCCCATTTGGATTGGTGCATACGATATAAAACGAAAAAAGAGAGTTGAAAATGGTCTTTTGTACGGGAACCATGGATTCAAGAACAGATTTGTGAGAAATGAACCGTATCAGTCGGACGATGTATGACAGCCCGTTGCTGAGCGGAGGAGTGGTGATAAGTGTTTTTGGCTGAAGGGACACAAAAGTGTTTTCGTTTTTTTGCTTGACCTCAGGAATGCTTTCGAGTCCCAGATTATTGATCTCATGGACGTAGAAATTCTTTTGTATGGCATCGTTGAATCTCTCTAGGGAAAGAGGGGTAAAATAGGCATGCGGAAGATTCATGAATTGTTCGTTGAAATTTTGCTGAAAATGATCTTGGCAAAATATTGAGAAATCTCCCCATGAAACAAAGGATGAAAGATTGTTCTGGTCAATCGTGGGGGCATCAAACATGTCTACGGAGTTCGTGATGTTGCCGCGGATTTGCGACATGTCTGATGTCTTGTATATGACAGTGGAGGAGGAATTGACATGATAGGAGATGATGCTGTGGGGCATTGATTCGAACACAGACTCTTCGGATCCAAAGGAAATCACCGGCTTTGCAGGCTTGGAATCCGTCGAACTCCTCACTGGGACTGGAAGGGGCGTACAATCTATGTCTGCATACGTCGGAGTGTTCAGAATGCCAAGCGCATGCGCAAGAGCCACCCGCCCTGCGATGCTCAGGCGATCCAGATCGCTTGGCGCAACACGGATTTCGTCAATGAAGTTGAACGAATCGGAAAACAACGATATTGTTGCACCAAGATCCCTTGGAAGACGCGTGACATCCACATGGTAATTGAACGCATCGTGCGTGTACCGTGTCACACTTTCCTTGACGATGATCTCCTTGATTTCATGATAGAAGGAAGTCCAATCCGCTCGTTGGGCGGACCTGTACTGGGACTTGTCTTCCGCATCCGAAGCGAGCCAGAGATAGTTCTCAGGATATGCCGATTGTCCCATGCTAATCGATGGAACTGCAGAGAGCTTTCCAGATAGGCGGAATGCCAGCCAAGGATTCCCGTTTGGCGGAACCTCGCAACAGTGCGGGATGGATAATGCAAGGCAAGATGCGTAGGCGTAACAAGCTATCTCGGAAGCTATGTATTTTCCCAAGAACTCAAGAAATCTTTGCGTGGATTCTTCGTCATTATTATTGGATTTTGAAAAGTATTTTATTTCGCCGATCTTCTTTCTTTTCCCGAGGAAAATTTCCATCTTGTATTCAGTGTCAATCACGACTGCGGATTTGGAATAATTGCTGGTTTTTTCTTCGGCGCTGAACCAGACTATTCCGGTTGTCGGATGAATGATTTGTGTTTTCTTGACGTGATACCCGGAATCATATTTCATCACGGACCAAGGTTGCGCAAGCTTCTCCTCGATGTAATCCTGCCATGCGTATGACAATGTAGAGCTGGATTCACTTGTCATGTATCCATCACCATCAATGGTGAACGATTCGTCAATGAACTCGCAGCGTATTGTTGTTCGGGAAGTGTTGTCTTTTTCAAAAGACAACTTGACAAGGACAAATGGGTGTATTGCCTCGCCAGTAGAAGATGCAAGCAGATTTGAGTAATCTATGTGCGACTGCTTTCCATAAAGCCATGTTGATGATTGGCCATATGACCCCTGTCCGTGCGGGTAAATGTCGTCCTTTCCCGGAGCAAGTGATGGGTTCCTGTACGGAAGGCTTATTTCCCCGCTGTTTTGCATTCGCTCCATTTCGTTGTTGATGGATGCGTACATGCTTCGTGTCAATTTTGCAATGGTTTTTATGTCTGCTTTGTCAAGTGATCTTGAAAAGACATTCAGCATGAGGCGGATGTCTTCGGATCGTATGGTTTTTTTTCCGGCATAACAATACAGTTTTGAGTAATCCGCTATTTTTTTTGAAAGCACCGATCTCATTTCAAAAGATTGCTTTGATGATTCCGCAAGACGTGAAAATTGACTGGTGAATAATTTTTCCGCATCATTGATCACCTTGTTTTCAAGGATGCATCTTGGCAATATTTCCGCAATGGGTATGCCCATGAATGAGGCAGTATTTTTTGACCATATTCGATGATAGGTCTTGTCGTCGCTGACCTGCTTGACAATATTTTCGTTAGGGTCTTCTTCCGGAATCAATTCAATGATTGATTTAAATAACCTCTGCATCATTTTTCCTTGTTTCCGCTGGAGATCAACGGAGCTTGTCGAAACATCATGTTGACTGAATGAACAGGCCAGCATTCAAGCGGTGATTTATTCGGCGAAATATGATCAGGTGAAGAAGCAATTGTGTTCTGGGAATCATGATGAATATGCCAAGCCAATCGATGATGCTCATGAGCCAGATACTCTGCGACATCGTCGAGGAGTTTTCGGTCTGCATCCGGATAATTTTTTTGTCTCTTGTGAACCATGACCGGATGTCCGTTTCCTTCTGAAATAACAAAATAGGTCTCATTTGGGCCACGACTTGTGTTGGCAAATATGGAAGAGTTTCCAAAAGAGATATCGAACTCATTCCCGTGATTCGATTTTCCTGTTCTGATATGGAGTTGTTTTTGCAGCAATTTTCGAATCTGCTTGGTAAGCTCGCGGAGATTGTTATGGGGAACGTGATTGTCGTCAATAATGATCACTCCGTCAGCATGGCGCGAATCGACCCCATGCATCCTGGCGCGGGACAGCTTTTTTACTGAAGATTTTGCATTCGAAAGATCATAATGTGGATGGAGCCTTGTCATTGGCCCTGTTACATATGCAAGCTGCCCTCCGGCGAGGAAAGCCCAGTGGCCATACCCTTTGGGTTCTTTGTCTTGGGTCATTTCTTACGTCCTGTAGGTGATTTTATCATAAGTGGCCAGAAAAAATCCTGTCCTTTTCCTCGGCTTCTCCAGCTGCGGCCTACCTTTGCGCAGCAACAGGCCGTCTTTGGGGTAGGTGATGGAGAACGAATTTCCTGAAAATCCCTTGTTCATTTGCGAAAGGGACGCGTCTATTGCTTGCTTGTCTGACGTGATCTGCTTCAGCAATGAAGTTCCAGCAGGAAGTTCTGTAGATTTTTCCCTGATCCAATCAATGAATGTGGAGGGAGTCAAGGGAATGTGCTCTTCTGCGGAAGACCATGTGTATCCATTGATGGGCTTGGCTCCTCCAAACGCATCCGTAACGAGGATGCGTCCGTCGATTTGACTAGATTTGGTTTTTCCTGCCTCAAACAAAAAGTGTTTTTTCCAGAAAGCCAAGCTGGCAAAACGCTTTTTCGTGCTTGACCATCCATATTCGGTCAATTTTTTATTGTCTTTCAAGGTATTGTAGGCATCACTTGCTTCTGTGTAAAGTTTTTCAAATGTATCGGTCATCATTGGCCCGAATGTTATGAGCTCTTTTGCAAGATTATGTGCGTCCGTTTTTTCTTTCACTTTTTCCGTTATTTCTTTCACTTTTTCCGTTATTTCTTGCATTTTCCTAGTCCAACCAAGTCCATTTTTTTGTTCAGCACGTAGTCCGTTTCTAGCCGCATGTAGTTCGTTTTTAGCCGCGACAAGCTCTTGCTCAACAGTCGGCATGTCCACATCAAATCCGAATAGAGCCATGTCTTTCAGGTATGAGACCCGCGCTGATGGCAAGGCTGATCCAAGGAGAGTCTTGAAATAGGCAAGTATTGGCGCGGCTTGCGAGAACATGATTCCCCTATCGTTGGCATTGAGTATATCCTTGCCAGATGCATCCTTTGGAGATTGTTGCATGAGAATCATGTCAATATCCTCATTGGAAAATATCAATTTTTTCTGTGTTTTGTCGTCAATGCGATGTTTCAAATCAGTTGCTGTTTTAGTCAATTGATCATATTCAGATGATGACATATCTACTCTGTCCTGTGCGCCCACAGAAGAGAGTGCCATTTTTTGTGGGAGCCCCAAAACATATGACTCGTCTTCGGACAATCCTGAAACGAATGTATTCCTATCGGAGACCGCTTTTGCGTCCTCGTTCGTTGCCTTCATTAGCTGCTGACGGATTGTTGCTACCTCATTTGATGTCACATACTTCATTTTTTCCAAACATGATTCCTCTTTTCGTAGAAGTTCTCGCAGGAAACGTATGTAATCTTCACGAAAACCTGGTTCTTTCTCCGACCAATCAGCTTCGTAGTCTTCGGAACTCGGGTAATTTGCAAAGGAAAAACTTTCTTCCTTGCCATCTTCAAACTCTCCAGGGATACGCAGGGGCGTTTCTATGAGTTCCTTGAATGACTCCGACATCAGATCCTTATCTGGCGTTGAGTTCTCGGTTGATCTGTCATTTTTCTTTGCGATAGCATACTCTTTTAGGATCCTGCTTACTTCTTGTATGAATTCGGTCGATTGTTTGATTCTTTCGTCAATATTTCTCAGATCAACAGAAAATGCTCCGTCAGGAAGCCGCGCAAGATGCTCGGCAACCTTTTTGTCCGTTTTGCTTGGCCAAGAACCAAGGTCCTGCTCGACGGCATTCAAGTATTTCATGCTATCAATTATTGACTGTTTCTTCGCTGAGGCTAGTGAAACCGTTCTATCGTGAGCTGCGAGATCGTCAGATTTGTCTTTAACGCCTTCTCTTTTTGTCAGCACCTCTTCCCTGAGTTTTTTAAGGATTATTTTTAACTCTTGTTTTGTTTTTGGGTCAAAATACGTATTTTGCCGAAGTGCCTGGATTCTTGCAACAAGCGCTGGCACCGGATCTGCCGGAAGTATTTCAGATGATTCACTCGCCGCCGATCTTGTGACCTTGGTGGCAACTGTTCTTGGGGACTCCTCTTGCAATGATTGACCGCCCCCAGACTCATACACCGACATGTCGCCGCGAACACGATGATTTACATAACCCCATTCCATATCGTCACTGGTATCCTTCTTTAGAACCTCCCTTAATATTTTCCTTATGGCGCTGTCATCGGCATTTTTTGGCCCGAGAACAAGCGTTGGAGATCCATGTTTCTCTTCTTCCTGCGATTCGGATTCCTTGATTTTGTAAACTCCATCGACGTAAAGAGCAGCCCAGACAAGAGCGCGTACTTGCCTAGCCCGTGATTCAGTATCCGTTGCCAATGATCCGGGAGCAATTTTCAGGATTTTTTCCGCAATCGCGTTGAATGCTTCCTCGTTTGCGCTTTGCAATGTCTTGAAATTTTCCTCGTCGCTAGAAAGATGGATTTGTCCATTTGCAGAACGAATTGCGCCCCGGATGTTCGCTGCATGCGCAATTGCAATTGCTACCGTGTCTTTATATGCGCTTGATTTAGCCTCGTCAAAATGAACCACTCCTTCGGATATGTCCGCGCCAAGAGGGCAGCCGATAAAGACATAATGTTCTCGGGTACCTTCATGGCTGGGAAATCCTTCGGATGCTTTTTGTTTTGCAGTAAGAATATGTGTTAATGCGGCCTTTTGTCTATCCTCATTGGATCCTGCTGTCAAGCCAAGAAATATCCTGTTGATTTCTTCTTCTTTTGAGCAAACAATAACATTTGCCAAGACGTTCATCTGATCACTTGGGGCGACTATTTGGTTATCCTTGTACATGCTAGAGACGGGCAATGTTGTTGCTTGCCAAACGGATCCGGGAACCATTACAAAATTCGTTGCGCCCATGTTTCCAAGAGGCTCAGATATGGCAGCAAGTGTCGAAACAGGACGATATTTATTCTTGACCCTGAAGTCCACATCCATTGAGTGCATGACATCGAAAGCAGAGCACAGATATCCCAGCTGTGTAAGTATTTTTTGATCGCCTCTGTCTGACATTCCTAGCGCAACACGAAGCGTTCTCACAAATGCGTTAGATTTTCTCTGGTCCAATTGCTCAACTTGCCCTTCTTCTCCTGCTCCCTGACCGGCAACTGTTCGCAAAAACAAAAACCTGTTTGGAATATCGATCATTGATTTCTGAAATTCTCTAGGAGTAACTGAAGAAAAATATGTTTCAATTTTTTCGCATGTCTCCTTGTCAAGCCCCGTTATGCTCGCTAGTGATTTTCCGGATTGAGACATGGACATCAGGAGAGCCAATCCACTGGCGCGATCAGAAGTCATCAACGCAGCCCTGAATGCCGAAGAACTAAGCGATCCTGCATTCTTGAGGCTTGCAGCAAAGCTTGGCGCTCTTGCCATGAAAAACAACGAATCCTTGAAAAGGCCCCACCTTGTGGGCATGGAAAGTGGCGACCCCTTGCCCATGAGTAATCCGATTGTATCAACTGGTCTTCCGTAATCAAGATCATCTATGTGTTTTTTGGCGCCAAGGTGATTTTGCAGCAAATCATCTCGCACAGCCTCAATCTTCTTTTTCTCTTTTGAATCAATTCCGGGATTCAGAAGGAGAAATATTTCAATGTCATTGAAAAGCTGAGCATCTGAATATGAGTTTGTCCGCGCCCATTGCTGAATGCCCATGGGGCTGGTTCCAACATTGGCCTTGAGACGACGATTACTGGTGTCATTGTCAGAAAACGCGGAGAACAGTCCATTAAATATGCCGTTTGGATTGAGAATCATATCCCTGCAATAGGCTACTTCCGGATTGAATGACTCAATGGTTGTCTTTGGGTTTGCTCTTGAATTGTCAT
>Ga0209190_1001585_pt1 | contig 15785 bp, 11 predicted proteins | sample M_140205_XF_Meta_FD_187315 | JGI IMG/M metagenome (GOLD analysis project Ga0209190, IMG submission 187315) | Freshwater microbial communities from Lake Montjoie, Canada to study carbon cycling - M_140205_XF_MetaG (SPAdes) (version 2) | ecosystem: Environmental > Aquatic > Freshwater > Lake... | reverse complement strand
AGAAAATAAAATAACAACATTAAAAAGCTCCGTAGGAGCGACCTGTAAAAAATAATATGCCAAATACCTATACACAAATTTATATTCAAATAGTATTTGCTGTAAAAGGCAGACAAAATCTAATTGCAAAAGAGAACAGAGAAGAATTGCATAAATACATAACAGGAATTGTACAAAATAGAGATCAAAAAATGCTTTCCATTTTTGCAATGCACGACCATATTCATTTGTTAGTAGGTTTAAAACCTTCCATTGCAATTTCAGATTTAGTGCGAGATATAAAAGCAGGTTCTTCCAAATTTATTAATGACAGCAATTGGATAAACGGAAAATTTAATTGGCAAGAAGGCTTTGGTGCGTTTTCCTATTCAAAAAGCCAAATAGACAATGTTATCAAATACATTTTAAACCAAGAAGAACATCATAAAAAAGAGTCGTTTAAAGAGGAATACCTTGAATTTTTGCAAAAATTTGACATTGAATATGATGAAAAATATTTATTTGAATGGATAGATTGAACAGGTCGCTCCTATGGAGCTAAAACAATTTGCACCTATGGTGCTACAAACAGTTTACTCCTAACGGAGCAACGGTATTCTCTATTACAGCAATGGTATTTGTTCAACGTGCAATGGTTTTATAATATAATTCCATATTCAGTTTTACGTCGTATTTTTGCATGCATAACTTATGCATATCGGTATTACATTAATTTCAAGCACGCAAGTTCAGAGAATTGCTTAAATTTGAACTTCCGATAATATCAGATGGGATTTATGAACAGTATTATTAAAAAGTTAAAGAATTTTCGCAAACAAAGCTATTTGAATTTGAAGTATCAAGGCAAATATGCATTTGTTGGCATTGGAAATCATAGCATTAATAACTTATATCCTGTTTTAAATCACTTAAGAGTTCCGTTGAAATACATCGTTGTGAGCAGTTCAAAAAATGCTTCATTGATTGATAGTAATTTTCCTGGAGTTATTGGTACAACAGATTATGAAAGCGTCTTAAATGATCCTGAAATAAAAGGAATCCTGATTTGCGCTGATCCAAAAAGTCATTTTGATTTGGTGATAAAAGCATTGAAACACAACAAAAATGTGTTCATCGAAAAACCACCTTGTTCAACTTCTGCTGAACTAAACCAACTAATTGAAGCTGAACAAAAAAGCAATGGTATCTGTTTAGTTGGAATGCAAAAAAGATACGCGCCCATTGTGAAAAAATTGAAAAAGAATACGGGTAATTCCATCCTTTCTTATTCTTATCGCTATGTGACTGGCCCTTATCCAGAAGGAGATAAAGTGTTGGATTTATTCATTCACCCACTGGATTTGATTAGGCACCTTTTTGGGGAATATAAAATTGCTTCTCTTCAAAAGTCAAATGATGACACTTATTTTCTGCATCTGGAACACAATGGTTATTTTGGAAGTATTGAATTATCAACGCATTATAATTGGAAAAATGCGGAAGAAAATCTGTCGTTGAATACCTCAACAGGTCTTTACAAAATGACAAATATGGATTTACTTACATTTGAGAAAAAATCAAAAACACTGTTTTCTATTCCGATTGAAAAAATTAAAAAAACCAGTGAAACGATTGAAATTTTATACAATAGAAACAGTTTTAACCCAGTAATGGAAAGCAACCAATTACTGTCTTCTGGGTATTACGATGAAATCAAAACATTTATACAACTGTGTGAAACAAGAAAAGGGAACAATATTACACCATTATCTGCTATGCAATTGACTTACAAACTAATTGAAAATTTAAAAAAATAAACGATGTACGGAAAATTAGATTATTTAAGAAGAGGTCTTCGTTACGTGAATAACTCGGTTCGTCCGGGTCATAAAACGTTATCAACATTAATGTTCTACGGAACAGATTTATGTGATTCAGGTTGTAAACACTGTTTAATATGGGCAAAACGTCCGGTTAAACATTTACCGATTGCAAAGATTATTGAAGTAATGCAAAGCAGATGTGTATCGAAACATACAACTGTAGGATTAGAAGGAGGCGAATTTTTGTTGCACCCACAAGCGTTAGAAATCTTAGAATGGTTCACAAAGAATCACCCTAATTTCGATTTGCTTTCCAATTGTTTGAAGCCAGATAGTTTAATTGATGCCGTTAAAAAATATCCACCAAAACGTTTGTTTATATCTCTTGATGGAAATAAGGAAACGTATTTATACATGCGTGGAAAGGATGGATACAACGATGTTTTGAAAGTAATTGAAAACTGTAAGGACCTTGTTCCAATTTCGTTAATGTTTACTTTATCACCTTATAATGGCTTTCATGACATGGAACATGTTATTGAAATTGCAAAGAAAAATAACATTGACGTTCGTATTGGAACATACAACGACATTTCATTTTTCGATACGGTTGAAAAAGCGCATGAAACAGAAATTGGGTCTATCGTAAACACGGACGTATTGACTTACGGAGCAATTCGCAAGGTGAAAGATGAAATTTTAGAGAAGAATGATAAATTGAATGAACTTGAAAAAGAGGAAATTGAAACTCCGAAGCATGATCATAACAAAATCATGGATTCTAATGAATTTAAAAACAGTATTCCTGCAAACATTGTTGACACGACAGAAAACTATGATTTCTTGTTGTTATACGATGAGTGGAGAAAGAAGAAATTAAATATGAAATGCCGCAGTATTTTGGATAGTATCGTTATTCACCCTGATGGAAGTGTTCCTATTTGCCAAAATCTTGATTTGAAATTAGGAAACGTCAATACCAATACGTTAGATAACATTTTCAATTCGTTGGCTTCCCAAGAAATTCAAAACAAGCACGTCCACGGTTGTAATCAATGTTGGATCAACTTCCACAGAAAATACGATATTGTAATGATGCGTACTTTAGAAAAAGGGTTGCCAAAATGGTTAATTGAAAAGATCTTTGGGGATTATCAATGGACTAACAATAAGAAGGTGACTTACAAGCAATTCATGGAGCAAAACGCGAAATTGAGTAAGTAGGACTATTGTTGTGGTCCTAAAATTCATTTAATTCAAACTAATTTTTTTTTGGCGTGTGTTATTGCTTTTTTGCAATAACCATGACAAAAAACATTCGTAGATTATCTAAAGATCCACTATAATTTAGTTGCAATTCTTACAGAATGGATCTTTTACCCAAGAATCCAAACTTTCATAAGCATTAGCGTTTTACTTCGCATAGTTGCGGCTCGCGTAAGAGTTTACGACGGAGCAATAGAGCATACGCACGAAGCGAAAAGTAAAACCGCGTTCCGAAGGAAATGCCTAATGAAAGTTTAAAAGCAGTTTTAGCATACTTTTTTCTGCTTGAAAAAAAGTATAAGAAAGATTGAATCTTAAAAATAAGAAAATTGGTTTGATTCAAAAATCTATCCACCCAAGATTGAAGAATCATTATAATAAATAAGAATTAATGCTTCATCTCCAAAGCCAAATACTGAGCTGTATACGATTTTTTTGCGGCTTTCTTTACAATTTCCTCAGGTGTTCCCTCGCAAACCACATAACCGCCTCCTTTTCCTCCTTCAGGGCCGATATCGATAATATGGTCTGCAACTTTTACGATATCTAAATTATGTTCGATCACCAACACCGTATTTCCCTCATCTGCTAAACGTTGTAAAACTTCTAACAACATTCGGATATCTTCAAAATGTAATCCTGTTGAAGGTTCATCTAAAATATAAAATGTACTACCCGTGCTTTTCTTCGCTAATTCAGATGACAACTTGATGCGTTGTGCCTCTCCTCCTGAAAGTGTGGTTGACGGTTGACCTAATTTCACATAACCCAATCCAACAGAAAGCATAGTTGCTAAAGGTCTGTGGATTTTCGGGATTTGATCAAAAAACACTGTTGCGTCTTCGATTGTCATGTCTAACACATCAGAAATAGATTTCCCTTTGAACCGAACTTCCAATGTTTCACGGTTATAACGTTTCCCGTTGCAATTTTCACATTCCACATAAACATCGGGAAGGAAACTCATTTCAATCACTTTCAATCCACCACCTTTGCATGTTTCACATCTTCCACCAGAAACATTGAATGAAAATCGACCTGCTTTATATCCTCTAATTTGAGCTTCAGGCAAACCTGCAAACAACGATCTGATTTCGTCAAATACTTTGGTATATGTCGCAGGATTTGACCGTGGTGTTCGTCCAATCGGACTCTGATCTATTTCAATCACTTTATCTAATAGTTCTAAACCTTCAATGCTTTTGTATGACAAAGGTTTTTTAACTCCATTATAAATATGAGCCAACAAAATTGGATAAAGTGTTTGATTCACCAACGATGATTTTCCACTTCCAGAGACACCTGTAACACAACAAAATGTTCCCAAAGGAATTTTCAACGTGGCATTTTTCAAATTGTGTCCTGTAGCTCCTTTTAAAACAAGGTGCTTTCCATTTCCTTTTCTGCGCTTTTTTGGAATTTCAATTTTCAATTCACCAGTTAAATACTTTGTTGTCAAAGAATCAACGGTATTCAATTCAGAAATCGGTGCGGCATTGATAATTTGTCCACCATGAATTCCAGCTCCTGGACCAATATCCACAACAAAATCTGCTGCTTCAATCATTTCTTTGTCGTGTTCAACAACAATAACAGAATTTCCAGCATCTCTCAAACGCTTCAATGATTTAATCAAACGTGTGTTATCTCGCTGATGTAATCCAATTGAAGGTTCATCCAAAACATACAATACGTTCATTAATTCAGAACCTATTTGGGTTGCTAACCGAATTCGTTGTGCTTCACCACCTGATAGGGTTTTAGCTGAACGGTGCAATGTCAAATAATCCAAACCAACTTCCAATACAAAATTCAATCGTGTATTAATTTCTTTTAAAATCTCCTTCCCAATAAATAATTGATCCGAAGTCATTTTTACCTCTAATTGCTGGAACCAATTTGATAATTCTATCAAATCCATTTGAGCCAAATCACCAATGTGCTTGTCATCAAATTGGAAAAAATGTGCTTCTTTTTTTAATCGAGTTCCCCCGCAAGTCGAACAAATTACTTTATTCATGAAACTTTGCGCCCAACGTTGAATTGGAGCTGAGCTCTCTTCTGAATGCCGAGAAACAAAATTGATGATTCCTTCGAAAAGGATATTGTTATTCTTTTTTGAACGTTCAATATCTTCATTTCCATAAAGTAAAACATTCATTATTTCTTCAGGAATTTCTTCCAAAGGAGTAGTGATAGAAAAGTCTTCCTGTGTTAAATAGCTTTCCAACTTATCAAAAATCCACGTTTTCTTGTATTCTCCAAGTGGAGCAAAACCACCTTTTTTAATCGATAATTTTGGATTTGGAATAATCTTCGTGATATCAGCTTCAGAAACCTCACCTAACCCACTGCATGTTTGACATGCACCATAAGGAGAATTGAATGAAAACAAACTTGGTTCTGGCTCAGGATAAGAAATCCCAGACGTTGGGCACATTAACGAACGACTAAAATGGCGCACTTTATCCGTTTCAAAATCCAATACCATCATGGCTTTATTACCATGTTTCACGGATGTGATCACAGAATCATAAATACGTTTGCGGTCTGTTTCTGCGATTTGTAATCGGTCAATCACCAAATCGATATCGTGAATCTTGTACCGATCCAAGCGCATTCCTTTTTCAATGTCTTTTATTTCTCCGTCTATGCGTACTTTTGTAAAACCCATTTTTTGGATTTGCTCAAACAACTCGCGATAATGACCTTTTCGACCTTTAACTTTAGGTGCAAGGAAAATTACTTTCTTCCCTTCGTATTGCTGAATAATCAAATCCACAATCTGATCATCGGAATATTTCACCATTTCCTCACCTGTTTCATACGAATAAGCAATACTTGCTCTGGCATAGAGTAAACGCAGGAAATCGTATATTTCTGTTATTGTTCCAACCGTAGAACGAGGTGAACGAGAAACCGTTTTTTGTTCAATCGAAATTACCGGGCTTAAACCGTTGATTTTGTCAACATCAGGACGCTCTAATCCACCGAGGAATTGACGCGCATAGGCAGAAAATGTTTCGATATAACGTCTTTGCCCTTCCGCAAAAATAGTGTCAAATGCTAATGAAGATTTTCCGCTTCCACTTAAACCAGTAAAAACAACCAATTGATTGCGTGGAATTTTAAGATCAATATTTTTTAAATTATGCTCTCTTGCTCCAAATACTTCGATATATCCGTCTTCTGGCTCTTTCAATTTATTGATATGATTCGTAAGGTTTAAGTTTGCAATTCTTAGCAGGTAACTTCACCGTATATGGATGATTCTTAATTGTCAATTTATTCGTTAAAATCCATGGATTTAATTTAATTAATATCTTATAATTAATTCCTTTCGACTTTGCCCATTCTGCCAAGTTTGCAACTGAACTTTTTACTAAAACATTTTTTGTGCAAAATGGTTCATATAATTCTATTTCATTGATATTATATCCATAATCTTCAGGATGTTCGAAAATCAATTTTAAAGCTAAAATCCTATAAACATATCTACCAGTTTCAGAATTCATATGCGTATCGAAATAATTGTCTGTGCCTTGCCATCGCATATCACTTCGTACCCCTCCAATTCCTCGATTATATGAAGCTGCTGCCAATACCCAATTTTTCAAGGTATCGTGCGCATACTTCAAATATTCACAGGCAGCAATTGTGCTTTTCTCAATATTCAATCTTTCATCCACCTCGCTATTCATGATTAAATCATGTTCTTCTGCTGTACCTGGCATGAATTGCCAAAATCCTTGAGCACCTGCAGGACTAACGGCCTGAATTAAATTGCTTTCAATCACTGCTAAATATTTGAAATCCTCAGGAATACCATTTGCTTTTAAGATGCGTTCAAGTTCCGGGAAATAACGATTTGCTCTTTTCAAAGCTTGAATTGTTGAACTTTGAAAATAGGTGTTCACCAACAATTCTTTGTCTAAGCGTTCCCGTATATCGTCATCTTCAAAATTTAAGGTTTCTCCACAAAAAACAAGCGTTTTAGGTAGAATAGGTAGAATATGATGCCCCGAAACATTTTTAATAACGGTTTGAGAAGTTTCCTTTTTCACAGTCTGATTACAAGCTGTAAAAAGGAGAATAATTAGAATTGAGAGAGTTAATTTCATTTGATTAAAATAGCAAACGAAATTAACGAAATTGCAAGACTTAATCTTGTTTCTTTTGAGGAAATTTAATTGTGTTTCGGTATAGATAACTGAAAACGAATATAAAATAAAGTGCGAAGAAAGAAATTGGCAGTATTATTCCCAAATGAATAAGGTTAATCATAATAATTGAAAGAATAAATGAAAATAATCCTATCACAAAGAAGACAACCCATACTTGTTTGTCATTAAATCCGGCATATACTAGATGGTGTGTTGTATGATCTTTGCCTCCAACCATTGGTGACTTTCCTTGTTTCAAACGGTTTATAACTACAGTTAATGTATCTGCGGCGGCAGGTGTAAATGCAATTAATGTTATAATTATACTTACCCAACTGCTGGTTCCTGATATAGAACTTACATTCCATAAAAATTTAACACTGAAAAAAGCAACAAAAAAACCAATGAATTGACTACCTGCATCACCCATAAATATTTTTGCTGGATGAAGATTGAAATACAAAAACCCGATAATTGAACCGATAATTGCTATCAAGGAAATCGTCCAAACATTTACAATGAATCCAGAAATTATCCATCCACCAACTAAGCATGATAAAAGGATAAACAACACCGTAGTTGCTGTTATACCATCCATATTGTCCAGCATGTTCAGAGAATTCATAACAACAACAACCCAAATAACGGTTATTAACCCATCAATCCAATGATTGTGAAATAATTCAATTTCAGTTCTAGTTGCTATAAGAATAATCCCACAACTGATTTGAATAAATAGCTTTCCTAGAGGCTGAGTATTATAGGCATCATCGGCTAAACCCATTAAAAAAGCAATACATCCACCTACAAATAATCCTATATATTCTATTTTGTGGAAAATATTAATTCCATAATAAACGATGGAATATCCTATAGCAGAAAAAACAAAAACTATAAAAAAAGAAATACCACCTAAAGATGGCTTTGATTCATTGCTCCAGCGAATTGTAACATCATTTTTATTCCTTATCCCCAATGAACGAGAAAAACGCAATAATAGGCCATTGCACAAAAATGAAATTAAAAACCCACCAATTCCAAACCCAACAATTTCTAAAATACTTAATACTAGCATTTATATTATTTAAATGGAGAATCAAATGTATTAAAATATTTTCCGATTTTATCTTTATCTGAAACAATTGGATTAATTATTTTCCAATCGATCGCTAAATCGGGATCATTCCACATGATAGTTTCCTCATGTTGAGGTGAATAATAATTGCTGCATTTGTAGGCGAAAATTGTATCATCCTCCAAGGAGCAAAAGCCATGCGCAAAACCAGCGGGAATCCAAAATTGGAGCTTATTATTTTCAGAAAGCTCAACTAACTGATATTGACCATACGTTTCAGATTTTTCTCTCAAATCAACTGCAACATCTATTACACTCCCTCTCAATACCGTAACTAATTTTCCTTGTGCAAAAGGTGGTTTTTGAAAATGTAAACCGCGTAATACGTTTTTCTTTGAAATAGAAATATTATCTTGAACAAATTGCATTTCCGATCCTAAAATTTCGTTGTACTTCGTTTCATTATATGACTCATAAAAAAAACCACGGTCATCTTCAAAAATACTTGGTTTAATTAATAAAAGGCCCTCAATTTCGAATGTCTGCATTGTTATTTTTTACGCTTTAATTTTTGTTTCAACCAATCTTTTATTCGTACACGTTTAGGGGGTTTATCACCATCGTAATAACCATAACCATAACCGTATCCGTATCCGTATCCAGAACTTTTTGTTAACGAAACACCATTTAAAATCACATTCAATTTTTCCAATTGCTTCATTTCAAAAAGCTCTTTCACTCGAAAAGCAAAATTACGTTTGGAATAATGCGATTTAAACACATAAATGGGAATATCAGCATCAGTTAAGTTTTTAATTCCATCCGAGACTAAACCAATAGGTGGATTATCAATAACAATAACATCATATGCCTTTTTTAATTCTTGTACAATTTCTTTGAATCTATCACTCAATAATAGTTCGGATGGATTTGGAGGTATTGGTCCAGCAGTAATAAAATCGAGATTTCCCGTAGAAGAATGCTGAATACACTGTTCCAAATTGAATTCATTAATTATCAAACCACTCATACCATAAATATTATTGGCATTCAAGCCGACATGGATTTTTGGTTTACGCAAATCAAGATCAAGTAAAATTGTTTTTTTTCCTGACATTGCAATAATTGCAGCTAAGTTCAAAGCAACAAATGTTTTTCCTTCACCAGAAACTGAAGATGAAATTGCAATAGTCTTATAATTTGGATTAATATAACTAAGGTTCGTTCGAATTTTTCTCATAGATTCTGCCAACATCGATTTAGGAGAATCAGTTACTATAAGTTGAGAATACTCCATGATTGTTTTTACGAGAGGAACACCTCCTAATATAGTTGCTTGGCTCGGAAGTAATTTTTTAAGGTCTTCAATTAAATTAATCTCGTTAAAAGTCAAATACTTAAACAACATAACAGCCAATCCTAATACAATACCAAACATAATAAATGTTGTGTAAATCAACTTTTTGTTCGGTGAAACGGGAGTAGAATTTACAATTGGTCTAGATAATATTCGATTATTAGATGAATAACCAGCATCAGAAATTGAATACAAGAATTTTTTTTCTGTTAGTAGAGTAAAATATTTTTCATTTAAATCCTGAATATTCTTTAAGCGGCTAAATTCCATTTTCTTTTCAGGTAATTCAAAATATTCGCCCTCAAATCCTTGAATTTTAGTGTTTAATTCTTTACTATTGGAATATAATCTATCTAAAATAACTGTTATACTTTTTCGAATAGAATTTAATTTAGTTTGAATTTTTGCATTTAGTCCTTTTACCTCGCTATTCTCTTCAGTGACTCTATATAAAAGATCTTCCTTTCGTTCTAATAAATCATGTAACCCCGTTATTTGAGCAGATAAAGATTGTTCATAGCTTTTACCCAACATTTCAGGTAATAAACGATAAACATCTAACCTATTAGGCTCAGCTTTAAGTTTATTATTGACAGAACTTAACGATCTTATTTCCTCTTGTATTTCAAATAATTGATCTTGAGATTTTGAAATATTTTCAGAGATTGTGGAACCAATTTCCTCGGGGTCTGGAATATTGGATTTTCGCTGGTAATACATTAAACTATCTTTAGAATTTTTCAATTCATTTGACAAAGAATCTAATTGTTGTTCAATAAAATAGAGAATATTTTCTGAACCTTTTCTTTTCGCATCTTCATCAAAAGTTATAAATGCTTCTGAAACAGCCAATGCAATATCATAACACAATTGAGGATTATTACCTCTAAAATTTATTTGAATCGTTTTAGCAATTGGATCTATTGGATTAACTTGCAATGACGGTAAATACCGTGCAGCAAAAGATTCAATGCTATTAAAAATAAAATATAATTCATTTTTCTCAGAATCTTTTTGAAATTCACTTTGATTTGTTGTTTTAACAACCAAATCAAAGTGTTGATTTATTATATGATCATTTAACTTCCCAGTTATATTATTGCTTTTTCCTTGAAATTGATACGACAAACTAATATTATTCCCATCAAAATGAACAAATATTGGCACATTGATTAAGGAAGAGTCACTTAATACATAAGGCTGAATTTTGAAGCTACTTGAGTTATAACGCTCTTCGGTTAATACATTTCCTTTAGAAAATAAACTTACATTGTAATTAATGCGTTTAATCGCTTTTTCAAACAAAAATTGTGACCGCATCAATTCTATTTCAGATGAAATATCATTTTCTTTGGAATTAATATTTTCAACGTTGATTAATTCTTTCGCATTATCATTATTGCCCAGCTGTATAATCATTGATGATTCATAAATTGCAACTGTATAACGCAAAGAAAAGTATGCTGCTGTTGAAAAAGCAAAAACGAATAAAACTGGCCACCACCAATATCTTTTGATGATCGTCTTTAGAATATCTGAATCATATTCTTTATTTATTAAAACGCTTCCTTTATTCAAAATTAAAGTTTTGAAAAGATTGAGAATACTAAAATCACACTAGATAAAATGGTAAATACTGGAGCAATCTCCTTCACCACTTCTCTCACTAATTCTGGATTTGGCTCTATATATATATAATCATTTGCTTGCACTACCATGTCAACATACTTCAAACCATCCAACGTTGAGAGGTCAATGTTATAAATTTTTCTAATACCATTTTCCTTTCGCATTAATTTGATTGTATTTGCCTTGCCTCTTTCCGTGATTCCTCCAGCCGCGGCAATCGCTTCCATTAACGTAGTATTAGCATTGGTCAGTAATATTACCATAGCATCACTGCCATTTCCGGGAAAAACAACAACCCGTTGATTGGTTATTTTAACTTGCACAAATGGCTCTTGATATTCTTTTGAGAAAAGTTTTTGAAGGGTGTCTTCAAATTGTGGAATAGTTAACCCAGAAACAGCCACTTCGCCTAAAATAGGTAATTCAACCTTACCCGTTTTTCTAACTATATATTCCGAACTGTTTGTCCCACCCATTCCAGTTCCTATGCCACTTAATGCTTCAATAATCTTTGTTCCATTATTGGTAGATAAAGAAAAAGTCAATTTATCATCAACTGAAATCTGATAATCTGCCATTGGAGTCATTGGAATTGAATCAGAATTTGCATGCTCACCTTTAGGAGCTTTAAACATGATGTTATTATTAACTCCGCATTGTTGAAATAAGACTCCAACTATGATAAAGTTTATTAAACGTACTATTTTAATATATCTCATTTATTCTTAGCATTTAACAATTCGCTATAATATGTTTCCATGTTTTTCACAAGCGTTGTGTAATGGAATTTATGTTCTACGAAAGACCATCCATTTTGTGACATTTTTTTGCGTTTATTTTCATCTTCAATTAAAACAAGCAGTTTTTCTGTATATTTTTTAATAGAATTCTTAGGTACTATAAATCCCGTTTCTCCATCTAAAACAATATCTTTAACACCACCAACATCTGTTGTTATAACTGGGATGCATGCTGCTTGAGCTTCAATTAAGCTAACCGGTGTGCCCTCATTATTTGACGTCAAACACATAATATCCATTCCTGCATTAAAAACACCTATTTCTTTAATCCAAGAAGTCATTTCTACGCGAATATTAGCGCCTAAATTCATTTGTAAAATTCTGTTTTCTATCGCTTCTCTTTCTGATCCATCACCAACAATAAATACTGCAACTTTTTTTGATATTTTAGTTGAAATCTCTTGAATCACATCCAGAAAAAATTGGTGATTTTTAATCGGGGCTAATCTACCAACAATGGCAATAGCAATTTCTTCTTTTCCAATTGTAAAATTCTTCCTTGTCAATTCTCTGTTAACTTCTAAATTATCGTTAAACTTTTTGAGATCAAAACCCAAGGGAATGACAGTAATTTTATCGTCTTTACAAATTTTATGATCTTTTGATAGTTCCTTTTTTTGTAAATCTGAAATTGCTATAATACCCGTCGACTTTTTAGCCAAACGACGTTCAATTAATTTAAATAAGGTTGTTTTTACTTTTCCAAAATAGGAATGAAAAACATGTCCATGAAATGTATGAACGATAATTGGAACTTTACAATTTAAAGCAGCTTTTCTTCCTAGGGCTCCAGCTTTCGAAGCATGTGTATGGACAATATCTGGTTGATATTCCTTAATAATTTCTTTTATCCGCAAATAAGCTTTTCTATCATTTTGAAAACTTGGTTGACGCTTCATTTCATCGATCAACAAGGGTACAACTCCGTATTCTTTTAAAACATGTAGAGAATCAGTTTCTCCTTCATCTGGCAAACCACCAACCAATAAAGTCTCAAAATCATCTGAAATAAATCTTGTTAAAAAAGTAGCATTATATGTTGGTCCGCCAATATTAAAGCGATTAATGATTCGTAATATTTTAATCTTTTTCTTCGACTCCATTTTGTTTTTTCAGAAATGGCTTTGTTTTTGAATTCAATTAACTAAAAATTCATTAAAAAATTGTTTCATTCATTGGAATGTTGAAAATTTTTATCACTCCATGAAAAACATACAACCATTAATGATGAATTTTACTTAAAATTCTAGGCGATGAAGATACTAAGATTACTTTTACTATTCAACTGTTTGGTCAGTTTAAACACAATCAACGCTCAAAACGATGTTCAAAACGCTATTAATTTATTTGCAACTTCTCCAGAATTCATAAATGCAGGTATTTCATTTCAAGCAATTGACCTTGCAACTGGGGTCCAAATCGCCGCACACAACCCAAATTTATCGTTGGCTTCTGCCTCCACTGCTAAACTTTTTTCTACTGCCTCAGCAATTGAGATATTAGGCCCAAATTATCGGCCAGAAACACGTATATATTTAGATGGAAGTATTGATAAAGATGGAACATTAACAGGCAATATTTGGATTAGAGGAGGTGGAGACATGTCACTTGGAAGTAAGTATTTTCATGATGAAGGTCACCAAAGAGATTTCCTTCTTACATGGGCAGACACGATAAAAAAATTAGGAATAAAAGCTATTACAGGGAGTATTTATGGTGACGGATCCGAATTCGGCTATTTAGGGGTGCCCGAAGGATGGAATTGGTCAGACATGGGGAATTACTATGGAGCTGGGCCTTCTGGAATTTGTCTCTTCGACAACATGTTGAAATTCGTTTTTAAAACGGGAAGTTCTGTTGGCGCAAAAACGGAACTCTTATCTACATTCCCAACAGTTCAAAACTTAGTGTTTCACAATTATATTACTTCTGAAAATGTATCAGGTGACCACTCCTACATTTTTGGAGGTCCATATTGCTTGGATAGATTTTCTAATGGATCTTTGCCTCTAAACCAAGCATCGTTTGAAGTGAAAGGTAGTATACCAGATCCTGAATTTCAATTAGCTTATGAGTTAGCGCAACAATTGAAATCAATAGGAATTAGTGTGAAAGAAGGTGCTAAATCTGTCCGACAAGAAAATCTAATTCTTAAAAACAGATATCAAACCAATTACAAACTAATTTTCAGCAATAAAGGACAAAAAATATCGGAAATTGCGAAATTGACAAATATGAAAAGTGTTAATTTATTTGCCGAAGAACTTGTTTGTTTAGTTGGATACAAATTGACGGGCAATGGAAGTACAGAGGAAGGTTTGAAACAAATAGAAAAATATTGGGCTGAAAAATTTAGTTTTAACGGATTAAACTTGACTGATGGAAGTGGACTTTCGCGGTCAAACGGAATTTCAGCTGCTCATTTTTGCAATCTTTTAAAAGCAATGTCCCTTTCTAAAAATCATTCAGTCTATTTCTCAACCCTTCCAGTTGCAGGAAAATCAGGAACAATCAGTGGATTATGTAAAGACCAACCTGGATCTGGAAGAATTGTTGCTAAAAGCGGCACAATGTCTCGTATAAAATCTTATGCTGGATATGTTAATTCTAAGTCTGGTAAGAAAATAGCTTTCGCATTAACAATTAGTAACTTTAACAATACGAATAATGGCACAGTAGAAAAAATGGAAAAAGTGTTAAATGCATTAGCCATTTATTAATCACTTCCTTCTTAAAGATTAAGCTCTACTTCAATAATTTCTTGCCAAAAATCGTGTATGTTTCCTCCATCGCATTTGATCATTTGAGGAACAATACTCGCAGATGAAAATCCAGGAGTAGTATTTACTTCTATGACATTTGGAATACCATTCACAAGCATAAAATCGATTCTTGCTATGGATTTTAATTGCAACAATTCATATATATATTTAGCTTGTTTTTGAACTTCTGCCCTAATCTTATCATCAACTCGAGCTGGCGTAATTTCTTGAGATTTTCCTAAATATTTCGCTTCGTAATCAAAGTATTCATTTTCAGAAGCTATTTCTGTTAGCGGTAGAGCATAAACACCACTCTTTCGGCGGTAAACTCCACATGTAACTTCAGTGCCATCCAAAAATGATTCAACGACAACCGTGCGTCCTTCTTTAAATGCTTTTTCTAAAGCCGGCAACACTTCGGTTAACGCTTTCACTTTAGAGATGCCATAACTAGAACCTGAATCTGATGGTTTCACAAAAACCGGCAATCCCAATTCTTCAATAATTTTTTCAGGGGAAACTTGATTAATTTGCATCAAAAGCAATGATTTTGCTACTTTAATTCCAAATCCTTTCAAAAATTGATTGCAATACCATTTATCAAAAGATAATGCAGATGCTAAAGGTCCTGAATTTAAATAAGGAATGTTTTTCATTTCAAGTAAGGCTTGAATTTTCCCGTTTTCTCCGGGATCCCCATGAATATATACGATGCCTATATCTATTTTCATCAACTTTCCATCATTGAAAGTCATTGTATTTATATCAAAAGGGAAAGAATCTTCCCCAATTAAAGCGGACCAGTTATTCTTTTCCACAACAATTTTCACTGTTGAAAAATTTTCAGGGAAATTATCTTGAATTGTTTGAGCACTTTTCAAAGAAATTTCCCATTCTGATGAAAATCCACCACAAAAAATACCTACCGTCT
>Ga0209190_1001580_pt1 | contig 15827 bp, 10 predicted proteins | sample M_140205_XF_Meta_FD_187315 | JGI IMG/M metagenome (GOLD analysis project Ga0209190, IMG submission 187315) | Freshwater microbial communities from Lake Montjoie, Canada to study carbon cycling - M_140205_XF_MetaG (SPAdes) (version 2) | ecosystem: Environmental > Aquatic > Freshwater > Lake... | reverse complement strand
GATGTCACATTTCATAGGTATACCTTTCAGACTAGAGAATCGCTAATGCTCTTTCGCCAAATCGTCGATACGAATCTTTCTCAGTATGCATATTTGATCGGTTGCCAGAAGACAGGCGAAGCGATTGTGTTCGATCCACAGCGCGATGTTGATCGATATATCGAAATTGCATCACGCGAGAAAATGAAAATTGTTGGTGTTGCAGAGACGCATATTCACGCAGACTTTCTCAGCGGTGCGCGCGAACTTGCCGAACGAGTTGGCGCGTGCGTCTATGTCAGCGCAGAATGCGGCGCAGATTGGCAATCAAAGTGGGTTGGTCCATACAAGCATGTGCTGCTTCATGATGGTGACATGATCGTGCTTGGTGGAATTTCAATTCGTGCGATGCACACTCCTGGGCATACTCCAGAACATATGAGCTATCTCGTTTTCGATCGTGCGACTGGGACGGACGTTCCAATGGGAATGATCAGTGGAGATTTCGTATTCGCTGGCGATCTCGGTCGGCCTGATCTGCTTGAAACTGCGGCGGGGCTTCAAGGCATGTCAGATCAGAGTGCTCACGCTCTCTTTGCAAGCGCGCAGAAGTTTGCGCAGCTTCCAGAATTCTTGCAAGTTTGGCCTGGCCACGGCGCAGGCAGCGCATCCGGTAAAGCTCTTGGCGCAGTGCCGCAAACAACTGTGGGATATGAGAAAGCAGTCAGTCCTATTCTGCAATTGCTGCGCAGTGAAGGTGCGTTCGTCAAAGACATTCTTGCAGGTCAGCCTGAACCGCCGCTGTATTTCGCTCGAATGAAAACTTCCAATCGCGAAGGTGTGCCCGTGCTTGGGCAGATTCCCAAACCAGAAGTTGTCACCGATGTGAAATCCCACAGTGCGTCTTGGGAGAAGCCAGGCACAGTTGTCGTTGATGCTCGCGCGTGGTCCGCATTTCGCGATGGGCATTTGCCAGGAGCGATTTATGCCCCGCTTGGGAAAATGTTTCCGATGGTTGTTGGTTCATATGTGAAGCCGCAAGAGAAAATTGTTCTTGTTTGCGAACCTTCGATGAGTGACGAGATCATTCGCGATCTCGTGCGCATTGGATATGACCACATCATTGCAGTCGTGCCGCCGACTGTAATTGCAACCGCGACACATCTGGAAAAGACCCCAGAAGTCAGCGCAAAAGAAGCCGCAAACGAATTGGGGAGTTCTTTCATTCTTGATGTGCGCGGCGTAAGCGAGCATGCGCTGGGATGTGTCGAAGGTTCGTGCAATGTTGCATATACAAGATTGAGTACCAAGCTTTCGCAAATTCCAAAGGACAAACGAGTGCTTGTTCACTGTGCGCTTGGCGGACGATCTGCGTGCGCAACGGCAATGTTGCGGCGGCTTGGATATGACGCGTCAAATGTCGCCGGCGGTTTCGAAGCATGGAAGCAGGAACAGTTGCCAGTTTCTACGCCTCGCGTTGGCGGATGTTGCGGCGGTGGTTGCCGAGTGTGATCGCCGAGATTGATTGCTGAGCGTGATTGCCGCGTGGCAATCAAAGCGTTCGCTGAGCGCAAGGAAATGATCCAACGATTTCGAGCGTATCGCAAAAGCCTCGCGCTTCTTGGATCGCAGCAGCAACTGCGGGATCGGTCATATGCCCTTCGCAGTCGATGAAGAAAACATAACGCCAGTTTGTTCGTCCCGATGGTCGCTTATCGATATGCGAAAGATTCACACCTGCGCGTCGAAGGCAATCCAACACATCTGCAATCGCACCTGGTCGGTCTTGAGTATGGAACATGATCGCGGTCTTATCTTTTCCCGATGGTGGTGCGACATCCTTACCGATCACCAAGAAGCGCGTGATGTTCTGCGGACGATCTTGAATGTGATCAAACAAAATTCGCACGCCGAAAAGTTCTCCAGCAAGCGATGATCCGATTGCGGCGGTTCCTTCGTCTCCTTCCGCCGCAGCTTTCTGCACGGCGATCGATGTGGATGTTGTTGGGACTAATTCGATTTCGCCAAATCGTGCAGCCAGCCATTTGCGACACTGCGCAAAGACTTCAGGTCGCGAACAAATGCGCTTCACGGATTCTGGTGCACAATTTGCCATGAAGCATTGACTGACATCGATCATCGCTTCGGCGCAAGCCTTTGCGGGATACAACTGAAATGCATCCAATGTGTCCACGATCGATCCGCCGATCGAATTTTCATATGGAACCAATCCATAATCCAATCTTCCAGAAGAAACTTCGCTGAAGACAGAATCAATCGAATCAAGTGGAGCCGGTTCGACACTCGATCCAAAATGTCGAAGCGCGGCGAGATGACTGAATGTTCCTTCTGGCCCGAGGAATCCAACTCGCAGTGGTAGCTCGAGTCGAAACGAACCAGACATGATCTCGCGAAAGACGCCTTCGATTGTTCGATTGGAAAGTGGGCCTTCATTGCGGGAGATTGCTCGATCGATGACGGCACGCTCTCGGTCGGGGGCATAGATCGGCAAGGCTGCTGCTCGTTTGACTTCGCCCACTTGTGACACAACGCGTCCACGCTCGCAGAGCGCTTCGACGATTCGGCGATCGATCTCATCGATTTGACGACGGCATTCATCGAGTAATTTTTTGGGGTCATTCATTTCAGGAGCCATTGATTTTTAAAAAGATTGGCGTGTTGAAGTTTATGAAATCACTTTGCGTCGAGATCTAGTTCAGGAAATTCGTCGCGCACACGTTCGACCTCGTCCATATTCGCAAGCAAGATCGCAGACAATTCGGGGTCAAAGTGCTTGCCCGCCTCTTCAGCAAATAGCTTTTCGATGCGTTCACGGGGCCAAGGTTCCTTGTATGCCCGCCGTGACCCCAGTGCGTCATAGACATCGGCGACCGCAACAATTCGTGCAAAGAGCGGAATCTCTTCTCCGCGACGTTTTTGTGGGTAGCCACTGCCGTCCCATTTCTCGTGATGACATAATGCGACTTCAGCAGCAGGATCGTCGAGCTCTGATCGTGATCCAGAAAAAATACTTTCGCCAAGCTTCGCGTGTTTTTCCATTTCTGTGCGTTCCACTTCATCTAACTTGCCGGGCTTTCGCAAAATAAGGTCGGAGATGCCGACCTTGCCCACATCGTGAAGGATTGCGGCAATGCGCAGCAACCTTTGCTGCGACTTGTACTCAGAGTCGGGCAGCAGGTGTGCTTTTACCCACGCTTCGAAAAGAATCTTCGAAATGCCAGCAACACGCTGAACATGTCCTGCGGTTTCTGTGGGATCTCGCAGTCTTGCCATTTCAACCATTCGGAAAATGAGCGTGTCTGCCCACTCTGCTTCTGTTTTAGCTTCTGCTTGGGCGACTGCCGCTTGGACGCGTTGCTTCTGCGCACGCGAGGCACGCGCATGATTTTTCACTCGTGCGACAAATTCCACAGGCGGGGGGAGTTTCTCGATGTAATCCACAGCGCCGCGAGTAAATGCTTCGGCTTTCACTTGCGGATCCTCAATCCCCGAAAGCACAACGACTGAAGTTTCTGCGAGCACCGGTTCCGCACGATACGCAGTGACAAGATCCAATCCATTCCCATCGGTCATCGTGAGATCTTGAAGAATCACAGCAGGCAGAAGATCTTTTGCCCGTGCAAGAGCTTCTAACGCGAGACCACAGCCATGAACTCGCGCATTGGAATCACTTCGAAGGTGCCTACGAACCGCTTCGATAATCATTGGCTGATCATCAACGACAAGAACGTCATACGGATCAGCGACTGTGCTGTTTAGGATGCTCACTCAACAAAGCCTATCCGACGAGTGACGCTGAGTGGGCTGTTCACGATTGAGTTGCAAATTTGAGTACATTGCTCTACTTGCGATTCACCAAACGTGAATCGTTTTTTACTCGCACAGAAGATCACATGACTGCCACTCCATTACCACGACGGACCTTTGCGATCATCTCGCATCCAGACGCCGGCAAGACGACGCTGACTGAAAAATTGCTGTTGTATGGCGGTGCTTTGGACTTGGCTGGTTCGGTTACGGCGAGAAAGTCCCAGCGCGCAACTGCGAGCGACTGGATGGAGTTGGAAAAGCAGCGAGGTATCTCGATCAGTTCGACGGTGCTTCAGTTTGACTACGACGGGTTCCGCATCAATTTGCTTGATACGCCTGGGCATAATGATTTTTCTGAAGACACATATCGCGTTCTGACCGCAGTTGATGCCGTTGTGATGGTCATCGACTCTGCCAAAGGAATCGAAGCGCAGACGCGTAAATTGTTTGAAGTCTGCCGGAAGCGCGGCGTTCCGATATTTACATTCATGAACAAGTGCGATCGTCCGATGCGTAATCCGATCGAGCTGATCGACGAACTCGAATCTGTGCTTGGTATCACAGCATTTCCAGTGAATTGGCCACTTGGATCAGGGCCAACATTTCGTGGCGTCTTTGATCGGTTGACGCATCAAGTGCATCTCTTTGAACGCACGAAAGCTGGCGCATATGTCGCGCCAGTCAAAGTGGTCGGACTTGAAGATCCGGCGATCCATGAAAAACTTGATGATTTGGATTATGCCCGCGCTCGCGAGGAGATCGAACTTCTTCATGGAGCTGGTGAAACATTCGACGAAGTACGTGTTGCATCTGGCGCGGTGACGCCTGTGTATTTTGGCAGTGCATCAAACAACTTCGGCGTTCAATTATTGCTTGACGGATTTCTTGCGCACTCGGTCGGTCCTGGGCCGCGTCCAGCAGGTGATCGCATCATCCAACCGAACGATGTGCCATTCAGCGGATTCGTTTTCAAGATCCAGGCGAATATGGATCCGCGGCATCGCGATCGCATCGCATTTGTGCGCGTTGTTTCTGGTGCATTTACCCGCGAAATGACCGTCATTCATGCACAAAGTGGGCGGCGCATTCGACTCTCCAATGCGCAGAAACTTTTCGGTCAACAGCGCGAGACAGTCGAAGAAGGGCGGGCGGGCGATGTCGTTGGAATTGTGGGACAAGATGCGCTACGCATCGGGGACACGCTGACGGAAGATCGAACGATTGTCTTCAACGAGATTCCAAGATTTGCCCCCGAGTGTTTTACATATCTCAACAATCCGCAACCAGGCAACGCAAAAAAGTTTCAGCTTGGGATCGAACAGCTTCTCCAAGAAGGTGTCGTTCAAATGTTGATGGTTGGAACGGGTCAGTTTCAGCGTCCACTGCTGACAGCCGTTGGTCCGCTGCAATTCGAAGTTGTGCAGTATCGATTGAAGGCGGAGTATGGCGCCGAGTCGAGACTCGAGCCATCGCGTTGGAAAATCGTGCGTTGGTGGCGAAAGCCGGATGCGCCGAATGATTGGACGCCTGATTTGCTTTCTGATGCCACTGTCGGAACGGATCGAGATGATCAGCAGATCATTCTTTTCACAGACGAATGGGCGCTGAAACAATTTTCACAGCGCAATGCCGGTGTCGAGCTTTCTCCCATTCCTTGGGTTGATTGAACAAAGTTTGAAGTGCATTCACTGCGGGATTTAGATCGATTTGCTGATAAACTTCTTCCCAAATGCCCACAATCGCACCTCAGCATCAATCTCCAAAACCATTTTCAGGACCTGCAGATTCAGGAATGTGCGAGCGCCTGCCGATCTCGGTCTGGTCGCGCCCAGGCGACATGGCGCTTGCAATTGCAATTCGAATTGCGGATCTGATTCGACAGCGGCAAAAAGAAAACCGTCGCTGCGTATTAGGTTTGGCCACAGGCAGCACGCCGATTGGAATTTATGACGAACTCATTCGCATGCATCAAGATGAGGGACTCTCATTCAAGAATGTCACGACATTCAATCTCGATGAATATTGGCCGATGAATCCAAGTGGACCGCAGAGCTATCACCTGTTCATGCGTGAGCAACTATTCGATCATGTCGATATTGATCTTTCTTGCACGCATGTTCCCGACGGCATGGTGAGCGCAGATGGTGCTGCTGCATCGTGCTTGGCGTATGAAGCGAAAATTCGTGCGGCTGGCGGAATTGATTTGCAAATTCTTGGAGTGGGCCGTACGGGTCACATTGGATTTAATGAGCCAGGATCGCCGCGCGCAAGTCGAACCCGCCTCATCGTGCTTGATCGAGTGACACGCAACGATTCCGCCAGCGATTTCTTCGGTGAAGAACAAGTGCCAATCCGTGCGTTGACGATGGGGATTGGAACGATTCTCGAATCCAAGCAGATCATCTTGATGGCGCTTGGCGAGGCGAAAGCTCCCATCGTTGCGAAGTTGGTTGAAGGGCCGATTTCAGAACAGATTCCCGCAACGTTTTTGCAGGCACATCCAAGTGTTGAAGTGCATTTAGATCGTCCCGCTGCTGCGCATCTCGAACGCGAACGCACACCTTGGGTTTCTCGGTCTGTTGATTGGACTCCAACCATGATTCGACAAGCAGTCGTTTGGCTGAGCGGTCACACAAAGAAAGCAATTCTGAAATTGACGGCCGAGGATTACAACGAAAATCATCTGCAAGATCTTGTCGCGCGCAACGGGAGCGCCCATGACATCAACCTCATCGTCTTTCGAGATTTGCAGGAAACGATCACTGGTTGGCCGGGTGGAAAGCCGCGCGATCGCAAACAGGCGGGAGATATCGATCGACCACGCGACGAAATTTTTCCCAAGCGCGTGTTGATCTTCAGCCCACATCCAGATGATGACGTCATTTCGATGGGAGGCACGCTGATTCGCTTGAGCGATCAAGGACACGAAGTGCATGTTGCATATCAAACTTCTGGAAGCATCGCTGTATCGGACGAAGAAGCGCGCAGATTTCTCGACTTTGTTCGCGACTATTCTAAATCATTCGATGCGACCAACATTGATCACTCCGCGCGCAAGATGATCGAAGTTCTCGCTGCGACAAAGCCGAGCGATCCAGATGCGCCTGAGATTCAGCGTTTAAAATCGATTATCCGAAGGGAAGAGGCGAAGTCGGCGGCTCGCGTGTGCGGAGTTGGTGAAGAGCGCCTGCACTTTCTTGATTTGCCCTTCTATGAAACAGGTCGTGTTCGCAAGAAGCCGATCACTGATGCCGATGTTGATATCGTTGTGAAGTCTTTGCGAGCAATTCAGCCGCATCAGGTCTATGCCGCTGGTGATCTTTCTGATCCTCACGGAACGCATCGTTGCTGTCTTGCTGCTGTTTTCGCAGCACTCGATGTTGTGCGAAGCGATACGTGGTGCAAGCAAGCGCCGATCGAAACGCTCCTCTATAGAGGCGCGTGGCAGGAGTGGGGAATCGAGGCGATAGATATGGCTGTGCCGCTTTCCCCAGATGAAGTCGCTCGGAAACGCCGCTCGATTTTTCGTCATCAGTCGCAGAAGGATCGTCCTCTATTTCCAGGTGCCGATGACCGCGAATTCTGGCAGCGTTCCGAAGCGCGCAATAAAGCAACGGCTGCAAAGTATGATGCGCTTGGTCTCGCTGAATATGAAGCGATCGAAGCGTTTGTTGTTTGGAATGGCAAGTCGATCGACTGACAATTTTTTCAGAAGTCGATTTGGAATCGCAGCGAGCCAACAAGTGCATCATCGAGCGACCCACTCGGTGTGCCAATCCACTGCACATCTGGTTGAATCGAGAACGACGGCGTGATCTGAAATTTATAAAAAGCTTCTATATTTTTTTCGCTTCCGCCCGGCGATGATGCGAGCCCATATTGGGTTCCAAGTGCTGTGATTCCAGCAGAATCCGTGAAAAGTGTCCAAGAACCCATCAAGCCAAACGAATCATTTTGTCGACCTGGAACAAGTCCTGCGAATGACATGCCACCGTTGAAGCCCCATTCAACTGGATTTCGACTTGGGTCGCTCCATGAAAGTGCACCGAAGAGATTTACCTTTGGTCCTGAATCACCGGATCCTTCAGCGGCCCAAACTGTTTGAAGAGCAGTGCCATAAAAACCATACGCATTATGAATGACTGTTGTGACAAGATCTCCTGTTGTGGTTTCGAGAGGGCCATTGAGCCCAGTGTCACCGAGATGTACCCAACTTCCACCTTTCACCAATCCGTCGTAACCCTTGCCAAGCGACCACTCAAATTGCAGTTCGCTCATGAGCATTGCTGACTCGGTGTTGTCGAAGAATGTCGATGGCCCGCGTCCTCCAGTCTTTGGCCCGTTCTCGCCAGAATCCGCGTTCCACGAATTCGTCGATCCGTCATACCAAGCAGCTTGCCAAGAGATCTGTTCTGTCGGCTTCAACGCAATCTCTAGTGCCGTTGCAGGATCACCCCAATTTGCGATGTATTGCGCGATGCCAGAAACATATCCGCCATAGTTACTCATAAATTCCGAAGCGCCGTTTATAAAAGCAAAGTTCGAAGCAGCGTCTGATTTCCCGAACTGGACTTCGACGAGATCGTCGAACAGTTTTTGCCGCCAATACAACGATGAAATGACGACTTCCGAGTTCTCGCCACCGGGATAGTTACCGTCATAGAACACGAAGTCTCCAATGGGATAATCCTGATGAGTCAGCCTGTTGTATCCCTGCATTTCAAGATGAAAAGTTCCTCCATCGATCTGCGCAAACTTTTTCGAATCAACCTCGAACGCCAAATCAAGAAACGCTTGTCCCCAAAATCCTGTGCGAAGACCGCCCATTGTGTTTTGTGAGAAATCAAGAGTTAGACTTCCATTGAAAGTGATTCCTTTCTCGCTCATCGAATCGCGGACTCCAAAGAAATTACCGAGTACTCCATATTGCGATTCTGCAGAAACGGGCTCCGTGCCCTGCGCTGAAGGCTCTTGCGAAACTTGCGGAGCGCTTGTCGGACTGGTTGGAGAAAGCTCCGACTGAATGAATGCGCAAGTCATGATCGAAAGAAGCATCAATGAAAGAATAATACAAGACGGACTGCTTTATACTTCGATTGCAAACAACAATGAAACTTCAACGACCACTCGCCATCCTCTTTGATCTCGATGGAACGCTCGTTGATTCGGTAGGCGATATCGCAGATGCAGCGAATGAAATGCTCGCGCAAATCGGATTGCCATCTTGTCCAGACGCGGACATTCGCCACTATGTTGGAAATGGAGTGCGCATACTTGTTGATCGTGCAATTATGCGAAACATTGCTGGAGGCGCCCTCGATGAACAGATCAATGTTGCGGTGGAAATCTTCAAGGGGATCTATTCACGCAGTTGCGTCGCTCGCACGACGCTCATGCCGCATGTTCGCGAAACCCTCGAATCTCTGGCCACCGAAGGTGTGATCTTGTCTGTCGTCACCAACAAGCCAGAGAATCCCACGCGACAGATTCTTGATCACTTCAAGCTTTCCTCAATCATCGCATCGATCATTGGCGGCGACACACTGGCTGTGCGCAAGCCCGATCCCGCAGTTGTGCGCGAAAGTTTTCTGCGCGCTGGGTTGGACCAGTCATCACACGCGTGGTTTGTCGGAGATTCGCACACGGATGTGTTGACGGCGAAGAGCGCAGGAATGCCATCGATCATTGTGCGCGGGGGATACAACCACGGAGAGCCGCTGGAAGAATTGGATCCGCCACCAGATGCAATCGTCGATCACCTTGGGGAAGTTCTCGCGATGTACCGCGCTGCAAGAACTATTTGATCTCAGCGCGGCTGTCGGTTGTCGTCGCAATCACAGCGCCGAGCTGTTTGCCAGCATGTGAAATCACCCAAACATGACCCACAAAAGTGTTTTGCAGATGTGTCATACCAGGTCGTAAGTTGCAATAAAACTTTGGCGCGCCACTCGTATCAATCCATTCAATCTCCACGACTTCGCTGCGCTGATTCACGAATTCAATTGTGGTCGGCGCACTTGCGGCGGGCGGTGATGCACGAGGTAATTTGTTCGCATCTATCCACGCAAGCACGATTTCTTTCGGTGGATCGCCGCGTTTGTTTTCTGGCCAAACAAATGGAGCAAAGTTGTTGGGATCGAAACCCGCAAGATGCGCAAGACCTTCTGACTTCAATTCCGCTCGTCGATCTGGTCGAACATATTTCCAAGAGCCATCACCAAAGATTTCAGTCAACAGCGCAGCAAAGCGCGGGTCATATTTCTTCAGTTTTTCTCTTGTATCAATCGGCCCGTGCTCGTTGTCATTGCTTCGGTTGGTATCGAACCACGACTGCGCACCTTCGGCCCAATATTCCATTCGATTTTCCATCGCATAAGTGCCTTTCCATAAACCTTCCGCCTTCGCAGAGTCATAGACCTGCTGCAATCGCGCATCGAATGTTGGATCAACTGTGTGGAGCCCCATTTCGTGAACTGCATGCGCAAATTCATGCAGCAGAATGTTCTCTGTGGAATATGGATCACCGCGCAAACAGAGAAGGTTTTCTTCGCCACAACTGACCGCGGGTCGCGCAGTCGTTGCTCCAAGTCCGCGCGCACGACGATTCCAGAAGTTGCGCGGAGTGAGATCGCTGTGTTCGGGGATGTCGGTGGTCATCTCGGTTGGCGCCATCACAGCAAATCGCACGCCGTTCTTTGCCATTGCGCGCAGAATTTCTGGGCGATGTCCAATCTCTTTTCGAATGAGATATGCCGCTTCAAGTAATCCATAATCCGAAACCTTCGCAGAGCCGACGACGGGAAGCCCTTCCACCATTACGCACTTTGTATAAAACGGCGAGAGCGAAAGTCGCGCAACAATTTCTGGCGAGGGAGCGATGACAACATCAGCGCTTGCCGAAACAGTCACGACGAGTTGGCCAAACAGAATCAGCACGAGTATCAACCGTAATGCAATTGTCACGGCTCAAGTGTAATGAATCATCATTCTTCGCTGATACTTTGTTTTAAAACTTGCTATTCTTTTCCTAATGTTCAAATTGCAAATCGAACACTTTGTTTGGATTGCATTTTCTGCCACCACATTCATCAGTTCAAACGCACTTGCGCAGTCGCAAGTTGGTCCAGCTTTCCAACGAGCGGCGGTGGTCGAGGATTACGTTTTGCCCGACCATACTGGCCTCAAACCACCTGTTTTCTATGAACCATGGGACATCATGAATGGCATTCGTCGCGCGGAATTTGGTGCTGACTTATTAAGTCCACGAACTTTTTTGCCGCTGTTTGATCCGCGTCCGATGGAAACTCAAATCGATTTTAGTCTGGTGGACAATCCGTTTGGTTTCACGCCACTCGATCCGATTTTTCAAGGTCCACTCGAGGTTCCCTTGCGGCCGATCCGTGCGTTGGAGCACCTGCTCTATGAACAGTGCAGCACGATGTCCAACATTTATTACACACTTGTGTTGCAAAGTCTCTCGCGCACATTGCCAGGGGAGGGCAATTTGGCTGGCGTAGGCCGACTTGATGTCAATTTTCTCACCGTGCTTGCCAAAACCCCAGGACTGGGAACCAGCGCAGTGCAAATTCTTTTCCGTCAGCACAATGTCATTGGCCAACCTTCGAATTGGACACCAGGAGGCGCATCTGGTTCTTACTTCTTTATGGACTCTCTGCAGAATGAGAACAACTCCACGCTGAATATTGTCAGTTTTCAACAAGGACTTCTTGACGACAGAGTTGTTTTGAGTGTTGGGAAAATGCATCCCAATCAATTTTTTATGTTGAACTTCTATGCCAACGATGAATCCCGCCAATTTCTTAACGGTTCATTCGACGGAAACAGCGTTTTTCAGCCAGCGCAAGGCACTTATTCCCCTGGCTTTGTTGCGCAAATGATTCCTTGCGATGACATTTATGTCAACGCGGCAATATTTGACCTCGCCGATTATCCAGGCGATTCTTTCCAAAATATAAATGCAGGTTTGTATTGGGCTGGTGTGGAAGTTGGATGGACTCCAAATTGGCTGGGAACTTTCTCGAGATACAACGTGACTTTTGGAACGACCAATGCTGGCAACCAGTCCTATTCTGGATATGGTGATGTGACTGGAATCAAACAGAGCAACTCGATGATTGGATTTCTTGGGCAGCAACAAATTGGCGATTGGCTCGGCGTTTTTGCGGAATATGGATTGGGAGATAGCACCGGTGCTGTCGCACAACAAGAACTGAGCGTCGGAGTTTCAATTGTTCGTCCGTTCGGTCGTCCCGATGATGACTTTGGAATCGCCTTCGCATGGACGAAGCCGAATAATAATTACGGCAATGAGATTCCAGGCAGCGAACCACAAAGCGCTTCCGTTCTCGAGACTTTTTATCGATTGCAACTCACCAACAGTTTGCAACTTTCGCCAGACTTACAGGTGTCATTCGATCCAGCGAGCGGCGATGGTAGTCCTGTGGTGGCTCTCGGTTTACGGCTGAAGATGCAATTTTAAAATGCACTGCGTTGTCAAGTCATTTCTATAAGATCACGTATGAGCAAAAACACATATGTCATGTTGATCGCAATCATGACCGCATGCGGCGGATTGCTGTTTGGTTATGACGTTGGCGTGATCAGTGGGGCTCTCTTGTTCTTAGGAAAAAAGTTTTCGCTCACCGATCAAGGCCAAGAAGTTGTAACCAGTGCGGTGTTGGTTGGAAGCTTCCTTGGCGCGCTTGGTGCAGGTTGGTACACGCGCAGATTTGGGGGGCGTTCTGCAAATATGTTGGCTGGCGCCATCTTTGTCGTTGGTGCATTCGCAAGTGCAGCGTCGGGTAGCGCGGAAACGCTCACGATGTCCCGACTTCTCGTTGGAATTGGTATTGGCATCACCGCAGTTGCAGCGCCGTTGTATGTTGCGGAAATCGCACCACCTGATCGTCGTGGCATGATGATCACGCTCTATCAACTTTTCATCACCATTGGAATCATGGTCAGCTATATCGTCGATCTTGCTTCCGCTCCACATTGGCGCGTGATGTTCGGGCTTGGCGCAGTGCCCGGAGTCGTGCTGGCAGTGGGAATGAGTTTCATGCCTTCGAGTCCGCGTTGGCTCGCATCGCGAGGGCGTATGGCCGAAGCGAAAAAAGTTCTTGATCGCACGCTGGAACCGGCATTGGCCGAAAGTGCTTTGCGTGATATTCAGGCCGATCTTGATTCCCAAAAAAGTCAGTCCCATTGGTGGCTCGCATTTCGGTCTCGCGCCGCGCGACGGGCTTTGGTCATCACCACAACTTTGGCGGTGTTCCAGCAACTCATTGGTATCAACGCAATCATTTATTATGCCCCACGCATTTTTCAAAAGGCTGGATTTGTAGATGAAAAAGCTGCACTTTGGGCCACTTTGGTTGTTGGCCTTGTCAATGTTGTCGCAACATTCATCACGATTGGAATGGTGGATAAAACAGGACGGCGCAAGTTGCTCATTTGGGGTTTAGCAGGCATGGTCACTTCTCTGGGCATTTTGGGAATTGCTTTCAAGCAGTTTGATAATTCGGATAACCAGAAAACTTCACAGCAAGCATCGGCTGCAACAGCGACCACAACTGCAGCAACTCCGGCTGCGAGCACATTTGCAGACGTCGCTTCGCCAAAGGATCTTCCAAGTACTCCTGAAGGATCAGAATCTCTGGCGTGGTTGACGCTGGTTTGCGTGATTGTCTATATCGCATGCTTCGCATTCAGTATGGGACCGTTGGTGTGGGTATTGATTGGAGAAATGTTTCCTCTTCAAGCGCGTTGCACTGGCAACGCAATAGCGTGCGGAGGAAATTATTTTGCCAACTTTATTGTTGGCGCTACATTTCTTTCGATGCTCACTGCGTTTGGCGCCAGCAATACTTTTCTCCTTTTTGCCAGTATGGCCATGTTTGCACTGCTTTTCGTATTATTTTTCCTTCCCGAAACGGCGGGGCGAACATTGGAAGAAATCGAGCGCGACTTGGGCGAGCCTTCGTCATCGGGACATGTGCGGACTTCGTAGACGTATAATTTTCTGAAATTTTCCATGCGTAAAGATTGAATTTATTGTTCAATATGCTCCATGCATATTTCACGCCGATCGTTCGTGGCCGCTTCACTCGCTGCGCCATTTGCCCTCAGTTCGGTCTTGAGCCTTCGCAAGAACCAACCTTGGAAGAGTGACAAACTCAGGATTGCCAAAGTGGGATGTGGTGGAATGGGATCGGCTGATCTCTCAGAAGTGGCAAAGCACAAGTCGGTGGAGATTGTTGCGCTCTGCGATATTGATCGCAGACAACTTGACATGCTTCGGCTTGGTGGGAAGGGCGAGGACGGGAAGCTGATTGCTCCACTCTTTGCTTCAGCCGTTGCATTCGCTGATTGGCGCGAGATGTACGCAACGATGTCCGACAAGTTTGATGCAGTCGTAGTCAGCACTGCAGATCACATGCATGCACCGATTGCGATGGAAGCGCTCAACCGAGGCAAGCACGTGTATTGTCAGAAGCCTCTCGCACAAGGTGCATATGAAAATCGTCGATTGGCTGCAGTCGCTGCATCGAAACCTTCACTCGTAACCCAGATGGGCACGCAGCGGATCGCTACAAAGTGGCGTCGCTATGGCGCGAAATTGTTGCGTGATGGAGCCATTGGGCCGGTGAAGGAAATCTACGCATGGACAAATCGACCTGCAGGTTGGTGGCCGCAGGGCAATCCCCGTCCACAAGGGAGCGATCCGATTCCAGAATGGCTTTCGTGGGATTTATTTTTAGGAGTCGCTCCATCTCGTCCTTTCAAAGAGGGATACACGCCTTTCAATTGGCGCGGCACGATTGATTGGGGAACTGGCGCATTCGGCGACATGGGTTGCCATATGTTGGATGTTCCGTTTTATGAATTGCAACTTGGCCGACCACTCACCGCGTACTGCACGCCAGTGAAGCCTTCGACCGATCAATTTCCTGAAAGTGAATCCGTTGTGATGACATATGCGCCAACGCCCAAGACTGCAAAGTCCGGCCTCACGCTGAAATGGTTTGATGGTGGGCAGTTTCCAGATTTCAAGGCGATCGGCCTACCCACAGGATGGGAAGGCGGCAAGGAAGCAGAAGATGTTGTGAAGGGCGACGGAGGAGTCATCTTGGTCGGCGAGAAGGGAATTATGTGGTTCCCAATCGAGCACGCATGGGCGCGGATATTCGTTGATGGCAAGGTTGTCGAAATGAAACCAGAGGATTTAAAAAGTTCAAATCACTGGCACGATTGGATTGATGCATGTCTTGCTGGCAAGAAAGATGCGTGTGTTTCTCGATTCGAGAAAGCGGGACTCATGTGCGAAAGTCTTTCGATCGGCGCGATGAGTTCCTTGGATCCAGGCAAGACGTTGCTGTACGACGAGGCAAGTTGCACATTCAGCAATAGTCCCGTGGCAAGCGCGATGCTCAAGCGAACATATCCCAGTGGGTGGAAAGTCGAAAATCTGTAATGCGCAAAGAACTGACGATGAATAATCATTCAAGCGCGACTCCAATTCGTCAGCGTTGGTTTTTTGTGTGTGCTCTGACTTTGTTGATGACCACCAGCATGGCTGCACCTTCATGCGCAACGCGCCTCGCCTCCAAACTATTACGACACGAAGGTGACGCAGATCAAACTCACGCATTAAAAGAATTGGCGATGTTTCACGCTCAGCCAGCGTTCATCGCACCGGGCCCCGCCTTTGATGCCAAGAAAATCATGGCTGGGAAAACTATTTACAGAATCGCTGGTCCAAGCAGTAATCCTTGGTATCAGCAGGGTTTCAACGGCATGATGAGCGCTGCCGAAAAAGTGGGCTATCACTTTTCTGCATGCAGTAATGAAGGGCAACTTTCCCAATATCAACAATGTATGGCTGAAGGCGTGAAGCAAAAGGCATCATTGATTGATTTGTTCGCTGGACCGAATCCAAATGATCTTGCATCAGAAATAAACGCAGCGAAATCTGCTGGGACTTTGGTTGCTGTAAG
>Ga0209190_1001577_pt1 | contig 15835 bp, 19 predicted proteins | sample M_140205_XF_Meta_FD_187315 | JGI IMG/M metagenome (GOLD analysis project Ga0209190, IMG submission 187315) | Freshwater microbial communities from Lake Montjoie, Canada to study carbon cycling - M_140205_XF_MetaG (SPAdes) (version 2) | ecosystem: Environmental > Aquatic > Freshwater > Lake... | reverse complement strand
AAACGAACTGGTTGGGGACTGAGGGACGGCTGCCGGGGGTGTATAGGTTGTTCCTCCGCTAACTGGTGTGGATAATCCTCCATTGTTGGCTCCTCCTAGTTTTTCTTGTGTGCGACCGTAGGCCGCAATACCCAGCACAGCGCCCATGGCAATGTGATACAGTCCTGCGCCTTGTAAGGTAATGGGTTGCCACTGCACGTTGACTTGACCTTTTGAGATGGCCTGTAGCACTGACCACAGCACCGGAAATATCACAAAGTCTGCGATACAGGTCAGCATGTAACTCCAGCCCATCATGGGGCGCCATTTTGAGTTCATCCAGTCTTCTTTTTTCTTTTCTGATTCTGACATGGGTTTTTGTTCTTCTGCCATCATGTTCTCCTTAGAATGGTACTGTTGCTGTTTGTGTCACTGTGCCATTGTTGGTCACAGTCTGTGTGCCCGACGTGTCTGTGGTCACAACCGCACCCAACATCAAGTACTTGGTGTTTGCACCTGACGTGAGAGGTGCTGCCGGCGCTGTGATTGTGGCACTTGTGCTGTCATACACAGCCGCACCTGTGGTGATTTTAAGGTTGGTGATGTTGCCAGACCAGTAACCACCATAGTATCTGGCCACCCAGTTATTGTCGCCCCAGACCTGACTGTCTGTTTGTGTACCGCCCGAAGGACTAGTACCACCACCTGCACTGGTTGCCCGTGTACAAGTCACGTAGTTGGCGGTGTTGGAGAAAGTTCCAACCCACATGGTTTCTAAGTCAGTAGTGGCATTACGATTCAGCACTATGTATTGCCACTGACCTGTTTTGAATGTACCTGCTGACCAGGTGTAAGAAGGTTGGTATCCACCGCCGTATCTGTCCAGTGTGATGTTGGAATCGCTGGTGATAAACATGCTCATACCCACACTTTGATCAGTACCTATTAGTGCCCGGTTGGAGAAGTCACCGGTGTTGTAGAACCAGCCTTCTATGGTAAATGCGCCAGCGGCCGGAGTCCATCCAGGAGTCATGCTGAGGTATTGGCTTGAGCCGTTGAATTGCAAACTGCCTGCCAATGGTGTGTAGAGATTGGGAGGATCTCCGCCTATAAAAATACCGCCGCCTATGTTTACTCCGGCTCCGATTGCTATTCCTGGTAATGCCATGTCATGCTCCTAGTAATTTTAGTTGTTGATTTTGTCGTCTGGACTCCCATATTTTTTGAGATCTAAGTTTTTTAATCTCAGGAGTTAGTGCCGCTTGCAAATTTCTATTATGTTCTTCTGTCCTTTTTCTTCCTTTTAGTGCAGATCTAATAGATTCCTTGACCGAGTCTTGTCGACTAGGATTATTGTCTCCTGTCATCCAATCTCTTTTACCTAATTTTTTTCCTTTGTTTACATTAGGTTTACCTTTTAGCGGTGATTCGTTATTTCTTGCCCAGTTTAGATCACCTAGTTGAGTTTGAACAAAGGCAAGCCTGGCTTTTTCAAATTGCATCGACGTAAACTTTCTTTGTTGATTCTTGTTTGTGCTCTTAGTCATTTTATGAAAAGCCAATGCACTTGGCCTGTCTCTGTAGTGTTTCCATAGCAATAAGTGAGCAATGTAATGCTCTTTAGCAGTGAATAATACTAAGTTATCTTTTGTATCTTTGCCGTTAAGCCACCGCGGGACAATATGATGTTTTTCATAATAAACACCTGTTCCTTTACTTCGACATAAAATCTGTCTAGATTCAACTAATCTGTTATAGCACTCAATGTAGTTCATTTATGCTCCAAGAATATGAAGAGCATGCTCGGTATGCTTCTCTCTGTCAGACAATCCAATGTAGCCACCATTAATTGCCCGTGTCAAACCTTTGACATCATTTGCATCAGCAAAGCGATTTAAATTGTTTTGTTCCCAGAACCAGCAGGCACTCTGTGCGGCGCCTTCAAATGTGGCCAAGTATTCACTTGCTTCTTCCACGGTGATACCCAGGCTTCCTGCAAAGAATGTGTAGTTGTCTTTGCCTGTGAGTTGTATAAGTCCACGTCCACAGTATCTGTAGCCGTCACCTGATGCTTCGGGGCCGTTGCCCATTCTTGATGCATACACTCTGTTGGCAATGCGTTCAGGCTGGTTGGCGTATGCGGCTGCTAGTTCAGCAGTGGGGAAGTATTTGCCAAATATCTTTTGTAAACTTGCGGCTTTGTAGTTGAGATTTTCTTTGATAAAAACAAAGTTGCCTGACTCGTGAGCGCATTGTGCTACGAAATGTGCCACACGTAGCGGAGTGTTTATATCATAATCGTCCAGCAATTGTTCCAGTACCCCATACCAGTGATCAATATGTGGGTTCTTGACCATTTGTTTTAGTTGGTCTTTTGTTAAGATTGTGCTCATTTTTATTTTGTTCCTTCAAATATATGCTTTTGTATTTGATACCACTCTTGCCAGGCGTCTGCTTTGACAGCACATTCATAATAGGTGCTGTAATTAACTGTGATTGTGTTGGCCACGTCGCTTAATTTAGCATTGTCATTTAATTTAATTAAATTAGGGCATGCAGTCATTGCACCTTTGCCCGGAGCATCAGGGAACCGCGCTGTTACAGGAACCACTGTGCTACAGCCACTCAACAACAAAGCAATTATGACGTATCTCATTAACAATTCCATCTACGACGTGCTTTGCAAATGGCCTTGTCTGGCGTCTTGCTACAACTAATACTGTGCATCTTCATTTGCCCACGGCTACGTGAACAATAACTTTTGCGTCGCTTGGAGGCTTTTGAACCCTTCTTTAATTTGCTGGGCTTGGTTGTCACAGCAGTCTTTAGTTTAGATCCTGGATGTTCTCTGCGATAAGAGTTCACAGCCTTTTGGCTCATGCCATCTGTTTTATCGCGCTTGTTGGCTTTTTGCCAGTCTTCGTTCAATTGCGAAGTCACAGCAAACGCATACAGTTCATCTTCTGTGAGACTTTCTAGGTCCGACCATACTGCTTCGGTGTCTACGCCATTTTGTGCGGCGATACCTTCAATGATGTTTTCTATTAGATCAAACTCTTCAGCCAGTTCTCGACTGGCAGCCTCGTCCATGGCTTTGCGGAATCCTTTGCCAGGCACCCAACCCTTGACCGGCTTGCACTTGCAACTATCTCCAGGACACTTGCAGTTCACCATGCCGCATTGCATACATCGCTTGCCATCTTCGTTGATACTTTCATTGGGCACACAGTTACGCACCGGGCCGCCATTCTTGCCTTTTTTGGTGCCTTCGGCGTGTTTGCCCGGCCAACAACGTGTATATCCGTTTGAGTCTTTCTGGCCCTTCTTGATCTCCATTACATTGCCGTGTGTTTCGCACATGCCACAGTCTTCGCAGACCATTTCCATTTCAACACTTTCGTTGTGTTTTTTCTTGCCGGCACAATGTGCTCGTTGACTGAAGCCTTTGGGGTGCGAGCAGTTGATACTGCTCTTGTATTTTTGACTCCACTTTTCAGTTACGAATTCATTTGCTTTCATAGTTTCTTTCCTGTTGCCCATCGAATGGCATTTTTAAAACGAGACTCTGCCACGGGTTCTGGTATTTCTACACCCATGGATCTGTACAGATCTTCACGATCACGAAGATTCAACTGTTGCTGTTTTTTTGCAATGGCATCACCTGCTGGTGACGGTGCTGGTGGTGTTGGTCGCGGCTTGCCTGGCGGCTCAGGTTCCACTGTGGTGCCACCGCCGCCCCCTCTACCTTGGCCTGTCAATTTGTTCAACAGCGTATCGTGTTTCAACAGTTCATCATACTGATGTTCGCTTTCGCTGTCTAGTTCTTGCAGTCTAGCGTTGAGACTATCAATTTGTGCTGGCAATGCATCTGACACCACTGTGCTTATACGCCCGGCCACAGCATTCAATCGCTCTATATCCTGACGCATTTGATCCACTTGATCCAGTGCATCGTTTGCTGCCTGTTCTGCGTCTTTTCCAACAGTTGTTTTGGTCTTTTGTAATTCTTGAGTGGTCTCTTGTGCGGCGTTGACCTGTGCCACTAGATCTTTAATTGCAGAGTCATCTGCAATGCTTGAGGTTTGTATTTGAGCAATAGTAGATTCTAGTTCTGCTAATCTTGCCACTGGCACACTCTTTTCGCCCAGTTCCTTTATTTGCTTTTCTAATTCCTGGGCTGCTTTTTCATCCACACCAGGCATGTTCCGGACTTGTTGCAATTGGTCGCTGAGTTTTTCAATTTGTTCTTTGCTGGCCCGTTCACGCTCGCTGTACTGTTGGCCCAATTGACCCACAGCGGCCTGTTGCTGTTTGCCAGCCTCACGTTCACGATCCAGTTCTGTACGATGTATGCCCAGTTCTTTTTTGCTGAGTTCACCAACGCCTAATGCTTGATTGATACGCTTTTCAGCATCACTGAGTTCACTGCTGAGTGCTTGATTTTGTCGCTGTTGCTTTTTTAGTTCTTTGAACAAGGCCAATGGAATCTGTTGTGAATCGGGAACACCGCCCACTCTGTTGGCCCGGGTAAAGGCCAACATCTGTTGATAATCACCTGAGTCCTGTCCGTCTTCTTTTAATATATCCGTTATTTTCATTTCTTGGGTGCCTCTGCGGCCGTGTTGTGCGCCCGAACAAATGGTTCAGGAATGGCGCAACCAGCATCATATTTAACAACTTCACGATCAACATACTGTCGGATGTATTGTGTGCGTTCACGCACTGACGCTATTTTCTTTTGTGTCTTTGCATCAATTCTTTTTGTGGCTTCAGCCGAGGCCTTTTCTGCCTGGGCCAGGCGAGATTCTACAGTGGCCACACGCTCACGCCATTCTGTTTCCACAGCAAGCCCACCGCGAAAGTAAACGCCCAGTACCAGCAATGCAATACCACCTAGTTTAAAGCCCAGTTGATACGACCACAACACAGGGATACGATGCGCAACAAAGCCTGCCGCAACGGCCACAATACCTGCCAACAACAAGATGTTACAGAACCAAAGAATAATTGAGTCAGGAAGAAAGTGTAGTACCCACATAGTGCTAATATTTAGCACAAGATTGAACTAGGTTGCCGACACAATCTTGTGCCAACAAATCATTGACAAATTTTTTTGCAGTGAGCACGTCATAATGATAGCCATCTCTTGCCAGATCCAGCACCTGGATTGGCGGCACAAAGTTCCAATTTTCGCTGATCACTGCAGACATTATTTGATCCAGTGCAGGACCAACTGCAAAATCAGGAATAAAACTGTGTATTATGCAGGTGTCTGTGCCGGCTGCAGATTCAATTCTGTGCATGCATTCCAAGGTATTGGCGACATCTTGCTCATCAGTGCTTTTGATATGTCCCAATCTCAATTGTTCGTCCGAGATACCGTGTCGCCAGGCTTGGTCATGCTGGGTCAACAGTTCTGTTATTATGGGCTCAGGCAACGAATTCCAATCCTGAAGTTCAGGGCATGCTGGCCAGTCAGGCGTTTTCACGCTGTTGTAGTGCAATAGCCATCTTTTATTGGCATAGTCTGTGTCCCCATGCTCTCTGCGCTCTATATGGCTCCACTGTAGTACAACCATGGCCGGAGTAGTTTGCTCTATTATTTGTCGACCGCGACGTGCGATCCAATTGTTACTGGCCCCGTCCATGCTGACATTAATGACTCGTTGCTCAAGTTGTTGTTGCAGAAGCCAGGGCCAGGTGTGTGCCACAGCACTGCCCAGACCCACAGTGAAACTGTCCCCAATGGCCCACACAGCATTTTGTATATTTGTTGGCCATTCTTGATCTCTGAAACCACGACTGTTGTAATGGTACTGTACTGAATATGGATAACTTTTATAGTGCCTGGGATCCAGGCAACTTTCGGGGCTGTCTATGCCCGAAGTGTCCCAAATCTGATTCACGCGATTGGTCAAACGCAGGTCTTTTAACATCTACATACTTAGTTGTTTATAAGTAACCGTATGAATGTTTTGATTCTGACTCCGGACCGGGTGGGCAGTACTTTGTTGCAAAGATTAATAACTGTTTACATGCAGGCCCACACATATGATCGCCCGGTGATCAATTTACACGAACTCACAAACGGCATGATCAAATACTACAGCCCGGTATTCAATCGCGAAGTGCTGGGCAAACCCAATGGGCGGCCTTGGGGATATTATCAAACTCTGGCAGAAATTACCGATCTATTGCACAGCACAGACCATTACAAAACGTCTAGACTGGCGCATTATCATATTCGAAATCGTCAAGATACCATGGCCCAACAGGTGCCTTTTTATCAGTATCTCAATGACAATTTTTTCATTATCAGTGCCCAGCGTGAGAATTTGTTGGAACATGCACTCAGTTGGTGTATCAATGCATATTCCAAGAAATTGAATGTGTATAGTGTGCAGGAAAAAATAGACACATTTGCCGACATTTACGCAAATAAAATCACTGTGGCAAAACCAATTTTAATCAAGTTTCTCAAGCAATATGCTGAATATCTAAAATGGGTAGATGATCATTTTTCCGTTGCATCTGTTTTTCAGTACGAACAAGATATGCCACGCATGGAACAGTATATCTTGGATTTGCCCATGTTTAACAATCAGCCGAGACGCAGTTGGCGGGACATTTTCCAAATTGAATTCAGTGACTGGAATCGCTGCCATTATCTTGTGAGTGATATCAGTGGCCTTAGTCAGCAGTTGTTGGGGCATCAAACACACCCAGCCTTGGAGTTTGAAGCAAAGAGCCATGCTTATGAATTAAAAAACATTGAATCTAAAAATCTATTGATGCCTTCACTCAGCGCAGTTGATCAGCAGTTTTTGTTGGAACATGCAAAAGAATATGTAAACACAAGAAATGCCATTGAAGAATTAAGACAAAACAAAATATTAGTAACCGGAATACCTATGAAATTGCAAACCTTATTGGAAAAAAAATTATTGATCAACAACTTTGATCAAGCAGTTGAATGGTACAATGAATGGGTGTCTATCAATCAGGTGGGCACACCCTACACAGAACAGCAACTGGATCAGTCCATGCTGGACGAAATTGCCCAGTGGCATGCTGTTCCCAAATTGACTTGACTACTCCAGGCCCATACTGCGTCTTATCTTGGTCGCTGAGATATCGGTAATCGCGTCATCAAAGGACTCTTGCTCGATTCGATAGCCCACGTCGCGACCATAAGTGATATTAACAATATTAGGAACAACTTGTATTTCATATTGGCCTTGATAAATGGGGTCTAGATCTCTGCGTATATAATGTTTCACTTGCTCTATGGCAAAAGGATTTGTGCCTTGCCAGCCCTGACAGTCGCGTATTTGTATCACAACTTGTCCTGTTTTTGCAATAGCACGTTCAAACAACGCACGATGGCCCTCATGCCAAGGTTGCCATCTTCCCAGCATTTGCACAGTTTCCGCTTGCCAATCAAATACTGGTCTACGTTGATTGTCAACAATGTGCTGTCCAATAAACTCTGCCCATTTCTCGCCGTTTTGTTCTGTAATGCGGAAGTCATACACTTCCGGGGCAATAAAGGCCCGGTTGGTATCTTCAAAGCGACCCCGATCAATTGTGTCTACCCATATGGTCCAGTCTGCTTTGAAGTTGTTGCGCATTTCAACTAAAGGAGCAACAAAGTCCACAATACAATAGTCAGTGTTGGCTTCGTCGGCCAGGTCTCGCATGCGTTTGCTTTGTCTAATGCGACCTTCTGCAGAGAAGTCCCAGTCATTGTAGTGTTTGCGCACTTGATCAGCGTTGAGCCAGGCCACTGTGATTTGTGCGTCAGCAATGGGTCTGAGACTGTGCTCATTGATGGGATTCATGTGCGCTTCTAAATAGCGTTTTAATCGTTCAGCAAGATAGGTTTTGCCCGAGCCTGGCAGGCCCATTATTAATATGCGTTGTGGTTGTTTCATCGGTGTTTCCTTGAAGTGTGTCGTGCAAGATCATCTGTGGCATGATGCTTGATGGGTTGAAAATACTTGGCATTTGCATCCGTTGCTAATATGTCCTTTAATCTAGCGTCGTCGACAGCAATGGGAAAGGCCAATTGTTGTTGTACGTTTTCTAGATACTTTGTGCCATAAAGATGCAACATTTCATAACTTAAAAATACAGGCGCAGCCAATTGATCAAACTCTGCCAATGCTGTGGCCAAGGTAGGCGCACCGCGCACACGGGTCTGTTGCATTTGGACTATGTTCTTGTCCCGTCCCAGCACAGCAAACTTCACACGTAGGCCTGCTACCTGCAGTCGAGTCACAAATGATTTAAAATCAGGTACAGTGGGTTCACCATTATTCATATAGGGCACACTCATTGACGTCACATACCAGTCGCTCTGCGCCCATTTAAAATACTTCAACTGTTCAGGATCCTGCCAGTAGGGTGCAAATGGCTCTTGATCGTGCCCTATCCAGTAATCATTTAACAGTGCTGACCAACCCCAGACCTGCGGATGTAGCGCAAATATTTTGCTCCATAAATGATTTCCTGAGCCTTGCGGTCCTGTTAATATTAAGATTGTTTTCATCGGGGTATTGCCGCTAGGTAGTCCATGGTTGCGGCAGTTCGTATGCCGGTTAATTGTAATGTTGCCCTGGGTTCAAATCCAGCATTGGCAGTAGAGTGCGGGACATTGGCCCAGTCAAATGTAGTGACATCGCCGGCACGCCATTGGCTGTAGTTGTAGTTGCCGTAACTCCAGAACTGTCCTGGTTGCCAGTCTGTAAGTTGTATCATTATTCGCATGACCTGTTCGGGGTGGTCTGGATCCCATTTGTATAACTTGTCTATGTGCAAGTTCCACACTTGTCCGGGCTGTTGTACGTGTATGCGATCCATGCAGTCTGCCAGTGCAAATCCATCGCTGATGCGTTGTAGACTCTCGGGCAAGCGCCAGTTTAAATGCGAGATAGACAAGTCCGGACTCATGCCGTGACTTGTTAAATCATATTCTTCCGCAGCCAGTTCTTCTGGTGGTGCTTCAATGCCCTCGCCTTTGTAGCCGCGTGTGGCCCAGGTTGCTGGCCTTGCCGTGGAAATGATGTCTGACAGATCCATCAACCACGTGGGTTCTATGTGTCCCAAGTATGTCATTACTTCAGCAGGCTGATCAATTTGCTTGGAATTAAAATGATATGTGCTACGTGCTCGACTCGTTGCCCAATTTGATTTCATATCAAAGATATATTTCATTCTTTACTTAAATCAATCTTGCTCAGCACAGGTAAAAAGGCGGCACGTAATTCGTCCATGTGCTTGCGTAATCCTGCAGAAGTTAATTCATCTTCAGCATAAAAGATAACATTGGCATCTGTGTATTCTCGATACTCTGCTGAACGCACAGCGGCTGAAAATTCGCGTTGATACCATTCTGTGACATCTTTACCGGTGCCCGGGGGTAGTTGAATTGACCAAGCCGCATATACGTTAATACCTGGTGCCACGGTGTTTAATAATGGAACGTTGGGAAACTGTGGCATTCGTCTGGTGCCCGTGAAGCCAATGGGCTTGACCTTGCCTGCATCTATTAGACTCTTGGCCACTGCAATGGGCATGATACCAAACTCAGTGCCGGTTTTACCGTCCCATTGGCCTACACTTTGTAGCGCAGGAACAGGACCATTGAATTTAATTGATCGAACTGCTTCTTTATTGCCCGAACTTTTGGTCATTAAGTATTCAAATGCTGTACGGTGTGCGCCACCGCCAATGGCTACATTGATGTTTCTACCGGACTGTATATACTTGACAAAATCTTGTGGTGTCTCAATTCCACTTTTTACTGACGCAACCAATACAAGTGGACTTTTGCCCATGGTCAGCACATCAATAAAACTATCGTAATTGTACTTTTTAATCGACTTTTCCCAGATGTCATTTGTGACGTAACTGCTCATGTGGCTGGGCAAATTAATGGTCAAGCCATCTGCGGCTGCTTCTAGAAACCGGTTGTTGGCAACAACTGAATCTGCACCCGGAATGTTTTGCACAACATACACAAAATTGGGATTCCGTTTCTGTACAATTTCTGCCAGTTTGCGGAAGGCCATTTCATTTCCGGCCCCGGGTGTGTTGCCAATAACAACTGTGACAGGCTTAGTTGGCTCCCAGGCAAATGCCAGCACAGGTACTAGCACAACGGCGATTAATAATTTTTTGATTGACATGTAGACTCCTTAAATACTGTTGAAAATCTAACTTATATATCAAATTTTTCTATGAACACTAAAATTTTTAACCTCTTAACAAAAAATTTACACTTGGCGTTTAATTTACCCAAGTACGCAACAATTTCTATCTCAGCAGATACTCAGGTACAAGACCTGCCCTGGACTCCTGCCCGTTATAAGAAGTTCAAAGACGCTGTGGAAGCAGAGTTATCACTGCCCTGTGATTATGTAGGTACATTAAGAAGCATAGTAGACGACCTGAGCGAACGCTATATCTTGCGTTTCTTTAGTGAAATATGGAAACCCAGGACCGGTGACTATGAACACACAGGTTGGGAATTGGCAGATGAAATTAACAAGTTAAATCCCCAAAAGGTCTTGGATGTGGGTTGTGGATATCACCCATTTCGAGGGCGCATACAAAACATCATTGGTATTGATCCTTACAATAACTGCGCAGATTATGAAGTTGATATATTGGACTATAAAGTAAAGCCTGAGAGTCACGATGTTATTATTGCGCTGGGATCAATTAACTTTAATTCAAAGGATGAAATTGAATCACGCTTTGCTCACTGTGTTAATTTGCTTCGGGTAGGTGGGCGGTTTTATCTACGAGCCAATCCAGGTATTCCGCACCGAACTGGGCCGTACGTGGAAATCTTTCCTTGGACATTTGAAATAGCAAATGAATTTGCTGAACGATATAATTTACACTTGGATACATTTAAAAAAGACGCCAACGACAGATTGTATTTTGTTTATACCCGACTTTAATAACCAGCTCGGGCTATTTCAGCACCCTTGTTGAAACTGTTGCTCCAACTGGCGGCACTGGCACCACCACGTGCTTTTGACCATTTGTAGCCTGCACGGTGTCCTGAGCAGTCTTTGGTACAAGGACTCATGCCCATGAAAGTGAGTTCTTTAAGACGCTTCATGCGCTTTTTTTCAGTGACAAACTCCAGGGCTCTCATGGGTTTAGTTTCAATCCCAGTCCCATTGATATCACAGGCTGCGGCAGTCGTGTCATGGCCTGTTGTGGAGGCATGGGTTGCTGTGCAATTTTGGGGTTGGGTGCTACTGGTCCTGCGCTACCCTTTAGCACAGGAACTGGTCGACCGTTTGCTGTAGTTCTTGTCATTTTTTGGGTTGCACCGCTGTTGGCATGTTCCGATACACACGCTTGGCAGGATCGTACACAGTCTTTAATGGACCTAGTCCTGCTAACTTCTTAACACGCTTGACCATGTCTTGATAATCATCACCGTAGTCGGCTTCAGGCGGCTCGGATTTCTTGTTGCCTTCTGCCATACCTTTCTGATACGCAAGTTCAGTATTGTTGGCCATTTGCTGTTTAAAGTTGTCAACTGCGCCACCTGGTTCAATGGATCCGGGAGTTGTTGTGACAGTAGCGCCTTCAGTGGCCTTTTTGGGCAAGTCTTTGTAGTTTTGACCTCGATCGGCTTTATTAAATTCTTGTGCTACACTCTGCTTGATGCCAACTTTTTTCGCAAACTCAGGATTGTGTGCAGCCGCTGCCATTGTGCGGAACTGTGCTTGGCTCGTGCTCTTTTCATTTAAGCCACCTTCTGTCAAATCTTCTGCGGCCCATGAGACGTAACTATTGCCATTCTCATCACCTGCACGTACCACAAACACACCGCCGTTGTCGTAGCCGCCTTCATCTTCGCCGATTTCCCAGCCCATTTTTGCTAGAGCACGTTCAATTTGCTGTTGTGTGGCTTCGTCTCCCGCCCACCACATTCTAGCGTAGTTGCGTAGTGCATCGTCTTCACCACCGCCGTCACCATCATCGGCTGCAAATTCATTCAAATTGTCCGGCATATTCATTTGACGATATTCATCAGGCCAATCAAATACAATTTCTTCGTAGCATCTAAAAACCTTCATTAGTTCCGCTGCCTTGGGATCGTGCTTGGCTGCATCTTCAAGTTCTTCTGCGGCAGGTCGTCCAAAAGGATCTTCAAAGTCTTTTGGACCCCAAGGATTGGATGGATCAACGTTGTCACCGAACCATACCAGGGCATCATTTACATTCGTAAATTTATTTTTTCTAGCCCATTGAGCAAAATACTCATGGTAAGGTTTGTTGTTTTGTTCTGCCCACTGTATTAGTTCTGGGATACTGGTTGGTGGCATGTCTTGATCAGGATACTTTGGCTCACTGGTCATTTGGCTCAGCATTGAGTCAAACTTTTTATCGCCTGTGGCTTCATCTAATTGCTCATCTGAAAAGGCCATAAAGTCATATGGTCCCCACTTTTGGCCTGTGCGACTGTCTATGGTGTCATCGTGATCACCGTACTCGTAGTAGTCATCACTGTAGATTTCCACACCGTCAAAGTCACTGTTGTAATCAATATGCAGTTTACGTGTCTTGCCATCGGGACAAACAATGCCACGATTCAGCAGGCGTTCAACGTCTTCTTGACTCTTGATACCTTTTTGCAGGCTGCCTGTATCAAATATGCCATTGTACCAGGCCGAGGCCAAGGCTCGCAAATAGTCTCCGGAACCGCCGCCACCTGCGGGTGCAAATTCAACCAGTATGTCGTTTATCTTCATTATCGTATTCCCGCCATGCTCTGTAATGATTTAACATCGTCGGGCAATTTGTCATGAATCTTTTTGGGTGCTAGGCCAGCGGCTGTGCGCACATCATTTAGATCTTCTTCGTGTGTGGCTCTGTATGCATCAGGGGTTAATGGCACCAGTTTTGCAAAGGTTTCTTCCGACCATTCATGGTCTTTACCGTCATATTTGAATCGCCATTCTTCTGGGCTGAATTCTGTTAATGTGCTTAAATCGTCTAGTAGCGTTTGCACATGCTGTGGTGCTGATCTACGGCGACGCAGTTCAAGATACACTAGATAACGTGACGGCTTGATTTCACCTGGTGAACGATCGGCATCCAACACAAAGTCATAGCCCTTTTCAAACCAACCCACTAGATCTTTAGCGGCTGACAAATCGCGAACAAAGAATGATAGCACAATGATATCATCGTCATCACCCATTTTGGCAGCAAATTCGTCCACGTGAAGCGTGGGCTTCATCATGCCCTCTAGGTCTTTATATTGCAGACCCTCAGACAGCAGGCCCGGTAGCGGCTGATTGCTGTTGAAGGGATTGTTGAGCATTTTTGGCTTGTTCATCGCTTTGGTTCTCTTCTTTATCTAAATCTTGTTCGTAGGCTTGATCCAGTTCGTCCAGATCAATGTCCTGATCTTCCATTTCAATTGATCCTGTGCGGATATCGTTCATGAGTGCCTTGGGCATGGTGATAGTTACTAACCATACATCACGTGTGGTTAGTTTGGCCTTGTGTGTGCCCGGGCGATAATCTGAGGGATCTGTAATTTTAATGGGGATCTTGATTTCTTTGCGCTGATATTCAACTTCGCAGTCAAATGCCAGCAATCTGCGTCCGCCTCTGGGATCGGGCATGAGTCGTTCGGGCCACATAAAGGTACAAGTCACACGGTACTTGCCAATTTCGGGGCCGTCCACAAGTTCCCCAATGTCCCAGTTCTTGAATGCGTAGATATCTACTTCGTCCAGCACACGCTCAAAGTCCAGCAGGGTAGTTAAACTGCCCTCACTCATGTAAATGTCGCGAATGTTGTCGGCTACCTGCCAGTAGTCGGTGTGATCTTTAAATAGATCTCGATCGCGGACGCCATGTTTGTTGTGTGTTTGCATGATAGTTTATTTAGTGCGTTTTAGTTCAAGTATCAATTTGACAATTATACCCCATAAGTTGTTCTTACGTCTATGCAAATGGGTTAGAGGCACTTTGTGTCACTGCGTTGTTGTTTGTGACAGTTTGTGTACCCGACGAGTCTGTGGTCACAACTGCACCCAACATCAAGTATCGGGTATTGGCACCTGATGTGAGTGGTACACTTGGTGCAGTGACTGTCGAATTATTGCTGTCGTATATGGCCTCTCCAACAGTAATTCTAAGATTTGTCATGTTGCCAGACCAGTAACCACTGTAGTATCTACCCACCCAGTCACAGACACCTGTGTAATTGAGAGTGTTGGTCTGTATACCAGCACCAACATAACCACCGCCTGTGGCCACGGTACAACGACTGCAGGTCACAGAAGAACCCGGGGTGACCAGAGTGCCCAGCCACACAGTTTCTAACAGTGTGCTGGCATTGCGATTGAGTATGAAGTACTGCCACTGGTTGGCTTGCAACACACCGGGCGCAAATCCATAAGTCCGCCTGCCACCACCACCACTTTTGTCCAGGGTATATGACTGTGAATCATCGTTGATCAGGCTTAGAGCACCTGATTGACCGGTGCCAACCAATGCTGTGGGCTGGTCATAACCTCTGCTGTTGACCCAACCTTCTATGGTGTATGCGCCTGCGCCCAGGGCAAAACCCGGAGTCATGCTGAGATACTGATTACTGCCATTGAACACCAGACTGCCAGTGGGTGCTGGGGGTATCGGCATGATCACATTGCCTGCAGTGATGCCACCTTCAACAGTTATGCCGGATTGAATTGTTAAGGCCATATTAATATTCCGTTCAACTTATTTGCGCCCAACCGTAACGCACAGTGACATTACCGCCGCTGGTGTTGTTGATACCAAAGTCAAATCTGTTGGTAGTTGCACTGGGAGCCACACTGCTACGAAGTATGGTGTTGGCAGTGCCCACAAACTGATTGGGTATGCTGGTAAAGTCAATGGGTGTACCACCACCTGTGTAGACCCAGGCATACTGAGCACCTATTACGGGCACGTTGGTGTTGGTAACAGTGCCTGTAGCGTTCCAAGTCAAGATACCATTGGGGATATTGCAATCCACCCACATGAGGTAGGTATTGCCGGCAGCCACAGTGAAATTCTGGGTGCTGTTGCCTGTGGGCACAGTCCAGGTGCTTTCAAATGTTGTGGCAACATTACCGGTAATGTTGCCTGTGATTGCCAAGTTGCCACCAACTGTGACATTGCCAGTTGTGGTCATTGTGGCCAGTGTGTTGAGGGCAAAGGTTGAATCAATTTTTATATAGTTTGCTACTGCCGCACCGTCGCTGCCAGCACTAACGGTTCCTCCACCCCAGGCATTGATGGTGTAAACTGTGGGTGTGGTTACTGTCAAGACCCAGGTACCATTGAGACCGTTGTTTACAGATCCACTTGCCTGATACCAAGAAAATGCAGAAGTGTTGGCCACTTGTGAACCACCTGTGAATATCCCCATTGCACTATAACCACCGTTGGCTTTTGCCCGAGCAGTAATCAAGTAAGTGCCTGGTTGTAGTGTGGGCAGGGTAAAAATAGTAGTTCCTGGGATGCTTGCCGCCACCACTTGACTATAACTGCTTGATAAAGTCACATTACCAACTGTTGCGGCCACCGTGCCAGTAGCAGTGGCCTGAACCGCTATGGTAGGATTGATTTGTGTGATTGTTGCTTTACTTGCAATTGACAAAATTGAACAAGTTCCGCTGGCATCTGTGATTCTTAATTTTACTGTTTGGTTAGTTGCAGGAGTATAGATAAGTCTAGCAGTTCCAGCATATTGGTCATTGGTTCCTACCCAAGTTGCAGGTATTGCCACTCCAGAACTACCAGTTGCCAACGCACTACCGTTTGAGGTATCTAGTTGAGCATT
>Ga0209190_1001573_pt1 | contig 15840 bp, 13 predicted proteins | sample M_140205_XF_Meta_FD_187315 | JGI IMG/M metagenome (GOLD analysis project Ga0209190, IMG submission 187315) | Freshwater microbial communities from Lake Montjoie, Canada to study carbon cycling - M_140205_XF_MetaG (SPAdes) (version 2) | ecosystem: Environmental > Aquatic > Freshwater > Lake... | reverse complement strand
CATGGCTTCGCTTTGCATTGCCTCTAAGGCGCGAATTACTCCTATTAGCTCTGGTGCACGGTGCTTATACTCCTCATCGTCAATATCTTCGAACGGCGAACCGTCATAACCAAGGTCGGTCTCGGCTAGTTCGGTCAATGACCTTTCGCGTCTAAGGGAGTTAAGTAAGAACGCGGCAACCTGAACATCGTGTTCGACTTTTGGAAGAGGTGCGCCTAATTCAATAAACACTTTTAGCGTAGATTTAACGTCGTAACCGATAACTGATTCTATAGATGAAAGCTGAGAGCATAGAGATTTAGGATTTATCTTGGTTAAATCTAGAGTGTAGATAGTTTTTGGGTCTGGACTCAATATTAAAACTCTTGGGTCGCGGCCGTGCTTGCCGGCGCTACGAGAGTGTATTACTAGGCTTTTCGCCTTGGAAAGTTTAAGTTCACTCAGCTTTTCATTGCTATCGATAACAATGTTCTTGCCTGTTGTGCCGTGCTCATAAACATTACGTTCAGCGTGTTGTTCCTGAACCTGCATAACATCTGGCAGCTGACGAACTAGTGTGCGAAATTCCAATTTTTTGAATATATCTAGGATGACTTCGGGCTTAGACTTTGTTCCATCCACCTCTTTTAAATCTAACTTTATTGGCGCGTCGACCCAAATATTAGCCAGCTCACGACTCATATATGCCGAATCTTTGCCGGCTACTAATTTTTTAGCCACACTGTCTTTTAATAAAGCTGTATTCTCGTAAATTTCGTCTAATGTTTTGTACTGTTTTAGTAATTCTAGGGCTGTTTTTTCGCCAATCCCCGGCACTCCAGGAATATTATCGGAGCTATCCCCTTTAAGTGACTTTAGATCTAAAAATTGTTCAACTTCGATGCCGTATTTTGCCGTGAAACTTTTTGGACTATAAAGTTCTATGTTGGAAAGCCCAGTTTTGAGAGCGTATACCTTAACATGGTCATTAACTAGTTGCAGCATGTCCATATCAGATGTGATTAGCATAGTGTCTATGTTTTTATCGGTTGCCTGCACTGCCAAAGCACCCATAATATCGTCGGCTTCGTAGTCATCTAGTTCGTATAAAGGCCAACCAAAAGCATCCAATAATTCGTGCAGAATCGGTATTTGGGCATAAAACTCTGGTGGTGGCGCCTTGCGACCGGCCTTATAGGCTGGGTATATTGCCAGTCTTTTACGTATATTAGTTTTAGGCTTATCCCAGGCGACACATACGTAGTCGGGCTGTAACCGCTTAATAACTTCTAGCGCCATGACTGCAAAACCATATACGCCACCGGTTGGAGTACCATCTTTAGTCGCTAAATTCGACATCGCATAAAATCCACGATAAAAAACACTCTTACCGTCAATAATCGCTAGCTTTTTCCTCTGTTCTGCCATATATCTAGTATACGCTGTGTCATCTTATCGGCAAAAATTTAGTAGCGTTGGGCGAGGTCTAGTAACTATGGACGACTCTTTGCCAAGTAATAGGCTTCCACCCTGAATATCTTTCAGTGTACGGAGTTAGCTACCAGCCTAACTCGACACTTTGGAATTCGTCCATACCAGTAAACGCTACTGATACAGGCTCACTCACATATTGCTGCAATCCTGATTACTGATAGTCACTGAAGACAGGCCACTATTTAAATAGAATAAGAGCTTTTGCAGCCTTTGATAGGTTCTTGCCGTGTTTTGGAACCCAAAAATTAAGCATATAATCATAGTCATACCCTTCTGCTATCTCTTCAGGAGTCTTGTCGTGTTTTGGAACCCACACTTTACTCATAAAATCATAGTCATCTTCGTCGGTTGCACGAACCTGGGCTAGATGCTCCAAGTCATACACTGCTATCGCAGGAATCTTGAACTGGCGCATCTCAGCGTTGAATGGATATGCCCCTTCGCCAGTAGAGCCTATTCTATCTATTAGTTCAGCTTCTCTTGTGAATTCACCATATTCCTGGCCCCAAGCCCAATTTCTTTTTTTGATAGGCATCTCTTTAATAGACTCACCGTCAATGCCCGTATATAGCATTTCTTTTTCGTCTAAGGATGCATTTCTTAACGCACCAAAAACGGCACCTACGATCTCTTCTTCAGATAAAATATCTAAATCAAGAACAGGTATTTCAATTCGTTCAATTTTACTCATAAAAACTCCATTTTCATTTATATTATTTATTAGCTCCGAATTTAATCTTTCGGTACTTCCAATAAATTATTCTTTTCAATACTTAACTTGCAATATTATAAATTATATCTATCATTATGTCAATATATAACAGTCATAATTACATTTATATCTGTTACGTTTTGCACTATACTGTCGGAAATGAATTGACAAATATGTATATTATTGCTATTATCGTTGTATGGATATAAAGCTATTAACTGACATAGGCCTTAATAAAACCCAAGCTAAAGCCTACATAGCTCTTGTTAGGCAAGGTTCTTTAACACCCCCTGCACTTGCTAAATTAATCAACGAAACGCGCACTAACGCCTACACGGTACTTGATAAGCTCACGGAGCTCGGCTTAGCAAAAAAATCAGAGCGCGATAAAAAACTAGTATATAAAGTCGAGAATCCAGTAGCTTTAGAGAAATTAGTAATCGCTAACCGACACGAAGCGCTAGAGCGTGAAAAAAAAATTAAAAATGCCATGCCCACATTACTTAACTATTTCTACACTTACTCCGAGCAACCGGGAGTTAGGTTTTTTCAAGGCAAAGAAGGAATAGAGGACATATACAAAGATCAACTACATACGGGTAAGACTATACGGGTTATTCGTTCGTGGAAGGACCGCGATTTCTTTGGAAAAGGAGTATACAGCATCTGGCGTAAACGTCCTGCAAAACATGGTATTCCAACAATAATGCTTTCTCCAGATGTTCCAGATGCAAATAACGACCCAGAGCTCGACAAAAAATTACTATTTAGCCGTACTTGGATGAATAAAAATGACTATACCGCTCCGGTAGAGTGGGATATATACGGCGACAAGGTTTCTATCATATCATTTGGAGAAGAAGCGATTGGCATGATTATAGAAAGCCCTCAGATAGCAGACTCGATGAGACAATTATTTGCCATCATGGATAAAGGTCTAAGAACTAATCCAGAATACGAAAAATTACCTAGGAGTGGTCGTCTTGAAGATGACAAATACGTCACACAACATCCTGAATACAAAGAAATTTTGCAGAAAATAAACAATAAAGCTTAGTAACTGCTTTTACTACATCAATATCTTCCAAGTGATTGTTGCTATGCGGCTTTTTCATCTAATTTAATCGGCAAAAATTTAGTAGCGTTGGGCGAGGTCTAGTATTGCCCTAACACTCGACTGGCTGTGAGCTATTCTAGTGATTAGGTCGTAGTTTTCGCTTTCGTATTTACCGTATATCGGCAGTAGTTCTTCTTTTTCTGAAGCGATAAAAATAATGCCGTCTTCCACTACATCAAAGCGCAAAAAATCACTTAGGCATTGCTTGCCTAGCTCGGTATGGACAGGAAATCCTCGTCCAAGTAAATCTTTAGTGAAAACACGGTGCGACACTTTGCGCTCTGGAACATCGTCATTTACTACTCTATGCACCCAGTCGTTAGTCTCTTCCTCAGCGACAGCAACAGGAAAGAATATACCCGTCATATTCTCACTCTCCCAGTCTGCTATTCTCAACACCCCGACTCCATCGCCAGACGATATAGGATCCTGGTAGTTCAATTTTAAGTGTGGCGGAATAGCCTTCATAATCGACTCATCGTCGAGCATGCCAGAAAGCAAAGCGTTGTGTATAGTCTCAACTTCTTGACCTAACGGATGAACTGATTCGTAAATAGACATACTAGTTTTATAAGTCTCTTTGAGTTAAAAATCAACAGATATATTCATATTGGCAACATCATCGATTAACTAATCGACCTCTAAAATTGCTATACTGCTTATGTATATGACTGAAAATAAGACTCTACCCGCATATCGGCTATCTACCGAAGAAGTAATGGAACAGTATGACACTAGTTCTGAAGGTCTTACGCTCGCTCAAGCCAACGCCCGCTTAACTGACTACGGTCCAAACCGATTACATGCAGCCAAAAAAGAATCACCAATAACTAAATACCTGCGTCAATTTAAAGACTACATGATATTTTTATTGGTGCTAAGCAGCTTGATGGCCTTCTATCTTGGTGATACACGAACTGGCGTAATTTTGTTAGCCTTGGTGCTATTTAACACAACTATTGGCTTTACTCAGGAGTATAAAGCCGAAAAAATCATGGAATCTCTTGGAAAGCTGGTAGTTGCTGTGGCGAAGGTTGTGCGCGAAGGCAAACTAATTCAAATCGCATCAACCGAGCTAGTGCCTGGCGACATAGTATATATAGAAGAGGGCGACTTCGTGCCGGCCGACCTGCGAATTATCGACGAGTCGGAACTTGCTAGTAATGATTTTGCGCTAACAGGCGAATCGAACCCTAGTCGTAAATTCACTCATTTACTGTCGGCAGATGTTGAACTTGGCGACAGACAAAACTTGGTATTCATGGGTACAACAATAGCCACCGGGCATGCTCACGGCGTAGTAATAGGCACTGGAATGCAGACCGAACTAGGCAGAATCGCAAACTTAAGCCAAGATACAAAAAGCGATTTAAGTCCTCTGCAAAAAGAGTTGAACAATATCGCTACAAGAGTCACACAGGGAGCATTTGTTTTGTGTGCCGTACTCTTACCAATTGCTATCAAAACTGGCCTCAGCAATAAAGACGCCTTCCTTTTTGCAATCGGTATAGCTAGCTCGATTATTCCGCAAGGCCTGCCTGCAGAAATCAACACTGCCCTGGCCCACGCTGCCAATAAATTAGCAAAAGCCCGAGCTCTAGTAAAAAAACTTTCTGCAGTAGAAACCTTGGGTGCGACAAGTATAATCTGCACCGATAAAACAGGTACTCTCACCAAGAATGAGATGACGGTCGAAAAGATATTACTAGGACAAACTATTTACAGAGTCACCGGCTCTGGCTACGAACCAAACGGCAATATCACCAACGCTAAAGGTGAGATATTAGACGAGAAATCACTAAAAGAACTGGAGATATTTTTTGCCGCTGGGGCTATGGCTAGCAACGCTCAAGTTAACGAGCCCGACGAAGATCATATAGATTGGTACACGGTTGGCGACCCAACAGAAGGCTCATTAATAACATTAGCAAGAAAAGCCGGCGTTGAACCAACCGAACTCGATGCTCTATATCCAGAACTAAAGGAGTTTGCATTTGACTCAATCAGAAAACGAATGAGTTCTATCCGAGTTTGGGGTGATGGCAAGCAGATATATGTTTTTTCTAAAGGAGCGCCTGAAAGTATTTTGGATAAATGTGAGGATGTATGGGACCACAATCACACAAGAAAATTAAGTAGCAAAAGCCGTAAATTTATACTAGATTACCACGAAAATATGGCCGAGGAAGCCATGCGCAACCTGGCATTTGCCTACAAAGTATTACCAGCCAACACAGACCTAGACAAACTGACAGTGGAGGAGGCCGAATCCGGACTCACACTAATCGGAGTTGCGTCTATGATCGATCCGATTCGTGAAGAGGTCATACAGGCCATGAAAGACGCTCATAAGGCTCATATTAAAGTCTCCATCATCACTGGCGACTACGCCACTACAGCTAAAGCAGTGGCCATAAAAGCCGGTCTATCAAATGAAGGCAAAGACATTAAGGTGATTAGCGGGCTAGAAATCCGAACTATGGACGATTCGTATATTCTAAAGCTATTAAAAAGCGAAAATGTTATATTTTCTCGTGTTAGCCCAGAAGATAAACTACGTATCGTCGGATTAGTCAAAGATAGTGGTCATGTTGTAGCAGTAACTGGTGATGGTATCAACGACGCCCCAGCCCTCAAACGTGCCGACATTGGCGTCGCCATGGGCCGTAGTGGTACCGACGTCGCCAAACAATCGGCCGACATAATTCTACTTGATGACAGTTTTCATACCCTCGTCGGTGCCATCAAGCAAGGCCGGACGGTATTCCAAAACATCAGCAAAGGAACGCTTGTATGTTTCTCAGGTAATTCGGCCGAGCTAGTTGTGAACCTGACTAGTTTGGCGGCGGCAATCGCTTTCGGCATCCCCTTGGCGCTCAGCGTAATGCAAATTCTAGCGATAGACTTGATTGCCGAATTTTTCCCAATTGCGGCGCTTGGTTGGGACTCGGCCGACGGTGAGCTGATGAGCGAACAACCACGCAATCCGCACAACCATATCTTAAACGCCACTTCAATTGCCGATATTATGTGGAGCGGCTTATTAATCGGCGGACTAGCATTCATCAACTATATTTTATTTTTTCACCGCGCCCAAATTAATCCTCGCGGCCTGGCAATAATGAGTATCGTCCATATGAAAGCCACGACCCTGACTTACTTAACGATTGTCCTGTGCCAGCTTGGCAATACTCTGCAACGCCGCAGTCGACACGGCCTATTTACTAAGTATCAACTCCATAACAAGCAACTATGGCTAGCGATGCTATTATCGATGTTCTGTGTTGTTAACATTATCTATAACCCCTTTATCGCGCCATATTTCCGGGCCAGTTCGCTATCTAGGGTCGACTGGTGGTATGCCATAGTAGCCGCCATAATATTCTTGCTACTAAGCGAACTGCGCCGCTATACTAATCAGCACAGCCGCAAAGTCGTACACGGCCTACACCCATCTCTATCCCAGGCAAAACCCTTATCCAATTAGGAATTAGGCTAATTTTAGTTCTCGTTCCGCCTTATTCATGAATTCTTCAATGCTGTCGCCTTCATTGGATAGGTATATATCAGCGCTAGTTTTTACACCCAGCATATTTAGAGTAGCTTCGTCGCCAGAATGCGCCATCTCGGCTGCCTCTTCCTCGCAAAATTGTTCAAATGTCTTTTTATCTTCATCGGTTCGTTGGCGAGAGAATATTCGGTCATAACGAGTTTTTGGATCAGCATCAACCCAAATCACTTGACCGCCTAGTTCGTGAACTCGCACAACTTCACCTGGGTTACGAAGGCTAGCAACTACCAGTCCGCTGTATTTACCAGGTTCGGCATCAAAAACAGCCACAGCCTTGTCTATTAACACTCCTAGGCCTGATTCGCGGCGCCACTCTGCACTAATAGTGCGTAATACTTCCCTTTCGACCGGTAAACCACGACGACTAGCTTCGGCACGCAAAATATCAGAGCCAGAGACGAATAAATAATTATGTCGTTCTGCCAGCATTTGTCCAACAGTGTCTTTGCCGGAGCCATTTGTGCCTGATAGTCCAAAAAGTTTCATCCACCAATTGTAACAAAAAACACCTTGAGAGCGAAGTGCTACAGAAGCAAATCACTCTAATGATTATCTTACTAAAACAGGATGAGCGGCTATCTGATGTAGTCGTGGAGTTTTTTGGCGTCGCGATGTTTGCGTAACTTGGCCAAAGCTTTGGCTTCAATCTGACGAATACGCTCACGGGTAACGTTAAATTCTTGACCAACTTCTTCTAGTGTATGGCTTTTGCCGTCTTCTAAACCAAAGCGTAGTTTCAATATTTTTTGCTCACGCTCAGTTAGAGCTCCAAGCATGTCTTTAACGTGCTCTTTTAGTAGCTGGCTGGTGGCTGATTCTTCTGGGCTAACTGTGTCCTCGTCTTCAATAAAGTCACCTAGCACTGAATCTTCTTCGTCATCACGAACGCTAGCGTCGAGCGATGAAATATCTTGTTTGATTTTCATAATATGCTCAACTTTTTCTACTTCGATTTCCATTTCTTTGGCGATCTCTTCGTTAGTAGGCTCGCGGTTTAGTTCTTGAGTTAAGCGACGCTGAGTACGCAATAGTTTGTTGATAGTTTCAACCATGTGAACAGGAATTCGAATTGTACGAGCTTGGTCAGCAATTGCTCGGGTAATAGCTTGGCGAATCCACCAAGTAGCGTAGGTACTAAATTTAAAGCCCTTGTCTGGGTCGAACTTCTCAACAGCACGAAGTAAGCCAGTATTGCCTTCTTGAATAAGGTCGAGCAAGTCGAGGCCACGACCGACATAACGCTTCGCGATCGACACAACAAGTCGCATATTAGCTTCGGCCATTTTGTCCTTGGCTAATTTTTCGCCTGCTACAACGCGTAGCGCTAAAGCAAGTTCTTCGGCAGAAGTTAAGAGTGGGATTTTACCAATTTCACGCAAATATAAACGAACGGAGTCATCAGCAATATCATCTAAGTAGACTTGCTCGTCTAGTTTAATCTCTTCTTCGTCTTCAGCGACCCATTCGTCTGTGAAGGCGTCTGTGTCTGGCTCGGTAGCGCTCGTAATACCAATGCCAGCATCGGCTAGTTCGGTATAAAGCTTGTCGAGCAAATCGACATTGGCTGGCACGTCTGGAATAGCGGTAAAGATATCGCGCTGGTCGACCTGACCGGCTTTTTTAGCTTTTAGAAATAATTTATCTTTGATTTTTACGAGTGCTGGGTCGGCTACGGCTTTTTTAGAGACCTTAGTCGCTTTAGTCGCCTTAATTGGCTTGGCTTTGGCTTTCGTCATTAATATTCTCCTTATAAGTTCTTAACAATTTGTCTAATTCTTTAACTTGCATGAGTAATGCGGACGATTTGTCGCTATCACCTTCCCGCATGGCTGCTGCCAGCGGAACTTTTTTGATTTTTACATAATTTTCTATCAATCGTACCTGCAACCGAGCGGCTTCGTAACGAAGCTCTAAAACCTCGAGGTCCTGATAGAGTTCCTCGTACAATAATACCAGAATATCGACATATTCGCCATTGTCACTTGCTAATAGGCTTTTTTGTTTTTTTATATCTATTTCTGGATGCTTACGAATAAAGGCCAACAACTTTTGACCTCGTTCTTCTGGGAACATATCAATAAGCAATTTATCGAGACTCGGACGAAGACCAGCATTAACTAGTACAATCGCTAATAGTTGGTTCTGCGACTTGATTCTCTCTGCTAAAACCAGGTCAATTTTGCCTAACGGTACGGCTGGCTTCTTCAGCACTACCGGGCGAGTGTCGGACACAGTTTGCTGAAGTTTTGTTTTTAATGCTTCAACACTTACGCCAATTATGCCAGCGATTTTGTTCATGTAATGATCCTGCTCCACGCTATCCTCTAAGGTTCTGACTACTTTAAGCAAAACGTCACTAAACTGTCGTTTGCCTGGCGCACTCGTTAGGTCGAGACGCTTCTGATACTGCTCGATCAACCAGTCGAGGGCGTACTTATGGCTTTCGATAGATTTTGCCCAAATTTCTGGCCCACCTTTGGTGTTAATTAATTCATCGGGGTCTTTGCCGCCAGGAATATCAATAATACTAAGCGAAACATCGGCTCGCCCGGCAATAGGAATCGCTCGCTCTGTTGCGGCGATACCGGCGCCGTCTTGATCAAAAGCTAGTCGAATATCTTTTGTAAATCTACCAAGCGCCTTCAAGTGCATTTCCGTCATAGCCGTACCTGCAGATGCCACCACCTGCTTTACGCCAGCTTGGTTACTAGCAATCACATCAAGATTACCCTCAACAACTACTACGTACTTATTGACTCGTATTGCCTCTTTGGCTAAATGCAGGCCAAACACGTGGCGACTTTTGTCGTAGACGGCAGTTTGCGGAGTATTGATGTACTTAGGCGCATTAGGATTATCTATAAGCAATCTTGAGGTAAAACCGATAATTCTGCCCTGCGCATCAGCCAAAGGAATCATAATTCGACCACGGAACATATCGCTAAAACCAGAATACCTACTGCTAACCAAACCGGCAGCTTTTAATTCGTTCTCGCTAAAACCCTTGGACTTCATAAAAGTTAATAAAGCCTTGTCGCCTTCCGGAGCGTAGCCTATCCGAAAAAGTAATGCGGTCTGCTTGCTAAATTGTCTCTTTTTTAAAATATATTCTAAGGCTGATTTAGTCTTGCTAAAATGTACTTGATAAAATTTAGTCGCTAATTCAAGCGCTGCATATATTCGCTCTTTTTCTTGGCCACGCGCCCCGCTCTGTTCGTTACGATACTGACTAAGATCAACTCCTGCTTGGCGAGCCAGCAATTCTAGTGCTCCTCTAAAGTCCAAGCCCTCCATTTCCATGACAAAACTAAACATATTTCCGCCCTTACCAGAGCTAAAATCATGCCAAATTTGTTTTTCTGGACTAACAACAAAACTTGGCGTTTTCTCGTTGCCAAAAGGACTTAACCCCTTAAAGTTGCGGCCGGTACGTTTCAAAGTGACATATCGAGCAATTACATCCTCGATATTTAATCTCCCCTTGATATCTTCCATAGCATCCATAGATTCTAAGTATCAAGTATAAGACTACAACTATCAAGCATAAGGGGCGCCTAACCACTTCGAAAGCTGATAACTGGATAATTTAACACTTACTATTTGCTATCTACTACTTACTACTTGTAAAATAATGCTTATGCAACCTACCCAGCAAATGCCTAACCCAAATACTCCCCCACCAGCCAACCAAACTCCAAGCGTGTATGATTTTATCCTAAGCGAACAATCTACAAAAAAAGCACCTAAATCCTCCGGAGCTGGAGGACAAAAAAACCGTACAATACTAATGATTATTGGCATTTTGGTTATTTTTATGATTGGTGTAATAGGCTATTCTGTACTTACAAAAAACAGCAAAGACAACAGCTCCAATCTGATAGATAACGAGGCTTACCAAACTGAAATAATTAGAATAGCTACTTTGTCAGAAGCAAGATCAAAAAGTGTAAACATCAAAAACTTTGCAGCAACAGTACTTTTGGTGACAAAAACAGACCTAGGGACGATTAGTGGCATTTTGGCGAAGAAGAAAACAAAAATCGCACCATCAGCCTTACTAAAGAGGAAAAACGCAAAGACTGACGCTCTGCTAGACGCTGCCGCTCAAAATAATCAATTTGACTCGGTTTTTGAGACAGAGCTAACAAAACTTTTAATCCAATATCAGAGCAGCCTATATGCGACCGTACAGATAACCACTGCTAAAAAAGAAAAGCAGATCTATGTAGACATACGCAGCAATGCTATTAAATTAATCGAGAGCCAGACGACTCAGGCCGCTAATTAGTAGATCAATATTATGTAGTCAGGTTAAAGCTGTGCTGAATTAGGCCCTGTATCTCAGGTATTGGTATCTGTCCTGTCAGAAGAATTGTGTTCCAGTGCTTCTTATTTAAGTGATACCCCGGCATTACCGTCTCGTATTTTGAACGTAATATCTCTGCCAACCCAGGGTCGCACTTTAGACTTAGCTGTAGAGGCTCTGTTTTTTCATTAATCAATGCAAACATCTTGGAGTCATCTGCTGAACCATTTTTATATACTGCAACACTCTCGCCAAACGGATAGTCCAGCCTAGCGCCAGGTAAACTTAAAATATATTCTTCAACACTTTTGTGATCCATGCCATTAAGAGTACATAGTCTGGCGAAAACAGTCAAAAATCATTTAACAATTCAGGGTCTATGAATTGTGAATAATGTACAATGTGGCTATGGAAGATAGCGTATTTACAAGAATTATTAGAGGCGAGCTACCTAGTCATAAGGTTTATGAAGACAACAAGACTATGGTTATCGTTCCCCTGCACCCCATAGCAAAAGGCCATTTATTGGTTATACCAAAGTTACAAGTGGATCAATTTTATGAACTACCCGAAGATGACTATGCTGCTTTATGGTCAACCGTAAAGAAAACCTCACAAAAACTTAAGCAAACACTAAACACAAAACGAGTAGGCCTTAAGGTTATTGGATTAGATGTACCTCATGCCCATATTCATGTTATCGCCTTCGACGAATTAGACGAATACAATCAGACCGAAAATAGCACAACAGAACCAGACCACACAGCTCTGGCCTCTATCGCAGAGACGCTAAAGTTCTAGTTACTTGTAACATAAATATGATAATATTTATGTTATGACAGACGTATGGATAGCAGCACTCGCAGCAATAGGTATTGGTACCTGGGTTTTTCAGAAAGTCATCCGCAGAACAGGCGGAAACATGAAGACCACTCTTATAGCTTCAATATTTATAGGAGTAATTGTATTTTTCGTATCTTGGTCTCTTCTTCATTTATTTTTAGCTCAGTAAATAAAAACTAAGCTTAATCTAAACTAGCCATTTAGTACTATTTTTGTTAGCAAAAATTTAACAAAATTGGTACTATAAGGTCTATGGATGAGAAAAGTTTGGGGAATCACCTTCAGGAGGCTCGTAAAGCGCGTGGCTTAACTCAGCAGCAACTGTGCCAAAAAGCTAATTTGAGTTACTCTACTTTGGCAAAAATTGAACGCGGAGCCATTAAATCACCCTCTATTTTTACGATTCAGCAGATTTCTGCCGTTTTAGGCATGTCTCTTGACCAGCTAATCGGCTCACCTTCTGGACGAAAAAACATCAAATCCACCTCAAAATCTGGTATCAAGTTTGTGTATTTTGATGTGAACGGATGCTTAGTTCGATTCTTCCACAGAGCATTCACTAAATTGGCAGAAGAAACAGGCGTCCCTAGCGATCTTATCGAAAACACCTTCTGGCACTTTAATGATGCGGTTTGTTGCGGAAGTATCAGCATGGATGACTTCAATAAAGAAATGTCCAAAAAACTAGAGATAGATAACATCGACTGGCGTGAATACTATATGGAGGCGATCGACCCAATACCGGAAATGAATAGTCTCGTGAAGTGGGCGTCTACTGTGTATGAGGTCGGGCTGTTAACCAATATAATGCCTGGATTTATTGACGAGATGCGCAAACGAAAACTTATTCCAGACGTCGAATACGCAACTATAGTAGATTCATCAGAAGTTGGCTTTATAAAACCTGATCGTAAGATATACGAAATAGCCGAGTCAAAGTCCGGATGTTCGCCTGACCAAATATTATTAGTTGACGACAGCCGTACCAATATAATGGCCGCAGAGCACATGGGATGGCGAGTTTTATGGTTTGACGACTTCCGACCAGAAGAATCAGTCAAACGCGTCCGCACGGCTTTAGAACCGGCCTGAGGGTATGGGGATTTATCATTGACACATTGATCATTAATTTGTCATTTAACATTTGGTCATTGACGGACGAAGAATAAGACAGGAGTAAGTTAAAAAATCCACGGCTTCAACTATTGACCACCAACTAGTTACCGGCCGCGAACCGAGCCTGTTGAGCGGCTATTTTTTCTAAAAGCTGCTGGTTTTCATCTAATTGATCTTTGGTTTGGTCTACAATTGCCTTTGGTGCACTTTTAACATAGTTCTTGTTGGCTAGTCTGGCCTCTAAAGAAATGATGACTGCTTGGATTTTAGCTTTCTGGACTTCAAGCTGCTTCTGATACTCGGCTATTGTGGCGCTATCAACGTCTAACCAAGCCTGAAACTTAGTTTGTACTAGCTGGAGCCCGCTGGCGCTACCAACTGGTTTAAGTTCTTTTAGTTTTGCAAGTTTCTTGACGAGATCAGAGTTCTTCTCTAGAAAAGGGGCGTTTTGATAATAAAGACTGTTGTCATGAAGATTAAGCTCAGCTGTTAACTGTCGGATTTCGCTAACAACAGAAATAACTTCTTCAAACTCATCAGCGTCTTTGCTCGAAACTTTATCTGCAACCGGCCATGCCTCAACGGCTAGAATTGATTCTTGTTTACTTTTCAATGTCTGCCAAATAGTTTCGGTTAAGAATGGAGCGAAGGGATGGGTCAACTTTAGGATTGATTCAAAAACATTAATCAGCAAAGTCTTGTTCAGCTCAACCTTCGAAGCTTCGACGTACCAGCTTGCAAAATCGTCCCATACGAAATGGTAGAGCTTATCATAAGCCTCAGAGAAGTCATAGCTTGCAAAATCGGAATCGATACCAGAAATTAACTGTTGTAACTTATACAATATCCATTGATCGGCTACGTTATTAGATTCTTGCTTTTGATGTTCATCAAAGTCGTCACCTAATTTATCTTCAATAAAACGAGCAATATTCCAGAGTTTATTACAGAAATTGCGCGCCTCCTCTACCCTTCTTGGGTCATAGCCGCTGTTTACTGCTGCTGAACGGCCAGTGATTATTCCTATTCTTAATGCGTCAGACCCGTACTTTTCGATGACCGGAAAGGGATCGACAACATTGCCTATCGACTTGCTCATCTTGGCTCCGTCCTCTGCCATGACATAACCGTGAATATAAACATCTTTAAACGGGATCTCATCTGTTATATACAGCCCCAGCATGACCATTCTAGAAACCCACGGGTATAGGATTTCACCACCCGTCTCCATTAATGACAGCGGGTAAAATTGTTTAAAATCTGGACTATCGGGAAAGTCTAATGTTGCGTATGGCCAACTTGAACTACTAAACCAAGTGTCGAATACGTCAGGATCACGTCGATAAGTCTTGCCATCTACTTCTATTATTTCCTGTTCAACTCTTTCGTCATAAATCCAATCATCTTCGTCGTCGACATTTTGAAAGGCGGGTATAGGTATGCCCCAGGCTATTTGACGACTTATATTCCAGTCCCTTAAGCCCTTGAGGTAAGTAGCCAACTGTTCTTTTTTGGTTTCGGGGTAGAACGTTATCTTTTCTGCCTCTAGTGCAGCAATAGCCGGTTTTGCAAGTGGCTGCATGTCAATAAACCATTGCTTCATGAGCATAGGCTCGATAACTGTACCGCACTTGTAGCACTTCCCTACCCGATTGTGATAATCTTCATCTACTTTTACTAGCAACCCTTTTTCCTGTAGTGCATTGACGACCGCTTCCCTGGCCTCAATTATCGTCATACCCCTATATTTTCCAGCCTTTTCGTTCATCGTACCGTCATGATTTATTACTCTTACGGCTGGCAAATTATGTCGAGTCGCTACTTCCCAATCGTCAAATGAATGTGCCGGTGTAATCTTCACTACCCCTGTTCCAAAAGTCATATCTACCATATCATCGGCAATCACCATTACATCAAACGGTCCATTTACGCCCTCAACTGTAACTGTCTTACCTACCCATTCCTTGTAGCGATCATCTTTTGGATTTACCGCAACGGCCGTGTCTCCAAACTTGGTTTCCGGGCGTGTCGTTGCAAGCTCAAATGGTCCATATTTCATGTAATAAAGTGGTGTTTTTGCATCTTCATAAACAACTTCTACATCTGCAAAACCAGTTCCATGAAAAGTACAGTAATTAACTAGACGCTCGCCTCTATATATCAAGCCCTCATCCCACATTTTTTTAAAGGTCCGAAAAGCTCTGTTTGTAATCTTTGGGTCAAGGGTGAACGTATAGTGTGACCAGTCACAGCTAACACCCATAGCTCTTAACTGCCTCTCAAAACTACCCCTGTTATCGGCTACAAAATCCCAGATTTGTTTGTACAAATCATCGCGACTAAATTCAAATCGGCTCTTACCTTCCTTGGCTAATTTCTTCTCAAAAACAGACTGAGTTTCGAAACCAGCATGATCAGCACCTGGCAACAATAGAGTAGCCTCACCTTTCATGCGATGATAACGAGCCATAATATCTTGAATTGAAGCTGTTAAGGCATACCCAATATGTAAATTAGCATTGGCGTTTGGCGGTGGCATTACGATGCTGTAGCTTTTAGCGCTGCCACGATGCTTAGGAGTAAAAACGCCGGCCTTCTCCCACATAGTATAAATATCAGTCTCGTACTGGCTTGGTTCATAAAGCTTGGGAAGTTTCATATTATCCTCTTAAACAAATAGATTCTTGTATATAATATCACCT
>Ga0209190_1001572_pt1 | contig 15847 bp, 6 predicted proteins | sample M_140205_XF_Meta_FD_187315 | JGI IMG/M metagenome (GOLD analysis project Ga0209190, IMG submission 187315) | Freshwater microbial communities from Lake Montjoie, Canada to study carbon cycling - M_140205_XF_MetaG (SPAdes) (version 2) | ecosystem: Environmental > Aquatic > Freshwater > Lake... | reverse complement strand
ACTGCTGATTTCTCATTTAATGCAACCACACCTGCTAGCGTAACATGCGGAACAGTAAACTCAGCAACCTTTTCCTTAGGAACTTCCTTCATAGGAGGATTCTCTACGACTATAAATCTTTCTACAACAGGATCACTTCCTTCTGGAACTTCAGTAAACTTCAATCCAGCCTCAATTACTCCTGGAAGTAGCACTACTATTACTATAAATAATATTTCAGGACTTGCTACAGGAACTTACAACATAACCGTAAGCGGGGTTGCAGGCACAATTACACATACTGCAACGCTTACATTAAACATCAATCCTGGAACACCTCCTTCAATTACACTTGATCCTTCAAGTGTTCAAATATGCACCGGCAATAATACAAGCCTTACCGCTTCTGCTCCAGGTGCCACTTATAATCAATGGCAGGTAAGTACAAATGGAGGAACTACTTGGTCTAATATTACTAATGGAGTCATTTATTCTGGAGCTATTACAGACACACTTAATATTGCAAATGCTACTATTGGACTAAACGGATATCAATATCGCATGATAGCATCAACACCTTGTGGAAGTGATACGTCTGCAAGTGCTACAGTAACAGTAAGCACTACACTTTCAATTATTACATCTCCTCAAAGTGTAACTGCCTGCGAAGGGCAACCTTACACCTTTACATGTAGTGCTGCTGGAGCAGACCTAACCTATCAATGGCAGGTTAGCACTAATGCAGGTATTAACTTTACAAATATTTCTGGTGCCCTATCTTCTAGTTATACCATACCAAATGTAACCTTATCATTAGCAAGTAATATTTACAATGTAATTATTAATGGAAGTTGCCCTGGTGGACCAGATACTTCAAGTAATGCAGTATTGGGTGTGACTACTAGCACCTCTATTTCAAATCAGCCTAGTCCACAAACAGTTTGTGCAGGTGATAATGCAAACTTTAATGTAACAGTAACTGGATCTAACATTACATATCAGTGGGCTGTAAGTACAAATGGCTCAACATTCACAAATATTCCTGGCGCAACTTTAAGTACACTATCCCTCTCAGGTACTACTGCTACTCAAAATGGATATATTTATCATGTTACTGCTACATCTAGTTGCTCAATCAATCCACTAGTATCTAATGATGTAACATTAACAGTAAATCAGCCAGTAATAATTAATACGCAACCTTTACAAACAATATCATGCGATAGCAATGCAATTATAAGCATTCAGGCCATTGCTACAGGCATCAGCTATCAATGGCAAGTGAGTACTAATGGAGGTGCAAACTGGAGTAATGTTACAAATGCTGGAGTATATTCAGGCGCAACTACTCAGGCCTTAGTAATGACTGGCTTAAGCGCATTATACAATGGCTATTTATACCATTGTATTGTTTCAGGAACTTGCAATCCTTCTGGAGTAACATCAGATAGTGCATTACTTTCCATTAGTACAACAGCATCTATTAATACTCAGCCAAAAGATACTACCATTTGTATAACAGGCAACACAACTGTTTCATTCAGTGTTACCACTTCAGGATCTATAGCTTCATATCAATGGCAAGTAAGTACAGATGGAGGCACTACTTGGACAGACATTACTGGAGCAATTAGTGGTTCTTATACTACAGGTAATCTTGTGCCAGCTAATAACGGAAATCTATACCATGTAAAAGTTATTGGAGATTGCAACACAGTTACCTCAACATCAGCCCTACTAACTGCTACAGCAGGAGTAAGTATCACTACTCAACCGATAGGTAATCTTAGAATTTGTATTGGTCAATCAGCTACAGATACTGTAATAGCCACCAATGCTGTTTCTTACCAATGGGAAATAAGTACTGATGGAGGTACTACCTGGACAAATATTCCGGGAGCAATAACGTCTACTTATACTGTTAACAATGCTGATACCTCTCAAAATAATGACAGAATCAGAGTAATTATTACAGGAACAAGTGCATGCGGATCTTTAACTTCTTCAACAACAAGAATAAGGATATCTGGCTACCCTACTGTTGGTTATACTGCAACTCCCGCTGAAGCAGTTTGCCCAGGTACAGAAATTACACTTAGAGGAACCGGAACTCAAAACTATACATGGGATAATGGTGTTACTAATAACACTCCTTTTATTCCACTTACTTCGGGTCCTTATACTGTAATTGGTAGCAACTTTACCGGATGTAAGGATACGGCAACTGTAAATATTACGGTGTTTCCTACTCCAACTGTTACGCTTACAGTTTCTCCTGGTTCAACTATTCAACCTGGTAGCGTTGCAACACTTACTGCATTATCAAATCTAGCAAGTACTTCCTACGAATGGTATCACAATGGTACAGTTGTAGCTGGAGCTTCAAGCAACACACTTAGTGTTCTTTACTTTACTGCTGCAGACTTAGGTACTTATTATGCAATTGCTACAGATATAAACACATGTGTTGGAACTTCAAATGATGTTACGCTATTACCAGGCACTACAACGCTAATAACGCCCAATCCAACCAATATTGGTTATTTCGAAATTCATCTTCCTATTACAGGCTATATAAACCCTACACGTATTGTTAGTATGTACGATGGTAAAGGAGCTCTTGTTTACCAAAATTCAGTTGCTACAGTAGGAAGTAATCCTATCAAAGTTGAAACTAGTAAATTCAGCAAAGGAGTTTATATGATTGATGTTACCGATGTAAATGGAAACAGAATAGTGACTGCAAAAGTTGTTATTTCTGCTAACTAATAATTATTAGAACACTTATTAAAGCCGGTTGCAATAATGCAGCCGGCTTTTTTTGAACTAAAAAATCGGTAAACTGAACCAAATATCCTACCTAAAAGAATTTTGTAAAACTTGAATTTAGAGGCTAAAAAAATAAAGACTCTCCCTGAATATGACAGTTGGCTCTATTAATTTTATATTACTTTTGACATCAATTTAAAAAGATAAAAAATGGATTTTTTAAAGAAACTTGATATCTCCGGCACGAACCAGGGCGTTTCTACCGGCACTAAATGGATTGTATCTAAAGGAGAACGCATTTCTTCTTATTCCCCAGTTAACGGGAAACTTATTGGAACTGTTATCGCTGCAGATAAAAAGAGCTATGAAGCTGCGGTAAAAAAAGCTAGTAAAGCATTTGAGGAATGGAGACTATGGCCTGCCCCACGCCGAGGAGAAGTAGTGAGACAAGTAGGTGAAGAATTAAGAAAATATAAAATGCCTTTAGGGCAACTTGTAAGCTACGAAATGGGAAAGAGCTTGCAGGAAGGCTTAGGTGAAGTTCAGGAAATGATAGACATCTGTGATTTCGCAGTTGGATTATCGAGACAATTGCACGGACTTACTATGCATAGTGAAAGACCTGGGCACCGCATGTATGAGCAATACCACCCTCTTGGTTCAGTAGGAATCATTTCAGCATTCAATTTTCCAGTTGCCGTTTGGAGTTGGAATAGCATGTTGGCTTGGGTTTGTGGAGACACTTCCATTTGGAAACCTAGTGAAAAAACTCCCTTATGCGCCGTAGCTTGTCAAAAAATTGTAGAGTCTGTATTTAAGAAAAATAATGTTCCAGAAGGAGTTAACTGCCTCATAATTGGAGGTCGCGATATAGGAGAAAAGATGGCTAATGATGAACGCATACCAATGGTATCAGCAACAGGAAGTACGGGGATGGGAAAGAGTGTAGCTGCTGCTGTTGCAAAACGTTTAGGACGGAGTTTATTAGAGCTTGGTGGTAATAATGCAATTATTATTTCTGATGAAGCAGACTTGCATATAGCAATGATAGCGGCCACTTTTGGAGCGGTAGGTACAGCAGGTCAGAGATGCACCACTACCAGAAGACTCATCATTCATGAAAAGATTTATGATAAATTCAAAAACATGCTCACCCATGCCTATAAGCAAATTCGAATTGGCGACCCTTTAAATGAAAAGAACCAAGTTGGGCCTCTTATTGACAAAGACGCGGTTAAAATGTACCAGAATGCAATTTCAAAATGTAAAAAGGAAGGTGGTAAATTTATTATTGAAGGTGCTGTTCTTTCAGGAAAAGGATACGAAAGTGGTTGCTATGTAAAACCTTGCATAGCAGAAGTAAAACCAGGCTACTCAATTGTGAAGCATGAAACTTTTGCCCCTATTTTATATATCATGAAATATAAATCCTTGAAAGATGCCATCGCAATTCAAAATGGTGTTCCTCAGGGACTTTCCTCATCTATTATCACAAACAACCTCAGAGAGTCTGAACAATTTCTATCTCATTCAGGAAGCGACTGTGGAATTGCAAATGTAAATATTGGAACATCAGGAGCCGAAATTGGAGGCGCTTTTGGAGGGGAAAAAGAAACAGGTGGCGGAAGAGAAAGTGGCAGCGATGCCTGGAAAGCCTATATGCGTAGACAAACTAACACTATTAACTATTCAGACAAATTGCCTTTGGCTCAGGGCATCAAATTTGACTTATAAAATTTTGCCAATATTTTTTTATTTATCTTTTTAAAAAAGCCATTATAATAATTTTGTTTCTAATTAAAAACTAAAATAATGAACAGGAAAATCAAATTGTTATTACTAACTATAGTATTATTTAGCACTCCTACTTTTGCTCAATCTACCGACTCAATAAAAGCAAAAAGCAAGGAATCTGTTCCAAAAAATTGGCACCAGCTTGATTTTGGTACAAGTGGTTTTCAAGGTATCAGCTTAGACAATGCATATGAATTTTTACATAGACAAGGTCTCACAAGTAAAAAAGTACTTGTTGCAGTCATAGACAGCGGCATTGATACACTTCACGAAGATTTAAAACCTGTGCTCTGGGTAAATAAGCGAGAAATTCTTGGCAACAATAAAGATGATGACAAAAATGGCTATGTTGATGATATTCATGGATGGAATTTTATTGGAGGTAAAGACGGTAAAAATGTAAAGGAAGATAGTTATGAATCAGCAAGGGTTTACCATCAACTCAAATCGCGCTGGGCTAAGTTTTCAGGCAACCCCGACAAACTCTCGCCTAGTAAAAAAGCTGAATATATAATGTTTAAAAAGGCAGAAGAAGCTATTACCGAAGGTTCAAGTGCTGCTGAAATGGAATCACTAGTGAAGATGCAAGAAAAACTAATGAAAGGCGATTCAGTAATAAGAAAGGAAATGGCTAAAGAGGAATACAATATTGCTGATCTTGAAAAATACACAACTAATAACAAAGATGCCAAATCAGTAAAATCAATGTTAATTGGTATCGGCAAAGCAAATAATACAACTGATATTACAAATACGCAAATACTAGAAGAAATTGAAGGAGCCATAAGAAAGGCTGATGCTGCCAATACACCTCCTGAAAAATTTCGTAAACAAGTTGTAGGTGATAAAGAATCAAAATTTAAAGATAAAAAATACGGCAACAACGACCTTATGGCCGAAACACCATTTCATGGCACTCATTGCTCTGGCATTATTGGTGCAGCAAGAAATAATGGCGTAGGTGTTGATGGTATAGCTGATAATGTTGAAATAATGATGGTAAGAGCAGTGCCAGATGGCGATGAGCATGATAAAGATATTGCATATGCTATAAGATATGCTGTAGATAATGGTGCGCGGGTTATTAGCATGAGTTTTGGGAAAGATTTCTCGCCTCAAAAACAATGGGTAGATGATGCTTTTCGCTATGCTGATGCAAAGGGAGTGTTACTTGTTCATGCTGCCGGTAATGACAATAAAAATATTGATACTCTAGATAACTTCCCTACACCCAATTATATAGATGGCAAAGGAAGAACATTAAATATTATTACAGTTGGTGCAAGTGGTGACCCAAAAAATGGAGGCCTCACTGCTTCTTTCAGTAATTATGGCAAAAAGGAAGTTGATGTTTTTGCTCCTGGTGTAAATATTTATTCTACCATCCCTGGAGGTAATACGTATGGTAAAGCAAGTGGAACTAGTATGGCTTGCCCGGTGGTAGCTGGCATAGCTGCTCTTATTATGGAATACTACCCAAGTCTAACAGCTTCACAGGTAAAAAACATCATAGAAAAATCAGCAATCATCCCTACTGAAAAAGTTAAACTACCAGGAACTTCAGACAAGGTAATGCTCTCTGACATCTCTAAAACAGGTGGTATTGTAAATGCTTTTGAAGCAGTAAAGATGGCTAATACAATAAGTGGAGGAAAATAATAGTTTCTATTAATATTAATCAATATCTAACTGTTCCTATGACAGGGAAATGGTATAATCCAGATAATTGAAGAGTTATAATAATTTAGATAAACTTAGCATTAAAACTTGAATGAAATAAAGATTAAGTAAAAATTAAAGGATAATTAAAAAAAAATATCTTAACTATTTTACAATGTACCATTTACTACATAATTAAAATAGCCTACTCCACCGCTGAAATTTAACCACGTGTTGGAATTGAAATAACCATTACCAGTAGCAGAAGCTTGAATTTTGTATGTTGAAATCGCTTGAGTGCTACGATTCCAGGTTAGTGAAGATCCCGAAACACAAGTTTCTGGACCAAGTCCAGAATTATTCATAAAGTAAGCTGCATTAAGTCCAAATACTTTTCCTATACCATTTTCATCAATACAAACCGCAGTTTGCTCATCAACACCAATCCCTTTAACATTTGACATAGCATAATCTTGCATCATTCTTGCCATAAAAGCAATATGTCTTCCTTGACGACCACGTTGCGAATAATGGGAATCAGTAATAGTATTTAATAAATTAGGAGATGCAATAAAATCTGAATGACCCAAGGCCATAAAACTATTGTAAGGATTACTTAAAGCATCAGCCGAAACAACAGTACCAGCTTGAGCAGAAAAATAATCACTTCCCAGAATAGCAAGACCAGCACTGGTACCTCCTACTGTTACACGTTTTGTATTAATTAGATAATTGATAGCATCTTCAACAGGCGTATTTTTCCAGTAATTCACATAATCCCATTGGTCCCCACCTGCAATAAATAAAGCTTCTGCATTTTTAATTTTTTGAGCAATTTCAGGAATCATGGCTTTTGTACGACTATCAATAATTATTGATTCTACTGAATTAACGGTAGCCAATTTATTCATGTAATTATTATAACCATTGGAGCCAGAGGATCTAATAACAACAATATCTCCACCTCCACTTCTGAGAAGCATCCATTTAATAGCTGCATCAACATCCGTTCCTCCACCCATCAATACTAAGCCAGGCAAAGTAGAAGTAGAAACATCGGCAGCACTGCCAGTTGTATACGAAGTATATAATGATTTAGACGCCGCAACAGAATTTTCTGAAATGAATTCATTATTTTCTTTAGTACATGAAAAAAGAAAAGTAATAACTAAAAACGAATAGATAATAGATAGGTGTTTCATATTGTAAAAGTACAAAACTTATTAAGAAAAAAAGGCCAATATTAAAAAAAATATAAGCCTTTTTTTGAAAGCTAAAAATCGATAAAAGACATGATTTTACAGGGCTCTTGAGGCTATATAACAATTCCTCTGATTGAGACAATTAAAACATCTCCCCACCCTATTCTGTATTCAAATCAAAATCATATATTTGGCCACATTTAAAGTAAATAATTACTAAGATTTTTACCATGAAACAACGTTACAACAACCTTATTAAAAGCTTTTCGCTTTCCATTCTTTTTGTATTTATTTTCTCATCCATTTCAGCTCAAATTACTACAGCAACCTTATCGGGTACTGTAAAGGGCGTGAATAATGAAGCACTATCAAACTGTAATATAACTCTAGAATATCCTGAAGCAGGTATTAAAACAATGGTCAGCACAAGAGCTGATGGAAGATTTACCATCTCTAACCTAAGAGTTGGTGGCCCTTATAAAATTTCCATAAGCCATGCTACCCACAAAGAAGCAAATAATGACCATATAATACTTACCCTTGGAACAAATAATATTTTTGATTTTATATTAGAAGAAAATATTAAAAAACTAGATCTGCTCGTAATTATCTCCAATAAAAATAGTTTTTATGATTCTAAGAGATTTGGAGCAACCACTTCTATTACTTCAAGACAATTGAAAACTTTACCAAGTATCAACAGATCCACGGAAGATTTCTTAAGAATGACGCCTTCTGGCTCTTCAACCTACAATGGATTCTCTATCATTGGAAGAAATGGTCAATATAATAATTATTCACTCGACGGATCAATCTTTAATAACCCATTTGGGCTGGATGCTCCAACTCCAGGAGGACAAACAAATGCACAACCTGTTTCAATTGATGCAATAGAACAGATTTTAGTTACTCTAGCTCCTTACGATGTAACTCAATCAGGATTTACAGGCGCAGGCATTAATGCCGTAACAAAATCTGGAAGTAATAAAACTACTGGCTCTGTATATTCATATTATCGAAACAGATCAATGGTAGGTAAAAAACTAAATGGCACTACGCAAACCCTACCCGATCTTTCTCAATTTCAAGGTGGTGCATCTTTAGGAGGAGCTATAATAAAAAATAAATTTTTCTACTTTGCAAATATTGAAACAGAGCAAAGAACAGATGATGCAAGTGCTTATAATGCTCAAAATAGTAGCAATATTGGTTTACCTTCAACATCAAGAGTATTAGAACAAGACCTTATTGATGTAAGTAATATTCTTAAAACTAGATATGGATACGAAACTGGACCCTATCAAGGATTTATTATCAAGCAAACAAATTATAAATGGCTAACAAAATTCGATTGGAACATTAATAAAATTAACAAATTATCATTTACCTACAATGGCCTGCAAGCCACCAAAGACAAACCAGCTCATCCAACTGCTATTGGTCGCCGTGGACCTGATTTCACTACTCTTCAATTCCAAAATTCTGGCTACCAAATAGAAAATAAAATACACTCTTTTATTGCTGAATTAAAATCAAATTGGGGTAGTAATTATGCAAATAAATTGCTGGCAGTCTATACTATGTTCAGAGACAAAAGAACACCCTTCTCAGCACCTTTCCCTGTTATCAATATTACAAAATATGGAAGTAGATATATTATTGCAGGACACGAACCTTTCTCTATTCACAACACACTAAATCAAAATGCTTTTCAATTAACTGATAATTTCAACATATATAAGAACAGTCACACAATTACAGCCGGTTTATCATTCGAATCTTTCAAATTTGAAAATAGTTTTAACCTTGTAGGTTATGGCCCCTCTATTTTTAATGAAATAGATATTCAAACTTTCAAAGACAGCGTTCCTGTTGGGGGAAATGTAGTTTTTGGAGCCTACCCACTTGATAACGATGTAGAATATGCTCGCAATAGGGCGCAAGCAGACAAATGGACATTTTACAGTCTTTCAGTAGCACAGCTTTCTGCTTATATTCAAGATGAATGGCAAGCAGATGATAAATTTAAACTATCCTACGGCTTGAGAGTTGACCAATCGTACGTCTTTAATTCAGACTATCAAAGTCCGAATATTAATGCAGATGGTACATTTGCAGGGAACTTTAATCAAGGAAGTCCAACGCTACCTAATAATGACAATCTTGTATTATTTGACGAAACAGGCCAACAAATATCTAACGGAATTGGGAAAGATCTAGATAATTCTATATTACCCAAAGGATTGTTGTTTTCGCCAAGAGCCGGATTTAACTGGGATATCAATGGTAATAAATCTATTATTCTAAGAGGAGGATCAGGAATATTTACTGGACGATTTCCATTTATTTGGATAGGAAATCACATTAACTACCCTTTTACTGGATATTATAATGTAACAGGCAAAAATTTCAAATGGCCACAAGTTTGGAGAAGTGATTTAGGATTAGATATAAAACTTAAATCAGGCACTTTAATATCTACAGATCTTTTCTATACAAAGGATTTAAAGGCTATGATGGTAAGAAATTACAACTTAGGCTTTCCAGGTGGTATTCTAAATTCAGGCACAGGTGATACAAGATCTATTTATAGAGAGGTAGATAAAGGATCAGGCAATACCTATGTATTTACTAATACCAAAGAAGGTTATCAATTCAATTTTACATTTCAACTTCAACAAATATTCAAAAATGGCTATTCCGCAATGGTCGCATATAATTACTTGAAATCCTATGACGCCTCTTCTATTTCTGCTGAAATATCAGGCGATGCATTTGATCGGAACCCATCATTAGGGAATGTTAACGTTGCTAGACTTACTCCTTCTGCTTATGGCAATAAACACAGAGTAATGGCAGTAGTATCTAAGAAATTTGATTATGGCAAAGATAATAATATGTCGAGCGCCATTTCAATTTTCGGAAATTGGTATAGTGGCAATAAATATTCATACGTATATGGTGGAGATATAAATAATGATGGCGCCAATACAAATGACCTTATGTACGTACCCACAGATGGAGAAATAAACAGAATGAATTTTGAATCATTTGTAGATGTGAATGGTAACCCTATTGATGCCTATACTCAAAGAAATGCTTTTCAATCTTTTATCAAACAAGATAAATACCTAAATAGTTTGCGAGGTTGCTACACTGAAAAATATGCAGCAGAAAGTCCATGGTTCAGTACTATTGATCTGAAACTTCTTCAAGATTTTAAAATCCATAACACTAATAATACTGTAGAATTAAGTCTTGACATAATAAATATTGGAAATCTACTAAATAGCAACTGGGGAGTAAGAGAATACGCATCAGCCACTGGATATTATCAGCCACTTTCAGTTCAATTGAATAACGGCAATACCCCAGTTTACCAATTTGATCCAGGACTTAAAAAAACATTCTTTGAAAATCCTGATCTTATTTCGAGATGGCAAATGCAATTTGGCGTGAGATATATTTTTTAAAATAAAATGCATATATATATGATGCATAAATAAAAAAATGATGCCTATTTTAAATAATCAAGAAATGAACCAGTATTTAACTTACGATGATATACAGCTTGTACCTGGCTATTCTGAAGTAGCAAGTAGAAAAAATATCATACTACGGTCAAAAATTACAAAAAAATGGTCCTTAGATATCCCCATTATAGCTTCTCCGATGGATACTGTATGTGGGTTCGAAATGGCGAAAGCCTTAATGGATATAGGGGCAGTAGGTTGTATACACCGATTTTTGACTGTTGAAGAACAAGCTCAAATAATAAAGTCATTAGTAAAAGATAAAGGAGATAAGCCATATCCAATCATGGCTGCAATTGGAGCAAATGGCGATTATTTTGAAAGGGCCACTGAACTATTTTCTTGTGGAGCCAATATCATTCTTATTGACGTAGCACATGGCCACCATAAAAATGTAAAAAATGCCATAGCAAAGATTAAAGGATCTATAGAAGTAGATATAATAGCTGGCAATATAGCCACCCCTGAAGCTGCTCAAGACCTTATAAATTGGGGTGCAGATGCATTGAGAGTAGGTATTGGCGGTGGATCACTATGCACTACACGAATAAAGACAGGATTTGGGGTGCCTAACGTAACCTGTCTTCAGGAAATATTAAATAAGTCAACAGTACCTGTAATAGCTGATGGAGGAATAAGAACAAGTGGCGATATCGCAAAAGCTTTGGCGTTAGGATCTTCCACAGTGATGTTAGGAAACCTTTTAGCAGGTACTACAGAAGCTCCAAGCAAACTAATAAATGGATATAAGCAATACAGAGGTGCAGCATCTTTAGCTACTAAATTGGCAAATAGTCAAGATCCAAGAAATGTAGAAGGTGAAACTACAAATATCCCTTTTAAAGGAAGTGTAAAAGATGTAATTAACGATCTTATTGATGGGGTAAAATCATCCCTTTCTTATGCTGGCGCTAATAATTTATCTGAATTCAAGCCTAAAATTATAAAAATTACTAACGCAGGCATTAAAGAAGCTTCTCCTCATTTATTAGGTTAAATTTTGTACTATATCTAACCTGTCTAAGTATGTTAATCTAATAAAATAGAAAAGTGAAAACCTAAGCAGTTAGATAATTTAATAATTAAATGCCAGCTCAAAGGATTGTTGGAAAAAATATTGATTTCTGTAGATGATGTATTGATGCAGACATCAATTACTTAAGGTACTCGAATTCGTGATTTTGTATTTGAGGAAAATGTTGCTTCTAAAATAACAGAAAAAAGAACCAGTAATATTTGTAAATGGTTTTGGATTAGAGCATAAATTAAACTAAAAAATCAACTCGTTAAAGTTGATTTTTTAGAAAAAAAAGAATTTTTATTTTAGCTTTTTGATGTTTTTTAATAATTACTTAGTTTCACTTCCATTGCGAAAAGTTCTTTCAATTTGTAAACTAATTTTAAGTTAGAAATTAGTAATAATAAATTAATTCTTAATAACTCGCTTAATGAATTTATTTGTTGCAGTTAAAACTTCAACTGTATAAGTTGATTTAGGTAACCCAGCTAAATTTTTCAATTGAATAACATTGTTTCCTTTAGTTAGCTTAACGTCAAACTGAATTATTACACGTCCATCAACAGCGATTAGTTTAACATGTCCAACTTCTTCTATCTGATTAATAATATCGATTTTGATGTTAGTTACAAATGGATTTGGATAAGTATTGATGTAAGATCCTGCATCTTTTAGCTTTAAAGCAACAATATTTGAATATTTATATGACCCATCATTATCAACCATTTTTAGACGATAGTAAACAACAGCAGCACTTGTTTTTAATGCATCATTGTATGTATAATCCTGGCTTGTTGTTTGAGAGCCTATTGCAGCTACATTTCCTCTGTTTGAGAAATTGATTGCATTTTCACTTCTTTCAATTTCGTACCGATTTGCATTGATTTCAGATTGAGTATTCCAGATTAATACTGCGGTTTCATTGTTTGCTAATCTTACGTTGAATGAAGATAATGTGATTGGTGTTGGACCACCAGCCTGAACAACCAATTTAACCATTGCATTGCTGCAATCAATGTCTGAGTCGCATAAACTGTAGAAGAAAGTGTCGATACTGGCAAATCCAGAATCGGGTGTGTATGTAAATGAACCATCTGTATTGAAAATAATGGTGCCATGTAACGGACCATTGGTCAAACTCCAAATATTTCCTCCATCTGAACTTTGATGATCATTTCCAGATACGTTGCCATTGTAAGAAGTATCTTGATCAGGCGCGAAAATATCATCATTAGCAATAGGGAAAGCATCAACGCCCCAATCCATATTTGTCAGAGCAACAGAAAGTGTATTTATTGAAGATCTAATTAATGGGGTTGTGTTAATCCATCCTATACTATTTATTATTGGCGTTGGAGAATATGTACCTATTGAATCATTAACAGAGCTTAAAATTAGAGAAAGTCCGTTCGTCATTGAAGGTATGTTAATCAAACTATAATCGCCATTTGAAGATATTGCGCTCTTAGCGATTACGAATCCATTTTGATCTAAACAATAGGCGAACAAACTATTGTTTGCATTTGTTCCTTGCTCACCAATTGTAAAAATGTTATTAAATGAATTGTTTGCACTTCTATTTGTATCATTCCATACCTTACCAGAGATAGTTACTAAATTTGGTACAATAGTTATTGGAAAACTTTCAAATGATTGACGTCCGCAACCATCTGTAACCACAACTTGGATTGTTACATCAGTTGGGGTATTTACAATTGTAGGAGAAAAAGTTGTATTGAATGAATTACTATTGCCATTTGGTGTAAATGTACCAAAGCTTGCGCTGTTATTAGTTTGTATGCAACTCCAATTAAAAGTAAGATTAGAATTTGCAGAACCAGATGTACTATAATTTAAAGATAAATTATAAGTTCCACTAGATAGCACAATGCTATTTATAGGTAAGCCAGACAAACTATTGATTTCTATTGCTTTGTCTTGGGCAGCTAAGAAACTCCAATTCCAGAAAGCTCTTTGAGCTGCTACATCTCCAGTAGTTCCTTTGTCTAGGCTATGTCCAGATTCCATCATTACAAGTCCTCTATTTGAATCTCCAAAAGCTCTGCCGTATGCAATTAAAACGTCAGGTCCATTTGAAATGGAGGGAACGTTTGGAGATGATGCATCATAGCATATTATTTTAGTTGAAGGAAGCCAAGTTTGATTTTTTGCTGGAACATAACTTCTTTCAGAACCATTATTATGCGAGGCATCAGTTGTGCCGATATATTGAGCAACTGGATCAGCTCCATTTGCAATTGAACCACTTGTAATACTACCATTACAAGTATTATATGGAGCGGTTGGATCTGAATGATTTCCCCATATTTGTAATGAATTCTGAGAGTAATTAGTTGAGTTTGCAGAGGGTAATGTAATATTTGTAGCTGCAGTTAAAGTTTTTGTTGTCAAGAAATTCATTTGTTGACTAGTATTAGCAGGATTATATGTATTATGTAATGCACTTCCAGCATGACAACCTGTCCAAATAGCCCCTTTGTATTGCAAATTCCAATTGAATAAATTCCCATGAACTGCCCATGTAGGATCTGCATGGGGCAAAACGAAAATATCATTACAAGCACTTAATTGAGAAGGCAACAAAGTGTTATATGCTGTAGTTGGAATTTTCGCATTTGTAAAAAAAGGAGTAACTAATGTAGAATTATCTCGATCTAAAGTCCATGTTGGCACAACTGAGTAACGAAAAGTAGTGTTTAAGGTAAGGTTAGAATTTGTATAAGTTCCAACCATACCTTGGTTATTCCAATAAGTAATTCTAGCAGAGACGGCAGTCGATATATTTTTTTTATCAATAACAAAAGTTCCCCCTTTGTAATTTATACTGTTATAAGTAAAATCGATACCATCTTTAGTTTTGTTTGCATTTATAACAACATATACTGGAACATTATAGTTTTTTAACAGGTCATAAATCATGCCCCAAGGGGTTAGCTCTTTAGCTTTATCAGTTGCTAACGTACCAGAATGCTGACCCATATCAACAATATAAGAGCCAGTAATAAAGGTTTTTGACCCTTGCGCAAAAGAGTTAAAATTGAAAACAATCAATAAAATAATCAATTTTATTGAAAGGGTAATTGATGTAGAAATATTCTTCATAAATGTAATTTTTTGTTTTATTTGATGGGGTTTACTTTGTTTATATTCAAGAAAGTTTTTATTAATATGGACGAAATTTTAAAAAAAGAAATAATTTTAAATAATTTTATTGTTTAAAATTATAAATTATCTCAAAGGCTTTAGGGATAAACGTGAATTTCTGTAGATGATGGATTGAGGTGAGCATCAATGTATTGACAAAAATGCTAAGAATTTTATTCTTTTTAAACCTATGTTTAGAACACAAAGTTATGCATTAAAATTGTAGATGCAAGTTTTTTGCCAATTATTTCTTAAAAAGTGAACAATGGAGTCTTTTTTTGTAAACCTTTATATTTTTTAATCTCCCCAAGTCAATAAAAATCAGTTAGTTGTAAGTTTTGCTCTACCTATTTTTATTTTTTTGTTTCATACATCACAAATTTTAAGATTATGAGCCAACCTAATAACATCTGCTACTCGGTTATGCTTAACAACATCAGTCACGAGGAATTGTCATCCTGTTTCATTTCGATGCGTCAGGAAATCTCCTGCCTGCGTTCTGATTTAGGCAAACAGCAAAGGGAAACCTATCTCACCCGTCAGGAGGTTGCTGAAATGCTCAAATGCGACCTAAGTTCAGTACATAACTGGACCAAGGCCGTGTAAGTACCCCTAAAAATCGGACAGTTTAAAATTAGAGCAAAAAGCTTAAATTTAAACTGCAAATATGAAAAAGACACGATTTACGGAGACCCAGATTGTTTCCATTTTAAAACAACAAGAAGGTG
>Ga0209190_1001569_pt1 | contig 15869 bp, 9 predicted proteins | sample M_140205_XF_Meta_FD_187315 | JGI IMG/M metagenome (GOLD analysis project Ga0209190, IMG submission 187315) | Freshwater microbial communities from Lake Montjoie, Canada to study carbon cycling - M_140205_XF_MetaG (SPAdes) (version 2) | ecosystem: Environmental > Aquatic > Freshwater > Lake... | reverse complement strand
GAGGAAAATTTGCAGGTATATGTGCATTGGTATTGAATCCAAATTTTGGTGTTACTCTGTTAATTGAACCAATTGTCGCCTGAACACTTGTCTGTGCGTTTGCAATAAAAAATGTCATTGTAAAACATATTGAAATAATAATTCTAAATCTCATAATTTTTATTTTTGATGTTGATTTTTTTCGCCTTGTGCATAAAACAGGTATTGCTGCAGGTGTGGAATTGATAGAATCTCCAGCCTGCAAATACTGCCCATTAGTGATTTAAGAGTACAAGATAAAAACTAAAAGCGCAATAGCAATCCCTCCGCCGAAACCGCTACTGATATTTAACTACAGCCGAAGATAACAACGTCTGGCTGCTCTTGCAGTAATACTTTTGTTGTACGCAGCTTTACTTCTGATTGATATGATAGTTTGTATTCTTGCACATGCTTCCAATATATTATTTCTTAATGAAGATGTATCCACCTTTAGTTGCACCCCAAACTTGTTTACCTGAAGCATCAAAACCTTGATCCCACGAATCAAGCTCTCCTTTTTTTAAAATAATTTTTGTTGTAGCATATTTTGCACCTCGTAAATCAGATGGGCAATTGTCGGCATTTGTGCCACCTTCATAAATATTATTGCGTTTTACAAGTGTTACTGTACAGCCATCTTTTAATTCTATCAAATCAAAAGTTAGTTTGTCTTTTTTTAGCAGATCATTTTGTAATCCAGCAAATGCAAGTGCATCTTTTATTGTGTATATGTCGCTTGTAAATACATCCTTGGATGGATGTTGCAAATGATAAACTCGTTGGCGGTAAGGTTTGTCCAATTTTGATGCTACAGCTTGCTCAACATACAACCATTTACCATCAGTTCTGTTGCTCCAAATGGTTGTCATTACAAGACTAATATTGAAATAACTTGTGTCAGTTTTGGACTGCAACTCACTTGAAAATGCACCTTCCATTAATGAGGTGAGTTTGACTAACTCAGTATCACCTGTTTTTGCCGTATTTGTTTTTTTTGATGCTGTGCATCCGGCAATCATTAAAACTAAAATAAAGGGTATTAAATTTTTAAACATAACAATGATTGTCAATAGTATTTTAATTGAATGTCTATATAAAAGTTGAGTACTATGGCCGCGCCTTGCTGCCGGCGTAAAATCGTTTAGGGCATTAAGATATGAAATGTCAGGTTTTTTCAAATTATTATTTAGGGTACCCGCTGGCAGTAAACCGTTTGTTATAGAGGTGTAATATAAGCTGTCAAAACAAGCAAATACCTTCGACAAACTCAGGGAGCATTGAATCACCGAAACTTTTGTAATCCCTTATCTTTGCTTGCCCATTTAAAAGGCAATTCCCCATGCCTCAAGACAAATCAATAAAAACAGTACTTATTATAGGTAGCGGCCCTATAGTTATAGGCCAGGCCTGCGAATTTGATTATAGCGGTACACAAGCCGCCCGTAGCCTCCGGGAAGAAGGGGTAAAAGTTGTGCTCATCAATAGTAACCCTGCTACTATTATGACCGATCCCATGATGGCCGATAAAATATACCTTCTCCCACTTACTGTAGAAAGTATTGAACAAATTCTGGATGAAAATCAAAATGGCCCCTTACATATTGATTCTGTGCTCCCAACAATGGGCGGACAAACCGCATTAAATCTTGCTAAAGAGGCCGAAGAATTGGGGATTTGGGAAAAGTTTGACGTTAATTTGATTGGTGTCGACATTAAGGCTATTGAAAAAGCCGAAGACCGCGAAAAATTCCGCCAGTGGATGATTCATATGGGAGTTCCCGTAGCACCTGCTAAAACTGCCAACTCTTTCCTTGAAGGAAAAGAATTTGCACAAGAAATTGGCTTCCCTTTGGTGATTCGTCCTTCTTTTACATTGGGCGGAACTGGAGGCGGCATTGTATATACTAAAGATGATTTAGATGAAGCCCTTAATAATGGACTTACGGCTTCTCCTATACATGAGGTACTTGTTGAAAAAGCAGTGCTCGGTTGGAAGGAGTTTGAGCTTGAACTGCTGCGTGATGCAAACGATAATGTGGTAATTATTTGTACAGTAGAAAACTTCGATCCTATGGGTGTACATACCGGCGACAGCATTACAGTGGCCCCCGCTATGACACTTAGTGATACTGCCTTTCAGCTCATGCGCAACACTGCTATAAAAATGATGCGCGATCTGGGCAACTTTGCAGGCGGTTGCAATGTACAGTTTGCACTCAATCCTCAAACGGAAGAAATTATTGCTATTGAAATTAATCCGCGCGTGAGTCGTTCTTCAGCTTTGGCCAGCAAGGCCACGGGTTATCCAATTGCAAAAATTGCCGCTAAACTTGCTATCGGATTCACACTCGATGAATTGAAAAATCAAATCACTGGCTCTACCTCTGCTTATTTTGAACCTGCCCTTGATTATGTAATTGTAAAAATACCACGCTGGAATTTTGATAAATTCAAAGGAGCTAATGATACCCTTGGCTTACAAATGAAAAGTGTGGGCGAGGTGATGGCTATCGGCCGCAGCTTTACTGAAGCTATTCAAAAGGCCTGTCAAAGTTTAGAAAATGAAGCAGTAGGCTTGGGCTATTATGGCAAAAGTGTAATGCGCAGTGAGGAGCTGATTGAATACATCAAAACACCAAAGTGGGATCGTATTTTTAGAATTAAAGATGCATTAATGGCAGGCGTGAGCGTGAAGCGTATCTGCGAAAGCACACTCATCGATCGCTGGTTTATTTATCAAATTCAAAAGATAGCCGAACTCGAAAAACAAATTGCTCAATATAATATTAATGATATTCCTACTGAACTTTTGAAAGAAGCCAAGCGTAATGGATTTAGTGACGAACAATTACTTCGCATTATGCAAGAGGAAGATGTTGAAAAAATATATGAAAAAAGAAAAAAGCTTGGTATCACTCGTGTATTTAAAATGGTAGATACCTGCAGTGCCGAATTTAAAGCACAAACACCTTACTTCTACTCTACATTCGAAGACAGTTCATCAAATAATGAACTTCTTTCTAATGAAAGTATTGTTAGCGAAAAGAAAAAAATAATTGTGTTGGGCTCTGGCCCCAATCGAATAGGGCAGGGCATTGAATTTGACTATTGCTGTGTGCACGGGCTGTTAGCCATAAAAGAATGCGGTTACGAATCAATTATGATTAACTGTAATCCCGAAACTGTTTCTACTGATTTTGATATCGCCGATAAATTATATTTTGAGCCTATTTTTTGGGAACATCTGTGGGAAATAATTGAACATGAAAAACCTTATGGTGTTATAGTACAACTTGGCGGACAAACAGCACTTAAGCTTGCTCGCAGATTACATGACAAGGGGATTCGCATTATTGGTACCTCTTTCGATAATATGGATATTGCTGAAGATCGCGGACGTTTCAGCGATATGCTGAAATCGCTTGATATTCCATATCCTAAATATGGAACGGCGCTCAACACCGATGATGCTATTGAAGTAGCTCAAAAAGTAGGGTATCCCGTGCTGGTGCGCCCAAGTTATGTGCTCGGAGGACAACGCATGCGCATCGTATTAAATGATGAAGAACTTGAAAAAGGTGTGTTGAGTTTACTAAAACATCTTCCCGGAAATAAAATTCTTATTGATCATTTTTTGGATCGCTGTCAGGAAGCAGAAATAGATGCCATTTTTGATGGTAATGATTTTCATGTGATGGGATTAATGGAACATATTGAACCAGCCGGTATTCATAGTGGCGATAGCAATGCGGTGCTGCCTCAGTTTAATTTAACGCCCCTTGTAGTGCAAACAATGGAAGAGTATGCCGAAAAAATTGCACGCGCACTTAATATAAAAGGACTGATAAATATTCAGTTTGCAATTAAAGATGGAAATGTATTTGTAATAGAAGCCAACCCGCGTGCATCACGCACCACGCCTTTTATTGCCAAGGCTTACGATATTCCCTATTTGAATATTGCTACAAAAGTTATGTTGGATGCAGCGAAGTTGAAAGATTTTACTTTTACTAAAAAATTAAAAGGCTTTGCTATAAAGGAACCAGTGTTCTCTTTTAATAAATTCCCCGGAGTGAATAAAGAGTTGGGTCCCGAAATGAAAAGTACAGGCGAGGCCATTCGCTTTATTAAAGATCTTCGCGATCCTTATTTCCGTCAGTTGTATAAGGAGCGAAGCATGCACCTGAGTAAATAAAATTCAAGGCTTAAAATTATTAGTTTGGGTATTTTGGAACATGATTCCTAACCCAATTCCTGTATGGAAAGTGGCACCGCTTATCCGTTTACTCCCTCCATTTTTTTTAGGCATCGTACTGCAGTATTATTTTTCTTTTACATTAACTGTAATATTCATTACTGCCACTCTTGTTTCAATAGGCTACCTGGGCTTTTTATTTACTTCACTTTCTTTTCGTTTTCGTTTCCCCTTTGTTTGGGGTATATTATTTCAACTAATTATGGTAGTTGCAGGCATTGCGCTAAGTTATCATCATAATATTACCAATCGCAGCAATTGGTTAGGCAGTAAATGGAAGCCGGAATCAATATTAGTTGTAACACTTAAAGAACCACCTGTAAAAAAACAAAATTCAATTAAGGCAGAAGCAAATGTTGAATCTTTAATTATAAATGATAGCAGCTATACTGTTTGTGGTAATATCGTTATTTATTTTTCAAAACAGCAGGATGTATCCGCAATAAAATATGGCAGTCGTATCATTACCCGTATGCCTATTAGTGAAATAAAAAGATCAGGCAATCCCGGAGCTTTTGATTATCGTTCATACGCAGCCTTAAAAAATACTTATCATACAATCTATCTAAAGCCCAATCAATTTAAATTACTTGAAGGTAATTATGGCAATATAATAATGACATATATATATATAGTACGTGATTTTATTATTGCTGTTTATAAAAAGTTTGTTGGGCCTAATGCAGAGATTGTTGCAGTTGCAGAAGCTTTGGTAATAGGGTATAAGGATGATCTTGATAAAGACCTCTTAAAAAGTTACAGTAATACAGGCGTAGTGCATGTTATTGCTATCTCTGGCTTGCATCTCGCTTTAGTAAATGCCATGCTGGATTGGTTATGGAAATTTTTTCGCATCCATCGTAAAAAAATAGTATCCGGATTGCTTAGTATGGTCTTGCTTTGGCTTTTCTCAATTCTTACAGGTGCGTCAGCCTCCGTACTTCGAAGCGCTTTGATGTTTTCATTTATTATTATCGGAAAAATAATCGACCGACCTGGCTCAGTATATAATTCTCTTGCTGCTTCTTCTTTATTACTTGTTTGTTACGATCCTTTTCTTCTCTGGGATGCAGGATTTCAGCTTAGTCATTTGGCAGTGTTAGGATTGATTACCATTCAACAACCTTTATACCGGTCTTATTATGTTAAAAATAAATGGCTGAGAAAGTTATGGGAAACAATGGCAGTAACACTTTCTGCTCAGGTATTTACAATTCCTATATGTCTTTATTATTTTCATCAGTTTCCTAATTATTTTCTTCTTAGCAATCTTATTATTATCCCTTTATCAACAGTAATATTATTTGCTGGCATTATACTCATTCCGCTTGCCTGTATTCCTTTTCTGGCTCATTGGGTAGGCTATTTTACTAATCGGCTTATTGCGCTTATGAATATATTAGTAATAGAGATGAGTAAATTACCCGGATCGTTAACTTCTGATCTTTATTTGAGCCTGCTTTCCGTACTCTTTCTTTATTTTTGCATTATACTTTTTTGCCTTTGGGTTTTTAATTATGGCAAATTATTTTTACTAGCTTCTTTGCTTTCTTTTTTATTATTCATATGTTGCCGCTCTTTTGATTCTATTTATAGTAAAAGAAAAAAATGCATCATTATTTATAATTTACCTCATCATACTGCAGTTGATTTTGTAGTTGGAAATAGCTGCTGGTTTTTTGGCGATCTATCATTGATTAATAATCAACATCTTCAGGATTCACTTTTGGACAATAGTAGAAAAAGTATGGGTCTTAAAGTAGAAAATCATCAGTTTTCTCCAGACGCTGTTCAGCACATCGAGTTTTTAAGTAAACGTCTAACAATTATAGACTCCTTACATACTTTTATCGCAAATAAATTTGAAACCGATGTGTTGCTCATTACTGGAAATCCTCGAATTAATATTGAAGAAATAGCTATTAAATCTAAGCCCCACCTGATTATTTTTGATGCTTCTAACAAGCTGTGGAAAATTGACAAATGGCAGAAAGCTTGCGAAGAGTTAAATTTGCCTTGTTATTCCATCCCACATAAAGGTGCATGGATTTACAAATTAGATTGATATTTTGTCTTTTTTACGAATAAGAATTGTTGCTATTTTAAATATGGCTAATGCAAAATGGTGGTAAAAAGAAATTAGGGTATCTGGCACTTGTGGCTACTAGTTTTTTATGGGGTACAACTTGGGTGGCAAGTAAAATTGGAGTTAGCGAAATGTCGGCCTTTCAACTTGCCGGTATGCGCCAGGCAATTGGAGGCACCCTTCTTGTTGGTTTTTATATGCTTGTTCGTAAGGAGAAGCTACCTAATAAAAAACAATTTAGACAATTGGTAGTTATGAGCTTGCTGATGTTTGTTGTGGCCAACACTGTGAGCACTTGGAGCCTTAAATATATTACCACCGGGTTAGGAGCTTTAGTAGGAGCCTTGTATCCATTAAATATTGTGCTGATTGATAAATTCTTTTTTAAAAAGAAAAATTTTAATATCCTTACACTTGTCGGTTTTTTCTTAGGGATATTGGGTATCGGTATCGTGTTTTATGGCAGTTTTCACCCTCTAAATATTTGGGGTTTTATTATAGGAATGGCAATGGCTATAATTGCTAATATTTCATGGAGTGTGGGCACTGTAATGATTTCTCGTAATTCAATTAATATCAATCCTTATTATTCTATTGGTTGGCAAATGCTGATTGCATCTGTAATAATTACTGTTATTGGAATACTTACTCAGCCTATTATTCCATTGCGGGATATTCCTGTACACCAGTGGGGAGTAATATTATACCTTGTTTTGATTGGGTCAATATTTGCTTTCACGGCTTTTATTTATTCAATGAAAGTGCTTCCCCATGCTGTTGCTTCTCTCTTTGCTTATTTTAATCCTATTGTAGCTATTCTTGCGGCTTCATTTATTTTTCCTGGTGAAGAACTTACTATGAATACCTTGTGGGGGTCGATAGTTACTGTAATTGGTGTTTTCTTGGTTAATTATAGTGTTAAAAACATGGACCATGTTATTGTGGAAGCTGAGATATAAATTTTAGAAATATTTTTCTCCAACCTGCAAATGTTTTGTCTTCAGTAAGAAAGTTATTATGAAAAATAGTAACAAAGGTTCCATCTACTTCCCTACAAGTATTATAATAATACAGTAGTTCGTCATATGCTTGCTCAGGAGTTAGTTGTTCTTCAAAATAACAGTTAGCATCCATATAGCAAAAGGGATGAATGCGCAGGCTGGTTTCTTTTTCTGCCACAAGATCATACCATAAAAATGAAGAAGCTACCGATGCCCTAAAGCCATTCACACTTCCATAACCCATGCTGTATTCATTAACAATACCTAACTCCAATAAATTACTATATGTTCTAGGCAATTCAAATTTTATAAAATGCTGCCTTGAGTTTGAAATTGTAGTGTTAGATACATCTGCTAAAAAATTCTTTTCTTTTACTACAATATCTTTATGTTCATTACTTTTCCAAGAAGGGTGAATACCTATGCTGTATTTGTTAGCATGCCTTCTTATTAGTGACTTCATCATTTCTGTGTCAGGGCAATTATTCTTGTCGAACCTTCCGCGGTTTTTTGGTACTAGAAAAAAATAAATTGGTTGTAAACGTTTTTTTTCGTGTAGCTCATCAAAAAGATCATACATATCAAAAGGATCTTTTTGCTTTCCTGCCCAAACTAAAATTCTTTTCCATGATGGAGCCAGCAGAAAGCCTCCCATATTTCTTAAAACCCCCTTTGCTTTATAGGAATAAGCGATGTCGATATCGTAGGTAAGTAATAATTCAAATTTTTTAGTATCAATAGAAATAGTTGGAAACAATTTTTTAAGAGAGATTGAGAAATCATTGATCCAGTAGTTTACAATTGGCTTGTTGAGAAAACCTTCTTTAAATGCAATTGATGACTCATGCCCAAATCTTCCAAATGCATCTTTACTATGTGGTAGGTATTCCTCGTACCTGCTGATTAGATAAAATGTTGCAGCAAAAATATCAAAACGAAATGGTTCCTTTTCTGTTTTAAAAAATATAGGGTAGGGTTCTTTTTTTTCTAAATTAATTTCCTGCACTTTAATCCCTTCTTCAAAAAGTAATGTGTGAGGAGTTATGTTAAATATTTTTTCAGGATGATCGTCAAAAGATAATGTACTATAATTTATTTTAGGCCCTTTAAATCCAATAAACTTTTCCTTATCTGTACAAATCTCGAAGGGTAAGCCTAGCTGTTCAATAAAAATGAAATGGCAGATGTATGTAAGCCTTGATGAGATGCTATTTGAAAAAATGAGTATCATGGCAAATCGCCCGACTTTTTTCTTTCTTTCCAGAGTTGGTTAAATGATTTAGGGCTGAAGTTGATCTCTGAACGCTGTTCCGACCAGGCTTTCATTCCCTTTTTGGCTACTTTGTTCTTTATCTTTTCTCCTGCTTTATTGAGCAGTGAGCGATTCATCATCGCTATTTTCCAAAATTTCCAAGCTATTTTTTCTGTAAATGTAACATGCCCTTCTTCTACTGATTGCATTCTGTTTTCCAGCAATAATTCATGAAGGTTAATTTTCATAGGACAAACTTCAGTACAGTTTCCGCATAAAGAAGAGGCAAAACTCAAATGCTTAAAATCTTCCATGCCTTGCATGTGAGGAGTAATTACGCTGCCAATGGGCCCACTGTAAGTAGCGCCATAAGCATGGCCTCCTATATTTTTATAAATGGGACAAGCATTTAAGCAAGCCCCGCAACGGATGCAATAAAGACTTTCTCTTTGTTTTTCATCTTTTAATACATTGGTTCTTCCGTTGTCTAAAAGTATCACAATCATTTCCTCTGGACCATCACATTCTCCCGGAAAGCGAGGGCCCGTAATGATTGAATTATATACTGTCAGCATCTGTCCAGTGCCAAATGTGCTAAGTAAAGGCCAGAATAATGAAAGATCTTGCATGGAAGGAAGTACTTTTTCAATCCCTGCAATTACAATATGAGTTTTTGGAAAGGTCATACTGAGTCTTGCATTGCCTTCATTTTCTGTAATGGCAATTCCTCCTATATCACTTAATATAAAATTGGCTCCAGTAACACCAACTTCTGCTTGGGCAAATTTTTCTCTGAGTATGGTCCTTGCCACCAATGTTAATTCGGCAGGAGTAAGGTTGGGATCAGTACCTAATTTTTCTGCAAATAATTTAGCTACATCCTCCTTGCTTTTATGCATCGCAGGAGTTACAATATGATAAGGTGCTTCACCATCAAGTTGTTGAATATATTCTCCAAGATCTGTTTCTATACTTTCAATGCCATGATGCTCCAGTGCTTCGTTCAGCTTAATCTCTTCAGTTACCATGCTTTTACTCTTCACTAGTAACTTGCAATTTTTTTCATCGCAAATTTTTAGTATCTCTTCAATAGCTTGTTTTGCATTTTCTGCCCAAATCACCTTTCCTCCACGTTTGCGAAAATTCAATTCAAATTGTTCAAGCTGTTGATCAAGCGTTTCTAGAGCGCGCCATTTTATATTTTTTGCTCTTTGCCTTGCTAGGTTCAGGTTGCGGAACTGGGTCTTTCCCGTTTGTACAGTTTGATTGTACTTATCAATATTAAAATTGATCTTACGACTGTGTTCCTTATCGGTTGATTTAAGGGAACTTTTTTCTATAAATGTTTTGGCAAAATCTGACATATACTCGATGGCTGCAAGCTAAGAAATTACTTTAATACCTCAAGTTCCTTACCTACTTTGATAAAGGCTGCTATGGCTGCATCCAAGTGATGTTCTTCATGGGCAGCACTCAGCTGTACTCGAATACGAGCTTTTCCTTTGGCTACAACAGGAAAGAAAAAACCTATAACGTAGATGCCTTCTTCAAGCAGTTTTGAGGCGAAATTTTGTGCTACCACCGCTTCGTAAAGCATGATGGGTACAATAGGATGATCTCCGGGCTTTATATCAAAACCTGCCTCGGTCATTTTTTTGCGGAAGTATTTAGTATTGTATTCCAGTTTATCTCTGAGTTCTGTTGTGTTACTTAGTAAATCAAGTACAGCAATAGAGGCTCCAACAATACTTGGCGCAAGCGTATTGCTAAATAAATAAGGGCGGCTTCTCTGACGAAGCAGTTCAATCACTTCTTTTTTGCCTGAAGTAAATCCTCCACTGGCTCCTCCAAGCGCTTTTCCTAAGGTTCCTGTAATAATATCAATTCTTCCCACCACATTACGATACTCATGCGTACCTCTGCCAGTCTTTCCTATAAAACCAGACGAATGACATTCATCTATCATTACAGCCGCATTATATTTATCTGCTAAATCACAAATCTTATCTAGCTCGGCTATTGTACCATCCATACTAAAAGAGCCATCAGTAACAATAATACGGCTACGAAGATTTGAGGTTTCTTTTAGCTTTTCCTCTAGGTCGGCCATGTCGTTATGTAAATATCTAAAGCGTTGCGCTTTACACAGTCTAACACCATCAATAATGGAAGCATGGTTTAGTTCATCACTTATAATGGCATCCTGTTCATTAAACAAAGGCTCAAATAGACCGCCATTTGCATCAAAGGCAGCCGCATATAATATGGTATCTTCTGTTCCTAGAAAATTAGAGATTTTTTGTTCTAGCTCTTTATGGATATCCTGTGTGCCACAGATGAAGCGTACGCTACTCATGCCATAGCCTCTTGTATCTATATAGTGTTTGGCGGCTTCAATCACTCTAGGGTCTGATGATAAGCCCAAATAATTATTGGCACAAAAGTTAAGCACGGTTTTACCATTCACCATTATTGCTGGTCCTTGCTCGCTAGTAATTATCCTTTCTTTTTTAAAAAGTCCAGAACTGCTGATTTCGTCAAGTTCGGCAGCAATTCTTTTTGTAAGCGACTCATTCATTGTATAATTTTTTTACAAATTTAAATAAAGATTTGACTCTTAAAACGCTTTAATATCCCCATTTAATACCTCTGCATAATTTCTTGTTAATTGCTGGTCTTATTTAACATGATTCTATATAAAATTATCGGTATTTTCGGATTGTATTTATCTTCCTATAGAATATTGCAGGGTGTTTCTGAATCTAAGAAAAAATAAATTAGGCTTTCTATAAAACAGATATTAGTATGTTTCAATTCAGATTTTTACCTTATTTATTAATCATAATTAGCATTCCTTTAGTTTCTTTCATTCATTCTAAGTCAATTTATTCTAAAATAAAACAACAACCTGCAGATACTACATATTACATCATTATTGATAAAAGTGATTATGAACTAAAGGTATATGATAATGAAGGATGGTATGCTACCTATCCTATTGTATTTGGTAGTAAAAATCCTGATGACAAAATGTATGAAGGGGATAAGCTCACTCCAAATGGGCAATTCAGGGTGCTGCTGAAAAAGATCCATGATAAGTGGGGCCCCGAATTACTATTGGATTATCCCAATCAAGAGAGTGTTAAAAAGTTTAACGATAGAAAAAGCCACGGCATAATACCTGCCAATGCTAGAATAGGTGGTGGCATTGCAATACATGCTACAAGACCAGAAGAAGAATGGACGATTGATAATTTTTATAATTGGACTGATGGCTGTATTTCTGTTAAGTATACCGAAATGAAAGAGCTGTATGAGTACATACCAGTAGGAACTCTCGTTACCATCCAGCCCTAATTAAGAAATAAATAAAAGGCTGGAATCGCCATAGCTCAAAAAGCGAAAATTATTTTCCATAGCATATTCATATATTTTTTTCCAGTCTGTACCTAGGGCAGCGGCTACCAACAATAATAGAGTAGATCGAGGTTGGTGAAAATTTGTAATAAGGGCATTACAAATCCTAAACTTATAACTAGGGGCTATCATTAATTCAGTAGAGGCAAATATTTTTTCCAATCCTTTATGGTTCATCCATTTCAATAGGGCTTTCAGTGCCGAATGCTTGTCGGCATTTACCGAAGCAAAAGGATTGTTATAAACATCCCATTGTAATAGTTTTAATTCGTCAATTTCAGGATCCAAAAGTGTTTTGATGCCCAACCAGTAAAGGGTTTCAAGGGTGCGTGCAGAAGTTGTACCTACTGCTATCACCATATCTTCTTGTTGTATCAGTTGCTTAATGCTTTCTTCCCTCACCTCAATCCATTCTGCATGCATTTGGTGTCCCTCCATTCTATCGGCATCAACAGGCTTAAATGTGCCTGCGCTTACATTCAATGTTACAAAGGCAGTACTGATATTTTTTTGAGGTAGTTTATTTAATATATCCTTTGTAAAATGAAGGCCTGCTGTTGGAGCTGCTACTGAACCAGGTTGATTAGCATAAATAGTCTGATATCGTATTGCGTCTTCTGCTGCTGCATCTCTCTTGATATATGGAGGTAGGGGAGTAAGGCCTGCCTTATTGATTACATCAGCAAATGAAAAACTTGAGGGATTCCAGCTAAAATCTATTTGGTAAGCATTCCCATTTTTCCCAGAATTAACTGCATGCAAAATTAATTTTTGCCCATTCAGTTCAATTTTTTTTTGCAAAATGCCTTCTTTCCAGCGCGATGCGCCACCTATCAGACAATTCCAAGAGGCCTTTCCAGTAATATTTAGGTTGAAGTTATGGTCGGTCGGCTCAAGGCAGAAGATTTCTATTTTTCCACCCGAACTTTTCTGAAAATGAATACGGGCATTTATCACTTTGGTATCGTTAAAAACAAGAAGACCCTTTTCAGGCAGATAGTCAATGATATGGCTAAATAGGGACTCTTTAATACTTAAATCTCTGTAAATCAACAATTTAGAATTATCCCTGTCAGCTAATGGATGCATGGCAATACGATCCTGAGGGAGGTTGTACGAAAACTCTGTTATGGATAAGCCGGCAGGATGCATATGATTCAAAAACAAAAAATTGTTAATCCGAGGCAAAATTAACTGCTTATCATCAATCTGGCGATATAGATGGCCCTCAATCCCTATTTTTGCAGCCTATAATAAATAACACAAATCTTAATTTATGCGCATGTTAAAATCACTATTCATTTTCATTTTTATTCTTACTTCAGTTTCTTCAATTGCCCAAACAAGCAATTTCGAATGGAAAGAAGGTAAAAGCGGTAACTATACTTATAAGTACGTTACCAGTGATCCATATAAAGCAAGGTTTTATACCTTAAAAAATGGACTTACTGTTATTCTTAGTCCTACCAATAAGGATCCTAGAATTCAATGTTATGTGGCAGTTAAGGCCGGAAGTAAAAATGATCCTTTTGATCATACAGGCTTGGCTCACTACTTAGAGCATATGCTTTTTAAAGGAACTGATAAATACGGTAGTCTCGATTGGTCAAAAGAGAAACCTCAGCTCGATAAGATTGATGCATTGTATGAGCGTTATAATCATACTACTGATGTTGAGGAACGCAAGGCGATTTATCATGAGATAGATTCAGTTTCGGGAGTAGCCAGCAAATTTGCTATAGCTAATGAATACGATAAGATGTTGTCGGCTATGGGAGCACAGGGCACTAATGCCTTTACTTCTTTTGAGCAAACTGTTTATACAGATGATGTTCCTTCTACTTCTATTGATAAATATTTAGCAGTTCAGGCTGAAAGATTCCGTAATCCTCAGTTCCGAATTTTTCATACTGAGCTTGAGGCTGTATATGAAGAAAAAAATAGAGGATTGGATAATGATGGAAGAAAAATACAGGAAAAGCTTTTTGCTGAGTTATTCATAAATCATAATTACGGAAAACAAACAACTATTGGTACCATTGAGCATTTGAAAAATCCTTCTTTGCTTGCAATTAGAGAGTACTTCAATACTAATTATGTACCCAATAATATGGGTGTTATCATGTCGGGCGATTTTGATCCTGATGCAATGATAAAAAAGGTAGACGACGCTTTTTCTTATATGCAAAACAAGCCTGTTGCTAAATATACATTCGAACCAGAGCAGCCTATTACTTCTCCAGTAACAGCAGAGGTTTTTGGCCCCGATGCAGAAAGTGTTACAATTGGCTTCAGGCTTCCAGGTAATAAGTCGAAGGACGTAATGCTTGCTGATTTGGTAGGATCTATTCTTACAAATGGAAAAGCAGGTTTGATTGACTTAAATCTGGTGAAAAAACAAAAACTGCTTCGCGCTTCTGCTTCTACCTATACACTTATTGATTATGGTATTCTATATATGAGTGGCAATCCTACCTTAGGTCAAAGTTTAGAAGATGTTCAGAGTCTTATGCTCGGAGAGATTGAAAATCTTAAGAAAGGGAATTTTGATGATGATCTGATTACTTCGATTGTAAATAATATGAAGAAAGACAAAATTGAGGAATCAGAAAAATATAGCTCACGCGCTTCAGGCCTTATGAATGCCTTTACTGATGAATTGAACTGGCAAACGCAGGTAGCCTATGTTGATCAAATGTCTAAACTTACAAAAAAAGATATAGTTGATTTTGCTAATAAATATTTCCAGAATAATTATGTGGCGATTTTGAAACGCAAAGGAGAAGATAAAAGCATTATTAAAGTAGAGAAGCCGCCAATCACTCCCGTAGAAACAAATAGTACCATGCAGTCTGACTTTGTAAAAAAAGTAAATGACATGCCAAGTACAGATATTAAGCCAATGTGGGTGAATTACGATAAGGATATGCAGAAATCTAAATTAGAATCTGCACAGGTATTGTATGTTAAGAATGTTGATAACAGCTTATTCCGTCTTCGCTATCGTTATGATTTAGGGACTTGGAATAATCAGAAGTTAAACATGGCTTCGCAGTATCTTCAGTTCCTAGGTACAACTGGTAAGACTTCTGAACAGTTTACTAAAGAGTTTTATAAAATTGCTTGTAGCTTTAATGTAAGTGCCGGTCCTGAATTTACTACTGTAACAATTGAAGGGTTGCAAGAGAATTTTGATAAGGCTGTTTCTCTTTTTGAAAATCTAATTTCAAATTGTCAGCCAGATACAGCTGCGTTAAAATCTTTAAAAGCACGATTTACTAAATCGCGTACAGATGCTAAGGCAAATAAAGGATCTATTTTAAATGCACTTACTATTTATGCACGTTATGGAGAAAAAAATCCATTTAATTATACTTTAAGTGATGAGGAAATAAAGAGTATTTCTGCTGATGAGCTTGTTGGTATACTTCATAGCCTTAATAGTTATTCTCATAAAATACTTTATTATGGTCCTGAATTATTAACAGATTTTACTCTTTCAATGAATAAGATGCATCCTGTAGCGGCTTCATTTGCTCAAGCTTCACCAAAGCAGGAATTTAAATATACTGAACAAACAAGTAACAAAATATTCTTTGCTGATTATAATATGGTTCAAGCCGAAACAAGATGGATAAGAAATAATGAGAAATATAGTATATCTGAAGAGCCTATAGTTAATCTATTTAATAATTACTTCGGCGGCGGTATGAGTACTGTTGTTTTTCAAACCATTCGTGAATCTAAGGCGCTTGCTTATTCAACATTTGCCTATTATGTTAAACCCGATAAAAAGGACGATCCTTATTATACAATTGCTTACGTAGGCAGCCAGTC
>Ga0209190_1001568_pt1 | contig 15874 bp, 10 predicted proteins | sample M_140205_XF_Meta_FD_187315 | JGI IMG/M metagenome (GOLD analysis project Ga0209190, IMG submission 187315) | Freshwater microbial communities from Lake Montjoie, Canada to study carbon cycling - M_140205_XF_MetaG (SPAdes) (version 2) | ecosystem: Environmental > Aquatic > Freshwater > Lake... | reverse complement strand
GGTCGGCCGAGCCGACGAGGTCGAACACTAGGTTCGGTGAAAGGCGCGATTCGTGCTTGAGATAGGTGCTCAGCGCATCGCGATAGCCGTTGGGACGCCAGCCGTCGTCATGTGAGGCCGAGAGGCTGACCGAGGTGCCATGCGTGGCCGCCTGCGCGCCGACGGCGTTGTTCGAGAGGAAGCCGAGACCCAAGGAGCCACGTCCATAGGAACCCCCTTCGGCTATAATCGTCGAGCCAGCCTTGGCGTTGAGGGGTGATTGCTGGCGCAGGTCGATCACGCCGCCGAGGGCGTTAGCACCGTAAAGTGAAGAGGAAGGGCCACGGAGGATTTCCACAGAGGACAAACCGAAGATGCGGTAGCGTCCGATCTCATAGGAATTGGAAAAGCCCTGCGGGAGGCGCCGCCCATCGAGCAGCACCGCTGTCTGGGTCGAGTTCGTGCCACGAAGGAAAAGCGACCCCACCGAGCCTTCGCCTGACTGTTCCGTCGCGTAGACACCCGGCGCGCCCCCCAAGAGGCCAGTCAGCGTCGTCAGACCAGATTCCGTCGCGGCCGTGACATCGAGGCGACTGACTGAAGGCGAGGCATCGGCCAAGGGGGCGGCTTGCCGAGTTTCGATCACGACGGTCTCAGGCAGACGGGTGGGCGCTTGAGCGAGGAAGATTGCGAGGATGCTAAACATACATATCTTCGTATCCGTATACGTAGATGTAAGTCAAGGCAAAGGTTTAGCCTCGTTCAGATGAGGCTGGAGAAACGCATCCGGATTGTCATAATGTCTTTCGATGGCCGCCGATATTTCCCAGCAACCTGACCTCGGACCTGTCCGCCAGTTCTCCATCTTCGTCGAGAACAAGGTCGGCCGACTGAACGAAATGATCGAATCCCTCGCTGGCGCTGACGTCCATATCATGGCGTTGTGCCTCGTCGACACGACCGACTCCACCATCATCCGAATCGTCGTCGACTACCCCGAACGGGCCGAACAGATCCTCGGCGAGCACCGCTTCGCGCATGACGACGTCCCGGTCGTCGCCATCGAGCTCCAGTCGGAAGCCCAGCTTAAGGACGTCACCCGCCTCCTGCTTAAGGCCGAGATTAATATCCATTACGTCTACCCTTTCCTCTTCCGTCCGAACGGCCGCTACGGTCTCGTCGTCCGCACCGAAGCACAGGAACTCACCGCCTCCGTCCTTTCCAGCCACGGCATCACCGTCCTGGGGCGGAATGATATTGCGCGCTAAAAGAGAGTATCGAGTCTGGAGTATGGAGTATCGGGGGTTGGAACGGCTACCGCCGCCAGCTGCTTCGCTACCTGTACTCGATACTCCATACTCCACACTCTATTCACAGGTCTCCCTATCCGTTTGCATCTCTGCCTGAGATGGGCAAAGTACCTCTCCCTTCGCATGAGCCGGTACTACTTCGCCTACGCTTCCAATCTGGACTCCACCCAGATGGAGCGCCGTTGCCCCGGCTCCAGCTATCGCGGTAAGGCCTTCCTGCCTAAACATCGCTTGGCCTTCACGCACCCTAGCTCGACCTGGGGCGGCGGTTCGGCCGACATCCTTGAAGACCTGGACACCCCTGGCGTCTGGGGCGCGGTGTATGAGATGACCGTCGAAGACTGGAAGCGCATGGATGACGCCGAAGGCTCGGCCTACAAGCGCATCAAGTTGACGGTGCTCGAAGCTGGGCTCGAAGACTGCCCGCTCGACTGCCAAGCCTACAAGGTCGTCGACCCCACTGGCCCGCACCTGCCCTCGAAGCTTTACCACGAGAAGATTGTGCGCGGCGCCCTCGCCCGCGGCCTGCCCGCTGGCTGGATTGCCTGGCTGCGCGGTCTCTCGACAAAGGCCTGACGTGGCCAAGCCGAAGGCCGAGTGGTTGATTGGTTGAATGGTTGATAAGTTGAACCGAGTGAAAACGCCCTAGGAACCAAGCGGAAGAATGCGGGTCAGACGCCTTCGCCCCCTCGGCTCAACGATTCAACCTTTCAACAGGTCAACGAGGGCCCGTCGGGCCCTCAATACGGTGGACAGCGGGGGGCGGTTTCATCAATTCTGCCCCTACCCCGCACCCCCGTTTCCCATCTTATGTCATCCCTGAACCGCACCTTCCTGTCCCTATCGCTCGTGCTGGCGGCCGTGACCGGCCTCGCCCAAGACGCGACCAAGAAGCCCGACGCCAAGCCCGCCGCCAAGTGGGAAGCGATGGACTACGGCCGCTTCCTCTCGGCCTCGATCGACAACACCCAAGGCAAGAGCCCCTTCGAGCAGAAGGGCTGCGCGGCGAACAAGGCCGTCCTCGTCAATCTCGGCAACCGTGAAGCTGGTTACGCCTTCGACACCGAGACGCTCCGTGGCGCCGGCGCCTGGACTGGCGGCTGGATGCAGACCAAGGGCGTTGCCTTCGATGGCAAGCACGGCCCCAACCCCGGCCCCGCAGTCGGCGCCAAGGTCTTCTTCGAAACGAACCCCGGTCCCGGCTGGAGTTTCAACGGCACCTTCAACGAGACCCGCACCTTGCCCAAGGGCCCCGAAGGCGTGATGGCCAAAATCGCGCTCGGACCGCTCCCGCGCGAACACGCCAAGTATCAAGGCCTCTACCTCCACGGTGACCGCGTCGTCTTCGCCTACACCGTCGGCTCTGCCGAAGTGCTTGAATCCGCCGAGATGGAAAACGTCGGCGGCACCATCGTACTCTCTCGCTCCTTCACCGTCGTGAAGGGCGAACTCGATTCCTCCGTCCGCCTCCTCGATCTCCCCTACGGCGGCAAGGTCGACCTCGCCGACGGCGCCAACGCTATCGTGCGCGTCGAGATTCCCCTCCCGCTCGAACAGCCCGGCAAGAAAGTCGACGCCAAGGCCAAGACCAAGGTCTCCAAGAACGCCCCGGCCATCGTGAAGCCCGCCGACGAACTCACCACCGTGACCGTCAACGGCCTACCGGCCGGCTCGATCCTCAGCAACAAGGGCAACTTCCTCTCGCTCAAACTCACCAAGGTCGCCGCGGGCGCCTCCTTCAAGGTCTCCTTCGCCCACGGCACCATCAATGCCGGCGACGTGCTCCGCAAAGTGCCCTCCAAGGTCGCCGCCGCCACTGACCTCCGCGCCTTCACCAAGGGCGGCCCCGCCCACTGGGCCCAGGATGTCGTGACCGAAGGCGTGCTCGGCGAGACCGACCAGGCCAAGCAGATCGACTCACTCAAGTCCCGCATCGAAAGCGAACAGGACGCCGCCCAGAAGCAGTCACTCAAGGACCAGCTCACCGAACTCCTCGCCGCGCCCTACGTCGTCGACACCGTCACGGTGCCCGCCGAGAACCCTTACAATTCATGGATCCGCGTCGGTGCGATCGACTTCTTCAAGGACGGACGCATCGCCTTCGCCACTTGGAGCGGCGACGTCTGGGTCGGCAAGTTCGCCGACGACAAGCTCAGCAAGATCACCTGGCACCGCTACGCCACCGGCATCTTCCACGGCCTCGGTCTGAAGATCGTCAACGAGCAGATCTACGTCCTCGGCCGCGACCAGATCACGCTGCTGCACGACTTCAATAACGACGGCGAAGCCGACTTCTACCAGAACTTCAACAACGACGTCCAGGTCACCTCGAACTTCCACGAGTTCACGTTCGACCTGCAGACCGACTCGCAGGGCAACTTCTACTTCCTCAAGGGCGGACCCGTGAATCCGGGAGGCCGCGGCTGGGGCCCCCTCAGCGATCACCATGGCTCGATCTTCAAGGTCTCGCCTGATGGCAAGAAGTTCGAAGTTCACGCCACCGGCATCCGCGCCCCCAACGGCATGTGCGTCGGGCCCAACGGAGAAATTTCCAACGGCGACAACCAGGGCACCTGGGTCCCCGTCGACTACATCCACTTCTCCAAGCCCGGCGAATTCATCGAAGTGCCCGACCTCGCGCACCGCACCCCGGCGCCGACGGCTTACAGCCCGCATCTCTGCTGGATCCCTTACGACATCGACAACTCCAACGGCACGCAGATCTGGGTGCCCGCCAACAAGGGCAAGTGGGGTCCGTTCGAAGGCCGCATGCTCTACCTGTCGTACGGCAAGTCCTCGCTCTTCGCGGTCCTGCAGGAACGCGTCGGCGAAGTCGCCCAAGGCGGCGTGGTGAAGTTCCCGCTGAAGTTCGCCACCGGCCTCATGCGCGCGCGCTTCAGCCCCACGGACGGACAGCTCTACGTCGCCGGCCTCAAGGGCTGGCAGACCAACGGCGTGAAAGACGGCGCGATCCAGCGCGTCCGCTACACCGGCAAGTCCGTGACGATGCAGGAAGCCCTTCACGTCTCCAAGAAGGGTATCACAATTCGCTTCACTGGCGCCCTCGACAAGAAGTCCGCCTCCGACCCCCAGAACTGGGCCATCGAGCAGTATAACTACCTCTGGTCCGGCGCCTACGGCTCCGACACCTACAAGGTCAGCAAGCCTGAGGAAAAGGGCACCGACCAAGTGGTCATCGAATCGGTGAAGCTCGCCGAAGACGGCAAATCAGTCTTTCTCGAAGTCGCCGGCCTCAAGCCTGTCATGCAGATGCGTATCAAGATGAACGTGAAGGCCGTCGACGGCTCCCGCGTCCCCGACGACGTCGCCAACACGATCAACATCGTCACGGAGAAGGAAGGCGAAGACTACCGCTCGTTCGCCAAGTAACTGAGGCGAAATCCTCACGGCGAAAGGCCCGGTTCACGCCAGGCCTTTTGTTGGGGGCTTGCCTGACGGCGGGAATGTCTCTCATTAAGAGTCGTCCCGCCGTCATGCTTTTCCGCCGACTCCTCTGCCTGCTCGCCGCGACCATCGCGACCGCCCTCTCCGCGCAGGACCTGCCCGGGCTCAAGGTGACGTTCACCTCCGCCGGCAAGTCGGACGTCCGCTCCGACCGCCTGCTCGCCCTGTACATCCCCGCCGGCCAGGCCCCCACGCCCTTCCTCGCCGCCGGTCCGTTCACCGTGAAGTGGGAAGGCGACCTGCAGTCACCCTTGCGCGGTACGTTCAAGCTCAGCGTCGAATCCTCCGGCAAGTTCAAGCTGAGCCTCAACGGCCAGCCACTCCTCGATGGCCCCGGCATCAAGACCGTCCAGTTGAACAAAGGCGCCAACCGTATCATCGCCGAGATCCCCAGCGCCGATAAGGGTGACACCTTCGTGCGCCTCAGCTGGGCCTCGAAAGATTTCCCACTCGAGCCCGTCCCGCCGACCCTCCTGACGCACCCTGCCGACAAAGATCTCGATGCCGCCATGCAGCGTCGCGAAGGCCGCCTGCTGTTCGCGCAGATGAATTGCGCCGCCTGTCACGCGGACGCCGCCCTAATTCCCGCGAAGGGCACGGGCATGGCGGAACTCGGCCAGAACGCCCCGCTGCTCTCGGAACTCGGCACGAAGTATCGTCCGGAATTCATCGCCGACTGGATCTTCAACCCGCCCGCCGTCCGCCCGCATACGCTGATGCCAAAGGTCTTCACCGGCGCCGACGCAAATCAGAAGGCCGCCGACCTCGCCGCGATGCTCACGCAAGGCGCCGCACCGAAGGAAGACGCCCTCGACCTTAAGCTCGCCCCGCAAGGCGGCGCGCTCTTCGCCAACCTCGGTTGCGTCGTCTGCCACCAACGCCCTGACGCCACCGGCGCCGAAGCGCACGACCGCATCCCGATGGGCCATCTCCGCGACAAGTGGCATGCTGACGCGCTCATCGAATACCTCAAAGACCCCGCCAAGGCTTATCCGGCCACGCGCATGCCGCACTTCCGCCTCGAAGAGGAAGAAGCTACGCAGCTCGCCGCCTACCTGATCGCCAACAGCCGCATGATCAAGCGCAAGCCCCTCGTCGGCGATGCCACCCGCGGCGCCACCCTGCTCGTCAGCGCTGGCTGCCTAAATTGCCACGCTGGTATGCCCGCCACGACCCAACCCACGCTCGCCTCCGTCCTCAAGTCCGCCGACAAAGGATGCCTGGCCCCCGATGGCAAGGCACGCGCCACGGCGCCGGACTTCGCCCTGACGACGGCGCAGCGCGCCTCGCTGAAGGCTTTCCTCGCCACCGACCTCGCTTCGCTGAAGCAGGATACGCCCGCTGAATTCGCCGAGCGACAGATCAAGAACCTCAACTGCGTCGCCTGCCACGCACGCGACGGCAACGTCAGCACTTGGACGAAGGTCGACGGCGAAGCGAAGAAGCTGCGCGACGCCCTGCCGCCGAAGGAACACGTCGAAGGTGAACCGGTGCCGGACGCGCCCGTTCCCGCCCTCACATGGCTCGGCGAAAAACTCCGTCACGACTGGATGAGCAAATTCATCGCTGGTCAGATCGAGTATAAGCCGCGCCCTTGGCTCATCGGCCGCATGCCCGGCTTCGCGCACTATGCGGATGGACTCGCGCTCGGACTTAATCATCAGCATGGCCTGCCGCAGACCGAAGCCGCTGAGCCGGCCGGCGACGCCGAGAAAATCGCTAACGGTGAGAAACTGATCGGTGCCGACGGAGGCTTCAACTGCATCACCTGCCACGCCGTGGGCGAAAAAGAAGCCACCGCCGTCTTCGAAGCTCCGGCCATAAATTTCGCTCAGTCCGCCGAACGCCTGCGTAAGGGTTACTTCCATCGCTGGGCCCTCGCCCCGACGCGTATCGACCCGGACACCAAGATGCCCAAGTATGCCGACCCCGAAGGCGTGACCCAGCTTTCCGACCCTTACGAGGGGAAGGGACCGGCCCAGTTCGAGGCCATCTGGCAGTATATTCGGACGGTTAAGTAGGATCCGATCAGGGGTAGGGGTAGGGGTCGGGGTAGGGATAGTAAAAACACAAATGCTTATTCATAATAGGGTTATGAGTTAGGATATCGTGCGTACCCCGACCCCTGCCCCTACCCCTACCCCTTTCCGGCCGTTCTGCCGATATTCGGTTAGGCCATACCTAGGAACATTCTCGACTCAACGGGCATCTCAATATGCTCACCCCTCACCCCCAGTCATATCTATGTCCCCACTCAATCGTCGCACGTTCATTAAGAACTCCGCCTTGGCTGCCGCCGTGGCGGGCCTCAGCGCCCAGACCTACGCCCAGTCAGCTGGCGCCAACGGTGACCTCCGCGTCGCCGTCGTCGGCTTCCGCAGCCGTGGTCTCGAGCACATCAAGGAGCTCCAGAAGATTAAGGGCGTCCGCATCGTCGCCCTCTGCGACGTGGACTCCAATGTCGTCGCCAAGGGCCTGAAGGCCATCCCTGGAGCCAAGGGCTACTCCGACATCCGCAAGATGCTCGAAGATAAGGATATCGACGCCGTCTCCATCGCTTCGCCGAACCACCAACACTCCATCCAGGGTATTTGGTCTCTCCAGGCCGGCAAGCACCTCTACGTCGAGAAGCCCCTCTCGCATAACATCTTCGAAGGCCAGCAGCTCGTCGCCGCCTCGAACCACTTCACTAAGCAAATCGTCCAGGCTGGTACCCAGAGTCGCTCCGGCGCCGGTATCCGCGCTGCAATCAATGACGTGCACGCCGGCAAGTACGGTAAGGTGAAGCTCGCCCGCGCCATCTGCTATAAGCGCCGCAAGTCCATCGGCCCGGCCAAGAAGAACGCCATCCCTTCCGAAATCGATTACGACCTCTGGAACGGCCCAGCCGACGTCCAGGAGTCCATCCGCGGCCATGAGTCCGACAAGGTGAACGAAGCCCCTAACAACGGCCCGGTGCACTATGATTGGCACTGGTTCTGGAACTACGGCGGCGGCGACCTTTGCAACCAAGCGATTCACGAGATCGACATCGCCCGCTGGTTCCTCGGTACCCACGAAGTCGCCCCTGAGGTCGTCTCCGTCGGCGGACGTTTCGGTTACACCGATTGCGCCGAGACCCCGAACACCTTCGTCTCGATTCATAACTACGCCGCTGCGCCCCTGATCACCGAAGTCTACGGCCTCACCTCCGACGGCAAGATCAACGGCGATATGAACAAGTTCGGCAAGTTCAAGGAAGGCAACACCGGCGAGAAATCCGCCAAGTCCCCAGAAATCGGCATCATCGTCGAGTGCGAGAACGCCACGATTGTCGTCCCTGATTACAACTCCGCCCAGGTCTACGACAAGGACGGAAAGTTCGTGAAGACCTACGGCAAGACCGTCGAAGCGGTCGACCTCACTGGCGGCGCCTCCGGCCACCACGCCAACTGGGTCGAGTGCATCCGCAAGGGTTCCGCGGCCAATATCCACGCCCCGGTCCGCGAGTGCCACCTGTCCACCGCGCTCGTCCACTCCGCCAACATCTCCTACCGCGTCGGCGCAAAGAAGAGCGCCGGCGAGATCAAGGAAGCCATCAAGGCGAGCTCGGGTCTCTCCGAAGCCTTCGGTCGCATGGCCGAGCACCTCGGTCGTAACGGCGTGAACCTCGACGAAGCCAAGGCCACCCTCGGCGCCCCGCTCACCCAGGACACGAAGACCGAACTCTTCACCGGCGCCAACGCCGAGGCCGCCAACCGTGACCTCGTGGCCAAGCGCACCGGCCGCAAGGGCTTCGAGATCCCGACCACGTTCTAAGCTCCTCCGACGAAGCGGAGCGGTCGCAAGGCCGCTCCGCTTTTTCATCTCTAAACCAAATCACGCACACCATGAAAAAGACCCTGCTCACCCTGAGCCTCACAACCGCCGCCCTCCTCATCGTCGGCTGCGCCAGCGAGGATAAGTCCACCGCGACCAAAGCCACCCCTGGCGCGCCGAAGGCCAACCCCAACAAGGTTGAGATTTTCAACGGCAAGGACCTCACGGGCTTCAAGAAGCTCGGTGGAGAAGCCGCCTACTCGGTCAGCCTAGAAGGTAACCTCGTCGGCACTTCGACCCTCAACACGCCGAACACTTTCCTCGCCACCGATAAGGATTACGCGAATTTCGTGCTAGAGTACGACTTCAAGAACGACCCTCGCCTGAACTCCGGCGTCCAGATTCGCAGCCATGCCGAAGCCAAGGAGGTCAACTATAAGACCCCCGAAGGCAAGGCCGCCAAGGTCCCAGTTGGCCGCGTCCACGGCTACCAGGCTGAGATCGACACCGATCCGAAGAACGTGAAGAAGCCTGACACCGAGGCCCGCATGTGGTCCGCCGGTCTCTACGAAGAAGGCCGACGCGGCTGGATATTGCCCGGCTTCGGCGGCGGCGACGCTGCTGCATTCTCCAAGCAGGGCCGCGAGATCACCAAGATTGGCGAATGGAATCACGTGAAGGTGGAAGCCAACGGCAACCGCATCCGTACGTGGCTCAACGGCGTGCAGCGCGTCGATGTGCGCGATGATGGCTACAAGACCGGCTTCATCGCCTTCCAGGTCCACGGCATCGGTAAAGACGAAACCAAGGTCGGCACCACGGTCCAGTGGCGCAACATCGCTCTCACGAAGATCTCGGATAACAGCCTGACCGACTCCGAGAAGGCTGACGGCTGGAAACTCCTCTTCGATGGCCGCTCCAATAAGGGCTGGCGCTCCGCCAAGGGCCCCGACTTCCCCAAGGAAGGATGGTCCATCGAACGTGGCATGCTCCACACCGCCGCTTCGGGCGGGAAGGAATCCGCCGCTGCCGGAGACATCATCAGCATCGGCCGTTACAAGCAGTTCGAGATCTCGGTCGACTTCAAGCTCACCAAGGGCGCCAATAGCGGCCTGAAATACTTCGTGCAGCCTGACCTTAACCAGGGCGCCGGCTCGGCCTTCGGTCTGGAGTTCCAGATGCTCGACGACGCCGTCCACCCGGACGCCAAGCTCGGCCGCGACGGCAACCGCACGGTCTCCTCTCTCTACGACCTGATCACCGCTTCCAAGGACAAGCGCCCGAACCGCATCGGCGACTGGAACAACGCCTATGTCATCACCAAGGGCACCCAGGTCGAACACTGGCTCAACGGCCGCCTCGTGGTATCCTATGACCGCAGCACCGACGAGTTCCGCGCCCTCGTGGCCAAGTCGAAGTATGCCGATCCCAAGTACGGCAAGAACTTCGGCGAGTGGGCCGACGGGCACATCCTCCTGCAGGAGCACGGCGACGAAGTCTGGTTCAAGAATGTGAAGCTCCGCGACCTTGCCCCGGCCCCGAAGACAGCCGCCACGGGTGCTAAGAAGGCTCCGGCCAAGAAGTAAGCCTCGCCCGAGGCTCCTGCGAAGGCCGGACGACGTAAGTCGCCCGGCCTTTTCTTTGGACCACTGGCTGAGGCATTGCATGCCGTCGTCCAGAGGGCTTATTAGGACTAACCCCAAGCCATGCGCCCCACCCTGCTCCTTGCTACCCTCTGCGCCACCTTCGCCGGCCTCGCCGCCGAACCGACCCGCCCGAATATCCTTTTCCTCATCGCCGACGACTGGGGTCGCGGCCACGCCGGCGCCTACGGCTGCTCCTGGGTGAAGACACCGAACTTCGACCGCGTCGCCAAGGAAGGTCTGCTCTTCCTCAATGCCTATACGCCTACGGCCAAGTGCACGCCCTCGCGCTCCAGCATCATGACAGGTCGGCATCCCTGGTTGCTCGGCGCGGCCGCCAATCACCAATGCATCTTCCCGCCTGAACGCGGCATCTTCCCCGAGACGCTGATTAAAAACGGTTATACCTATGCCACCACCGGGAAAGTCTGGGGCCCAGGCACCTCCCTCAAAGCGGACGGCTCACCGCGCCCCATGACCGGCCAACAATATTCGAAACATAATACGAAGCCACCCGCCACGGGCATGAGTCGAAATGACTACGCCGCTAATTTCCATGAGTTCCTGGGCGACACCAAGCCCGACCAACCTTGGTTCTTCTGGCTAGGCTTCCATGAACCCCATCGCGAATACGAAGAAGGCAGCGGCATCCGCGTCGGTGGAAAGAAAATTGCGGACGTCGACCGCGTCCCGGCTTTTTGGCCCGATAATGCAACCGTGCGCGGTGATATGCTCGACTACGCGCTGGAAGTCGAACACCTCGATCGTCATCTTGGACTCGTCCTCGCAGACCTCGAGAAACGCGGCGAACTGGACAAGACCTTGATCATCGTCACGAGCGACAACGGTATGCCCTTTCCGCGAGTCAAAGGCAGCACCTATGAGAACGCCAACCACCTTCCCTTGGCGATTCGCTGGCCGCAAGGCATCAAGAACCCCGGCCGTAAAGTGGCCGACTACGTGAGTTTCGTCGATTTCGCGCCGACTTTCCTGGAAGTCGCCGGCATCCATTGGCCCACGCAAGAACTCGACCCAAGCTCCGGGCACAGCCTGACCGATATTTTCCGAAGCGGGCAAGATGGCCAAAGCAATGTGGCGCGCGATCACGTGCTGATCGGCCGCGAACGCAATGACCTCGGTCGACCAGGCGACGTGGGTTATCCGGTTCGCGGCATCGTGAAGAATGGTATGGCTTATCTCGAAAATTGCGAACCCTCCCGATGGCCCGCCTGCAACCCAGAGACGGGCTACATGGATACCGACGCCAGCCCGACGAAAACCTTCATCCTGAACGCCCGACGCGAAAAGGGATCCGACCCTTTCTGGGAACTCTGCTTCGGCATGCGCCCGGGCCAGGAGCTGTATGACCTCAGCACGGACTCTGATTGCGTAAAGAATCTCGCACAGACCAGCGTCGTCGATCTCGAGAAGCTGCGCACGCTGATGTGGAGCGAGCTGAAGACGGCGGGCGACCTTCGGGCCGTCGGCCGCGGCGCCGAATATGAAGCCTTTCCTCATAACGACGAAAAGAAGCGCTTCTTCTACGATCGCTACATGAAGGGCGAACTCATCGATGCGCCATGGGTCAAGAAAGCTGATTTTGAAAAAGCGCCGCTAAAATAAGCCCGACCCATGCGCCTCCTCGCCCTCCTGCTTGCGCCGCTGGCCGCCCTCGCCGAAACCAAGCCCAACGTTCTGCTCATCATGGCGGACGACCTGCGGGACTTCGGTGGGGCGTTCACAAAGGAGGTCGTAAAGACCCCGAACCTTGACCGCCTGCGCTCTCGCGGGACGACCTTCGAGCGGGCCTATGTTCAGTATCCCGTCTGTAACCCGAGCCGCAGCAGCATGCTGACCGGCTTGCGAGCCGAGCAGACGGGCATCGTGGGCAATGACACACCTCTACGAAAAAAGATGCCGGATGTCGTGACGCTGCCGGAACTCTGCAAGGAGTCGGGCTGGCAGGCGCACGCCTTCGGAAAGATCACCCACCTCGGCGGGGGCAAGGATGCGGAAGCCAGGCAACGCTGGATGGACGCCGGACGCTCTTGGCACACGGCACAGGCCTTTGAAACGACCAAAGCTGGACGCAAGATGCTCGAAGGCCGGGACGTCACCAAAGGAGCGTTGAAATGGTGCGTATGGGGAGCTGCGGACGGCACCGATGATGATCAACCAGACGGCCAGATCGCCGCCGCCACGGTGGCGATGATCGAAAAACTCGGCGACAAGCCTTGGTTCATCGGCTGCGGATTCATGAAGCCGCACGACCCGTTCATCGCGCCCAAGAAATACTTCGACCTATACCCCGCCGATAAATTGAAGCCATGGCATGACCCCACCGACATCACCCCAGTACGCAAGGATAGCGTCGGCTTCGGCGACTACGGCATGGCTTTCGGTAAGTTCACGTCACAGGAATGGCTGGAGCTCTTCCGTGCCTACTGCGCAGCCACGAGCTACATGGACGCTCAGCTCGGCCGGGTCCTCGACGCGCTCGACAAAAACAAACTCTGGGACAAGACAATCGTCGTGTTCGTCGGCGACCATGGCTACCACACCGGTGAGCGTCAGTGGTGGAACAAGAACACTCTCTTCGAGCGAAGCTGCCGTGCTCCGCTCATCATCGCCGCACCTGGCATGAAAGGCGGGCAGACGACGCGGTCGTTTGCCGAGTTTGTCGACCTGTATCCCACGATCTCCGATTTGTGCGGCCTCAAGATGCCGCACGCAGGCGCCGGAACGAGTTTACGTCCTATCTTGAGCGACCCCGCCACCACCATCAAGGACTCCGCCTTCACCCTCGTCACGCGCAGTCCCAAGCTCAACGGCCAAAGCGTCCGTACCGCCCGCTGGCGCTTTACTTTGTGGAGCGACGGCCAGACTGAACTGTACGACCATGACCAGGACCCCGAAGAGTTACACAACGTGGCCAGCCAGCATACGCCAGTAGTCCAAGAGCTTACCGCCCGCCTCCACACTTTACCTAAATTGACACCATGAGACCCATCCTCGGATTCCTTTCTGCCCTGCTCTTCGCCGCTTCGGCCTTCGCCGCCGACGCCGAACGACCGAACATCGTCTTCTGTTTCGCCGACGACTGGGGCCGCTACGCCGGCGCCTACGCCAAGATCGACTCCCGCCCGAGCCTTAACCAGATCATCAAGACACCGAACATCGACCGTGTGGCCGGCGAAGGCGCGATCTTCCGCCACGCCTTCGTGACTGCCCCCAGTTGCACGCCCTGCCGTAGCTCGCTCCTTTCCGGACAGTACTTCTTCCGCACCCACATGGGGGCAATCCTCAACGGTGCAAAGTGGGATTTGGCGATTCCCAGCTACCCCTTGATGCTTTTAGAGGCAGGCTACCATATCGGCAAGAGCCATAAGGTCTGGAGCCCGGGCACGCCGGCCGACGCCCCTTACGGCGGCCAGAAATACGCCTACGAGAAGTCCGGTCGAAAATATAACAACTTCTCCGAGAACGCTACGGAGATGGTGAGGGCCGGCGCGACGTTCGTGGACGCGAAGGCGAAGCTGCTCGCCGAAGTCAGCGGCAATTTCCAGTCCTTCCTCGCCGACCGCAAGGACGGTAAGCCGTTCTGCTACTGGTTCGGCCCGACGCTCACCCACCGTGCCTACGAGAAGCACAGCGGCGTCAATCTCTGGGGCATCAATCCCGACGACCTCAAGGGTAAGCTACCCGCCTTCCTGCCCGACGTGCCGGAGGTCCGTGATGATGTGGCCGACTACATGGGCGAAGCCCAAGCCTGGGATGCCGGCATCGGCGTGCTCATCGCCGAACTCGAAAAGCGCGGCGAACTAAACAAGACAATCTTCGTCATCAGCGGCGACCACGGCATGCCCGGCGTTCCCGCCGGCAAGTGCAACCTGTACGACCATGGCACCAACGTCGCCCTCATCGTCCGCGGTCCCGGCATCAAGTCCGGCCGCGTCATCGAGGACTTCGTCAACCTGATGGATCTCGCCCCAACGTTCCTGGAACTCGGCGGCGTCCAGCCTCCGGCCGTCATGACTGGCCGTAGCATTGTCCCGCTCCTGAAGTCCACGCAAGCCGGCCAGATCGATGCCTCCCGCACCTGGGTCGTCACCGGCCGCGAACGCCACGTGGGTTCCGCCCGCGAAGGCAACCTGCCCTACCCCCATCGCGCCCTCCGCACGAAGGAGTTCCTCTATATCCGTAACTTCGCCGAAGAGCGCTGGCCGATGGGGAGCCCGAAGTTCACCTCGCGCGCCGATCTCCCCAAGTTCGACGAGATCGAGAAATCGACCTACGCCGCCTTCGCCGACATGGACGCCAGCCCGACCAAGGCCTGGGTCGTGCACCACTTCGACGACCCCCAGTACAAGTGGGTCTACGACCATGCGTTCGGCAAGCGCCCGGCCGAAGAACTCTACGATCTCGCCAAGGATCCGGACCAGATCAAGAACATCGCCGCCGACCCTGCCTACGCCGCGACGCTCAAGCAGATGTCCGGGCAACTCCTCACCACCCTCAAGCAGGTCGAAGACCCGCGCGTCGGCCCGAGCCCCGTGAAGTTCGAACTCCCGCCGTTCACACTGCCGGGGAAGTAGGCCTGACGGAGAGTATCGAGTTTGGAGTATCGATTATCGGGGGAAGTATCTGGCTAGCCCAATTCGCCGCAGGGCGAATCCAGGTAGGGGCAAGGCTTCGCCTTGCACTCCTAAGCGAAAGGGCGCGGCAAAGCCACGCCCCTACCCTCGGCCGCCCTGCGGCGGCCTAATGATACCGCTTATTTCTTCCCGAGCTCTTCGCCGCGCTGCTTGGCGGCGTTGAGGGCGGAGGCGACGATCTCGCGGAACTTACCGGCTTCCATGGCGTCGAGGCCAGCCTTGGTCGTGCCGCCCGGCGAGGTCACCTGGATACGGAGGGCCACGGGCGTCTCACCGGTGGCAGCGAGCAGCGCGAGGGAACCGCTAAAAGTCTGGCGGACGAGGAGTTTGGCCTGCTCAGGCGTGAAGCCGAGGGCGACGGCGGCCTCTTCGTAGGCGGCGACGTATTCGAAGAAGAAACCTGGCCCACTACCCGAGACCGCCGTGACGGCGTCGAACATGGACTCAGGGAGTTCGATAACGGGACCGAGACCGGAGAGGATGGCGTCGACGATCTGGGCGTCGGCCGCAGCGAGCGGAGTCGCGGAACAACGCGCGCTGATACCCTGCCCGACCGCTCCAGGTGTATTCGGCATGGCTCGGGCGACATTGCGGGCGGACGCGAAGAAGGTGCCGATGGTGGCGAGGCGCGTGCCAGCGAGAATGGAGAGCACGAGCTTACCCTGCGCGAGCGTGGCGTAGGATTTGTCGAGATTGGCGAACTGCTGCGGCTTACACGCGAGCACAATCGCGTCGGCGCCAGCCAGGAGTTCGGCGGGCGTGGACGCCACGCGGACGCCGGTGGCCTTGGAAAGATCGACGGCGGTGGAATCGTTGCCGCCGATGACGGTGATATCGGCCGGAGCGCAGGCGCCCGAACGGAGAAGGCCCTGCACCATGGCCCCTGCCATGCGTCCGGAACCGATGAAAGCGAGTTGTGGCATGATCAGAGGGCGCGCACGGCGGCGTCGAGGACTTCGCAGGCCTTGTCGATGTCCGCTCCTTCGTGGGCGGTCGAGATGAAGGCGGTCTCGTAAGGCGAAGG
>Ga0209190_1001561_pt1 | contig 15900 bp, 9 predicted proteins | sample M_140205_XF_Meta_FD_187315 | JGI IMG/M metagenome (GOLD analysis project Ga0209190, IMG submission 187315) | Freshwater microbial communities from Lake Montjoie, Canada to study carbon cycling - M_140205_XF_MetaG (SPAdes) (version 2) | ecosystem: Environmental > Aquatic > Freshwater > Lake... | reverse complement strand
ATTTTAACAATTTCATCCGCAAATTCAAGAATAACAGGAACAGTTTCTATACAATCGGGTCTGACTCAAGTTGCTGGCGCTGGTACTAATTTTTTATCCGAATTGTTTATTGGCCAAAAAATTGAAGTCAATAGAGAATTCCGAACAGTTGCTACGATTGCCGATGATGTTACATTAGATGTTACTGCACCTTTTGCCACAAATGCAATCAATAAAAAACTTGGAGTGTTCAACAGATATCCTAAAGGTGGTGTTGGTTATGTACAAAATAATTTTCCGTCAATAACTGTATCTTCAAACACTGGTTCAGGTGCGTCTGTTGAAGTGGATTCTCTTGCTTCAGACAATGATCGATTAGAAGCGACAGGTGTTGCCAATTTAGGTGCGATAACTAAAATTCGTATTGTAAGTCCAGGTGCTGGATTCCAATTTAAACCAATCATTAGTGCTACAACATTAGGCAGTGGCACAGCAGTTCTAGAAGCACAAATTGAAAGTTCATATTTGTCCACTCCAGGTCGTTGGACAACTTCAGATTCAATCTTATCATCAACTGAAAGAAAACTTGCTGGTCGAAATTACTATGTTGATTACTCATATGTCATCTCATCACAAATTGAATTCTATCGTTATAAGCAACTGTTAAAACAACTTCTACATCCAGTAGGTTTGATTAACTATGCTTCTTATGAAAAATCAACTGAGATTGCAGCAAATAATTTAAGTTTAACAACCTCTGATGTTTTTCCTGATCTTGCTTTTTCTGGAAGAGTAAATGTAGGTAACGGTAGTATTGTTGTTACAGGCACCAACACAAAATTTAATATTGCCAATTCTAGAGGAAGTTTAACAGTTGGTTCATACATTAATGTAAATGGTGAATCAAGAAAAGTCAATTCAATTATTAGTAACACATCGTTGATTACTTCTTCGGAAATTAATCAAATCTTAATCAGTAACACAGGTTCAGGATATTCAAATTCTTATGTGACCTTTGCGAATGGTGGTGGTAAAATAACCACGTTATCCATTCCAGCAAGTCAAGGTGGTTCAGGTTATTCTGACGGTCTAGTTTTGTTTGTTGGTGCAGATGAAGCAGTTCCTGCAATAGCATCAATTTCTGTTTATCCATCTAATGGAACAATTAATACGATTAGTTTATCTGTAGAAGCAAATGTTTATGCAAATGGTTTATATTCAAAACTACCAACGGCAATTCCTGCTAGTGATCCAGATTTAGTTCTTTATGCAAATACAATTACTATAGCAAATTCAGGTGAAGGTTATTCAAATGGTCATCTAGTATTTACTGGCGGTGGTGTAAAAACTAAAGCATTTGGTTCAGCAACCATATCTGGCACAACGATGACCGTTACGGGTGTTCCTGTAGCAAATTATGGCACATTTGCTGTAGGACACACAGTTGCTGGTACGGATGTTACTCCAGGAAGTAAAATTGTTTCTTTAGGTACAGGAACTGGTGGCAATGGTACTTACGTATTGAGTGTATCATCTACTGTTATTTCCGCAGTTAATGTTGTTGCTACTAGACAAGCAACAGCAACCGTTGAAGTTTATGGTGGTGCTTTAGGCAATGGCGCAATTCGTAGAATCACCGTTAGTGATCCTGCGCTGTACGAAAACAATCCTTCTGCAAAACCAAACTCAGAACCTAACGTTGTAATATCTCAAGTCACAGTTACCTCTGTTGGTAATGGACATTCAAATGGTGTTTTAACATTCTCTGGTGGAACTCCAAGAAGAGAAGCAACAGTAACAGTTGAAGTTTATGGAACACCTACTCTCAATATAGCAAACTTAACTATATTAGATTCTGGTAATAACTACACAAATGGATTCATGACTTTCTCTGATACTGCTCGGTCTGGTAATTCAGCAAATATTAGAATCTATGTTCACAGTCAGGGTGCTGTAGGTAATGCAACTATATCTGGCACAACAATGACCGTTACCAGTTTTGCTTCTGGTTATGGATTCTTTGCTGGTCAAAGTATTAGTGGTAATGGAATTGTTACAGGAACAACTATTACTGCTTTGGGTTCAGGTTCTGGTTCTACAGGAACATACACAATTAGTCGTTCACATACGATAGCATCTGAGATAGTTGTTACATCTGTTGGAAGAACTGGTAACGTTAAAAATGTTGTCATACAAGATGCAGGCTCATACTTATATTTGCCTGGCATTATAAAAGCAAATAGTTTAGGTGATGGTAATTTACGATTCACTGTGGGTGTCAATACGATTCCAGCAAACGGTTCTATTCGTACTGTTACGATTGTTGATCCTGGAAGATATTCGACACCACCAACTGCCGTTTTAAATACGGCACCGATTTCGATTAGTGCAATTTCTCCAACAACAGGCACTCCAATTCTTTCTGGAAATACGCATTCAAATGGATTCATTGTCTTTACTGGTGGTGATCCTGTTATTCCAGCAAATGCAAGTGTTGAGATTTATCCTCCTAGTGTGGTTGGAAGTAATGGTGTGGTTCGCAGAGTTATAGTTAATAATGCTGGACTTTATCGTACAGCACCAGTTGCTACTGCAAACAGTGTTCCAGTTTCGATTACACAAGTGCTGCCAATTGAAGGTGGAACTGGATACTCAAATGGTTTTATAACGTTCAGTTCAGCAGCATCACAAAATGCGATAGTCCGAATAATTGTTAATGCTGCGGGTTCTATTGTTCGAACAATTATTGATCATGAGGGATTGTATCCAAATAGTAGTGGTGTGATTATTACTGGAACAACAGGTGGTGGAACAGGTGCAACATTTGCAATATCATTCAATGCAAATACAAGTAATCTAGCACAATTTACGCTAACCACTGGTGCAAATGCCACATATACTGGTGCAGTAACAATAACTGCAAATAGCAATGTTTATACAAATGCGGCATTTACCATAAACGGTGTAGCAAATGTACAAACCACCGCCAATATAACTGTTGGATTTACTGGTAGAAATACTGCGGCAAACGCCTCTGTGGAAGTATATCCAGGAAACGGATCGATTCGTTCTGTCACTATTAATAATCGAGGTGACTATTATTATGTTCCAGACATAATTGTTACCTCAGGCGGTACCTATGGTTCGATAAATATAACTGGAACCACAATGACTGTTACAGGTTCACCTGTTGCGCCAGTTGGAAACTTTAGAGTCGGACAACGAATAATTGGTTCAGGCATCACTGATGGAACTAAAATTCTATCTTTGGGAACTGGAATTGGTGGAAATGGAACGTATAATGTGTCAATTTCACATGCCGCAACTGCTACAGTAAATGCGATTGCTATTGGAGTAGATGCAATTTTAAATGTCAACACGTTTGGCATATTTACTCAGACAGCAAATTTACAATCTGCAACCGTTTCAAGAAAAGATCCTTCAATTTTCATAACTGAAGATTCTTCTTACGACCTAGTTACAGAAGATAATAACACTATTACTACAGAGTTTTAATTAGGACAAAAAATGGCAAACATAAAAGTATCTGAATTAACTGAATTAACTTCCCCTACGGCAAGTTCGGCGGATAAATTTCTACTAATTACAGATTCAAGTTCGGGCATTCCAGTGTCTAAGAAAATATCTTTAAGCACACTTGATACGTTTTTGGACGTTACAAATAGTCATGCGAATGGCGCATTCAATAAAGCAAACGGTGCATACAATCATGCAAATGCCGCATTTGTTGCTGCCAACACATTTGCATCTAGTTCAGATACCGCCAATGCTGCATTCATAAAAGCAAACGCAGGAATACTACACGCACAGTCTGCGTTCATCCAAGCAAATGCCGTATTTACACAATCAAATAACTATGTGTGGCCAACTGGTAATGCCGCATTTATTCAAGCAAATGCTGTATTTGCACAATCAAATATCTATGTATGGCCAACAGCCAATGCAGCATTTGTTAAAGCAAACTTAGGTCTTACACATGCACAGTCGGCATTCATTACTGCCAATGCTTCTTTCCTTGCAGTCAATACTATTATTGATTTTGCAGCAAGTGCATTTAATAAAGCAAATGGTGCGTATGATCAAGCAAATAATGCAAATGCGTATACCGCAGCAAATTTAGCAACCACATTGTGGGCAACATCACCGCCAGCGACAATTGATATTGCAATTGAACGGTTAGCAAATGCTGTTATAATTCTGCGTGGATACAGTCCAATACCATAATAAATATAAACTATGACCTCAGTAACAACAAAAACATTATCCTATATTACGGCATCTCAATTTAAAGAGTCGTTTTATGAATTATCGCCAACTATTGGTTATCTGTTTATTGGTAACCATTTAAAGTATGTTGATGAAAATAATCCTCCGATTATCAAAGATACCATAGATACGCAAAAAACCATATGGGATAATATGTTTGCGGCAAAAAAGATTGTCGGTAACGATGTTGAGTTTGTATTACCAAGAATCAATTGGACTGCTAATACAAAATACAAACAGTATGACGACATGATACCCCAAAGCGATTTGTTGACGGGTAACACTTCGTTGAATGTTAAACCCATGTATGTCATGACAACGGAACGAAATGTTTATAAGTGTGTATCTAACAATGTCTCTGCAAATTCCACAGTAGAACCGTCTGGTGATTTTACTTCTTCAAATGGTAATATCTCAACATCTGATGGTTATATTTGGAAATACATGTATAATGTAAAACCATCAAATAAGTTTTTTAATTTGGATTGGATGCCTGCACCCACATCGACTAATCAAGTCGATTATAGTGTGAATAACATTGGTGTGGTTGATGGCGAATTAACAACCATAGTAGTTCAAAATACGGGTGCTCAATACTATGAAAGTAAAGTGAGTGCTTTTGCATTTAGTGTTGGTTGTACTTCAATTACTTTAGCAAACACAACCAATGTTGTTGCAAATATGTCTGTGTCTGGAACAGGTATTGCACCAGAAACATATGTTTCAAGTGTAGATATACCAAACAATAGAATAACATTATCCATAGAAACAACTTCAGGGGGTGGTGTAACTGCGGCAAATCAATTGTCCATCTCAACAAGAATTTATATTGATGGTGATGGTACAGGTGTTTCAGCAACTCCAGTGGTCAATACCACTGGACATATAACCAAAGTTACAGTTTCCACAATTGGTATTAATTACTCACGTGCCAACGGATACATTTATGGAACAGGCACTGGAGCAAACACCGCAAATGTTCGTTGCATCTTGTCGCCAAAATACGGTCATGCATTGAATCCTGCAAGGGAACTTGCCGCAACAAACGTAATGATTTCTTCTCGTATCGGTGAGATTGATACAACAGAAAATGGTAAAATACCAGCAAATACAACAATTCGACAATACGGGATTTTTGTTGACCCGCATAAATATGGGGATGCAAATGTAGTTTCAGCAATAAATGCCAACTCAGTCATTTCGCAAACTACCGATGTTTCTATAGTTGCTGGCGCACCATATTTTATAGATGAATTTGTTTATCAAGGTTCTTCATCCGCTACGGCATCTGCTTATGGGTTTATACTTGACCAGACATCCACTGTCATTAAATTGACGAATGTAAAAGGTACAATAGCAACTGGTGTTCCATTTGTCGGTGTGAATTCTGGAGTTAGTAGGTTGGTTGTTAGTGTAACTAATCCAGAATTTGAACCATACAGCGGCGATTTACTATACGTGGAAAATACAAATAAGATTACACGTGCAGATGGACAAGCAGAGAATTTAAAACTTATTGTTAGATTTTAAAGGTTAATAAATGGCACTTACTACAAATTTTAATACTGATCCTTACTACGATGATTTCGATGATAATAAAGATTTTCATCGAATTTTATACAAACCAGGATATGCAGTTCAGTCCCGTGAATTAACACAATCTCAAACAATACTTCAAGACCAAATTAAAAAATTTGGTAATCATGTTTTTACCAGTGGTTCTGTTGTAACTGGTGCCCAAATTTCAATTCAAAATACCGCTTATCTAAACATATCTTCAACATACGGCTCTTCAGATATCGGTTATATTAATTTTGATAAACAAACGATTTATAATACAGCAAATACTAAACGTGCATATGTATTAAAATCATATGATGCAATTACTGCAAACAGTGAACCAATTCAATTTATTATTAATCAAGTTTTTGGTGATCCTTTTGTTGCAGGGGAAACAATATACACCGCAAACACTGATTCAAATTCAGTAGCATATTATGCGAATGTATCAAGCACTGGAACACCAGTTGGTAATAACTCATCGTTTTCAATTAATGACGGTGTATTTTATTATGAAGGATTCTTTGTAAAGAATCAACCACAAACTGTAGCAATCAGTAAATACGATAGGAAAGGAAATGCTCTTATTGGTTTTGTGGTATCTGAAGATATTATTGATTACACCGAAGATACTTCGTTGTTAGATCCAGCACAGAGTTCTTCTAATTTCCAAGCACCAGGTGCAGATCGTTATAAGATGATAAACGCAACCTTGATAGTACAGACTTAACTAAGTTTATTGAACTTGCACAATTTAAAAATGGTCGTCCTTTATCAGTAGTAGAAACTCCAATTTATGGTCCGTTAAAAGATGAGTTGGCACGCAGAACATATGATGAGTCTGGCGATTATATTGTTAAAAATTTCGAAATCTTTTTAGAAGATAACACCCAAAATACTGCATTTGCAAATGCCATATTCAGTCCAGGTAAAGGTTATGTACGTGGTTATGAATATGGTACTGGCGGTGCAACATCTATCACTTTCGCAAAACCTAGAACTCTTGTAAGTGTTAATAATCAGAGAGTTAGTTCAGACTATGGTTATTATGTTTATGCGAATGGTTTTTATGGTTCGTTTGCAACAAATCAATATGCAAATGTAGATATTCTTGCCGTAGATTCTGGAGTTGCTCGGTCATATCTGGTTAGTAGCACAAATGGAGTTACTGGAAATACAGCAAATATTTCTAATGTAACTATCGGTACAGCAAAGGTTAAACTATTATCATTTGTTTCGACTGGTGCGGATGAACGTACTGCTAACAATTACATCTATAAAATGTATTTGACTGATATCAATACCAAATCTTTGCTCAATTCTACAACTGGATATGGATATAATGCAGCAAGTGGTTCTACCACAACAATTGTTCATCCAGATGGTTTTCCAGCAAACGTAGGTTTATATATTGGTTCGACTATTCGAATCACACAGGGTGGTCAATGGGCTGATGGACCACGAATGGTTAAAGACTATGATGCAGCATCAAGAACTATTACTGTGGATCGTCCATATTCTGTAGCAGTTAATGCTGGTTCTAGATTTATGATTGACTATAAATTTACTGATGCTGAATCTTTTATTGTGAAAACTTCTGCTGGCGAATTGCTTGCCGCAGCAAATGTTCATCCTTATTCTAAAGATGTAACCAGTACAATACCAGGAGTAACTCCATATGTTTATTATCAACCAGCGTTTGTTTCAGATATAAAAAATGAACCTTTATTATTAAGAATTGGTAAGAATAATGTTGCTGACAATACGATTGCTGATTTTAGTTATTCATATAAAAGACTATATCAAAGTGTGGCATTCAGTTCAGGTATTTCCACTGCATTATCTGTTGGTGTAGGTGAGTCTTTACCAACGGCATCGTCCGAAGATTTGAAACGTAAAAACTATACCATTATTCCAACATCTACAGGTCATGTCACTTACGGTAAAGGTTATCCTGTATCATCAGCAGACTTTAGTGTTGATACGGATTCCCGTACGATAACGGTAACTGGTGGTTATAGTTTTACTGCGAACGTGTATGCAACAATTAATGCATCAAATCCAACATCGAAAACTAAAACATTCACTAAACCAAGTATGACATTGATTCCAGCAGCAGGTGGTGCTGCTAATGATATCTTTGGCAACGGTATGGTTTACATGACAAGTGTTTATGGCCAAACTCAAATTACCGAAACTTCTGCTGATGTTGGCACTGCTACTGGTACTGTAACAATGTCTGGTACCACTATGACTGTTGTGAGTGTAACTGCTGGAAAATTTGTTGTCGGTATGAAGATTACTGGTGTAAATTCCATCGATGGAATCGTTAATGGAACAACAATTACCGCTTTAGGTTCTGGTGCTGGTTATGCTGGTACATATACTGTAGATCGTTCAAGTGGAACAATATCGGGTGCAGTATCAGTTACTGGTGTTAAAGAAAGTTTTATTATTAAAACTCCTGGAGTAAAACAGTATCTGTATGCTGGAGACGTACATTCAATTAATGCTGTTTTTGATTTTGAAGGACAAGCAATTAACGATACAAATTATGCTACTGTACTTGCTAATCCATCAGCAAACATAACTTCACGGTATACTTTAGATACTGGACAGAAAGATTCATACTATGATTGGGGTGCAATCATACTCAAACAAGGACAACCAGCACCAAAAGGACCTCTGTTAATTCGTTACAATAGGTTTAGATCAACAGGTACAGGTTTCTTTAACGTTGATTCTTACACACGATTAGGTAAACAATCTGATGGTGGAAATGGATTGGATTATGGTTATATACCAGAATATGTTTCCGAAGATGGCACAACTTATAGACTCCAAGATTATCTAGATTTCAGACCAGTCCGTAAAGATGCCGTAAATGCATTTACTTCCAAAAACTTTGTGTTTGATGTGGAAGAAGCAAGTTCTGGTCCTAAAATTAGTGATCCAGAACAAACTGTTCTTCTAGATTATTCTTATTATTTGCCACGTATAGACCGAGTTGTTCTTAATAGAGTTGGTCCAAAAATTGAAGTGTTGCCTGGTAATCCGTCAGAAACTCCTAGTGCTCCAGAGGAACCTGAAGGAACAATGACACTTTATACATTGTCACATCCAGCATACCTATCTGATCCTGCGGCTACTTTAATTAAGTTTTATAAAAATAGACGCTATACGATGAAAGATATTGGAACTCTTGAAAAACGTATTGAAAATCTTGAGGTTTATCAGACGTTGACTATTGCAGAACTTTCTGTAATGAATAAAGATGATAGGACAACTAAAGATCCACTTGGTGTATCTAGACCAAAAAATGGTATATTTGTAGATACTTTTGTTGATAAAACTGGTTCTGCAATTACTAATGACGATTATTTGGCAGCAATAGATCACTTAGATAATTTGTGTCGTGGATCATATACCATCAAATCAACTAAATTGGCAAAAACTACAGGAACTGATATTAATGTGGTTACTAATGGTCCATTGTTAATGTTAAACTCAACAACAGAATCATTTGTAGTTGCGAACAAAGCATCAAAACCACTTAATGTTAATCCATTTAATGTTGTTAATTTTCTTGGTACTGTTGCTATTGAACCAAATTCTGATGTTTGGAAATCCGTAGATCGTGTAGAAAAATTACAAGTTGATTTAACTGGTGGTCAAGATGCAAAAGATGCATGGAATTCAATTGAAAGTACAACATGGGGTCCATGGAAACCAAATTGGACAACATCATCTAAAACTTCTAGCGACACTCAAATCATAGGTGTTACATCTGGTAAAACTGTAACCAGAGAAAAAGGGCCAGGTGGAAATTTAAAAGAAACAAGTTGGACGGACACCACTTATAAAACCACAAATACTACTGTTACAACTGACAAAATTACAGCAGCGAAACAAGGTGTAACTACATCAATTAAAGCACAAGTATTAACTGCCGATTTAGGTGATAGATTATTGGATGTTAGTATTGTCACATACATGAGACCGATTGATATTTTAACACTAGCAACAAAATTTAAACCTTATACTGCATTGCATGGTCGTTTTGATAATGTTAAAATTGATGATAAGATTATGAGTTTAAATCGGTTCACTATAACTGGCGACTCTGTAGCACTAGAAACCAAAATTGGAAATCAAGAAAGAGTTAATTTATTTGATAGCGTTTCTGGTGCTGAAGTTGGTGCAGGACTGGCCGCTTTAACTTCAGGTAAAAATTTCTGGCTTGTAAATTTTGTACCAAGTTCTACATATGGTACTTGGAATACTACCAATTTAACTCAAACTGGAATTAGGGTTGTGGGTACAGTGTCGGGAAAGACATACACATGTAAATCTTGGGCACACTATCAAGGTCGACCATCCGCAGCATCAACTACAACAATTACCCTTTCACCTGCTGCTGGTGGTTCAAGTGGAATTGCTGATTATGTCGGTCAACTTTTAACCATTGTTGATGGTCCAGGTAAAGGTTCAGTAAACAGAATTTCTGCTTACGATGCAGCAACACGTATTGCTACCATTGAGGGTTCGTGGCTTGTATTGCCAACCACAGATTCTCAATACTCAATAGGTTTATTGGAAACTGATGAGTATGGTTCCGCTGCCGCTGTAACTAAAATTCCAGGCAATACTTTCCGCACAGGTGAAAAGATTATTCGTCTAATTGATGATGAGTTTAATAATACTGAAAATTCCAGAACAAATGGTGAAACAAGTTTCTTTGCACAAGGCGTGATTACAAAAAATCAAGAAACTTCAATATCAGTATTTACACCTAAAATTGCAGAGAAAAAAGATGTGACGGAATCGTTTACCGTATCAAAACAAGATGTTCAATCTAAAAGTTCCATAAGCATAGGACATAATGTAGATGGTGTGCGTTATTTCGATCCTCTTGCACAAACATTTTTGGTAAATCAAAAAGATTATCCACAGGGTGTAATTATTGATAGTATCCGAGTTTGTTTTAGAACCAAAGATGTAGCAATTCCAGTCACATGTCAAATTCGTCCTGTTATTAATGGATACCCCTCTTCATCAATAACATATCCATATGCTGAAGTTACATTGACACCAGATAAGGTACAACTTACAAAAACTCCAAATCTTTCGGATTCGGCAAAATATACTGAATTCAAATTTGATGTTCCTGTTCACTTACAACCTGGAGAGCATTCGTTTGTTCTGTTATCGAACAGTAATGGATATGAAACATATGTTGGTGAGATTGGCGCAACTGATATTTACACCAATACTAAAATTTCTGAACAACCGTACACTGGTTCATTATTCTTATCTCAAAATGGATCAACTTGGACCGCAGATCAAACTGCTGACATTATGTTTAGCATCCAGAAAAAAGTATTTTCTACAGATGTTGGATATGGTTTCTTTGAAGTTGATTTGAGTGACATTTCTACTGTGGGTACCGCATCAATTTCAGGAACCACAATGACTGTTAGTAGTCAATCTTTTGGTGGAAATGATTCTGATATTGCAAAATTTAAATCATGGACAAATGGTGGTGCTGCGTTTGCAGTTGGTCAAACAATCCGCGGAACTGGAATCACAACAGGAACAACAATTACTGCGTTAGGTACTGGAAGTGGCAGCACAGGTACTTACACAGTTAGTCCAAGTCAAACTGTGTCAAGTACACCAATTTATGCTGGAAATGATTCTTATTTTGACTTGATGCATTTTATGACAAGTGAGGCAAAACCAGATCAAACTGGAACTCTATATGAGTTTATATCTGAAGGCGATAGTGGTTCTCAACATCCTTATATTAGAATTATACCAGATATTGATTATAGAATGACTGATGGTTATGGTCGCAGAAAATTAAATTTTGCAACAGGAAATCCAACGTTTAAAATGCGTATAGCATTAAATACTATAAATCGTGATGTTTCGCCAATGATTGATATCAATCGTTTAAATATATTAACAATTAAAAATAGAATTAATAATTTACCATTGTTGGATTCTAATCTTTCTATTACGGGTGGAACTGGTTACACTCATTTAGCAATTGATGTTTCTGGTGGTGGTGGTTCTGGAGCAAATGCTAAACCAACATTAACTGCAGGTGTTTTAACTGGTATAACGTTTGATAGTATAGGGAGTGGTTATACCACATCCCCAACATTAACTCTTCGTAGACCTGCCAATGCTGTTGGTACTGCTGCAATTGCTTCAACAACATTGACAGTTAGTTCGGTAGATTCTGGTGTTTATGCAGTTGGTCAAATTCTTAGTGGTTCTAGCGTTACTCCAGGAACAACAATTACTGCGTTAGGAACTGGAACTGGTGGTGTCGGTACGTACACTGTTAGTCCAAGTGGAACAACATCAAGCACAACAATTACTGGCACATATGGTGGTTCTGGTGCAATTGTGCAATATAATGGTGAAGATTGGTCAACTGGTGGTAATTCTGAGATTCGACACATCACTAAGAAAATTGCATTAGCAACTGGATTTGATGCGGGTGATATTCGTGTCTATATGGATGTGTATAAACCACCAAGTTCAGGATTCTTGGTGTATTATAAAGCACTATCTACTTCAGATACCGCTTCATTCGAAAGTCTGAAATGGAATTTGATGACACAATTGGATAATAATTTGGTAAACTTTATTTCAGAAGATGAAGGAGATTTCCGTGAGTTTGCGTTTGCACCAGGAACTAAAGGAACTGCTGATAACAATATTGCATATACTTCTAACGGTTCAACGTATAAAGACTTTGCTGTTTTTGCAATTAAGGTAGTCATGTATGGAACTACTACCGTAGATGTTCCTAAATTCACGAATTTGAGAGTTGTGGCATTACCATCAGCAACAATAACATCATCATACACTACAAGTAAAATTGTAGCATAATGGGAAAATCATGTACGTACCTATAAAAGATAAAAAAGATTTTGTTAGAGATATATCTAATAAAGCAATTCTAAATACGAACATGGAAGAATTGAAAACGTATTATGCTGAGAGAGATTTGGCAATAAAAAGAAATGAGGAAAAGTTAATGATGGAACAGAAAGTAAATAAACTAGAGGAAGATATTACGGACATCAAACAGATGCTCCGTGAACTTGTGCAAATGAGAAACCCAAATGGCAATTAATCAAGTATCCACATCAAACACATTCCAAGAATGGTTAACTACCACTGGTCTTTTAATTGCAACCGCAAATGCATTGACTGATCATTCTCCAGGACAAGTATTTACTTCTAATACAATTTTAGAAATCACTGGTTCTGATGCTCGGTTCAATGTTCGTACAAGTGGCAACATTAATACCTTTGGTGCAAATACTGCCAACATTGCAAACATATCGATTGTTGGTGCTAGTGGTATACCAGGACATGCCAGCAGAATCACTGTACCAGGTAACGTATCGGTTAGTCAAAATATTACCACAGGCAATCTAACTATGACTGGTGTTCTTGATGGACCCACTAGACTTATTGGTGGTGCAAACAATGCAATTTATCAGACAATTACCAATGCTGTCGATACGGCAATTGCTATGTCCATCATTATCAATTGATGTAGTATAAATATTTAAAAACAATTAGGGGTTTTAATGGCTAACACGTTCAAAAATCAATTTGCTTCTGCTATCGGTGTAACTCCAGTAGCAGTTTACACCAATCCTGCTTTAACACAAGCAACTGTTATAGGGATGAGTATAGCAAATTTATTGGCAGTTCCTATTTCCGTAAGTGTGTATGTAACTTCTGCCGCCACGAATTACTATATGATTAAAAATGCTACGATTGCTCCTGGTGGTGCGTTGGTGCCAATTGGTGGTGATCAAAAATTAGTTCTTGAGGCAAATGATGTGCTCTATGTGGTTTCTGATACTGCGGTATCTGCTGATGCAATCACTTCTGTCTTGGAGATTACCTAATGTCATATATTGGCAATAGACCAGAAATAACATCATTCACAGTTGATTATCAATTATTTAGTGGTACCAGTTCTTGCACATCGTTTGTATTAGCAAGGACTGCGGAATCATCTAGAGCAATTGAGGTTGTTCTTAATAAACAACAACTAACTCCAGATAGAGATTACACAGTAACTTCTGCAAATTCGTCAGTAAATTTTTCAGTTGCACCAAACACTGCCACTAATAACATTGTTGTTACGTATCGTGCTCCAAACAGTTACACCTTCAATTCTGTTTTTGAAGATCAATTAACTGCATTGAGTGTTGGTGAAAGTGCCATACAAACGGATGCAATTACATCAAGTAAAGTTTTAAACAGAGCAATTATTGGCACTAAATTAGGATTAGGTTCTGTCTCAGGTAACAATATAGCACCAACATCAATTGGTGGTAATAATATTGTCGTAAATTCAATCAGTGGTAATACTCTTCACACAGGTGCAATTTCTGGCAATAATCTAACTGTCACCTCTATTGGTGGTAATAATATTGTTGTAGGTTCATTAAGTGGTAATACTCTTCAAACTAATTCTATAAGTGGTAATAACTTAGGGTTGAGTGCTGTTAGTGCAAACAATCTGTCGAATGATGCTGCAAATTTTGATGATGCGTTTTTACTTGGTGGAATGTAAAAAATTAAGGGAAATAAAAAATGGCAAGAGCATATAAAATTTTAGGTCAATCGATTCCAAATTCCGCAACGATAACGGATTTTGTTACATTGTACACCGTACCATCATCAACACAGGCAGTAGTTTCATCTTTAGTGATTTCTAGTTTGGCCACTTCTGCGGGAACTTCTGCTGCTGTGTATGTTGCAGTTCAAGATGCTGCCGCTTCGGTAACAAACAAACACTACCTATGTTATGGAGTTAATGTACCTTCAGCAGATACAGTGACGATGACTTTAGGTATTACACTTGCATCAGGTTCTGTCGTTAAGATCGCAGCAAATACAGTATCTTCATCATTCACATTGTTTGGCACTGAAATAACATAATATAAAATGACAATACGAAGAGTTAGTACGACTGGCAATAGAATTAAATTATTAAGTGGCTTCCATAAAGTTGGTAGTTATTTAACTCGTCGGAAATCCATACTTGGCGTAGTCAGAGGCGAACAAGAAAGATTCGTCCTCGAATATCTCGTTGTTGGGGGCGGTGGTGGTGGTGGTTCTGGCGGTGGCGGTGGCGGTGGTGGAGGCGGTGTTTGGATTGGATCACTTGATGGTATAACTACAGGTGGAAATGTATCAATTGGATTAACTGGTGCTAGTGTATTCTCGATGGGCATCGGTGCAGTAACAGGTAACAATCAAGATGCCCGCGGCAATGATGGTAATGCTACCACATTTGCAATGTCTGGTCCTACGGGATTCTCTCTTACTGCATTAGGTGGTGGAGGTGGAGGATTCGAATGGGATCCACCAAACGCAACTATGGCAAATCGTGCTCCAGAATCTGTTGCTGGTGGAGGTGGAGGAGGCCTTCGTGATGAGTCTACACGATCCAGATCAAATCAAGGTGGACAAGGTGGCATGGCTAAAGTCACTGGTAACGATGGTAATCCAAATCGCACAAATACTGAATCAAATGGACGAGGTGGTAATGACGGGTCCGAATCAACATGTATATCAGGTTCAATTTCGGGTGATGTATTGACGTTAGATGGACCAAGAAGTAATTTTCCAGACGGTAATTTTCAAGTCGGAATGACATTACAGGGTGGACCATATTCAAATCCAACAGGTTGGCTTCAAGGAACAGTAATAACTGCCGCATTAGTTACACCTTCATTTTCGCCTGGCGTTGGTGGCGCTGGCACATATCGCATATCACCTGCACCACAAACAGTAACTCCTAGAGAAATAAAAGGTAAAATGAATCCACGTGGTTATGGTGGAGGTGGCGGCGGTGGTTCCGGTTATACTCCTGGACCACAGGGTGACGGTGGAGAAGGTGGTGGTGGTTATACTTCATCTATACTTGGATTTAATAGAGAGTATGCTGCTGGCGGTGGCGGTGGTTCGAGTTCACCAACCAATGGTCCTAAAGGCAATCCGAGTAATGGTGCCGGTTATGGGGTT
>Ga0209190_1001560_pt1 | contig 15905 bp, 14 predicted proteins | sample M_140205_XF_Meta_FD_187315 | JGI IMG/M metagenome (GOLD analysis project Ga0209190, IMG submission 187315) | Freshwater microbial communities from Lake Montjoie, Canada to study carbon cycling - M_140205_XF_MetaG (SPAdes) (version 2) | ecosystem: Environmental > Aquatic > Freshwater > Lake... | reverse complement strand
ATTTACTTGAAGGTAAAAATCTTATTACTGGAGATGTTTGGAAGATAGATTCTCCTAAAAGTAATGTGCTTCAGTTTATTCTTGAAGATGGCAGCAAAATTTCTGCACGCCCTAGTGGTACTGAGCCTAAAATAAAATTTTATTTCAGTGTTAATACTACACTTAATAGTGTAGCAGCTTTTAATGATACCGATAAAATTCTTGATAAAAAGATTGCTGCTTTAGAAACGGCACTTGGACTGAAATAGAAAACCCTGAGTAATGACAAGAAAATTTGAGGACACATACAGGCTTAAGGGCCTTAGGATGAAACTGATTGAAGGGTTGAGAGAGAAGGGTATTACTGATGAGAATGTGTTGGTGGCTATGAATAATATTCCAAGACACTTTTTTTTGGATACAGCATTGGATAATATAGCCTACGAAGACAGGGCTTTCCCGATAGCTGAAGGACAAACGATATCTCAGCCTTATACCGTAGCTTTTCAAACCCAGCTTTTAAAGATTAGTCCTAAAGATAAAGTGCTAGAGATTGGAACTGGATCTGTGTATCAGGCAACAGTACTGGCAGAGATGGGCGCAAATGTATATACCATTGAAAGGCAAAAAAAATTATATGAATTGGCTTTAAAATTTCCATTGAAGAAGAAGTATCCTAATATTAAATTCTTTTTTGGAGATGGGTTTCGCGGCTTGCCTTCCTATGCACCTTTTGATAAGGTAATTATTACTGCTGGCGCACCGTTTATTCCTCCACTGCTTATAGAGCAACTGAAGCCTGAAGGCATCATGGTGATTCCTGTTGACGAAGATGGACGTCAAAGGATGTTGAGAATTACTAAAAGAGACGATGGCACAACAATGGAAGAAGCTTTTCAACATTTTTCATTTGTGCCGATGCTTACCGGAAAAGAGCAAGGCAATAAATAAATTCTATATGAAGTTTTTTTCAAAACTAGTATTTATCTGTAATCTTTGTTTTATTTCAGGGATTCTATTTAGATATGTTGATGTATCATCATCTGCAGGCGGAGGTGAGGTGGCTAGGGTGCAGGCTTTTTTAGGTGTTATTCTTGTGCTCTATTTCCTTTCTGTTTTCCTAAATTTATTATTTATTATTATTAGGCTCTTTCAAATTTTTATAAAAAAGAAAAGCTCAGCTCCACAGTGGCTCACAGCAGTCAACATTATTTTTCTTCCTCTGCAGTTAGTTTATTTCTTTCTTAGTTAACATAGTCCAAGTTTTGATACTTGAACTATAATCAATACTGTTCATTTTTATTAGGAAAATCTTTTGACTTTACATCCTTGATGTAATGAGTAACTGCGTTGGTTACAAGCTCATTAAGATTGAGGTATTGTCTTAAAAATCGAGGCTTAAATTCGGTATTTATACCCAGCATATCGTGCATGACTAGAACCTGTCCATCGCAGGAGCCACCTGCTCCAATACCAATGGTAGGGATATTAAGGCTTTCAGTTACTTCTTTTGCAAGGGAGGCAGGTATTTTTTCAAGAACAATAGCAAAACAGCCTGCTTCCTGCAATAATAGGGCATCGCGTTTTAATTTTGCGGCTTCTTCTTCTTCTCGAGCTCGCACGGTATAAGTGCCGAACTTATATATACTTTGTGGGGTAAGTCCTAAATGACCCATAACTGGAATACCGGTGCTGATAATTCGTTTCATTGATTCAACAATTTCTTCACCACCTTCCATTTTTACAGAATGGGCCCCTGTTTCTTTCATAATTCGAATAGCTGAATGTAAAGCTTCTTTTGAATTGCCCTGGTAGGATCCAAAGGGAAGATCTACTATAATCAGGCAACGATTAATGCCGCGTACAACAGAGGCTGCATGATATATCATCTGGTCTAAAGTGATAGGAAGTGTGGTTTCATGGCCAGCCATTACATTACTAGCACTGTCACCTACCAATATGATATCTATACCAGCCGCATCAAAGATTCCAGCAAAGGAAAAATCGTATGCCGTAATCATGGAGATTTTTTCTCCTGTTGTTTTCATTTTAAGAAGGGTATTGGTAGTAATCTTCTTTATTTCTTTGTGAATAGACATTGAAGCTTTGTTTGTTTGGGAAAGTTATGTAAATAATGAATCTTTATAACAATATCTTTTGTTATCAGCGGATACCTGTTTTCATCTCATCCCATAAATGGTGTATGAGTCCGTCTGCAAGGCCTATTTTAGGAACGTAAATCTCTTTTGCGCCAGCCCATCTCATTGCGTTGATATAAATTAGCAGGGCAGGAACTATTACATCGGCCCGATCTTCTCTTAAATTATAAATAGCAATTCGGTCTTCAATAGATACGGCATCCAGTTCATGATAATAATCCTTTAGTACTTCAATGCTAATGGGTTTACCTTCTTTACGTTTACTTAGTGAAAATATCTTATTAATGTTGCCCCCACTGCCAATAGCAACAGTTTCTTTTTGTCCTTTTGTAGCTGCCTTTATTGCCTCTTTCATTTCATCCCAGAGACTTTCTTTAACCGTTTTTTTTAGAAGTCTTATAGTGCCTATGTTGAATGATTTGTTAAAAATAAGTATCCCGTTGCTGAAAAAAGACAGCTCTGTACTTCCGCCTCCTACATCGATATATAAATAACTATGGTCTTTATCCAGGTTCTCTGCAATGTGATTTTCGTATACAAGGTTTGCCTCCATGTCGCCAGAGATTACTTCAATATCCAGACCAGTTTCTTTTTCTATTTTTTTTAATACATCTTTTGCATTTTTTGCCTCGCGCATTGCACTAGTTGCACAGGCTTTAATTGCATCTACCTGGTAAGCATTCAGAAGGTGGCGAAAAGCTTTCAGCGTTTGAATCATCATGTCAACTTTTTCACTTGTGATGTACCCATCTTCAAAAACATCAAAACCTAGCCTTAGTGGAACCCTAAGGAGGTTGAGTTTTTTATATATCGGCTTCCCTTCAAGTTCTTCAATCACTTCGGTGATTAGGAGCCGAGCGGCATTACTTCCAATATCAATTGCTGCAAGTTTCAATAGAATGGCTTATATTTTAGAAGCAAAAATCGGATAAACAATCAAAAGCAAGGCTGATAAAAAGGAGGCATTTTGATTTGTGGATAATTTCACTTCTTCATTAAAATATTGTTCTTTCGGCGCAAGTAATTATAAATCTCAACTTGCGAGCGAATTTTAGTCTGATTTCTTGGGTTTACATATAAGTTATGGAGTTCGTTATCTAGGATTCGGCCTTTGATGTTATCTTTTAATTGAATATTAAGAACATCCTTTAATTCCTGAATAATATTAGGCTCAAGAATAGGGCAGGCGGCTTCAATACGATGATCAAGATTTCTCACCATCCAGTCGCCTGAAGAAATAAACACCTTTTCTTGGCCTCCATTATGAAATATCATGACCCTCGCATGTTCTAAATATTCATCTACAATACTAATTGCTTGGACAGCTACCTTAAATTTAGGTTGTTCGGTGAACATACAAAAGATGCTTCTTACAATAATTTTAACTTCAACGCCGGCTCTAGCGGCTTCATAAAGTTTGGATATTAGGAGCTCGTCGCTTAAAGAATTTAACTTGAGAATAATACTTGAAGGTTTTTTCTTTTGTGCATTCAATATCTCCTTATTAATGAGCGATATTATTCTATTGCGCATTTTAATGGGACTTACCAATAAAGTTTTGCACTCTCTCAATAACTTGATGCGAGTTTTAGGGTTTTCGAGAAAGGTAAACATGCGATTTACGTCAGCCATAATCTTACGGTCTGAGGTAAGTAGGCAATGGTCTCCATAAATCTGTGCAGTCTTTTCGTTTAAGTTACCGGTAGCTACAAATCCATAATGTACCGTGTGATTCTTGATACGTTTTTTTATTAAACAAATTTTAGCATGTACCTTAACGTTAGGTATACCAATTAGTACTTTTATGCCAGCATCTTCAAGATCTTTCTTCCATTCAAGATTGGCCTCTTCATCAAATCGAGCCCTTAGTTCTATCATTACAGTTACTTCTTTTCCATTTCGCTGGGCATTGGTAAGGGCGTTAATAATCTTTGATCTAGGCGCAAGCCTGTAGCATGTTATTTTAATGCTAACAACTTCTGGATCTATAGCGGCTTCTCTGAGTAAGTCAATCACGCTGTCAAATGAATGATAAGGGAAGTTTAGTAAGATATCTTTTTCCATTACTATACGCGATACGCTATTTTTATTGCGCAACAAAGGATGGATGAAGGGTTTTTTTCGTTGTCCCTTTTGATCAAATACATCAGGAAAATTCATAAAATCTTTGAAATTATGAATTCTGGATCCCGGAATGAGATTGTCTTTTTTAGTTAACCCTAATTTTCTTGTAAGATAGGTGAGTAGTCCTGCATCAATATCCTTGTCAAAAACAAAACGAACAGGCTTGCCATGTTTGCGATTTTTCAATCCCTTTTCAATCTTCTGCATTAGTGAGGTAGCAACGTCATTATCAATATCTATTTCGGCATCTCGAGTTACTTTAATAATGTGAGAAGAGAATTGGTCGTATCCGAAAAATGAAAAAATAATAGGTAAGGCTAATCTTACTACGTCTTCTAGCAGTATTATATTTATTTCACCTTCTTTTGAAGGTAATATTAAAAAGCGGGAGAGGTGCCTGGTAGGAACTGACACTAAAGCGTATTTATCAGAAATGCTGTTGTCTTTTTTTGAAAGTTTACAGGCTAGGTAAAGCGATTTGTCATTTAATTCGGGGAAGGCTTGTATATTTTCAATCATCAAGGGCACTATATAACTTCTTACTTGTTCATTGAAATAGGTTAGAACAAATTTTTGCTGCGATGCACTTAGTTTCTTTTCATTTAATATTTTTATTTGCTGTCGGGCTAGTTCTCTGAGTATTTCATTCCAAACCCTTTCGAATGTTTTTTGCATTACCAGCACTTTTTCTTGAATGTCTTCAAGAATACTAGCAGGATCTATTTCTAAGTGCATTTTTTTTCCGGCTCCTGTATCCTGCATTCTTTGGAGGGCAGCTACACGCACTCTAAAAAATTCATCCATGTTATTGGAATATATCCCAAGAAAACGGATGCGCTCTTTTAAAGGTACGCTCTGGTCATCTGCTTCCTGAAGTACGCGACTATTAAAAGACAGCCAACTGATATCTCTTATTATTGTTTTTCTCTTTTGCACAATTGATTATATAATAATATCACAAATTTATATCTCTATTTATTTTTCAATATTTCCTTTTTGTTATGTTTTTGAAGGGCCTGAAGAAAGTTCAGAAATTTTATCAATGATAGCTGTAGTGGAGATGCCTTCTATAAGTTCTACCAATTTTACTTCGCCTCCGTTTGCAATTACTTCTGCAGCTCCTGCAATATTTTCTACTTTATAATCAGCTCCTTTTACTAACACGTCAGGCATAATTGCTTTGATAAGCTCTAAAGGGGTATCCTCTTCAAAAAGCGTAATAGCATCTGTAATAGCCATTGATGCAAGGATGAGCGCGCGAGATTGTTCGTTATTTACCGGACGGGAAGGACCTTTCAGTCTTTTTACAGAGTTGTCGGTATTTACACCCACTACCAATATATCTCCAGAGGTTGCAGCTTGGCTGAGAGAAGCAATATGCCCTTCATGTAAAATGTCAAAAACTCCATTGGTAAAAACAATTTTTTTGCCCAAAAACTTCCATATTTTAATCTGATGTTTTAGATCAGCTCTAGAATAAATCTTAGAGGGGATTAATTGCGCTTGTTTCATTTTTTATTTTTTTATTCATTACCGGTAGCAAGATAAGTGATATAAAGCCGACAATTATTATAATGGAACTACTAACGCCCCACATTAACCATCCAAAAGCATTTCCTATGGGTTGCGCAATATGATAGAGTAAAAGAGTTTGCATTACAAAAACAGGAAAAGATCCTATGCCTCCGGGGGTTAATATCATCGCAAAAGTTGCTAGAGTAAGTATTGAAAAAGAGGGAAGGATACCTAAATGTGATGTTTCCTGTATGGTATAAAAGCCAATATAGATCTGCAGAAGATACATGGTCCATATAAAAAGAGAATGAGCAAGAAATGCACCTCTTCTTTTGAGATGCTTTATACTTGTGAGGCCTTCTCTAAAACCATGAGTAAATCGCTTAATAGATATTACAATAGTATTATTGGGCAATTTTCTGAACATCCTTCTTAATAATAGAATTCCGATTATTATTACTGATACAATAATCAAAATTATAAACAAATGATTATCCTTCGCAATTTTGATATTTTCTATTTTACTTTTAATATAACTTTCTACTACATTTATTTGCATAAGAATAGTAGCTGCAATTAGAAAAAGAAAACAGAGAAAATCGAATATTCTTTCAATGATAATAGTGCCAACAAGTTTATCTACCCTTAATTTTTCATAGCGTGCTAATATTGAGCATTTGAGTACTTCTCCTAATCTAGGGATAGCTGCATTGGCAAGATAGCCAACCATGGTGGCTGCGAATACATTTTTAAGTGAGGGATTGTAACCCAAGGGTTCCATTAGTAGTTTCCATCTCATAGATCTACTAAGATGACTTAGCAATGCCATGATTAGAATTGGAAATATTATTAAATAATTTGCATGACTCAGCGACTTTAAAAAACTTTGAGTATCAGATTCAGTCATGGCTCTTAACTGCCACCATATTAAAAACAATCCTGCTCCCAGGAAAAAAATATATTGAAGAATGGAAAATAATTTGCGGATCATTATATCACAATTTACAAATGGGTATTTACTCTCATATTGTCTATAAGCCTTATCTCTCCTAAAAATGAAGCTATTAAGGCTACAGCGCCGGTTTTTCCATCCCAGCTTGCCAAAGGCTGAAGATTTTCGGAATCTGCTATTTCTACATAATCTGTAATAAAACCTTCTTGGTTTAATCTGGCTGTTGCTCTTGAAATAATTTCTTGAGTTTCGCCAGGAAGAAGGGTTTCTTTTATTTCAGTAAGTATTTTATAAAGAAGTACTGCTTTTCTTCTTTCATCTTCATTCAGTCGCATGTTTCGGCTACTCAAGGCAAGGCCATCCTTCTCGCGTATGGTATTGCAAATGGCTAGTTCAATATTGTCCTTTCGGATATCAAGTAACCGTTTTAATACCAAGCATTGCTGAAAATCTTTTTCTCCCAAAAAAAGAACATCAGGGATTGTTAGATTGAGTAGGATGTCTACCACCTGACAAACCCCTTGAAAATGTCCAGGACGATGTTTGCCCTCGAGAATGGTTTCTAAATATCCGAGCTCATAATGGAGAGGTTGATAGCCTTTTGGATAAATATCTTCTACTTCAGGTAAAAAAAGTAAATCGCACCCCGCTGCTTCAAGCATCTCAATATCGAGCTCAATGGTTTGGGGATATTTTTGAAGATCCTCAGGATTATTGAACTGGGTGGGGTTTACAAATATGCTGCAAATTGTATATCCTTTTCTATTTCGGGAAGCTTCTATTAAAGAGATATGACCACTGTGAAGCGCCCCCATGGTGGGCACAAAGCCAATACTAAGCCCTTGTTCTCTTGAATATTGAATATATTCTTTTAGTTTGATTGATTGTTTAATAATGAGCATTAAATAAACTTTTAATTTAAGTAAACCTGCTGCTGTATCCTACATTCTGTTGATTAATCTGATTTCACGAAAAATCAGTACATTTGCAATCCTTTATTTCTATATAGCAGCAACATAATCAACGCCAAATGTCAACAAAGAAAAGAATTTTATTCATAGCGAACGAAATGTCTCCTTATTTGGAGATGACTGAATTCGCAGAGACTGTTAACAAATTGGCTGTTTTATGCAATGATAATAATTTTGAAGTGCGCTGCATAATGCCAAAATTCGGGGTTATTAATGAAAGAAGGCATCGTTTACATGAAGTAGTAAGGCTATCTGGTATAAATGTTACTATTGGTAACGACGATTACCCTCTAGTGATCAAAGTAGCTTCTTTGCCAAATGCAAGGCTTCAGGTGTATTTTCTTGATAATGAAGATCTTTTTAAAAGAAAGAACATCTTCACTGACGAAAAAGATAAATGGTTCGATGATAATGGGCTTCGTACTGTTCTTTTTTGTAAAGGAGCTCTTGAAACTGTAAAGAAATTTGGCTGGCCTCCTGATATTATTCATTGCAGTGGTTGGATGACAGGCTTAATCCCTATGTTCATAAAAGCGGCCTACAAAAAGGAGCCGGTTTTTAGCCATAGTAAGGTTATTTACACAATAGGTACCGGTACTTTTAAAGAAAAGCTTGGAGCTGATTTTCAGAAAATTGCATTAATTAATGATCATATCACTAAAAAAGAACTTGAACCCTTTAAAGATTCTAATAATGTAGCTTTATACAGGGGAGGAGCCACTTATGCTGATGCTATTACTTTTGGAGATGAGCAGGTTGATAAGAAGTTAAAAGATGAATTTTCTAAAGTTAAAGGAAAGCGTGTTCTTCATTTCAATGAAGAGGGTGATTTATCTGACTATTTGCAATTATATAATGACCTTTCGAAATAGATTAGGCTTCCATCTTAAAAACTATCCTTTGTGATCAGATTTTTTCGAATATTTATTTTTTCTCAGATAGTACTATTGTTTTTTTACGGTTGTACAAAATTAGATACCACATCACTAGGAGGTGATTTATTGCCTGTGGTAGATAACGTGAATACTTTTGCAGATACTCTTTCTATAACTACTACACAGGGAGTTTTTAACGACACTACAAAAATTTCTAGGCTTGATCTTCATGTACTTGGTAATATTCCTGCGGATCCTTTATTCGGAGAAACACGCGCTAATGTTTATCTTCAGCTGAAGCCTTCATTTTATCCTTATTATTACGGTCGTGCAAATGATACTATAAATTCTACATTGGCCTCCGGAACTGGATTTGATTCAGTAGTGCTTTGCCTTAGTTATAAAGGATTTTGGGGTGATAGCTCGGTGCCTTTGCAACTTCAGGTTGTGCAGGTAAGCAACAATAATCTAACCTGGGATTCTGTATTCCAAACAAAGAATATAAATTATGCCCCTTCAACATCGGGGGTATTAGGTAATGCTACTGTTGATGCTCGTACACTTAAAAATGTAATTAAATATAAAAATGGTCGTGACTCTTGTACCAATACTATCCGCATTCGACTAACCGGACTCGAGTCTTCCTTATTCAGTAGAGATACCCTTACTAATAATTCATTTCGTTCAGACAGTTTATTTAGGTTGTACCTTAATGGGTTGGGTATTATTGCGCAAAGTGGAAAAGGGTTGATGTATATCAGCCTTACAGATACTTCAACAAAATTAGAAATGCATTACAGAAGAAAAAACGGAGGAAATATTGACACCACTTATTCTTCATTTAAACTGGCTACAATTTCCTATGTTGATACTGCAGGGAAAATAGTTCTATATCCTTCCTCTACAGCCAATAATATTGTGCGCAACAGGTTAAGTCTGCCTTCTGGAAATCAGGAGCTGTTATTACAGGCCCAGCCAGGAACTTTTGCCGATCTATATATTGATTCTTTAAGTAATTATAGCAACAGAATCATTCATAGGGCATCCATTATTGTAGAGCAATTACCTGAAAATACTTACTATGATAGTGTTATGTCAGCTCCTTCTCTATTATACATCGATCTTAAGGATACTACGCTAACGCCAAAATGGAAAACGATTTATTTCGACCTTAACCCCAATACACGATACGACCCTGATTACAAATCAGGTCTTCCTTTCTTCCCTAATGGCGGGGTTGATTTTAGTTATTATGGCGGATATACGCGCGCTAAGACTAATACTCAAGGAGTAAGGGCCATTTATTACGATTTTAATATTACCAAGCATGTTCAGCAAATAGTGACCAAGCAAACGCCTAACTATCATTTACGTCTCTTTGCGCCTTATAATGTGTCTTATCCACAGTACTTCGATTCTTATTATACCTATGGCAATAGACTGGCACTTGGTCGGGTTAAAGTGGCGGGCGGTGACCATCCAACTACTAAAATGAGAATGGTAGTTATTTATTCTAAAATAAAATAAATTTCAATTGTATACAAACAAAGTTCTTTTCTGCCCGAAAGGACTTTGTTGTTTTATTGTACGTCCCTTATCTTTGCCATCTTAAAAAAAACATTATGCCTTATTTATTTACATCAGAATCAGTAAGTGAAGGACATCCTGATAAAATTGCAGATCAAATCAGCGATGCCTTGATTGATAATTTTCTTGCTTTTGATCCTTCAAGCAAGGTTGCTTGTGAAACACTAGTTACCACAGGCCAGGTAGTACTTGCAGGTGAGGTAAAGAGTAAGGCCTATTTAGATGTACAGGAAATTGCGCGTGAGGTAATTCGTAAGATAGGGTATACAAAAAGTGATTATAAATTTGAAGCTGAATCTTGTGGGGTTCTTTCTGCTATTCATGAGCAATCAAGCGATATCAATCAAGGAGTAGAGCGTAAGAAAAAAGAAGAACAGGGAGCGGGTGACCAGGGAATGATGTTTGGGTATGCTACCAATGAAACAGATAACTATATGCCCCTAGCCTTGGATCTAGCTCATTATATATTACTTGAGTTGGCGGCTGTAAGGCGTGAAAACAAAAAGATTAAATATTTACGTCCAGATGCAAAGAGTCAGGTTACGCTTGAATATGATGACAAGAATCGCCCAGTAAGAATTGATGCTATTGTAATTTCTACTCAGCATGATGATTTTCATGCAAAGGAAGAAGTAATGCAAGCTAAAATAAAGAAAGACCTTATCAGTGTGATCATTCCTCGCGTAAAAGCAAAATATCCTAAATACAGCCATTTGTTCAATAACAAAATAAAGTATCATATCAACCCTACAGGGAAATTTGTGATAGGGGGTCCGCATGGGGATACAGGACTTACAGGTCGTAAGATTATTGTAGATACTTATGGTGGAAAAGGTGCACATGGTGGTGGTGCCTTCAGTGGAAAAGATCCTAGTAAAGTAGATCGTTCTGCTGCTTATGCTACAAGGCATGTGGCAAAGAATCTTGTAGCAGCAGGGTTATGTGATGAAATATTAGTTCAGGTTTCTTATGCAATTGGTGTGGCCCAACCTACTAGTATTTTTGTAAATACTTATGGTACTGCTAAGGTGAAAATGACAGATGGAGAAATTGCGCAGAAGATTAAGAATATGCCATGTTTTGATATGCGTCCTTATTTTATCGAAACAAGATTAAAACTTCGTAATCCTATTTATAGTGAAACAGCTTCCTATGGTCATATGGGACGGGAAAATAAAATAGTAACTAAAGTATTTACCTCTCCCGATGGTAAAGTGGTTAAGAAAACTGTAGAACTTTTTACCTGGGAAAAACTGGATGCAGTAAAAGAGGTAAAGAAGGTTTTTGGATTATAATCATTCATTTTTATTAAAATAATTCCGGTGAAAAATTTCAGGCGCCAAAGTCCTCGGCCAAAGAAAAGTACATTAATCATCGGTAAAATGGCTGTGGCCAATGCACTCAAAGAAGGGAAAGCCCTTGAGCGTATTTATCTTCAAACAGATTTGCGAGGAGCTGATATTGATAGTATACGCCTCATTGCTTCAGATCTGGGTATTCCAATTAACAAGGTGCCACTTGAAAAATTAAATAGTTTCAATGTAACCGGTCATGAGGGTTGTATAGCCGTTCTTTCTAAAGTAAAATACCTCGACCTTCAGGAGGTGATCTCTTTTGTTGTTGAAAAAGGAGAAATTCCTCTATTCATTATGCTAGATGGAGTTACCGACATTCGTAATATAGGCGCGATTGCAAGAAGTGCTTATTGTTTTGGAGTACATGCAATCATCATTCCAGAAAAAGGCGTAGGAGCAATCAATGAAGATGCAATCCTTACTTCTGCCGGGGCCTTGGAATATCTTACCATTTGCAGGGTGAAGAGCCTGATGAAAGCTGTAGATGACCTGCATTTAAATGGAATCAGGGTTTTTGCAGCAGATATGAGTGTAAAAAAGATCATTTTTGACTGTAATCTTTCTGAGCCTGCAGCTATAGTAATAGGAGGAGAGGAAAAAGGTATATATCCTGCTCTTTCAAAGATATGCGATGAACATTTCCGTATTCCTATGTCTGGCGATTTTGATTCGCTCAATGTATCCGTGGCTACAGGAATAGCCCTTTTTGAAGCTTCCCGCCAGCGTATGATGGCTCATTAATATTTTAACAGAAAACTCAATCTCCTCCTAACTTTGCCTTTCATGGAAAGGATCAGCTTAATAGAATGCCCAAGAGATGCCATGCAGGGATGGCCTCATATAATATCTACTGCTCTAAAAATTGATTATATCAATCAGTTATTAAAAGTAGGTTTTGATGTGATCGATTGTGGAAGCTTTGTTTCTCCAAAGGCAATACCTCAAATGGCAGACACTAAAGAAGTATTGGCGAATCTTGATCTTTCAGGAAGTCGTTCTTCCTTACTAACTATTGTTGCCAATAAAAGAGGGGCAGAAGAAGCAGTTGCTCATGAAAAGGTTTCCTTTCTTGGTTTCCCTTTTTCTATTTCTGAAACTTTTCAAATAAGGAATACCAATTCCACTATTTTAGATTCTTTTAAAACCGTGGAAGAAATTCAGGGGCTTTGCGTAAAGAATAACAAACAGCTTGTTGTATATCTTTCAATGGGTTTTGGCAATCCTTATGGCGATGTTTTTTCTGAAGAAATTGTTCAGGGATGGGCTGCAAAAATTTCGGGATTAGGAGTAAAGATTATTTCAATTGCTGATACGGTTGGTCTTGCTTCACCTGAAGGGGTAGGGGAAATCCTTGCTGCTGTTATTAAAAGCAATCCTTCTATTACAATAGGGGCACATCTTCATTCATCTCCTTCTGGGAGGGCGCAAAAACTTCAGGCCGCAGTGGATGCTGGTTGCAGAAGATTCGATAGTGCAATGAAAGGCATTGGAGGTTGTCCCATGGCAGGTGATCAACTTATTGGCAATATGGAAACCGAGTTCATGGTGAAACATTTTTCAGAAAATGAATTTGAGCTTGATGTTGATATTAATCTGTTAAATAAATGTAGTAGTATGGCTACTAAAATTTTTATTTAGGGTATTGAGGTGCCTTTTTTGTCTATGTTAATAGTGAATATATTTTCTTATGCAATTTCATGCTGAATTTTTTCCTAAGTCTTTCGAAAAGAAAATCTCTTATAAAGATTCGCTGCTGTTAGCAGGTTCTTGCTTTACCGAAGAGATTGGGAATAAATTAATGAAAATGAAATTCAGTGTACTGCAAAATCCTGCGGGCATTCTTTTTAATCCCTTAAGCATCAGTAACACTATTATAGATTGTGTAAACAACAATCAAGTTAAAGAAGAGGAGCTTTTCTATTACAATGAACTTTGGCACAATTGGAATTTTCATAGCCGGTTTTCTCATCCTCTAAAAGAACAAGCGCTCCTTATGATGAATGCATCAAGGTTGGCCGCAAACCGTTTTGTTAAAGAGACAGGATGGTTGATGATAACACTTGGATCTGCTTTTTTATACGAAACCACCTCTTTTACAACTGGAGATTTGCTGGCTGGAGTTGCCAATTGTCATAAAGTACCTGCCGATAAATTTAATAAACGTCTAATGCCTGTGGATGAAATCAAGGAGGTACTTGCCAACATGATAGCATCCGTAAGATTAGTAAATCCTTCTGTGAAATTTATTTTTACCATAAGTCCGGTGAGACATCTTCGTGAAGGATTTATTGAAAATAATAGAAGTAAGGCCAATTTGATTCAGTCGGTGCACGAGCTTGTAGATAGCAAGTCGGTATTTTACTTCCCCGCTTACGAATTAGTTATTGATGATTTGAGAGATTACCGATTTTATGCAGAGGATTTAGTGCATCCAAATTATTCGGCTACCAATTATGTGTGGGATAAATTTATTGCTACTTGTATTGATGATGAATCGCAACAGTTAATAAAAGAGGTGAACATCATAAATGCAGCTCGACATCATAAGGCTTTCAATCCCCATTCCGAAGCGCACAAGCAATTTCTTCAATTGAATTTAGATAAGGTAAATAAGATTAAAGAGGAACATCCTTATCTTGATCTGAGTGAGGAGGAAAATTATTTTGCTTCTTAATGAATTCGGTCGCCTCTAACCTCCGAACTGGCCATGATTATTTTTTCCTGTTCTAGCCATTCTTTCCAACGCGCTCTTACTTTTTTCTTTTCAATATAATGCTCAGCTAGATTAATGAATAGAGTATAATGACCTGCTTCACTTTCCATGAATTTGCGGTAAAATTTACGCATATAGGCATCGTCTAATCCTTCGCTCAGGCGCTTGAATCTTTCACAGCTTCGTGCTTCAATCAAGGCCATGATGAGCATCTGGTCCAAAAACCTTTCTTCCGGGCTGCCCCCTTTTATTTGAAATTCAAGGAGCTTATTTACATAGGCATCTTTCCTTTGTTTTCCCAATCGAAGATTCCTTTTCTTCAGTTCAGAAAGCACCATCCTGAAATGGCCCCATTCTTCTGTTACAATAGGGCTCAACCGCTCCACCACTAACTCCTTTTCTGAATTCTTTTGTATCAATGAAATACAGGTTGTAGCAGCTTTTTGCTCGCAATAAGCATGATCTGTAAGAATCTCTTCTAGCTCCATTTCGGCCAGATTTACCCATCGTGGATCTGTGGGTAGCTTTAGTCCTAATATGTTTCTAGTATCTTCAGATAATTCCATATTACAAAAGTAAGGCTTCGTATTGTTTTATGGATTTAGCCCTTTACAATAACTTAATAAATAGTAGTCAATATTTTACGTAATTTACCGCTGCTAATTCAGTTTATGCGAATATTTTTTTTCTTTATTTCATGTATTACCACCATTGCTCTGGTAGTAACACTTAATACAAAGTTGGTTTTACCTGCACCTTTAGGAAAGTTCCTTGCTCCACAACATGGCCTCTGGCAAAATGCTGATCCTATTAATGAAGATTTTTCAGGAGATTTAAGCATGGAAGGTATTAAAGGAAAAGTAGAAATATATTTTGATGACAAACTGATTCCTCATGTATTTGCTGAAAAAGAATCTGATGCTTGGTTCACTCAGGGATATCTTCATGCTAAGTTTAGATTGTGGCAAATGGAATTCCAAACTTTAGCTGCTGCCGGAAGGGCTAGTGAAATAGTGGGAGATGTAGCCCTAAATCACGATCGTGAATTCAGAAGATTGGGAATGGTTTATGCTGCTGAAAACTCTCTCAAGGAAATTGAGAAAAATGAAATTACACGTAATCAGACTAATGCATATACTGATGGAGTGAATGCTTACATAGCAACATTAACGGAGAGCAATCTACCTCTTGAATATAAATTGCTTGGGTATTATCCTGAAAAGTGGACAAATTTAAAATCTGCACTCTTTCTTAAATACATGACCTTCGAACTTTCGGGACATGAGAATGATTTTGAAATGACAAATGCAAGGGATTATTTCAGTCCCGAAGATTTTAATCTTCTTTATCCTGCAAGGCCCGATTCGGCAAGTTATGTTATTCCTAACACCGACTTCATGCCCGTTGATTCTAGTAATGGTATGAAGATATTCCCTCAGCTAAGTCTTCAGCCTCCTTCCAATGCAGATTCTATTTACTTTAATCTTGCTTTGCCTCAGGTGGAGGAAGTTGTAAAACCCGATGAAGGGAATGGCAGCAATAGTTGGGCAATTGGATCTGCACTAAGCGCAAGTAAGGCTCCTATTTTATGCAGTGATCCTCATCTCGGACTTAATTTGCCTTCTGTTTGGTTTGAGATGCAAATTACTACTCCCGAATTCAATACTTATGGAGT
>Ga0209190_1001559_pt1 | contig 15906 bp, 15 predicted proteins | sample M_140205_XF_Meta_FD_187315 | JGI IMG/M metagenome (GOLD analysis project Ga0209190, IMG submission 187315) | Freshwater microbial communities from Lake Montjoie, Canada to study carbon cycling - M_140205_XF_MetaG (SPAdes) (version 2) | ecosystem: Environmental > Aquatic > Freshwater > Lake... | reverse complement strand
TCCTTTATGGATAAGATTTGAACCAATATCACGACCTAAATCTGGAGTAAAAGTTTTATTAACACTATCAGTCAAACCATTCTTATTCGGGTCTAAAAAGTCAAATGCTCCACGACCCTTCTTTCGTCTCATCCCCGAACCATCCTTAATATAATCTTTTAGTTTTTTATTAATATCTCTCATACTAAACTTATCATCAAGAACACCTTTACCGAACAAATCACGACCCGTATTTTTAATGTCATTGATGCTAAACTTTTCATCAAGAACACCTTTACCAAACAAATCACGCCCAGTATTTTTAATGTCATTGATGCTAAACTTTTCATCTAATACACTACCACCCTTTTTCATTGCTCGTAGTTTCGCCATTCGCTCTTTCATTTCGGGAGAACCCTTTTTCAATTTTCCACCATACAATCCTCCAGCATACAATCCAACACCAAGAAACTTTTTCTCGGGTATTTCTTCTATTGCTTTCTTCGCTATTACTTTAACCTCTTTTGGTAGTTCTTCAATCTTATCTTCAATAGCATCCATCGCTTTCTTCTCTAATTGCTTTTTAGTTTTCTTCGCTCCTTTTTTCAAACCATAATCAATAGCATTTTCCGCAGTCTGTCCTAATACTTCTCCAACCATCGCTCCCGCCATAGGATTACCAAAATAAGTTCCTACAGCAGTTCCAATAGCAGTCGCTCCGTAATGAGCGATTTTCTTACCTATATCGGCAAATCCTCTACCAACTGTCAATGTTTTTTCCACTTCGTCGGGAGACATACAAAGACGCATTCCTTTTCCTTTACGATAAGAAGTAAGCATCTTACGAGCATTCTGCGGTTTAAGCATTACAACAACTTCACCTTTATCAGCACCCATTTGAGAATGCTTAAGGTTTGTTGATAAACCACTTCCAAGTTTCTTAATTTGTGAAAGAGACAAATGTATTTGATGCGGAACATAATCGGCTTTCATTATAGAATAGACAAAGATTATTATTAAGAAAAAAACTGTAATTCTTTTCTTAATAAAAAAACTGTATTATTTTCCTAAATACTTACGGGTTTCTAAAAGTAAGCGTATCGTCGCTTAACCTCTTGTCGCTCGGGGCAAAACCCCGATTTACTCAATTCTCGCACCCGTAGAAATATCAATTGTAAGAGAACGCTTGAAAGATACGAAGACCATTAGATTACAAGCAACTGAACTTTCATTCTTACCTTGAATTTGGATAGAGCGAGAAACACCAGCCTCACTTGGTAAAATCCTCGCACAGTTTCCGTAGTAGTATCTGTATCCTCGTTCAAACATATCCTCACTAATAAGACCCGATGCGAGACCCGTAGTAAGAGAACCATTCAACTGATTAGATGACTTGAGTTCTTGGTTAAACTGCTCGTAATCATAAAGTTGATTATTCAAAAACAAGTTCATTCCCGATACTAAAATATTAAAGTTAGAAATAATGATTGGGTCGGGAGTAGCACCCGAAGTTGAGAATGGAGAAAGTAGAGTAGATAGAACAGCATTCGTCGCACTTACCGCAGTTGTGTTATTCGCCGCCGCTTGGATAAACGGCACAACTAATACGCTCTGTATATCACTAATTCCGTTAGAAACTAAAATATTAAAAGGACTTCCAGAAGCAATATCGTTAAACTGATACTGAAAGGTGTCATCATAATCTATTTTCTTGGTTGGAGCGAGTTGTAAATAACGCTGTTCTGCGAGAGGGTTCATTTTATAGACTGGGGCGTAAAGACGACAACTTTGTAATTGAGTAGTATATCCCGAAGGAGATTTGTAAATATTAACCGAAAGAGTATATCCACCAGCGGGTAATGGGGAACAACCTTGACCTATACCAGCAGAAGCAACCATCAAAGGATTAGTAAGACCGCCAAGAACATTAACAGTATCACATTGAAGAGTAGAATTACCACCAGCAATAGTTATTCCAGTAGCAGTTGCGACAACTGCGTCTGTTTTGGTGAAATGAAGAGAAGTTTGGTTTGTGTTGATGTAGAAGCGAATAGTAGAACCTTTTAGCAACGGACACTTGAGGAAGAAATCTGATAAGTCCTTTAGACGCAGTTTTGCTACAACAGACCACCCATTCGTTCCAGCGGGAGAAGCAAGGCTCGGCAACTTGTAAGGACGGAATACTGATTGAGATGAACCAACTGGGTTAATAAGACCTTGACCTAAAGTATTTGTCGTTGTATCATAACCATACCATTCACTACGAATATTAAAACCTTCATTACAACCATACTTACCATTATAAGCACCAGAAGGATTTGATGCTCCACTTCCTCTCAATGTGGAATTAGAAGTAGAAGCAATAGGCGTAGTAATAGGACTTCCAGCGACATTATTAGTAAGATAAAAAGGACTACCAGCAACAAGAGTAGAACCAGCCACAAGAGCATTTGCTTCACTTACGGGGACTGCTTTGTTATTACACAACCCAACACCGTTAGATGATAGACCATTAGTATTTTCACTCAAAGGAGCAAAAGTCCAAGACCCAGCATTGTCGGGGTAATAGCCAGTAGTCGCACCTTCATTTAAAAGGTCATCTTGAGACCACGCTGTATGTGCTTTAAATGAGCGAAATACATTTGTGAAAGGAGTTTGCTGAACTACATTTTGATTATTAAACTCTAATGTCATACTGTTTATCATATGCCAAAATCCAGCCTTGAAAGCCCAAGAATGGTCTGCTATAACTCCATTCGGGGGGAGATTAGCGGTCGTATCAGCCCTCAACTCTACAACCAAAGGCATAGCAATATAACCCTCACTCCAATTTATCCACCCCCCACTATTCGCTAATGGTGTGCTGTCAATAACAACTTGAGAAGTGTAATTCTGCGAGTTGCTGTCATTCACATAGACCCACTTTTTAGAGATAAACTCACTCTGTTCTACTTCAGCATTAACACTTTCCTCAAAAACAAGATTATCCATTATAAATTAACATTATAAAAAAATTATCCTAAAGTTTCATATTCTTAAAATTAAATAAAAAGGAAACCCCCAGTCAAGAATTAAGAGAAATATATTTTTTAGGGCGTGTAGATTTTATTTTAACTTCCGCCATATTCCTCATATTACCTTTCCCTAAAGTTTTAAATGGGTGAGAAACATTACTTTCTTTATAAAACTCTTCTGTCTGTGCTTTTCCTAAACCTTCAGTCTTCATATTCATCATTCTCGGGATGCTTCCACCTTTCTTTCTAATAACATTAAACCCTCCTTGTGCTTTGCCTCTTTTAACGATATACATAATATATTAGGGTGAGAAAATACAACCCGTATATTATGTAATTAGTGGTTGAGCGACGATACGCTCACTTAATATTTAATTCGTTCTTATTTTTTGTGTAAAGTGTGATAAGAGTATTAGGGTCTTCAAAGGCAACTTGTCCTCCAAATTGGTCTCTAAACTCTATTTGAAATGAATTGTATGTCCCATTCTCTATTTTATTCCACCCTAATTCTGCGTTAGGTTGATATGTTTGTAATCCCCCAAATGTGCTATCAGTAGGAGTAAAAGAAAATAACAATTGTGAAGGAATAACGGCTCTATTATTTACTAAAGAACAAAAGACAAGAAAAGAAGAATAAGGAGTAATCTGTGGTGCTATATCTGATAGTTCGCTCTGTGATACTGCGAATGATGGTGTCTGTGTCTGTGCTGGTGGAACTCCCGCTATTACTCCCGCTGGATACTGTCCCGCTGAAAACCCTATCAATTTCCCAAAATTATTTGTTGCTGGAACTACTAAATAAGGAAGGATAGGATTAGTTGGAAGAACCCAAGTTGCTCCCGCTGGAACAGTCCAAGTATTAGCAGTTGCTATTGCTGTTGAAATTAGAAAGTTATTTACTTGAACGGCGTATCTTGCTTGATTGACAACCATTTCTAAAAGATAAACATCTCCCGAAACTGCGTTTAAGTAATGTTTATTAGCATACATTACACTTCTCATATAAGCGTTAATATCAATTACTTGTAAAAAACTGTCGGGAATATTTACAACATTTACAGTCCCGTCAATCCAAATATAAGAAAATGAATTGTTGTTATATGCTGTTGTAATATTGAAGGCGGAGAAATACATTGCGACTTCTTGAATTGCTATAAGGTCATCATTAAAAGTATATCCGCCTTGAGGAAAGTTGTAAATATACTTACTGTTATTTGAGTTAGGCACTACATTGCTACTATTTAAAATTAGTGTCTTCATATATATATATAAGGTTTTAAAAAAACAAAACCTTGACAAAAATTATTTGCGATACTTTTCTAAAGTATCAAATGGCGGATAATTCTACAAGCATACCCGTTCCTTCCTTTTGTTGAATGCGTCCTTCATTCATAAACCTAATAATTAGTCCTCTCAATTCCTTAATTACTTTATCACTGTTATTACCAGCCATCACCTCGCCTCTCAAAATATTAAAACGGTCTGCGTCTTTCTTTTCACCATCGCTCTTTGTTCTTCGTAATTTAAAAGCATCTAATAGACCCGCTCCTAATACTACACGCTCAAAATGCTTCTGTTCTTGTTCGGGTAATTTGCTAAATATCCTTTCATTTGGTTTTCCGTTTTCTAAAGTATCCATAATGAAATCTTTGTAGTCGTCGCTTATTGTCAATGGTTTGATTGCGGGAATAGAACCCAATGAAGGATACTTAAAGTTTGCTACATTCTTATCAATAAGATGACCCAAATGAATAACATACTTACCGAATGTTTTGTATGCTGGTTGTGCTTGAACTTCTATTCCTTTACCGACCTTAATCTTTTTATGCTTAAACTTTAATGCTCCTCCTTTCATTTCATCATCACTATCACTATCACCATTTACTTGTTTTTCAATCTTCATATGCTTCTTGAATGCTTTTGATAGTGCTTTGTTTTCTGCGTCATCTTCTTTTAGATGCTTAATTATCTTTTTTGGAAGACCAATACCATATTTAGTTTTCTTCTTTCCAAACCCTATATCTGCCTTAATTGCTCCTTTAATAAAATCATAATCACCCGCTCTTTTTTGTTGAATTATATTAGTCAATTTTCTTTTAGAAGCATCATTTATTTTTTCTTTCAACCCATCAAATACTTCATCATTCGTTCGCCCTTTAACTCTTCGTAATTCTTCAGCAGTATATCCAAATTGAGTTAAAAAATTTCTTGCGGTTTTAATACCTATTTCTTCATTTTTACCATAAATAGTATCTAACTCTTCAATTGTTTTCTTATGATATTGATTATACAAACTAACATATTCTTCATCAGTATTTACTTGTTTTTCAAATAAAGTTTTCTCTCCCTTTGGTCTTCTTTTCTCACTTGTTTGAGTTGTTAATGGAACAGCATTTTGTAATCCCCCTACTTCAAAAGTTCTTCTCAATTCTATATCTAATGCTTTTTCTATCTCGTCTTGTGTTAATGATGCGTCTATTGCTTCTTGATAAGATAAAAGACCGCTATTAAGTTTTCTTCTTGCTACTGCCGATAATATTTCTTTATCTCTTTCTGTTTTTGTAGCCAAATCTCGTTCAATATCTTGAGCCATTTGATTACTCGCAACCCAACCCTCACGACTATTATTATAACTTAATATTGGCGTTCCACTCTCTTTAAAAATATCTATTTCTTCGTGCGTCAATTTTCTTTCTCTTTTCACCGCCTCCTTTGCTAATCTTATTTCTTCTTCTCTAATGTCATTCAATCTTTTAATATTACCAGCATCAGCAACTTGGCTTCCGTGTTCTATTAAATATTCATAATTTTTTTGTAGTTTATTAATGTCTTCAATCGCCTTATCATTCAAAAAAGATAGACCTCTATTCGCCTTCCTAATAAAGTTAGTGTAATCCTCTTTTTTATTCGCAGTCTTTAATTCTGTCAATAATTCTTGAACCTCTGCTCTCGTAAGTATTTTGATTTTACGCAATAAAGAAACATATCTTCGCACTAAATCACCTCGTTCTTGTTGAGTTAATGATTGTTTCATTGTAGAAATCATTTCATTAGACGGTAAAACAACACTATACAAATTAAATAAGTCTCGCAATTTTTCAAATCCTCGTAAGATATTCACCCTCTCTTCAATACCACCTTCATATCCTCTTACTGCTTTTAATTCATTTGATAATTTACTGCTTATCGCTTTTTTATCATTTCCTTTAAATTGAGTTTCAGCGGTTTGTAAGTCTGCTACATTCTGTCTCAATATTCTTAACTCGTTATTAACATCACTAATACTTTCTCTTACTTCGGTATGTTTTGAAACAATTGTATCCATTAATTCATCAATCAAAGAAGCGTCGGGCATTATATTAGTGAGTTCGTCAATAGTAGTTGGTTGAGTAATACCGTCAATCTCACGCTTACCAAACTTGCGACCATAATTAACATCCATATCATCAAAGTAATTCTCCAAATAATTTTTAAGATAATCTACTGTCAATAGTTTAGGATTTGTCTTTTCTACTAATTCCTTTTTTATTCCCTTAAAGTTTGCGTTAAACTCTACAAGCCTATTAATAAGTGAAGATGACAACCAAGCAACTAATTCAGCACTCTTATTATAATCAAAACTTAACTCCTCCATATTTGATATTGCTTGTTGTTCTTGTAGTAATCTATCTTTCTGTAGTTCTGCGTTTGTTTTATATTCGGGTGCTACTGGGATAGGCTTATTAGGGTTCTTGAAATCCTTTACTCGCTTCTCTAATTCATTCTCATTAGCAACTGACAATTCTAATAAGTCTGCTTGTAGTTTCTTTTTACCTACCAAATCAGCATTAGACTTAACATTTGAAATCAGCATATAAATAGCAAAAGATTATTATTTCACAGAAATGTCATAAACTTCATTAAAATTTTTACGAAATCTATCTTCGGGGGCTTCTTCCAAATCAACTAATAGAAAATTTTGTTTTGTATCCGTAGCATTATCATATATCTTCTTTAATTGAGACTTATCTACTCCTAAACTATATTCACGCATAATACGGAATAAATCGCTTAATGTGTTAAGTCGTTTAATTACAAGATAAGTAAGATTTTGTCTAATCATTTTCGGCACAGCATAATAAGATTGAGTAATATAGATAAGCGAACAATTCAACTTTCTCGCACGAATAAAGTATTGTTCCAATTGAAATTGATTTTTCTCTAAAACCAAATCATCCATCACAATAAGAGTTTGCTCGTCTTTATCTAATTTATCTAAATCGGGAGCATTCGCAATACCCTCAAGTATTTCCACACCACCACTCTTCGCTGTTTTATCTTTCAAATAATTGTAAATAGGTTCATCAGCATTTTTAGTAATTACATATAAGTTTTGAAATGTGTTTCCAAAATTGTGTAAGATATTCATAAATGTTTGAGTTTTTCCCGCACCAGAACCGCCTATTATCATCATACGGAAAGGAACTTTAATCCCGTGTATTTCAAAATTAGGATTGTGAGTTTTCAATAAATACTTCTTCGGCATCTCTTTATACCAATCTTTAATGTCTGCTTCATTGCGGGATTTCACCCCCGCCCTACTTCCCTTTGTAGATGTTTTGCTTTCTAAAATATCTTTAGGAGGCATTATCTAATATAAGAAGATAAATTAATTTTTAATCTTCCTTTATTATATTATGGCGATATATCCACCACCTAATTTTACAGAAGATATAAATACATTTAATCCAGTCAATTGGGAATTGTCTTCTACAAATGGAATAACAGAGGCGTTTTTAAATGCTAATTTCTTAAAGTTCCCCGTAGCACAAGGATTTGAAACTTTGAGTGGTATTAATAATTTGGGTGTTTCAACTTTGAATGGAGCAGTAAATATAAGTGGTCTTTCTACTTTTAATGGAAATCTTGTATTACAAGCGGGGGCAACACCAGCAAAAACTATTACTTTTAGTGATGGAACAATTCAATCAACAGCATCAGTTCCATTAACCCCGACTGGGGTTGTAGCGGGGACTTATACAAATACAACACTCACAGTTAATACTAACGGGTTAATTACTTCTGCCTCAAGCGGAGCATCGCCTTCAAATGTAATAAGCACACAAGCATTTTCAAGCACCGCTAATTTCACATTTCCCGCTGGAACTCAATATGCTACTATTATGATTTCGGGGGCGGGTGGTAATTCGGGGAATGCTTATTTTACTGGGTCAGCAGTTAATACGGGGGGTGGTGGAGGCGGTGGAGGTTTAGTTTATATTAATAGATTACCCGTTGAAGCGGGAACTTTGATGGGTTGTTCTTTTGCTTCTGGGACAGCGACCCTTTATTACTTACCTATTGCGAATACCGTTTATACTTCAAACACAACAATAGCAAGTGCTACAAAAGGGGGTAATGGTGGTGATGGAAGTTCTGGTGGTGCTGGGACTGCTGGAATAGGTCAAGGAGCAACTATTAACTTAACTGGGTTTGGTATTGCTTCTGTGGGTTCTCCCGCTGGTGCTGGAATATCAACATCGGGAAGCGGTCAAGTATCATTAGGTATTAATGTTCTAGGTTATCTTAATCAACTTTTTAATGCTGGTGGTTATGGAAATGGAGGTTATACAGTAGTTAATAACGGAGCGGGTAATGATTATACAGTAGTTTCTGCTGGTGGTGCTATATGTATTGTTGTGTCTTATTCCTCATAGGGGTTATGCCCCCTAACGACAATTAAGGAACTATTTTGCTATACTTTTTAAAGTATATATTATATATATATGGCGAATGAGTATTTCATTAACGGAGTTCAAAAATATACTAATCCTACTAACGCTAATTATATGACAATAGGAAGTGATACAATTGACGCAAATGGAACAGTCATTAATCCAAAATACTTATCCGCTATGGTGAGTAATACTGTTAATCCTACAAACCTTAATTTAGTGAATGCTATGAGTGTCGCAAGTGCTACAACATCTCCCGCATATACTATTAATTTACAATCCGCTCCCGCTGGGGTTGGGTCATTATGGGGAATAGATTACGAGACGACTACGGTAGAAGATTTCCAATTTAAAACGAGTAATGCTACTTCTGGGGTTAATTTTAATACTGTAGGAGGAACAACATCATCAAGAATAAAAAATGGGACTATCACTTCTACAAGTTCCGCAAATGTCAATACTATCACACCCAATCAGTTAGAAATTACGGATACTGGAAATGTTCTTAAAAAATCTACCTTTGGAATAATACAGTGGCTAATTAGGAATGGAGCAACTGCTTTTACTCAATTTGACCCTACTGAAATAAATATTACAAGCGGTAATGATACGGCTAGATTATCAACAACTACAATTGGGACGAATAATACTACAACTGGATTAGCATCAAGTATCGGTTCTGGTGTAGGAACATTTACATCTGGGTCTATGGGAACTCGTATTACTAATGCTGGGATAAACTTGGGCTATAATACTACTACTCTAAACAGTTCTATCACAATGACAACTACCAATGTCACAAATGGAGTTCTTACGAAAACTTGGACTGATATTCTTACTGCTGGTGGTGGGGTGGATACTTTAACACAAGTATTAACTGCTGGGAACACCGCACCCGACTTATCAGCAATTTTAACATCGGGTTCTACTACACTTAGGAATACATTAAGTAATACTGGACTAACAATTGGAGATACTGCTCTTCCTCAAAAGTATTCAAGGTTCGCCATTAATACTTGGGATTTGAAACAAGATACTTCAACCTATTTACAAGTCATACCAAGCAGTTGGGATATGTATAGCGGAAACGATAGTGGTCGTATGACTTCTTCTGGGACTTCTTTTTATAATGGAACTACTACAAGGTCATCTCAGTTAAGTTTAAATAATATGTATGTCGCATTAGGAGGAGTAGGAATAAATATTAATAATTCTACAATAGATTTAGGATACAATACCACTTCTCCCTTCGCAAAAGCACTTTCTATCAGTTCAACAAATATCGTAAGGACAACGCCTTCAACTACTAAGACTTGGGATAGTCTTCTAACTATTGGAACACTTCTACAAGCAACAATGACATCTGCGTCTATTACTTCAACTCGTCTTTGTCAAGCATCTTTGAATAGTGGAGCGGTTCTTCCCGCTGGAACTTATATGGTTAGTTATATGGTTGTATTTCCATCCGCAACAACTACTTATACAACTGGGTTCGCAACTCCAGCGGGGACTGCCGTAGATAATTCAACAGCATCGGGAACTCTATATCAGTATGGAGGAACTCTTGTTAATAATACTGGAACAACTGGGGCAACAAATGTATCAGCGTCGGGTGTGATTGTTTTTGATGGAACAAAAAGTTGTGCTATTGGAATATCAGTTGCTCCTACAATGACAATAACAACAGCATATTTACAAGCAGTTCGTATCGCTTAAGCGTATTGTCGCTTAACCTCTTTATAATTATTTAACAATTTTGTTAAGATTTTTTAAAATCTTATATATATATGTCCGCAAATGAGTATATAATTAATGGTGTTAATACTTATGGTATAGGTTCAACAAAAGTTCAAGTAGCAGAAGGAGGTTTATCATTAACAACTATAAGCGATAATTTTTCAATGAACGGTTTAGGATTTCTTTATAATGGTTTGGGTGCTACTTGGAATGATGTGAGGCAAAAGGTTGATGATTTAAAAGCAGTTGTTTCCCCTCCAGATATTACAACCTTAACAGTTAATAACAAAATCCAAGTTTCAAATGGAGTATCTACAACAACAATCAATCCAGCATCCGTAGTATCAACTACATTTACGGGTAGTTTAAATGGGACTGCTAATTTCGCATCTACTACGGTTGTATCAAGTGATACTTCTACCATAACTTATCCTACATTTGTTTTAGGAACATCGGGAAATCAAGCACAAAAAATAAATACAAACTTAACCTATAACGCTCTTTCTAATACATTAACCGTTGCTAATCTTAACGGAAACGCATTAACGGCGACAACGGCAACATCAGCAACATCAGCGACGAATGCGACGAATGCTACTAACGCTACTAATGCGGTTAATGTTTATAATTCGGGATTAACTACTGCGGGGAATTATGGAGTTGCTTATATGACAAATACAGTTGGAAACACTTTTATAGCGAGTGATACAGTAGGAAGTCATCTTACTTTTAATCCATCAACCAATACTCTTACAACAAGGTTTTTAGTTCTTAATGGTATTACTAACGCTATTTCTGCTCCTAACGCAACTTCTATTAATGCTCCAAATGCGAATATTACAGCAACTACATTTACGGGTGCTTTGGCGGGTAATGCGACATCAGCAACAGTAGCAACCAACTCAACAATAACAGCGGATAATACGGGTTCAACCTTTTATCCTACCTTTGTATCAAATACGGGGACGCAAGGTTTAAAAATAGATAATGGTATGTATTATGTTCCATCAACCGATACTTTAACCGTAGCAAATATTACTGGGAATGCTACAACTGCTAATAGTGCTACATCAGCATTTAATCTAAACGCCTTAAATCCTATTACACCTTACTATACTTATCCAGTATCCTCACCATCAAATATAGGTTGGACGCAAGTTATTACAACTACGGGTTGGACTTTTAATAGTATCACGAAAGCATATTCTTGTAATACAACTCCATTAGTCGCTGGGATTTATATAATTAGACCGTATGTCTATTGCGGTAATAGTAGTTTTTACTCTGGTAATCAAGTGATTAACTTGGTTGCGTCTAATAGTGCTATAACCAATAACTCTACTACGGGTTGGTTAGACCCTTCCAATGCTTCACCAATGGGATATATGTATTCAAGATTATCTTCCAACAGCGGTGATAGTATTAATACCGCCTCTTTTGTTGTAAATAATACTGGTGCTGGTTTTTATCCTTACTGGGCGATTGCTGTTAATAATTCAGTCCAAATAAGTCCCGCTGGTAATGGTATTCCTCAAATGAACTTCTGCCGTATCGCATAGGGGTTATGCCCCTAACGACATTAAGAAACTAATTTCTTTTTATAATATATATGTCTCAAAGTGATTTAGAAGTATTAGAAGGAAAGATAAATGACTTTAAAAGAACGCCCGAAATGTTTAATCAGCGTATAGCGTTTGACATATTAGAAAGTTTGAATGTTATTAGTGATAAAGTTTTGCCACAAGACCAAGACCTTTTTAATAGTGTTATTGATAAGATGAAATCAATTGCTTACCCTCCCATTCCAATCGTTCCTATTCCTCCTCCTCTCAATCCAGCGGATATAACTCCTTTGTTAAACGAGATTGATAATTTATAAAATGATACTATATGGGAGCGTTGATTGATGATGGCGTCTTTTGGACTGCCTTCATTACATTAGTGAGTGGGTGTATTTTAGCAATAGTTAAAACCACCTACAAGTCAAAATGTAAAGAAGTTGAATGTTGTTGTATTAAGATTATACGAGATATAGATAATGAAGAAAAGATTGATGTTATAGAAATGAATAAGTTAAGGCGTAATAATACGATTGATGATATACCAACATTAAGTCGTTCATCAAATCAACTTTGATTGAGCGTATCGTCGCTCAACCTCTTTATGTCGTATGGGGGCATAACCCTATCTCAAACCGCTATTGTTTCCTTTACTTTCTTTGATTTCTTCAATTTAGGTTTTGGTGGTATTATTAATGGTTCGGGTTGAATAACAAATAGAGGTGGTTCAATTGTTTTAAAAATAGTGTTTGACAAAGGTAATTTACTATCCATAGTCTTAATAAACTCCTTATGCTTTTCCATAACAAGTTTATGACTATCACGAAACTCCTTCATACATTCCTTTAACTGTTTTCCAACATCTTTAATATCCTCCATTATAAAATAACTTGATATAATTTTTTCCTAAATAAAACTAAAAATATTTTTTACGACAACAAGGACAAAGACTATCTTTTTCTTTAATTTTTTCCTTACATCCTTTACATATAAGATGACCGCAAGATGGGACATCAATATTTTCTTTTGTTAATAGTTCAAAGCAACAAGGACAATCATTATTCTTCTTAACCATATCATACATTTCAATAAATTGAGATTTGAGAAACTCTATATCTACTTCTTGATTTTTCCTTAATTTATCCACTAACTCTTTATTCGCTTTTAATTGATTATCATAATACTCTGCCATATCAGCATAATTATCTCGCATCATAAAGAAGCATCTCCAACCAGCCTTCGCTTTTCGTTCAAGTATTCGCATCTCGTTGTTCGCCATATATACTATATATAAAGTTAATTCTTTAAGTTGTTTTACGCATAAATTAATTGTCTAAATAATATATAATGGTTGAGGAAAAAATGACAAAATTAGATGAATTAAAATTATATTCTAACTTTCAAACCGCACAAGATAAGGCTGAAGAGTATTTAGGAAAAGATGCGATGTTATTTACTTCTCCTAAAAAAGATAAAAAGTATCGTATCTATGACCCTAAGAAATGTAAGTGGGTTGATTTCGGGCAGATGGGATATGAAGACTTTACTAAACATCAAGATGAAGAAAGGCGTCATAATTATTTAACAAGAGCAAAAAGTATTAAAGGTAATTGGCGTGATAATAAATACTCGCCTAACAATCTTTCTATTAATATACTTTGGTAATCACCAATCTTTATCGCCAAATGGATTTTGCTTTACTATCATACCTCCTCTTTTTAAACCCCTTCCTATATGCTGTTCTTTATCTAATCGGTCTAATATGTCTATTGAATGCTCTTTCAATGGATTTACACTATCGCTTTTTATTGTAATGTCGCTTCTTGGTTGAAAAGGATTTGCCGAACTTACTGCGTCCATATCACTTCTTATATCATATTGATTTTCTTTTTTAACATTTGAGAATGGTCTTGTTGCTTTATTGAGAGTAATAATTTCTTTTGATTTGTTTCCTAATAATTCCGCTTGAAGACCGCCTTGCGAATGACCGATAGTTGAAACTTTATCTGCTCCATATTTATCTTCTGCTCTTCTTTGAACTTGTTCTGCTTCTTTGTATCTCGGTGTCATCTTGTAATACTTTTCTCCACCATAAGCATAAGCAAGATTATTAAACCAATCCGTAAATCCGCTCGTTCCACGATGGGCGACAACTACTTGTTTAGTATCGGGGTTAATATAAACCTTGCTTGTTTTACTTGATGCGTCTTCATCTAATACAAAATCACCAGCCTTTTTATCTGTGCTATAAGAAGCATCTAATAATTTTCTTAAATTACCAAAAGATAATTTTCCTCCATTCTTATGAATGACTGTTTTAAATCTTGGAAGGTTATTTTCACCTTTATATTTTTGTTTTAGTTTATATTGTTCTTTTAGATTACTAACTGGTATATCTTGAACTAAAGTCGGTGTCTTGCTATTTATCTTTACTGTAGGACGGAAGACTGGATAAGCATCATCATTCATAACACCTATCATTGGATTAACATCAACCCACTTTTCATCAAACCATCTTTTTAGATTTTTTGGTTTCTTATCTTGTGAATACTTACCACCTTGTCGTTTATATTCTTTTACAATAGCACCCGAAGCAAAAGCACTATTCTTTTTATAACTCGCCATTATCTTCTTTTTAACATTTTCATACAATTCTTTGTTTAATGGTTCGGGCATATTATATAATGGTATTATATTATGCCGAAGAAAAAGCGACCTATCAATCCTTATAATAAATGGGGTGAGTGGAATAGGCTCATCGCACGAGAAGCAGACCCAATATTCGCTCCTACTCCTAAAGGTAGTGATATGAAAATATTGACAAAGTGGAATATTAAAAATCCAAAAGTAAAAGGTATTCATACAGAAGCAACACAGACATCTAATAAGTGGAGTAATTCAATTAAGCATTACGCTAAACTTTATGAGATAAGTGTATTAGATGATAAAGGTAAACCTAAGAGTGTGAATAAACTGTCTAATGAGATTTACGCATTTGAAAGAGAGAATAAACCAGCGAACGGATTGTATCCATTTTTGAATGTTCTAACTGGTAAAACAAAAACGGAAAATGCTGAGTAGATGTGGATAAACAATTATTAAGTTTTAGAAAAGTAATTTAAAGTAATTAGAGCAATTAATAATATGATTAAAAAACCATAGTATTAATTTGAAATAATAATTTAGAATTTTGATATAAAACCATTTCTCAAAATAGCCATTTTCTCCCCAAATACCTTTTCACATATTTTAAACTCAAAACAAGAAGGAGATAAATAACTAAAATAAACACACTCAACTAATCTATCAAAGTCCATAATTTTCATTAGTTCTTTCTTATTCCTTTCTTCTTGTAGTTTTTTTATTTCTTCATTTGAATGACTTCGTTTTGTATAAGTTGAATTTTTTAAAAAATTACTTATCGTTGAAGGTTTGATACTATAAAAATTATCGTCTTTAGCCATAAAATAACCCATCAACTTATTGTATGCTTTTCTAAAATTAAAATATTCAAACCTTTCACCATTCACAATTAAATAATCATAAAAATCATTTATATGAATATCGCTTGGTAATATTTTTTTTTCTTTACGAAAATAGCAAAGAATATTAAACTCTTTTTCAACTTCGTGATAAGTTTTATTTGTTAATATAGTTGGATAACAACTTGGACGATACTCACCACCATAAAAATCATTATGATAAAAATTAGCAAAAGGATAAAAATATTTATCCCACATCAAATTAATAAAAGTCTTATCCAAATAAAGTTTCTTATGAGATGCTTTATGTAAATCATTTTCAACATAAGAATAGATTTCTAAAATAATTTCTTGAGGGAGATTATCAAGTCTGTTCGTCGTCTTCTTTATTGCTTCCATATACATATATATAGCATATGTT